>JAEEGL010756629.1_pt1 | contig 19321 bp, 6 predicted proteins | sample 9134231 | NCBI WGS metagenome assembly JAEEGL01 (sample SAMN16246548, study PRJNA631951) | gut metagenome | biome: gut microbiome; feature: rumen; material: fiber-attached | host: Bos | place: Iran: Karaj | collected 2018-10
GAAGAATTAAAAGAAAGAATTTCTAAAGCTTTTCATTTAGATTTTAATGTTTTTAAAGAAAAATGTGAAAGTGATATTTTAAATATTGAAAATGTTAGAGATATTTCTAATAGGAAAGTTGTTTATTGTATTGATATGAAAATTCCTTATATTGTTGCTTATGGATTAAATAAATAAGTTTTTTTTATTTTATATTTTATTTTTTTTATTTTATTTATTTTTTTATATTAGTATTTTTAAATTAAATGCTTTTTTATTTATTTTTCTTTATATTTTTTATGGATGAATATTATGAAGATGATGATTATTCATTAGATGATAATAATTTTAATATTGGAATTTCAAAAGAACAAATTTTAAATTTTTTTATTTATAAAATTGGTGAATTACTTAGAAAAAGAAGAAAAAAAATTGATGAATTTAAAATGAAAAATAATATTCAAAAAAATATTCAAAATTTGTCAATTAATGAAGGAAAAATTATTTATCAATCATTAAAAGAATTTTTTGAGATTAAAAATAATAATATAGAAATAGCAAAAGATATTATTAATTCATTAAGTAATCAAAATGAGAATTTATTAATTAAAAATCTGAAATTGTTATATACAAAAAAAAAATATATGAAATTAATAATTTTTTTTGCAGAAAAAATAAAAGTTTTATCATTAGTGAATTATTTTATAAAGGGAGAAATTCCAGAATCACAATTAAAAATAAATATATCAGAAATTAAAAACTTAAATTCAAATGAAATTGAAAAATTAAAATTCTGTATTTTAAACAAAATTAATTTTGAATATTTAAATATAATAAAAGAATTAAAATTACCAAATGAAATATATTCAATTCTAAAAGGAAATTATTTAATAGAACTTTTTGTGTCATTAATACAAAATGAATGTGGTCAATTATTTATTGATTTTTTTAATATTTCCGAATTATTAAATTTAATACAAGATTTATTTGTAATATTTCAAAATATCAAATTTGAAAATTCAAATATTAAAAATATGTATTATGATATTAAACAAGGAATTGAATCTTTAAATGATAAAATTTCAGAACAAGAATCATTTAAAAACTTTTTATTTAATGTAAAAAATTCTAAAAATTATTCTCATAATTTCAAATTAATATTTTTAAATACAATGAAACAAACAAATAATCCATTAAACAATATAAAATTATTTTTATTTTGTTATTTAGAAGATGAATACTTTAAACCTAAAAATATAAATCAAAATATAATAAATAAAATAAAAAATGATATTATAATAATAAAAAAAGAAGATAATGATAAATTATTACAAGAACAAATTAAAAGTTTAAGAACAGAAGAACAAATTCAAAAAATTTTAGAATATAGGGATTCTGCAAAAGAATTAATTACATATTTTTGTAATAATTTAGATATTCCAGTTCATGAAAATGCAGAAATAAATTTGAGAAATATTTATAAAAAAGTAAATGAAAAAAATAATGATAAAAATAATTATTATTATGAAATTTTAACTCACAAAAAAGATGGTTTATCTTTTTTAGAATATTTACTTGAATTAATTAAAAGAGGAGATAAATATTCAAAAACTGCAGAAGAGACTTTTGATAGTGAAAATTAAATAAATGTTTTAAAATATATTACTTTTTATTTTTAATTTTTTTAAATATTTTTGTTTTTTTTGAAATTTCATTCTCATTTTATATAATTAAAAAAAAATAAAATAATGAAAAATTATTTATCAAATTTAAAATTTAAATAAAAAAAAATAAAAATATTATTAAACTTTATCATCAAAATTATCTTTTTCAGCAAATAAATTTTGTGAAGTAGAAACTTGAATAGTTTGGTAATTTTTATCAATATTATCAATTTCATTATTTAAATTAATTTTCTTAATAGGATAATTATCATCAAAACTTTGACTATTAGTAATACTTGCAATTTGATTTCTATAATTAACAATATCTTGTTTAAAACTTTGATTTTCTAAATCTAATTTATACATTAACACTTCATAACTTTTTAATTTATTATTTAAAATATCTAATGCAATTTTATCTGATTTTAATTTATTAATTTCAATTTGTAAACTTTGATTTATTTCTTTGTAATCATTTATTTTATTAATTGCATCTTTAAATTTATTTTCAATTGCTAATTTTTCTAATTTTAACTCTTCAAAAATATTTTTGTATTCATTTAATATATTATTAAATTGTTCACATTTGATATTAAAATTTTGATTTTGATTTCCTATTTTTAAATTTAATTCTTTAATTGTTTCTTCTAAAGTATTATTTAATTGTTCAGTTATTGATAATTTAGATTTATATAATTTTGCTTCATTTTGTAATAGTCCATTATCAGTTTGTAATTTAAATATTGTTTCATTTGAATTTTTTAAACTTAAATTTATTTCATTATTTTGTTTTGTTAATTTTGAATTCATTTGTGTTAATTCTTCAATTTTTCCTAATAAAAATTTAATACTATCTGATATTGCAATACTTCTTTTATATTCTTCTGTGCTTTGCAAATTATTTATTAAATCAGGAGATATTGAACTCATATTTTTATTTTTTCTATTTTTTTAAATAAAAAAATTATATTATATTATATTATTTTTTTAATTATAAAATTATAAAATATATTAAAATATAATTTAATTAATATTTATTATTAAAAAGAAAAATTTAATTTTTTATCCTTTTATATTCTTAAAAAATCATTAATTTATTTTAATTATAAAATTTATTTTTTGTATTAAAAAAACAATTTTTTTATTTTTCAATAAGAAAATATTATTTTTAAAATTTTTTTAATAGATGATTTAATTTTTTTATCAATATATGATTTTGAAAATTTTAAATGTTGTAATAAATTTACAAGGTTTAAAAAATATGATAATTAATAATTAAATAAATGAGTTAATAATGTATAAACTTTTTTAATAATTCATTTTAATCCACTTAATTAATTTGCATATAATTAAATTTAAATAATCAAGTATATTTTATATAAATTATTTTATTCAATTAAGAGTAATTTTACCTTTTAGAATTAAAATTAAAAGGTAAATATTATTACAATTTTTATCTTTTATTTTTCACTTTCCAAAATATTTAAAAAATATTGATTTTCATTTTTATTACTTTCTTCATTAATTAGATTATTTTCATTTATTTTTTTAAGATTTAAATTTAAATCAATATTCATATTAAGATGATGATTATCAATATTAATTTTTTTCACAATATTTTCACTTTTATTATCATTTTCTTTATTAAGAATAAAACTATCCAAAAATATTAAATTTCTATTATGCATTTTAGATTTAACTGAATATTTTTCATTTGAATCTAAACTATTAAGATAATAATGTTTTGTATTATTTAAACTAAGTGAATTAGTAAAATTACTAATACTTTTAGTAAAATCTTCATTTTTATCTTCATCAATAATCTCACTTGGATTAATATATTTTTTATTATTGTTTACATTATTTAATATATCTTTTCCTTCATTAATTTTTTTATTTGCAAATTCAATTTTTTTTTTGAAATCTTCTTCTTGAGATTTTAAAATATTAAGTTTTTTTCTTAATTCAAGTAATTTCATATTTAATTGTGTTTCAACTATATTAATTTCATTTTTAGAAGATAAAATAATATCTTTTTCATCTTCAATTACAAAATCTATTTTTTTTAATTCATTTATTTTTTCTTTTGTATAGTTAATATAAAATTTTATTTTTTTTATTTCATTTTCAGAAATAAAATTTAACTTTTGTAATTGTTTAATTTCAAAATTTATATTTTTCATCTTTAAATTTTTCTCATTATTTTCTTTTAAAATACCTTCAATCTAATAATTATTAATTTGGAATATTTATATTTACTTTTTTTATAAATACATTTCTTTTTTGATTTTGATTTTTTAAAGAATTTTCTAATGAATCCTTTAAATTTATTAATGATTCAATTATATAATTTAAATCAAAACTTTCTAAAGCGTTTGAAAAAAAATTCACTTCATGAAATTTAATTAAATTTGAAAGAGATTCTAAAAGTAATTTTTGATTATAAAATATATTTTCATAATAAATATCTATAAAAATTGGGGATGATTGAAACTTTTTTGATTTAATATTTTCACGATATGATAATGATTTTTTTTTCATTTTATTTTATTAATATTATTGAATTTATATTATTATTATTAATAGTTTTGTTATGAATCAATATATTTAATTCATTTTAATTAATAAAAAGTTAATGAGTCTTAATTTTGAATTATTCAAGGAATATTATATATTATAATTATTCATTTTTTATATATTCATAATTTATAATTTATTTTTTTTGATAAATTCTAATTAGATTTATTATATTTTTTAATAGCTCAAATTGTTTTTAATATAAAAAAAATTTCAAAATGATTATTTATATATATAATAAATGATCAGCATGTATTTTATATTAAAAAAATTGTTAAAATCAAGATAGATAATTAAATATATAATTAATTAAACTTTATTTTATTTAATTTCATTTAAAATATTATTAATTTTATCCACATTTTCTTTTCCATATAAATTAATTAATTCTTCTTCATTATGAACATTAATATGTTTACTTATTTCATTTTTAGTTAAAATAACTAAATTATTCTTAGAAGGTTGTTCATATAATTTCCATCTTATAAATTGCATTTTTGCTCCCTGTTTTTTAGAAACAGAACTCATATTTTTAAATTTTAAAGCAATAGTTTTAAAATCATCATAAGTAATTTTAATATCTTCTTTTTTCATATTTTTTTTTTCAATTTCATCCTTTTTATAATCCTCAATTAATTTAGATAATTTTTTATTTCCTATCATAATTTCTTTATCTATATTTTTTTTTTTATTTTCATTTACATTATTTTCAAATTTAAATTGTGAAATTTCACATAAAACTATTGAACAAATTGTATTACTAAAATTAGAATAAACTGGATTTAATTCTGGTAATTTTTCTAAATCAATATCTTCATCTTTTTCTATTGAATAAATTGTTTTAAAATCAGGAACAATTGAATTATATAATTGAATATAAGTTTTATTTATTTCTTTTGCAATTAAGTCATTCTGAACAAAAGAAAATTTACTCTGTCTTATATAAATTGGATTATATTTTTCTAATTGAGGAAAAAGTGAAATAATTAAATTTAATTTATTATTAGAACAAAATTTTATTATTTTACATTTATCAATTATATTTTTTCTTTTTAAAATAGTATCAATAATTAAATTTATTTTATTTTCTTTTAATATTTGATTAAGTAAATTTTCATTAAAACTTTCATAATATTTTTCAATTATAATATTAGGATTTATTTTTTTACCATAATAATCAATAATATCAATATTTTTTTTTCCTAAATCAGATAAAATTGAACAAGGATGAAAAGAAAAAAACTCATTTGTTAAAATATTATTATCAATTATTATTAATTTTTTTATTCCACTTCTTATTAGTGTTAATGCAATATTACTTCCTATTCCTTCTAAACCAAATATTATAATGGTTGAATTTCTTATTAAATTCATTCCTTTTTCTTCAAAAAATTCATAATTTCTTTTTAATTGTTCTCTTAATAATTCTTCTGAAGTTTTTTGAAAGGTTTTTTTATATATTGGAATATTATTATTTATTGATTTTAAATTTGAATTTTTTTGAGTTGAAAATATTCTTTTCGTTAAAAAATAGGAAATTATTCCTAAGAAAAAAATTAAAATATATTCATCCATAATTTCCTATATATTGAAAAATAAATTTAATATTTTGTTTTAAATAAATTTTTTAAAATTTCTTTTTATATACTTATAAAAAATATAAATATTTAAAAAAATTTATTTGATTTATTATTCAATTTTATACTTTTTTGAATTTTTTATTATTCAAATTATTGAAAACAAATATTTAATATTTTTATTAAAAATATCAATATTATCATATTTATTATAAAATAAAAGTTTATTTATTATAAATAATTTTTATTTTTAAAATATAAATTTTATTTAAATAATCCTAATAATATTTTAATATTGTATATCATCATCTTCATTGTCATTGAATGTTTTATTTTTTGGTTGTTGATTGTTTATATTTTTGAAATAATTATATAATGAAATTGAATTTTCAACAATTAATTTAATATTATTTTTTTCACAATATTTTTCAATTAAAGAAAGTAGATTTTGTTCATCAGAATTTGTATTAATTTCTTTTAAAGACTGAATTAAATCTACATTTTCTTTTATAGAATCATTAGAAATTAAACATCTTAAAATAAATTTTCTTAAGAGATAAATAAATTTTTTTTTATTTTCTTCATTTTCATTAGACTTAAAAAATGGATTTATTTTATTTATTATATTTTTATTAATTTCTTTTTGATATTGATTAGGAATGTCATCTATTAATTTATCGAAAAATTGTTCTTCAATAAATTCATAAATTGATATAATTTGATTAGTATCAAAGTTTGATTTTTGTAAAAATATTAAAAAATTATTATCATAATTTTCATGATTAATAATTGGAAATATTTCATCAAATAATTTTTCTTTATACTCTTTTTTTTTTTCATTCTTCCAAATCATTAAAATATTTTGTATTAAATTTAAAAATTGAAAATGTTCAATTTTTTTATCATTTATACAATTTTTAATTTTGATTTTTTCTTTCATTTTTAAATCAGTATTAAAAATTTTATAAAATTCATTTATTAAATTATAAACTCCATTTTCAAATTCAAAACAAAATTCAAATTTATTTGGATAAGGTAATTTCCATAAATAAAATTTATATTCTTGATTAAATAATTCATAAATATCTTCATAATTTAAATTTAAATCAGAATATAATGAAAGATTTAATAACTTATTTTTACTATAAAATATTATTTTTCTATATGAATTATCATAAAATTGATTAATTTTTTTTTGTTTTTTTTCACTAATAGGAGGAACAATATCGTTAATATTTATATTAAAGAAATTTAATTTATTTTCATTTTGATCTATTTTTTCTAATAAAGTTTTGTTAAATAATTCATTATTAATTTCAAATATACTATTAAATTCTGTAATTAATTTTTCGCATTCTTCATATAAATTAAATTTATTTGTAATATCATTTTGAAATATAAAATTCATTAATGGAAGATTTGATTTAAATTCATTTATTTCATATAATTCTTTTAATCCTTGTTTAAATTTTTCAAATTTATCTTCTAATTTTGAATATTTTTGAAGTATATTACTTAAATTAAGTTTTAATGCTCTTGCTTTTGTTATTTTTTTTGAATATTTTTTATGTAATGATTTTATAAAAGGTTTTATTTTATCAATAAAAATATATATTTTTTCAAAAATATTTTGATTTATTTTATTATGATAAATTCCAAATAATGAATTATTTTGATTTTGAATACATTTATTCATAATAGTTTCATAATTTAAATAATGTTTATATATATAAAGATAATTGTTAAAATTAATATTTTGGAAATCGAAAAATTCTAAAATTTGAAATTTTTGATTTTTAAAATCTAATTCTGATTGAATAAAATAATTTTGTGAATAGTTTTGATAAATATTTTCATTGAAATTAATAGAATTAATAGAAAAAATAATAAATTGATTTAAAAATTCAATTGGGTCTTTTGCTTCAATTTTATTAATTTTTTTAGATATTAAATAATATATTAAACAATAAGCATTATTTAAATTTTGATGCTCAATTATTTTTTCATTTAATATATTTAAAGTTTCTTCTAATTGCTTTTCAATTGAATCATCATAATCATTTAAATCATTTAAATAGCCATGAATAAATTTAAATGTCAAAATAAAAAAAATAAATACTAACTCATTAATTTGAATTTTTTTATCATAATTATTATTTATTGGATACAATGAAATTTTATTTAATGAATCTTTATTAAATACTTTATCATATAATTCAAAAAAGAAAGAATATATATTAAAAGATAATATAAATAATGAAATTTTATCATCTGAATAATTTTTATTATTACTATTTATTATACATTCAATCAATGATTTTGATTCATTTGATAAAAGTTCTAATTGTTTATTTTGTATTTGATCTATTGTTATATCTTTTTTTTTATTTTTTAATAAAAAACTAGCCTTTTCATTATAAAAATAATGGGTAAAAACATAACAATCTTCTTTATTATATATAAACGTATCATCATTTTTATTTTTTAAATATTGATTATATTGTTCTTTTATTGTATTATATTTGTCAATGAAATTAATATAAAGCATATTCATTGGTAGATATAATAAAGTTGATTTTTGAGCTTCTATAAATTTTTTTATCCAATTAATTGGTCCTTTATATTTTTCTAAATTTGAAAATGAATTATTTAATCTATGTTTAATACATTTTATTAAATAAATTTTTATTTGATTATCTTTATCCTTATTAATATTATTTTCATCATTAATGAATTCAATAAAATTATTTATTTCATTATCTTCTATATTATTATTGTCATTTTCAATTAAAAATTCACTCATCAAATAAATATAAATTTTAATATATTCTACTTTAAATAAATATCTTAAATTTTTATTTTCTTCAATTAAATCATTATTATTTAAAACATCATTAAAGAATATTTTAAAAATATCAAATTGATTATTATTTTCTTCCTTTTTATTTAATTCTATCAAAATAAATTTAGAAAAAATATCCATTATTTGTAATTTATAAATAATTTCAATATTTGTTGATTTTTCTTTTTTTTCAATTAAGTCAATTAATTCATTTTTTCTATTTAAAATTTGAATATTTTCCTCTTGAGAAAATGGATTTAAATTTAAATTATTTGTAATTAATAAATTAAAAATAGGCTTTGAAGCTAAAAGCAATTTCATATTATTCATTATTATTTCAAAAATACTTTCTCTAATAACAATTTCAGTATAAATTTTATATTTTGACTTTAATAAATGTATAATTAAAGTATGATTTTCATATTTAGAATTTTTTTTCAAATTAATTTTTTCTAATTGATTAATTTCATTTTTTAAATTAATAATAAAATTTTCAATATCATTTAAATAATAATTTTTATCTTGTAATTTTTCATATTGTATTATTTCTTTATATTCATTATCATTTTTTAAGTGTTCATTAAGTATTTTTGATATTTCAATTTTCCAAATTTCATTTGAATAAAGTAAAAATTTAGTTTGAAATGAATTTGCATTTTTATAAATATTATTTAAATTAATATTTGGTAAACCAATTAAATCTTTTTTTCTAAAATATTTATTAGTTAAATAAAGTAGTGATTCATTTAATAAGAAAATAATTTCATTACATAATTTTTTCATTTCTGGATTATTTATTGAAGAAATAAAATGAATTTTATTTGAATCAATTAATTCTTTTATATTTTGTGTTAATTCTTTGATACTAATATTACAAATTTTTTTAAAATTATAAATATTAGATAAATATTTTTTAATAAAACTATCTTTATAACATTCAAACCATAAACAAGTATAAATAATTAAAGATAAATTTGTTTGTTCAATAATTTCAATTTGATTTTTAAAAGAGTTACAAATTAATTGGATGATATAAGAAAATAAAATAATAATTTCTTCTTTTGAATCGATTTGGACTTCTAAATCTATTTCATTATGAATGAAAAATTTTATAAAATTATTTTCTAATACTTCAAAATCTATTTCTTTTGTAAACAATGTTAATTGTGTATTTGATTGGATTAATAATTTTGATTCATTTATTAAACTTTGTATAATTTTCTTCTTTTTTTTTAAATATTGTTTTTTTAATAAATCATTTTCTTTTTTTTGATTTGCTAAACTATGCTCATTTTGGATAAATTTTGTTTTAAATAAATTTATAATTATTTTATTCAATTTATTAAAATAAAAATTAATAAATGGAATTTCATATGAAATATTTTTTTCAATCCGATTACTTAATTTTTCAATTTTTATATTATTTAATAAATCTTTTTCTTTAATTATTATAGGATCAATAATATTTAGTAAATCTTTTTCTATATTATTATTTAAAAAGATAATTAAATCATATTTATAAAGAATTATTAATATATATGTAATATATTTTTGGCAAATTGTTTTAAAATAATCTAATAAATGTTCATAAATATCAATTGTATTATTTTTAATTATTCTTTGGTTAAGATAGAACTTAATAGGATTATCCAATTGTAAAATATATTCTTCAACTAAACTTTTTATTTTATCATATAAAAATGAATTTTTATTTATTTTTTTTTTTTCTAAATTATTTTGTAATTTTATTGAATTTAATGCTTGATCTAATATATTTTCCATATTTTTATCTAAATTTAAACTTTTCAATAAATTATCATTTGAAGAAATTATTTGTGTAAAATGAATATTCCTATCTTCTCCAAGTAAATTATCAATAAAAATTTGATTAAAATCTGATAAGTGACTTATACAATCTTTTTCTTTTATTATATTTTCATTATCATCATTAATTATATCAGAATCATTTAATTTTAGAAATCTTTTTATTGTTACTATTATTATTATTATTTTTTCTGAATTATTATTATTATTTTTTTCTATATTTTCTATTAAAGAAATTATATGATTTAAATGTTTATTTTGTGATGAATCAAATCTTAAAAATAATATTTTTTGAGCTTCACAATAAAATTTATTTAACTCTTTTTCTATATCAAATTGAGATTGATCACTTGAAATATATAATTCTTGAATTGAATTTTTATTAATTGTATAATTATTAATTTTAATTTCTTCTTCATTTTTTAAATTAAATGAATCTGAAGAAAATGTATATATTATATTTTTTTTGCTTGATAATGATGATAAGAAATCTTTTAAATTGTTTTTTTCAATAAAATCATAATTTTGATAAATAAGTTCAAGAAACTTTTTATCAATATTAGAAAATTGAGCATATATTATAATATCTTGACTTAAATTTAAGGTTAAAATTGTAATAATTTCATCCTTTATTTTTTCATAATCAAAATTATTATTATTATCATTATTATTATGAGTACAAATAACATTATTATTATCTTTAAATCCATATTTTCCTTTTATTTTATAAAATAAACCATAAATTTCTTCTTTTCCAAAATTGATTTTTTGTTTGTTTAAATCAATATAGTTACTAGAATTAAACAATTGATTAAACATTTTATAAATATTATCACAAATATCAATTTCTTTTTGATTTAAAAAAATATTAAATGAAATAATATGTTTTTCAAATCTATTTAAAAATGGAGGATCTTTCTTATATATTTCATTTTCATTTATTAAAATAACACATTTAAAATCTTCATGAACATATAATCTTGGTATATCAATCATATTAATTACAATATGTACATATTTTTTATTTTGATTTTCATTTAAGTAATGAAAATGTAAATTAAATAAATCATAAAGTGAAGAATAAATTATATCTAAGTTTTTTAATATTAAAAAATTTCCATATTCAATATTTGCAATTATTTGATTTAATATTTTTATTGAATAATCTTTTTTTCTAATATCGTTTTTAAATTGACTTCCTATAAAAATTTTATAAGGTTTATTTAATTTTTTTAAAATATATTCAATTAAAAAATCAGAAGTTGAATTTTTTGATATTAAAAGTAAATATCTTGAATCTTTATTATTTATATTTTCAATTAATACATTTTCTAAATTATACTCTTTTTCTTTTGTAAACAAAATATTTTTTTTAAATAATGAATTTATTGAAATATAATTCTCTATTATTGATTTATTTAATCCAGAAAAATTTATTTTTAAATAATAATCAACATACATATTCAAATCTTCATTTAATAATAAAATATTTTCATTTAATTTTTCACAAATTCTTTTAATTAAAAAATAAAAATCTCTTGTAGAATGAAAATCTTTAAAATTATCTGCAAATTGATTTTTATAATCACAATAAGCTTTTGCTAATTTTTGATATAAATCTTCATCATATTTTACTTTATATGAATTTGAAATTTCTTTTGCAGTTTCTTTTAAATCATTTTCATCTAAATCATCTCTAAATAAAGTTATTCCTCTATTTTGTTTAGAATAATCTAAAAAATAATTTGAAATTCCAACAAAAGATATTTTTTTAGTATTCTTGTTAAAATTATAATTATAAAAATTATTATTTTCAATATTTTGATTAATATTAATATCATCATTATCATTATTATTAATATTAATATTATTATTATTAATGACTGAAACGTTACCATAATTATCCAATTCAGCATGTAAAACTTTTAATGGATTATCTTTTGATTTTTCAGCCAAACCCATTTCATCAAAAAATAAAACTGGAATTAATTTTTTTTTATTATTTAAATTATCATTCAAATTTCTTGTTTTTTTAAAAGCATTAACAAGTTCTTTTGAAGTAGTATTTAAAGAACCTTGAAAATAAATATAAAATAAAGAAGGTAATTTTTTAAATAAATCATTATTTGATAATTCTCCCTTTAATGAATCATATAAAATTTCCATTCCTAATGATTTACTACAACCTGGTTTTCCTATAATATAAATAGGAATTTTTGATAAAATACAATGAAATAAAGCAAATAAATTTTCTTTTAAAGCTTTATTTAATGCTATTCCTTTTGGAATTATCATTTTTTCACAAATAAAATTTATTTCTTCTTCTATTATTTTTTTAATATTTTTTGATTTAAACAATTCCTCTTTATTTATTATATTTTCAATTTCTTTATAATAATCTTCTTTTTCCATTTTTATTGGAATTCTAATTATGTAATTTAAATATAATGATAATAAAATTGCTTTTTCATTGTAAATACTTTTATTTTCTTCAAAATTTTCAATTAATTTAAAATATTTAATAAATCCTTTATATAAATCACAATATCTTTTTATATCTCTTAAACTAACTGAATAAGGGTCTTTATTTCTAAAATATCTTTGAGAAATACAAATTAATTTAACTACTAAATCGAAAGATTTATTTAAATTAATTATTTTTATCATTTCTTTAATATATTTTTCTTCATCATTACTATTTAAATAACCAAAATCAAAAGTAAAATTTAAAAGAGAAATAGGAATAGGAAAAACATTATAATCAAGATTACTATTATTATTTATATTTAATCCATAATTATAGATTTTAGAATTATTTTTTTTTATTCTATAAGGATTACAAGCAGCAATAAATTGGAAATTTTTATTCAAAGAATTACCTTTTAAAGTTCTATTACACATAATTTCTGATATTAAACCAATAACATGGCTTGTATTAATTTCATCAAAAAAAACCCATATTTTTTCTTTTATATTTTTTATATCATTAATAAATGAAATAACATCTTTTTCTTTTATTCCAGCATGAATATTTAATTTTACTAATTTTGTATTTGTTATTTTACATAATACTTGAATTAAATATGTTTTTCCACATCCAGTTTCTCCCATTAATAAAATTGGCATATTTGCTTTTGATTTAATATAAATTAAAAGTAGTTTAAAATAATTATCAACAGTGAAAATAAAATCTTTATAAAAATTAATATTTGAATCTATATTTATATTATAAAAAATATTTATTTGTTCTCTAAAATCATCTTGTGAAAATTTATCAAAATTTTTTATATCTTCTATTTTATTATGATTTTGAGAATTCCATAAATATTTTAATTTTTCTTTTGTTTCTTTATCTATTTTTTTATTATTTATTACTATACTGATTGATTGTTCATCGTCATTAAATAAAACTAAAGCAGGGGGCATTTTATCAAATGTTATTTTTTTTCCAGTATAATAATAATTAGAAATAAGTTTTCTTTCAATGTCTTTTGAATATTCTTTTAATTCAAAATAATTAGAAAAAAATTCTTTTGAATTATAATCATTATAAGAAGGATTAGTACAAACATTAGAAAACTGTTTTAAGTTTTCATATAAAATTGTCCTTGAATTTAAAGCATTTTGTCCTGAATTTTGTATTAAAGTGTTTGGTTCTAAATAGAAATTATTATGAAAACATTTTAATTGAGAATATAAAACATTAACATATGAAAAAAATTGATAATAATTCATATTTTCTATTTTAGAAATTGTTTTTATTTTATCAAAGTAATAATCAAAGTTTTTACATTCATTTAAAGAGATAATGTTTTTTTTGTTTTTATTATTATCTTCATATTCTTTAATTTCAAAATAATTTATTAAATTTTTTTCATATAAATATTCAAAAGTATCTATTAATCTTAATTGTTTTTGTAAATAAGAATAAGAATCTTGATTTAAATCAATATTAATAGAGTGAACATTTTGTTTTAATATTAAATTTAAAATATCACATTTTGAAACAAAATTAAAAAAACCATAAGGTATTTCAATTATTATTTTATATCTTGTTTTAATATAAACAATATTTTCTTTATTTACAATACAAGAAGTAAAAATTAAATAAAATAAAAATTCTTCTAAAACTTCAATATATTGTGTATCATAAATATTTAAATGTAAAATAATATTTGGAAAATTAAGATTTCTATTTTTTAAATCTAATACAATATTATCAATTGATTCTGTATAACCAAAAGGAAAAGTTACTAAAATCATTTTGTGATTATTTGAATAATATTTTATTAAACTGGTTTTTCCAAGTCCAACATTATTTGAATCTAATATTTCAGCATCACATAATTTTTTAATTTCTGAAATTATAGTTTTTTCTTTTTCTTGTTGAAATTTTACTATTTCACTTTTATAATATTTCATTTTTTGGAAATAATAATTAAATTCTTTTTCATCTTCTTTTTTAAGAAAGAATATTAAATATGAATTTAAAATTTTATTTTCTTTTTCTTTTTTATAAAGTAATTCAATAATTGTTCTTTTAATTTCAATTGTTAATTTTGAAAAATTTGAAATATAAAAAGGAATTCTGAATTTACATTGAATAAATCTATAAAAAAATGCCCTAACTTCTTCTAATAAAGTATGGTTTTTGCAAAATAAAACTCCTGAATTAAAAGGAAAATTATTAGTTAAATAATAATTATATATTAAAATATCTTTTTTACAAGATTTATTATATTTTTGATAATAAATTCCGGGTTCAAAATTTTTTATTGTTTCACATAAGAAATAATCTTTAAAAATAATTTCGTAATTTAAATTATGTAATTTAAATATCTCATTAATATAATAATTTATTATTTGAAGTTTATTTTTATTATTATTATCAATTTTAACTCTCATATTTTCTATTTTATAACCATTTGTTAAATATCTGAAATAATTTTCAATTTCTTTATTATTATTTTGATTTTCTATTATTTTTTCAAGAAATAAATATTGTTGTCCATAAAAAAAAGTCAAATTATAATAATCATAATCTTCATATAGTCTTATTGTCTCTAATTCCATTTCTTTTATTTTTTCATTTAATGCTTCCATATAATTATCAAAATCTTTATATTCTTCATTTTTATTTTCTTTTATTTTTAATATTCCACTTTTTATTTGATTATATATTTTTTCTTTATAAATAAAACCTTTTTGAATTGATTTTGTAAATAAATTCATTTCTTTTTTTATTTGTTTTATTATTAAATTGAAATTACAATATATACCCAAATCATTATCACCGTCAGATATATTATTTTTATCATTTTTATCATGATTTGATAAAAATAAAATAGAACTTTCCCAAAGTTCATTTATTTCATTATTTTCTTTTATATAATTATCTTCAATATTATTTATTGAATATAATTCGTTATTACCTTCACTTATTTCATTTTTTAATTCTAATGTAAAATTTGAATATTCAAGAAAAGATTTCATTTTAACTACATCTCCACTTCTTTTATCATATATTATTCTTCCTAATGTTTGAAAAATCAAATAATCTTGATTTAATATCAAAGAATATTTTATTTTTTCCTTATTTTCTTTATTTTCAAATAGATTCATTTTAATATATGAAATAAATTTATTGTCATTTTCGAATTCCATTTTAAAAATTTGCTTAAAAATTATTGATAATTCATGAAATAGTTCAATATTTTGAATTGTTATTTTAAATTTTTTTGAATAATTAAAAAATTCTTTTATCATTTCTATTGAATATTCTTTTATAATTTTTAACAAATTTGTAATTGATATTAAATCTTTGATAAAATCATTAAATTCATTTCCATTTTTTAAATAAATACATGAAAATTTATTTTGAATTGAAGTTAAATTGAATGAAGAAAAAGAATGTTCAAATTCATCTTTTAATTGGTTCAATGTTTCACTTAATTGATTATTGGTAATTTTAAAAAAAGATAAAAATTTAATAAATTTTTCAATATTATTGTAATTTGTTTTTCTTTCTATAATAAAATCAATTTTTTCATACAGTTCATTAATTTCATTTTCATTTAATTCTTTTTTTATATGAGAAGATAATAAATTAATTTCATCTTTTATTTTAACATCTTTAAAATATAATTCAATTTCATTAATATTAAAAAAAGCGTTATCTTGTTTAAAGTCAATTAAATTACAATATTTAACTTCTGAATTTCTTAATAAATTAATAATTTCCTCATAAGTAAATAAATCATTTTTTTTTTGTCTTACTATTTCATTATTAAAAATATTCATAAATACAAAAGAAAAATTTAATTCTTTAAATTGTTTTATTTCATTATTTAAAAAATTTAATATTTTATTATATTCTTCATTAAATTGATCTGATTCAAAAATTAATATATTCCCGTCTTTTAACACATTTTTAATATATTTTAATGATGAATCGTATTTAAAAGAATTACAATTAAAAAAAAATTTTTTTTTAATTGATTCACATTTTGAAATATCTATATATTTTTTCTCTATTTCTTTCATTGTATTTGATATATTATACAATTCATCATTATTATTATAAATTAACAATAATTTTTTTTCAAAAACAGAATTTTCATAATCTTTCATTTTTAATAATTGATTTATTTTTAATTGTTTATTTTGAATTAATTCTCTAAATTTATTTATATATTCAATACTATTTTTAATGAATTTAATTTGATTGAATTTTTCAAAATTAATAATTTTTGAATTTTTTAAATAAAGAAAAAAATCTTCTTTTTCAGTAAATTGTTTCTTTAGCAAATCTTCATCATTAAGTGGAGTAAATGATATTATTTCAATAATATTTTTAATTAATTCAATTTGATTTTTGTTTAATTGATTTGTTTCTTTATTTTGTTTAATTTTTTCTATGTATGTCTTAATTTTATGAACTTTATTTTCTTCAGAATTTAATTTTTCTTTTAAAATTTCAATAAAAAGTGAGAATAAATCTATTTTATCTTTTTCGCAAACTAATAATATTAAAAGAAATATTGTATATGAATTCACAGATTTAAATAAACTGGAAATGTTTTGCTTTACTTTATTTTCATTATCATCAGTTGAATAAAAATTAATAATCGATTCAATTAAAAATAGTATTTTATCATCAATAATTTCTTTAGTTGTATCATTCAAGTTTAATAAAGTATTTATTTTTATAGTAAATAGTTGAATAAAATTAAAAATTAAATCCTTATTTTTTTTTTGATTTAATTCAAAAAATAATTCATAAATTTCTTTTAGAACTGAAATATCATTGATTTTATGTATATTATTTGCAAAAAAAGAAATAACTTCATTATTTTTTATTTTAACAATTATAAATTGTTTTAAATCTTGATTAAACAATTTAAAATCATAAAATGAAAGTTGATATAATTTCTCAGAGAAAAAAAGTATATTGTTATAAATTACCTCTAATAAAATATCTTCATTTGTAAGAAATTTTCCTAGATTTAAAAAATAATCTTTAGATGATAATTGCATTTTGCTTATGTTAAAATTTATAAGTTTATATTGCTTTTCTTTTATTTTGTTTTGTAACTCTTTAATATTTTCATTATCATAATTTTTATCATTTAAATAATTTTCAATTAAATTTAAATATTCATAATTTTCTGTAATTTCACCTATTGAATTATAAATACTTATCAAATTAATATAAAAAATATATCTTGTTATATTTTTTGAAGAAGGTATTTCAGAATAATTATTTTTAATATAATTAAAAAAAATGTCTATTTCTTCATCTTTTAAATTACTAAAATCAATAATTTCTTCAATATCAATTGAATTTTTGTTATTATCATAGTCATTTGAATCTATTTTATTATTTAAATCTTCATTAAAATATTTACCAAATTCATTTATTTTAATAAAAATTAAATATAATTTATCTTTATTGTCCTTTAATAATTTAAAACAAATTTTAAATATATTATTATTAATGATTTCACCTTCATTTACAATTTTATCAAAAATTTTATATATTATATCAAAAGAAAAAACATAAAATAATTTGATTTTCATAATATCATTTAAAAATATAATTATCTGTTGGGTTTGTAAATCATTAATTATTAATTCATAATATTTTTCAATTTCATCAAATGTTAAATAAATAAAAGATAAAAACATATTTAATTTACAAATAAAAAAATTAAAATCATCCCTGGAATATTCTAATTCAATTTCAGTTATAAAATTAGTATCTGTAAATTTATTTATTATTTCTTCTTTTTTTGATTCAAAATCTGCTTTTTTTATTGATTCGAAATTTTCTTTTTGTATTGAAATAATAATTTTGAAAAAATTATCAGTTTCATTATTATCATAACATTCAATAATAATTGGTAATATATTTATTATTTTATAAACATTTGAAAATAATGTATTTATAAAACATTTTCTAAGATATTTTTGGTATGGCATTTGCTTGCTTATTAAATAACTTTTATAATAATTATATTGATTTATATTATTTATTTGACTTTTCTTTGTTATTAATATATCAAATATAAAATAATATTCCTCTAAATCATTTGGATTTAAAGAATTGCTTTTTTTATTTTTTTTTATATTTATTTTAGCATTTTTTGTAATATATTTTTTGTTTATTTCAAATAAAAAAATAATTAGGTTTTTTTCTATATGATCAACTAATTTAGGTTTAATATTTAATTTTTCATTATTTAATATTTCTATTTCATTTTCATTTTTATTATTTTCTGACTTTTTATCATAAGATAAACAAAAAATATTAAGTGATGTATCATCCATTACTTTTATATTTTTAATTATTTAAAATA
>JAEEGL013137978.1_pt1 | contig 19321 bp, 15 predicted proteins | sample 9134231 | NCBI WGS metagenome assembly JAEEGL01 (sample SAMN16246548, study PRJNA631951) | gut metagenome | biome: gut microbiome; feature: rumen; material: fiber-attached | host: Bos | place: Iran: Karaj | collected 2018-10
CATAATTCTCAAATTTTTCGCAAAAATATATAAATCAGTTCATTCCTGCAAGAAAAGGGGACTTTTTCCGAAAAAAATCATCAAAAAAGGGGACTTTTTCCGAAAATTTCGGCATAAAAAGGGGAATTATTCCGTGATTTTAAGGGGCAAAAAGGGGACTTTTTCCGATTTTTACTTTCCATAAAGCCGCCTCACCCTTTCGCCCAAAAACCTTTCTGGCGATGGTGCAGGTGCCTCGCCGATTTTGTTGTCCCGTTTGATAAGGATGTACTCAGGGAAGGTGCGTACATTGTAGGCTTCAAGTAAAAGGATGTTGTCGCCGAGGTCTAAGAGAGGCCAGTCTTGCCGTTTTTCTGCAAACTGCTTTTTGAAGAAATCCAATTTCTCATGCGTGGCGATGGTGAGGATTTGCACCGTGTCTTGCCATTGGTGGTGCAGGCTGCGCAATTCCGCGAACTGATATTCACTGACAGCCGAATAGCCATCCACAAATTGAAGCAGCACCAAACCGTCCTTGAAATCCGATAAGCTAACCACATTGCCGTTGCCGTCTTTTAGCGTGAATACAGGAGCATCCGTGCCAGCGGCCAACCGATTGAATTTCTCGAAGAAATTGCCGATGATGGCCTTGTGCTCGGCGTATTTGGTACGCTCTTTAAAATAATTTAGGTGGTCTTTGGCGATGCGGCTCGTGTTGCGGTCGCCATAGCAGAGTTTCTGCAAGTTGTAAATGGTGATGAGTTCGGCGAGACGCGGATTGTTGGCCATGAGCGGGTCAATGTCCAAATATTTCTTGAACGACGTAGGGCCTTCCATGAAGGCATCGTTCAGCAGGTGGCTGTCGTAGGAAGCACTGTTGAAATAGCCGTCAAACAGTTCCTTGAACAGGTCGATGTAGGCACTTTGAGTGTAAAGCACGGGCTGCCCGTCAAAATAGTCTTTTATGATTTTCTTTCCGCCATCGGCACTGATACCCAGACGAATAGCGGCAATCTTATAACGGTTGTGGTTCTTCACATAGTCCGACTTGATGTCGGGCACTTCGCGGCTGATGGCGTTTTGGATGGAGTCGATGTAGCGCATTTGGCGGCCCCGGTAAATCTGGTTGAAATGCTCCATCATGTAGCCGTTGACGATTTCCTCGGAATAAACGATTTGCCGGTAAATTCCCTTGTCGGAGGCTCGTTTCACACGGATGGTAGGCGTTTCTTTTTCAAAATACGAAACGTTTTCCTCTTGCTCAGGAACAATGATTTCGATGTCGTAAGTGGCGTTGGGTGTGAGGATGAGGTCGACATATTCCAATCCTACATACACACGAGCAGGCAAAATTTGCTTCACCTTGCCCTCAAGTATGAAATGGCCTTGGGCATCGGTTTGGCCTTGGTCGAGCAAGATGCCGGTTTCGTTGACGAGGTCTTCGTAAGCAAAAAGCCTAACCAAAGTGTTGGTTTGGTTGCTTCGTCCGGTAATCGTCACATTTTGGGCGGTTGCCGTGAGGAAAAGCAGGGCAAAAAAAAGTGTAGTAATCCTTCGTTTCATGCTGTGAAAACGAGGAAAAGTCGTGTTTATTGCTTTTCGGGCAACTTCACTTCGATTGGCAAAAACTTGGAGGTGTCGCCGCCGTTCTTGTAGATGTCGCGCACGACGCTCGATGAAACGCCAACCAACTCACTTTCAGTGAGTAAGAAGATGGTTTCCAACTCGGGATGAAGGCGTTTGTTGGCGTGCCCAATCATATTTTCATACTCGAAGTCGCTGCCGCAACGTAGGCCACGGATGATGGTGCGTGCGCCCACTTTCTTGCAGAAGTCGGCAGTGAGGCCTTGGTAGCTCTCCACTTTCACTTGCGGATAGTCCTTGAAAACGGCCTCGCACCACGCGATGCGGTCTTGCAAATCAAAAGTGGAACGCTTTTCCATATTGATGCCGACTGCGACATAAATCTCGTCGAAGATGGGCAAAGCCCTCAAAACGATGCTGCGATGCCCCAATGTGATGGGATCGAAGGAACCGGGGAAAACGGCTATTCTTTTCATTGTGTTGTATTTACAATATTAAATCGTGCCCTTCAACAGGCTCAGGAACCCTTAAACACATATCTCATTAAGGACGTTGAGCTTGTCGAAACGCCGCCACAAAAGTATTACTTTGTAACGACTTGGTGCAAATCTTTTCCAAGAATTTCGCTTATTGAGCGGAATGTTCCTTTCAAAAATGCCTCAATATCTTCATTTCCAATGAGTTTTATCTCCGTAATGCCTTCCTCGGTTTGCGGTTTGGGCTGGATGGTTTCTCTGCTTTCCATCAAGTACCAATAGGTGCGTTTCAGTCGCCATTCTTCACCAACTTGATAGCAATGCCAAGAGGACGGCAATGCTTTGACAATCTGTAAATTGCCTATTCCCGTTTCCTCTGTCACTTCGCGCAAGGCAGCGTTTTCGGGTGATTCACCTTTTTCAATATGTCCCTTGGGCAGGTCGGGAATCCCGTTGCGCACAATGCTGACGATTTTCCCATCCTTGACCACGATTCCACCCGCCGCAGGTGCCATTCGGAAGGTCGTTTTCAAGGCTTCCACCACAGCATTTTCGCCCACTTCGTGGACAAAAGTGTCGGTTTGCTCCTTGTCGGCAAGCCATTCCTGCAAAAAATCACAGAGGATGTCGATTTCGTATCTGTCAGATTCTGGGAGCATTGCGTCGAATTTCAATGCGTTGCTATCAATTTTTGGAAAAACCAATGCTTTGTTTTCTTGAAAAATCTTGTACATTTGCAGTCGATTTTGATTGTTTTCAAGCGACAAAGATACACAAATTCGTTTCGACAAAGTTCAATTACTATGAAATACGATGACTCAGCATTGACTTTGGCCTTGCACCTGCTGCAAATCAAGGCCGTGAAACTCAGCCCGAAAGCCCCATTCACTTGGGCTTCTGGACTGAAAAGCCCCATTTATTGCGACAACCGCGTCACGCTTTCCTACCCTGCCGTGAGGACATATATCCGCCAGCAGTTTGTGGAGAAAATCGTGCAATACTACGGCAAGCCCGATGTGATTGCAGGCGTGGCCACGGGTGGCATCGCCCAAGGCGCGTTGGTGGCGCAGGAATTGGGGTTGCCTTTCGTTTATGTGCGTTCCGAGAAAAAATCGCACGGGATGCAGAACCAGATCGAGGGTGTCATCAATGCGGGGCAGTCGGTGGTGGTCGTCGAGGACTTGGTTTCCACGGGCAAGTCGAGCCTCTTGGCTGTTGATGCCTTGCGCGAAGCAGGTGCCGAAGTGAAGGGTATGGTGGCCATTTTCACCTACCAGATGGAGCTTGCCAAACAAAACTTTGAGGCGAAAAACTGCCAGTTAGTCACTTTGTCGAACTATGAAACCTTGATTCACAAGGCTGTCGAGGAAGCCTACATCACCGAAGAGGATGTGGAATCCTTGAAGGAATGGCGCAAAGACCAGCAGGCTTGGAGCGACCGCTGGAATTGACCTGATTCGAAGGCGTTTTGACCGAAAAAGTCCAAGAAAAAGTCCAAGTTGGACATTTCTTGGACTTTTTTTGGATTTTTAGTTGGAAATAATGAATCTAATTTCCTTAATATCAAAACAATACGGCTTGTTTTCCGTGTCCAAAAGTTGCAGTCTTCCAAATGGATCAATCCCTGTCATAAACAGCCGCAAAACCTTCCCTCCAACTTCATAATCCGCCCAAGTGCGGTAGCGGAAAAGCCTTTGCAAATAGGCTTCTTCGATGATGGAAGGTTTCGCTTTCAGGATTTGCACCTTATTATATATGCTTCCTGCGATTTGCTCCAACAAAGGATTCAAGTCATATTCCTTTCCCGTGACCATTTTCAGCGAAATCGGGTGCGTTGGCCAGTCTTGGAATTTCATTTGATTGACATTCAGCCCAATACCAATGATGGAAACATCCATCATGTTGGCCTTGATGGTGCTGTTGATGAGGATTCCAGCGAGTTTTCTGTTTTCAAAATAGATGTCGTTGGGCCATTTGATGGACAACTTTTCAGAGGGCAAAAGGGTGTTCAAAACTTCAATGATACCCAAGGGCACGGCCTCGGAGAGCAAAAACTGCCGCTCGGCGGGCAAGAAACCCATGTCCAAAGCCAAAGAGAAAGTGAGGTTCTTTCCAACCTCACTTTCCCATCCGTTGCTCCCCATGCCTTTGCCTGCGGTTTGTTCGTCGGCACTGACTACCCAATTGCAAATGTCGTGTTCCGATTGTTGGCGTTGCAAATAGGCATTGGTGGAGTCAATCTGCTCTAAATGAATGTATTTGAGCATTATTTCACCACGATTCTTTGTGTCTCCTCACCGACTTGGACGGCATAGACACCTGCGCCGAAACGCTTCATGTCGATTTGGAGCCAACCATCGCACTGGCCTTCAAAGACGCGCTGCCCAGCCATGTTGTAAATGGTGACATTTTGCACACCCTCGCCAACGATGTTCACCAAACCTGTGGTCGGGTTGGGATAGATGCTTGTGCCCGTGCCAAAGTTTTCAACCACATCGGCAGTCACTTCATACCTGAACTCGTTGCTCTCGCTGAAGCCGAATTCCCTGCCCGAAAAGAGGGTGGCACTGCCAGCTTTCAAGCCGTAGACACCCGTGCCCGAAAGGCCGTTGCCGCCCGCGTCGTAGATGGTGAAGTCGTAGCAGCCGTCGCCGGTGATTTCGAGAACCGTTTCGTACTTGTGGTTGGCTTCATCGTAGGGACCGCCTTCGATGACGACTTGGCCCGTTGCCATGTTGGTCACTTTCCATGTGGTTTCCTGCGGGTTGTCGTCGGTGCGGACAGTGAGTTTCAGCACTTTGGCCACGTTTTCAGGTGCGCCGGTGATTTCAAACTCGGCAATATCGTTGGCGGGTGCCTCATCGTTGGTGTCGTTGACACTGAGGACTATTACCTCAAGACTGTTGGCGCCCTCCTCGACGGGGAAACTGATTTCGCCCAAATCGACGACTTCGGAGGCGAGGGTTGCGAGATTGCCGCTCCATTCCACGGATTTCAGTGACTCTCCGTTGACCACGATGCCTAATTCGGCGGAAGTCAAAGTGTTGCTGCCGTAGTTGGCCAATTCGACTTTCGGCTCCATCCAGCCGCTGCAACTGACGCTTTTGGCGTTGCTGATGTTGCGCAGGCAGGCTTCGTTGGCATAGAACGGCTCGATGTTTTCGCTCGACTTGCAGGCTTGATACACTTCCTTCGTGCCAGCGTTTTGCACCCAAGCGATGGCATCCAATTGGTCATTGTTGTAGACATTGGCCAATTCCCAAGTGAAGGTGTAGGTGAAATAATCGCCAACGGCCAAGTCGCCGAGGCTCGTGCCAGAGGCGGTGGGAAGGAGTTTCTTCATCACGCTGTAGAAATCCTTTTCACCGTTGGTGCCCGGGGCGGAAGAGTAGTGGATTTCCTTCTCGATGACCCCCACATAGAGCCTGATGTTGCCGAGGAGTTCAGCCGAAACCCTGCCCATCACATGGACGGTGATCAAGTTGTTAGGCTCGTCAAGTTCGTAAGCGAGGCGCATTTCAATCGGTGATTCGATGGACAGCCATTGGTTGACCATGTTTTGGTTCAGGTTGCCCGGAGTGTTGGCGAATCGGATGCCGTCGACAACGGTATGAGGCACCGAATTGACAGAGTAGACCCCTTTGCGGGAATTGTTGTCGGTAGTGTTGTGCAGATACATCGGATCGTTGGCACCCGGCCAGTTCATGTGGTACTTGATGGCGGCCACGCGGTCGGCATTGGCATTGATGAGCGCGTCCAAGGCCGGATTTTGCTGGGCGCAAGGACCGCAACTTGTGTTGGTGAAACACTCGAACAGTAGTATGCGCTCGTTTTGCGCATTGGTTTTCAAGGAAAAGAGCATCAGCAAGGATGCGACAAGCAATGTAACTTTTTTCATAGGTTGATGTGTTTGATTTTGAATTTTCCAGCACAAAAGTAGTCATTTTTCAAAAAATGGCAATGTTTTTGTTGCACGATTGGAAAAAGTTTTGCAATTTTGCAAGTTGAAATCAACAACAAAGCAATTATTAAACAACACGCTTATGATTAAAAAGTCTATTTTTACCTTAATGATGATGACTGTAATGGGTTGGGTTTCAGCACAATCATTGCAGTTTGAATGGAATGGGAACGTCTATTCCGATGGCGAAACCATTGTGTGCGACACGCCAAACGACTGGGGTGAGTATCTTCAGGATATGCAACTCAGGAATCTCACAGGCCAGGACATGAAAGTCTTGGTTGAGAAGGAGGTCATTGACGACCTTGAAGGTGTCATCAACTATTTTTGTTGGGGCTTGTGCTTTAGCCCCGATATTATTGTCAGCCCAGACGCTGTCGAAGTGACTGCCAATAACGTTACCGAAGAAGGCGCACTTTCGTTCCACGCCATGTTTGACGAAACCGTCTTCGGCAAAGTGAAAGTGAAGTATTACGCCTATGAGGAGCGTAATCCTGACCAGAAAGTTTCCATCGTTGTGGTTTTCCACAGGTCGGGTGCGGGAATCGGCGACAATGCTCATTCTATGACCTTTGGCACTGCCTACCCGAACCCTGCTTCGTCGCAGGTGAATTTCGACTATTCGCTTGACGGTTCACTTTGCGCCGTGGTCTACAACCTTTTGGGTCAGGAAGTGATGCGCGAGCAACTGAACGCCAACATCGGCCGGATGACCCTTTCGGTGGCCGACCTTCAGGAAGGCATTTATTTCTGCACGATGATGGTGGACGGTCGCGCTTGGTCGACGCAGAAATTCGTCGTGAAGAAGTGAGTCCAAAGCCAATTTCAACTACAACTACAAGCCATCCTTCGGGGTGGCTTTTTTTGTGACATTCTTTCAGTTGCAAGGTTACAACCCCAAGAAAAGCGCATGTTTTTCGCAAAAAAATACGACTTTTGCACGCTGTTTGATAAAGAAGCGAGAAATCAACCATTTAAAACATAATCGACGATGAACAAGAAACTTCAAAGAGACACGCAAAACAAGGTGATCGGCGGCGTGTGCGCCGGATTGGCCAACTATTTCGACATGGACGTCGCCCTCGTCAGGGTGATTTTCGCTTTAGCACTGTTGGGTTTCGGTGCGGGATTCTGGCTTTATGTGATACTTTGGATCGTGTTGCCCGCCGGCAACGGAGTGACCATTGAGACGACGCTCGACGAAAACGGAAATTATGTCATGTCTGAGCCGTCAGCCGAAGAGAAAAAGAACAAAGGCAGCCTCACAGCAGGCCTCATCCTCATCGGCATTGGGGCGTTAGGCCTTATCAATCAGTACATTCCAGAAATCAATTGGCAAACGGCTTGGCCGATACTGCTCATCGTGCTTGGCTTGTTGCTCATCATCCCCTTCAAAAGCAAAAAGCCATGAAAAGCAGGAACTTGTTTTTGGGCATCATCCTCCTCTTTGTCGGGGTGGTGACCCTTTTGGTTACGCTTGATGTGATTGATTTCAGTTGGGGTGTGGCTTGGCGGTTGTGGCCGATGCTGCTCATTCTCACCGGTATCGCCATTTTGCCGCTTCGCGACGGAATAAAAGCCTTGCTTTTGCTTGCAGCTTTGACGATTGGCGTGCTTTTGTATCGCTATGAGGCCGAAAACCATTCTCAGCTTTGGTTTTTCTCCCAGAATGTGGCTGTAGAGCAAGTGAATCAACCCTGCTCATAAGGCTTTAAGGCTTCTTGAAATGACTTTTTTTGAGTTTGGAGATTTTTTTTGAGATTTTTGTGCTTTGTTTCGTGATAATTTGTTTACTTTGCACCCTCTTAGAGTATAAAACAAATTTTCAGAATTGATTGCACTATGAAGAATCTCCACTTTACTAAACTGGTTTTCACGGGTTTATTCATTTTTTTGGCTGCTATTGCGGCAATGGCTCAAGACAATAGCATCAAAGGCTTCGTGTATGAGGAAGTCACTGGTGAGCCGATGATGTTCACTAACGTTTACCTGAAGGGAACCACTTTTGGCGGCTCCACCAACGAAAACGGCTATTTCAACATCAACCGGATTCCCGACGGCAAATATACCCTCCTGATTACCAGCGTGGGTTACGACACCATAAGCGAGGTCATTTCGGTGGCGAAAGGCCAAAGCGTAAGCCGCAAGTATTTCCTCAAGGAAACCAGCCAAAAACTGGAAACCGTGACCATCACCGCCGACAAGATTGAGGCTCGCACCGAAACCAAGACTTCGGTCATCACGGTCACGCCCAAGACAATAACCAAGATTCCGAGTGTGGGTGGTCAGGCCGACTTCGCGCAATATCTGCAAGTGGTGCCGGGTGTCATCTTCACTGGCGACCAAGGCGGACAACTCTATATCCGTGGCGGCTCGCCCATCCAAAACAAGGTGCTTTTGGACGGCATGGTGATTTACAATCCTTTCCATTCCATCGGTCTGTTTTCCGTGTTCGACACCGACATCATCCGTAACGCCGATGTCTACACCGGCGGTTTTGGAGCCGAATACAGCGGACGAATCTCTTCCATCATGGACATCTCGACCCGCGACGGCAACAAGAAGCGCATTTCGGGCAAAATCGGCGGTAACACATTCGGTGCCAAGGTGATGCTCGAAGGCCCGCTGATGAAGGCCAAGAACCCAGAGGATGCCACAATTTCCTTCATCCTTTCGGCCAAGAACTCGTATCTGGAACAAACCAGCAAGGCTTTGTATCCATACGCTTCAGAGAACGGGCTGCCTTTCAACTTCCAAGACATTTACGGTAAAGTATCGCTCAATGCGCCCAACGGCAGCAAGGTCAATCTGTTCGGCTTCTCGTTCAACGACCAAGTGAACAACTACATGTCGCTCTCCGACTTCGGCTGGAATTCCTTCGGCGCGGGTACCAATTTCCTCGTCATTCCGGGCAAAGCTCCCGTGATGATTGAGGGTAACATTGCCTATTCGAGTTACCCCTCGCGAATGAAGGAGTCCGACAACCCTGACCGCTACAGCAATATCAACGGCTTCAACCTGGGCTTTGATTTCAGCCAGTTCATGGGCAAAAACACCCTGAAATACGGTCTTGAAATGCTCGGCTACACCACCGATTATGTCACCTACAGCGTGTATGGTCACAACAAGATTGGTGCTAAACTGAATTCCACTGAAATAGGCATTTATGCCAAATACAAGGCTGTGTTGGGCAAGTTCTTGGTTGAGCCGAGTTTCCGCTTGCAGTTCTATGCCTCGTTGCCCGACATTTCGCCTGAGCCTCGCCTTGCCGTCAAGTACAATGCCACCGACCGTTTCCGCCTGAAGGCTGCAGCGGGAATGTATTCGCAGAACTTTGTGGCCGCCACCAGCGACCGCGATGTGGTGAACTTGTTCTATGGCTTCCTCTCGGGCATTGACAACCTGCCCGACACCTACAACGGCAAGCCCATCACCAGTTACCTCCAAAAAGCCAACCACTTCATTTTGGGCGGTGAGCTCGACCTGACCAACAACATGACCCTCAATTTGGAGGGCTACTGGAAAGATTTTGTGCAGTTGACCAACATCAACCGCAACAAGATTTACGCCGACTTGCAGCAGAATGGCAACATCCCCGACCTGCTGAAGAAAGACTTCACCAAGGAAACAGGCGATGCCTACGGCTTTGACATTTCATTGAAATACGAGGACAAGCATTGGTACTTGTGGGCCGTGTATGCTTTGGGCTTCGTGACGAGAGAATACGAGAAGGCCGTTGAGGACGGTGTGGAGTTGACGCAATATGCGCCCCACTTCGACCGCCGCCACAACATCAACGTGATTTTGACCTACACGGCGGGTGCCAAGCGTCAGTGGGAGTTCAGTGGACGTTGGAACTTCGGCAGCGGCTTCCCCTTCACGCAGGTGCAGGGCTTCTATGAGTATTATTCCTTCCAAGATGGCGTCAATTTCGACTACACTAACACCAACGGCGATTTGGGTGTGCTGTATGGCGAACTGAATGGGGGTCGTCTGCCCACCTACCACCGTTTCGACATTGATGTGAAGCGCAAGTTCTATTTCTCGGAAAGCACCCTGCTCGAAGCCAACCTTAGTGTGACCAACATCTACAACCGCAACAACGTGTTCTACGTCAACCTCATAACCAGCGATGTGGCTCGCCAGTTGCCCATTCTTCCCTCGTTGGGTTTGACCTTCTCGTTCTGATGGCGCAGACCATGCACAATCCGAAAAAGTTTCCCCAAAAAATCACCAAAAAAGAAACTTTTCTCACACACCTATATTAATATTCAGTATCTTTGCGCCCGAAAAAGTGCCCAATTGGTACGAGGCGCAAAGATGCTCGTATTATGTAGGGCGTGTAAGAATTTGAATATGAGTAAATAAACAAAATAATCAATTAAAATTCAACAATTATGAGAAGATTTACAATCTTAACCGCAGCCTTCGCGCTGCTCGCGTTCCTCGCAGTTCCTTTGGGGATGAGGGGACAGACAAGAACAGAAGTGGTAGCTTACACCTTGGACGGCACCATTACAGGAGGTTCAAGTGGTTATGCTGACGCAAGTGAGATTACTCAAAACGACATTACATGGATGGTCACTGGTAATACCACGATTAATCCGTGGCGTATTGGCGGCAAGAGCCTTGACGGTGTAGATCGCCCTGTGTATTCCACGAATCCCATTGCAGATGATGTCACAAAGGTTGTCATCACCAATGGTACGGTCAATCTTACCGTGAATTCACTGACACTGATTGTGTCGCCAAATGCGGATTTCTCCGATCCGACAAGTACTATTGTCGGTGAATGTGGAGATTGGACAACGACCACATTTGAAAGACCCGCAGAGGCTGATTGGACGAATCGGTACTTTAAACTTGTGTATAATGTTACAAACACCATTAATAGCAATAGATTCGCGCAGCTTGTAAAGGCAGAATTCTTCAAGGAAGGCGGTGCCGTTACTCCCGAAATCCAAATCGACGCGGAAGAATTGGCACTTCCTTACACAGCAAATGAAGATGGTTTCTTCAACGTCACCTACACAGAAGGTTTTGAGGCTTATACGGCTTCTGCTGCACTTTACAACGATGAAGAACTTACCGAGGAATTCGATGGGGATTGGATTCTCGTGGAAGAACACATTGAAGATGATGTCATCACCTACATGGTGGGAGAAAACGACGGCACTGAGCCTCGCACGGTTTACCTGTATGTTGAGGCAATGGGTCTTGACGAAACAACTATTATCAGTGCCGTGTTTGCTGTTACGCAAGCCGCTGCACCTCAATTGTTTGCAGTTAATTTTACCCTTGATAGCGATGCTACATTCGTTCCCAATGAAGTCTTCACCGACGTGATTGTTGAACTGGAAGCTGGTACCTATGCCCTGCCTTCAGCTACTAAAGAAGGTTTTACCTTTGATGGTTGGGACGACGGTGCCACAACATACGCAGGTGGAGCCAATTACACCGTTTCCGATGATGTCGACTTTACTGCACAATGGACGGAAATTGTCCCATCCACCGGTACGGATGTGACATTTGATGCTACTGTTGATAAAGATGAAGATGGTGACTTGACCATTGTAAAAGATGGTGTTACTTTCAGTTGTAGTAGTGGTGTTCTTGGCAACGGTTCAGAGTACCGTATTTACAAGAATGCCACAGCCACTTTCTCTGTTACATCTGGTACTATTACAAACATTGAATTTACTTGTACTGGAGGCAATCCTGCTTCTGGATTTGAAACGATGGATGGATTTACTACCAATGGCAATAATGGTACATGGACGGGTAGTGCAGAGAGCGTTACTTTTAAAGCTTCCAACAAACAAGTTCGTGCCACGCAGATTGTCGTGACAGTTGACAATGGTGGCACTCCAGTTCCTACCATCACCGCCGAAAATGTGAGCATTGAATATAATGCTGTGTCTGGTGAAATCGAATACACCATCAACAACGGCGTCGATGGTGGCACTCTGACGGCCAGCACCAACGACACATGGCTCACTCTCGGCACGGTTCGCGAAACGGTTCCGTTCACCTGCACGGCCAATGAAACTGCCGCTGCACGCACGGCTACCGTTACTTTGACCTATGCTTATGGCGACAGCCAAACCGCCACCAAGAATGTGACCGTCACCCAAGCCGGCGACCCGAATGTTTTGGACAACATTTCAGACATCACTGAAGTTGGTGCAGATTATCATGTCAAAGGTATGGTCGTGGCTACCAGTGCCAAAGGCTTCATCATCTGCGACGGTACAGGTTTTGTCTATACCTATCTGAATGCCACCCCGACCCAACAAATGGGCGAGTTCGTCCAAATTACTGGCACGACGGGTAGTTATAACCATGTCATCCAATTCACCAATAACGCCACCATCGCCGAGGCGGAAGAATTCACTTTCGATTGGCCTGAATATACGGTCATCACAGAAGTTCCGAATTATACCGAAGGCTATCATCTGAGTGACTATTTCCAATTCGAAGGAACACTCACAAAAACAACCAATGGTTCTACTAACTACTTTGTTGCCGTTGGCGAAGGCCAAATCAGAATTTCCTATCCGACTACTGAACAAGCAACAGATTTGGATGATTTGTTGAACAAGACTGTCCGCATACATGGCTTCTTCACTGGATATGCCAGCAATGTCTTCACTGCCATGATGGAAAGCTACGAGGAAGTGGTGAACACCGATCCTTCCATCACCATTGCCACTTACGAACTCAATGTTGATGCTGGCGAACAAAATGGCACAATTAATGTGACTTACGCTAATGTGGACTTGGAAATGACGGAAGTTGTCATGTGCGATGCAAACGGCGACGCAGCTGCATACGACTGGATTCCTGTTTGCTGGCTTAACGAAGACCACAACATCATTTATCAAATCAATGCCAACGAGGGCGAAGCCCGCACGGCTTACCTGAAGGTCTGCTTATTGGAAGAAGAGACATTGAACCCATTATTCTGCTCTGATATCGTGACTATCAATCAAGACGCTCCTGAGGCTCCGTTTGAGCCTGCCACTTACACCTTGGCCACCAGCATTGAATCCGGCAAGCAATATATCATTGTTGGCATGAAAGATGATAATGCCTACGCTATGGGCGAACAAAGGAACAGCAACAGAGGTGCTGTCATCGTCAGTCAAGACGGCAACACGGTTACGGTGGTCAACGACAATGTCTATGAGTTTGTCATCGAAAGTTCTGGTGATAATTATACCATTCATGATGCAAGAACTCCTGGTTATCTCTATGCCGCCAGCGGTAGTGCCAACCAACTGAAAACTCAGGTAACAAACGATGATAATGGTGTTTGGTCCATTAGTATTGACGATGACGGTTTGGCAACTGTGGAGGCACAGGGCACTAATTCCCGCAAGAGTATGCGTTTTAACTATAACAGTGGTAACGCATTGTTCTCCTGCTATGTTTCAAGCAGTAGTATGCCCCAAGTTTACTTCTATGTGAGGGATGAAGAAGCCCCATATACATACAGTTTGACTATCAATGGCTACGGCGAGAGCACTACTGGCGGTTACTATCTCATCGCTTCCCCGATTAACAATGTGCAGCCTGTTACCGTTGACGGCATGACCGTTGATGCATACGATTTGTACGCATTCGACCAAACAGAAGAAGACGAATGGCGCAACTTCAAAGCAAGCGCCTTCAAACTTGAAACGGGCAAGGGTTATTTGTATGCCAATAGTGATACGGTTACGCTTACCTTCACTGGAAAGTTTTATACTGGCAACGGCCAAGTCGCACTGACTTGCGACGAAAATGCCACCCTGAAAGGTTGGAACCTTATCGGCAATCCTTATTCCAGTTCTGCTACGCTTGACATGCCTTTCTACAGATTGAATGAAGATGGCAGCGAGTTGAATGCTTCTACAGAAAGCAACAATATTGCTGCAATGGAAGGCGTATTCGTCTATGCGTATGATGAAATGGGAGCACCTATTTCTACTGCCACTTTTGCTGACCTTGGCGGAGGTGATCCTTCTGCACCTGGTGGAGGAGGGGGTTTAGGACCGGAAGAACCAGATGAGTTCATACTTAATGTTATCCACAACAACAGCACTGTCATCGACCGCGCCATCGTGTGCTTCGGCAATGGCAAACAACTGCCCAAGTTCCAACTCAATCCGAACAGCACGAAGATTTACTTCACGCAAGACACAAAGGACTATGCCATCGTCCGCAGCGCCAACCAAGGCGAGATGCCGGTCAACTTCAAGGCTGCTGAAAACGGCACTTATAGTTTGAGCGTCAATGCGGAGAGCATGGAGATGAACTACCTCCACCTCATCGACAACATGACGGGTGCCGACATCGACCTGCTGCAAACCCCGAACTACACCTTCGAGGCCAGCACCGCCGACTACGCCAGCCGTTTCCGTCTCGTGTTTAGCGCCACCGAAAGCAACTCGACAAGCTCTGAGTCCTTCGCCTACTTCAATGGCAGCACTTGGATGGTGAGCAACACTGGCGAGGCCACCCTTCAAGTGGTTGACATGATGGGTCGCGTACTCCGCAGCGAAAACTTCAGCGGCAACGCCGAAATCAACCTGAACCAAGCGGCAGGTGTGTATGTGTTACGCCTCGTCAACGGCGAGAATGTCAGAACGCAAAAAATTGTAGTAAAATAAAGTAGTAAAATAAACAAGAATATTAATCTATTAACACCCTTAAAAATGAAAAAGACATTAATGACAATCGCAATCATGCTCGGAATGGGCATGGCTACCTTTGCCGAACCTTACGATGGTGGCGGTTTGTTCCAACGTGGCGTCGTTTCTGAAGAATTGTTCTATGGTGCGGGCTATTCCCGCGACAATACGCCTCTGCTGCCTTCGGGTCACAATCTGAATGAAAACCAAAACGCCGACCCCACCACGCCGTTGGGCAGTGGTATCGCTGTGTTGCTCGGCTTGGGTGCAGCCTACGCCGTGGCGAAAAAACGCCGCGAGGAGTAATCTTTACATAATGCAATGGAAAAGACGGTGCCAAAATTCTTGGCATCGTCTTTTTTTTGTCTATCATTCAGGATTTTTCCTACCTTTGCCCCAAAATTTCAAAACTATGAAAAGACTCACCTTGACCCTTTTGGTTTGCCTCATGTCAACCTTTTCGATTGCCGGAAACCTCCTGAACGAAGGCTTCGAATACGCTAACCACGACCTCGAAAAGCCCGTCGGCTGGAACTGCGACGACAACTCTTGGCTCTGCGGCTACCTTGAAAAAGACCACAAACGAATGTCGCACTCGGGCAATTGGTACGCTTTCAGCAATACACAAGATTCGTGGATGTACATGCCCTTGTACCTGATTGAGAGCATGAGATACCGCTTCACCTTGTGGGCGATTACCGATGGCAGTTTCCAGTTTGAAATCTGGGCTGGCTCTGCGCCCAACCCCGACGATATGCACACGCAATTCCTTTCCACTACCGTTGAAAGCGGCGAATATGAGCGGATTTCTGCGTATGTGGAAACGATTCCCGCCGGTTGCCAGTATGTGGGCATTCGCGCTCTCTCCAACAACGGTGACTCTTATCTTACCATCGACGACATCGAGGTTGACATGGTGGAGCAATACACCTTTGAGGCTGAGCCTGTTACGGGCGACACGGCCATGTTTCCGGGCAGCGAGGGAAGTTTCCGTTTCCTTGTTCATAATGTCGGCTACGATGAACTCGACATCACGATGCACCCCTCCAACGAATATTTCACCAACTTCAGTTGCATCGCAAACGGCATGACGGGCATGACCTTCCACGCCGATCCTGACGAGGTGGTGGAAGTCACCATGACGGCCACTTTGCGCCCCGAAATCGAGCCGGGCACGGTCAGTTGGTTGGACATACAAATGACCATCCCCTGCAACTGCAACACGGCAATGGTCACCTTCTGGGTAACGCCCCTTGATCCAACTGGTGTTTCAGAAGGCAACGAACAGAATATCAATGTGTTTCCCAATCCAACTACCGATTTCGTCACTGTTGGGGCTGAGGGATTGCAAAAGGTTGAGGTCATTGATTTGATGGGAAGGGTTGTCAAAAGCGTCTCTGCAATTTCGAACACTTTACGGCTTGATTTTGAAAGTCTTAGTAATGGATTGTACTATTTATCGGTAAGAACTGAAGATGGTATCATTATCAGACCAATTGTGAAAAAGTGATATTATGATTCCAACAGCCGCTCCAGTCCACTATCATTTGTATATTGACGAATGTGGTGACCAAAACTTGGAGAATTTCAGTCCAACTTTCCCTGTTTTCACTTTATGTGGAATTATTGTTAGAGACGATAAAATCGCTGTTCTTGAAGAAGAAGTGCAATCGTTGAAAAAAGAGTTTTGGGGCAACAAGAAAGTCATCCTCCATTCCCGTGACATTCGCAAGTGCCAAAACGGTTTTGAGATTCTTTTCGACCTTGATGTGAAACAAAGGTTTTACGAAGCCGTCAATGCTTTGTTGGGGCAACAGGACATTTATGTTATAGTCAGTTGTTCCATCTTGAAAGAGCCTTATATTCGACAGTTCGGCAAACTTAACGATGTTTATGGCCAATCGCTTTCTTTTGTCCTTGAGCGTGCCATTTTTCATGCCGACAACCAATGCCCTGAAGGAAATGGGACAATCGAAGCCATTGTTGAAAAAAGAGGAAAACGTGAGGACAAGAACTTGATGAACTATTATGAGCAACTGCTCGAGAAAGGCACCTATTGGATTACACCACAAAGGATGAGAAATAGGATGTCGCGACTTGATTTCAGGTGGAAATCCGAAGATGTGGCTGGATTGCAGATTGCCGACCTCATTGCCTATCCAATAACTCGACATATCCTTGACCCTCAAAGCATCAACCTTTCTTATGATGTCATCAAGCCCAATATTTTAACGGAAAATGGTAAATTGTTGGGAATGAAGATTTTTCCTCAGCCATAAAAAAAGAGTCGCCACGAACTTGACAACTCTTCCGATCGGGGACACCCCAATCCCAATAATGGATTGCTCCATTGTTCTGAGTGCAAAATTAGTATTTTTTCCCCAATAATGCGTGATTTTCTGGAAAAAAGATTTTGCCTTTCAATGTTACATTAATCCATCTCCGCCAAAACCCGCTCCACTTCCTCTTTTGGGAAGCCAATCTTGAAAATGTGAGTCGGTTGCAGATAATGGATGTCATGCTCGACCATGAAACGGCTTTCGCCGCCGCCCGTAATGTTGAGCATGACCACATCGTCAGTTTTCACCACACCTTTGTCAACTGCTTGCTGCAATGAGGCTGTGGCCACGGCTGCGGCATGGTAAATGTCAATGCCCTCGGCTTTCTCAAACAAGGCTTTTGCGGCATTGGCCTCGTCATTGCTGACGGCGAAAATGTCGCCTTGGGTATCTTTCAGGGCATCGTACAATCCTCCAGCAAGGCCGTAAGGCGGCTTGCGGTTGGAAAGCACAGGAGCACAAATCTCGGCGGCATCCTTGCGGGCTTGATCGGCATCGTAGGGCAACAAAGCGCGTGAGTCGGCACGCCAAGCATCATACATCGGGACGAAGGGTATGTTTTGCGACACCATCAGACGTGCTTTGTTTGTGCCGAAGCGGCCATCCTCAATGAAGCGCAAGTTGGCTTCCCATGCGGCGATGGCACCCGTGCCGCTGCCCACGGCTTGGAAGTAAAAGTCGGGCGTACGGCCGATGAGGGTCGTGGCCGACATCATCGTGGTACTCATGCCGTCGCGGCGGGCGATGTTCTTTGCGCCACCCTCGGCAAGATAGCCGTCCATTTCGCAGACCACATTTGAGAGGTTGATGGCATCGAAATAGTCGCTGCCACTCTCAGTGGTGATGAGTTTCACGCAAGGATTCAAGGGCTTGTCGAACCACAACGCCTTGATGTTGTCCTGTGGCACGCAAAGCAGCAATTTGATATTGTTTTCGGAGCAGACCTTGGCGAAAGCGCGAGCCGTGTTGCCTGCTGAGGCCACCACAAGCACCTTGTCTTTCAGGTCGTCACCCAATCGGGCGCACACCGAATAGGCCTCCATTTCCTTGAAGGAGCAAGTCGTCATACGGGCATCGCGTTCAGGCCACCAGCCATTAAAGGTTATGTATAAATTATTCAAACCCAAGTGTTTTGATAAACCTTCACTTTTATAGGTGATGGGCTCGGAGGGATTCTTCAGCATGGTTTTTATGGGCAACCAGTCGGCATAACGGTAGAGGCCCAAGCAAGCCTCTTCCTTCACATCGAGTTGCTTCTTTTCGTAAACTGGACGCACCATGCTTGGCTTGTCGCATTGCTTGTCGTCCAAAGTCCAGCCTTCGTCGCTGAAGATGCGGCCTGTCGCCACGGTTTGGAGTTGGTATTTTGTTGGCATGAAAATCATATTCTTTAGTTTTGATTGAACCGCAAAAATAGGAAAAAGTAAAACATGTGACAGTAAATATCTTTACTAATCAAATGAAATTTTGCTTAGGGCAGTTTTATACCCCTTCGGAAACTTTTTTCCCTTTTTCGTCAAAAACGGTTGAACGAAAAACATTATTTGATAAATTTGCGGCCAAATATCCGAAAAAAAATAGAAAACGCATATAGCAATGTCAAAAGAAATCAAAGGACACATCACTCAGATTATCGGCCCCGTGGTTGACGTCTATTTTGCCGACGGCGAGACCAACCTCCCGAAGATTCATGATGCTTTGGAAGTGGTTCGCCCCAACGGGAAGCGCGTGGTGCTGGAATGTCAGCAGCACATCGGCGAGGATTCGGTGCGCACCATCGCAATGGACTCGACCGACGGCCTCATGCGCGGCATGGAAGTCACCCTTTCGGGCAAACCCATCTCCATCCCCATCGGCAACCAAATCAAAGGCCGACTGCTCAACGTGACGGGCGACGCCATCGACGGCATCGGCCAGCTTGACCGCAAAACCGAATATCCCATCCACCGCGAACCGCCCAAGTATGAGGACTTGGCCACCTCGAAAGAGGTACTTTTCACGGGCATCAAGGTCATCGACTTGCTTGAGCCTTACCTGAAAGGCGGCAAAATCGGCCTCTTCGGTGGTGCAGGCGTAGGCAAGACCGTGCTCATCATGGAACTCATCAACAACATCGCAAAAGGCTACAACGGCTACTCGGTGTTTACCGGCGTGGGCGAGCGCACCCGCGAGGGCAACGACCTGCTCCGCGAGATGATCGAATCCGACGTGATCAAGTACGGCGACGCGTTCTCCAAAGCGATGGAAGAAGGCCATTGGGACCTCTCCAAAGTAGACCGCGCCGAGCTCGAAAAGTCACAGGTCGCG
>JAEEGL013101273.1_pt1 | contig 19320 bp, 16 predicted proteins | sample 9134231 | NCBI WGS metagenome assembly JAEEGL01 (sample SAMN16246548, study PRJNA631951) | gut metagenome | biome: gut microbiome; feature: rumen; material: fiber-attached | host: Bos | place: Iran: Karaj | collected 2018-10
TCACTTAAGATTACAAGAATATAGTTGGTTTTCTAAATTAGCTTTGCCAGTAATTATTCTTATCAGTTGGGGAATTGCACTAATTGAATATTGTTTTCAAGTTCCCGCCAATAGAATAGGTTTTAATGAAAATGGAGGACCATTTAATTTATGGCAATTAAAGGTAATTCAGGAGGTAGTTACACTAACCGTGTTTACTTTCTTTACTATATTTTGTTTTAAAACAGAGCACTTTTCGTGGAATCACTTGGTCGGTTTTGTTTTGATGATAGGTGCAGTTTACTTTATTTTTAAGTAATTTATTGAAATTCTGATAAATAATGGGTTATAGAATTGAAAAAGATTCCTTGGGAGAAGTTAAGGTGCCCATCGATAAATTGTGGGGTGCACAAACCGAACGTGCCGTTCACCATTTCGCTATCGGGAATGAAATCATGCCTATAGCGGTGATTTATGCTATTGCACAAATTAAAAAGGCCGCAGCCTGCAGTAATTGTGATTGTGGCGTTCTTCCCGTTGAAAAAAAACAATTGATAGCCGCTTGTTGCGATGAAATTCTTGAGGGTAAGTGGGATGAACATTTCCCTTTGTTGATTTGGCAAACAGGTTCGGGAACGCAAACCAATATGAATGTCAATGAGGTGATTGCCAATCGTGCTGAAATGATAAAAAATGGGGAAATTGTTGGTACAGAACGTTTTATACACCCTAATGATGATGTGAATCGTTCGCAATCCACCAACGATGTTTTTCCATCTGCCATGCGGATAGCTGCCATATCGTCAATTGTACACCAACTGCTTCCGGCATTGGATGGATTATGTGAAATATTGAAAATCAAGCAAAAAGAATTTGCGGAGGTTGTACAAATTGGACGTACACACTTAATGGATGCCACTCCCTTAACGGTGGGGCAAACGCTTTCAGGTTATTGTTCTCAAATTGAGCATGATATAGATGCAATTCGTAGTTTGATGCCGCAACTTATGGAATTGCCGATTGGGGGGACGGCAGTGGGTACAGGACTTAACACTCCTGATAATTACGATGTTACAGTGATAAAGTATTTGTGCAAATTTACAAAACTCCCCTTTACATTGTCTGCAAATAAGTTTGAAGCCATGTCATCTCATGACTCTTTAGTGGCCATGTCGGGGGCACTCAAGAGAACGGCGGTTTCTTTGATGAAAATAGCCAATGATTTTCGTTTGTTGGGTTCAGGTCCCCGCAGTGGCATAGGAGAGTTTATCCTGCCGGCCAACGAACCGGGCTCGTCAATCATGCCAGGGAAAGTGAATCCTACCCAGTGCGAAGCCTTAGCCATGGTGTGCGCCCAAGTGATAGGAAACGATAGCGCCATCGCCATTGGGGCTATGCAGGGACATTTGCAGCTCAATGTTTTTATGCCTTTGATTATCTATAACTTGCTGAATTCCATTTATTTGTTGAGCGATGCTGTCAACTCTTTCCATAAGTTTTGTGTACAAGGATTAGAAGTCAATAAGGAGCGCCTGCAGACAAACTTGAATCAATCGCTGATGTTGGTTACGGCATTAAATCCACATATTGGTTATGCAAATGCAGCTAAAATTGCCCAATATGCCTATGCAAACAATTTAACCCTGAAGTCAGCGGCACTTCAGTTAGGATTGGTGTCAGAAGAGGATTATGACCGTTGGGTGAATCCTAAAAAAATGTGTGGAAAAAATATTGATTAACAGTTAATTATATCTTTTTTCCTTTCAAATAGACTGTCTCAACTTTATTGCTGCCGTAAGCATAAGGCAAAAATTCAATGCTTGAGATGGGTTTTGTGATGAAGAAATTGGCGATTTTCCCTTTGGTAATGGTGCCTAATGAATCTTCCACACACATGGCATAAGCAGTGTTGACAGTGGTGGCATTGATGGCTTCTTCAGGGAGCATTTTATATTTGATACATCCCATGGAGAGTACAAATTGCATATTTCCTGACGGACAGGAGCCCGGGTTGTAGTCGGAGGCAAGGGCCACGGGTAGTCCTGCTTCCATCATTTTGCGGGCAGGAGCATACACCATTCCTAAAAAGAAAGCTGCGCCAGGAAGAATGGTGGGCATTGTTTCGGAACCCAATAAAACGGCAATCTCATCGTCTCCTGTGTATTCAACATGGTCAACAGAGCGGGCATTGTATTTGACACCTACTTGGATACCCCCGGAATAGTCTAATTCGTTCGCGTGTATTTTGGGACAGAGGCCATATTTGATTCCTTGCATAAGAATACGTTCTGTATCTTCTACCGTGAAAAATCCGCGGTCGCAGAAGACATCCACAAAGTCGGCTAATTCTTCTGCAGCTACCATTGGAATCATCTCGTTGATAATCAAATCAACGTATTCTGTTTGGTGTCCGATGTATTCTTTGGGTACGGCATGTGCCCCCAAGAAATTAGCTTTAATAGTCATACGTGACTTTTCTTTCAGACGGCGGATAACACGAAGCATTTTCAGTTCATCTTGGGTGGTAAGCCCGTATCCGCTTTTGATTTCTGCTGCGCCGGTCCCCATGGAAGCCATCTCTTGTAGCCGCTCCCACGCGCTTTCAAAGAGTTCATCTTCCGAACTGTCGCGCAGTCGTTGTACTGAATTGAGAATACCACCGCCGCGTTGGGCAATCTCTTCGTAACTCAATCCTTTGATTTTGTCAATGTATTCAATGGAACGGTCGCCTGCGTAAACAATGTGAGTGTGAGAATCACAGAAAGTTGGAAAAACCATTTTCCCTGTTGCATCTATGATTTCAAGCGGTTCGTTAATGTTTTGCAAAACGGTTTCTGAAAAATCACACATCTTTCCATAATCAACAATCACTTCTCCCACGGCTAACAGATAGGCATCCTCTATCATAGGCAGATTTTGCATCTCTTTTCCTGCACGCCATTGAATAGGAGTGTCGTTAACTTGTACTAATTGTTTGATATTTTTTACTAAAACAGCCATCGTATGTTTTTTTTGATATTAGTTATAAATAATCAGTCATCAGACTCTTCCGCAATAAGTTCTTTATAATAATCAAGCACTTTCGCTCGGGAAAGGAACCCTAAATAATCTCCATTTTTGGTGATGACCGGCAAATTGAAATTTTCCGTCTTGCGGAATTTCTCCACCATCTCTTCCGCCGTATCAGTATCATATACAACTATATCCGGAATATAGATAAGATCCTTCACCTCAATAGAGTCGTATAATTCTTGTTTGAAGATGACATCACGATGTTCGTCCATCAACAGGAGTCCCGAAAACTTTTGATTTTGATCCAAGACAACAAAGATATTGCGTTTGCTTTGCTCGATAATTTTCACATAATCATGCAGGGAGGCGTTCAAGGGAACGGTCATAATATTGGAGTCCAAAAGTGACATGAAATCAATTCTATGAACGGCGAACTTATCTTTATTATGTGTTTTAAGTTTCCCCTTTTCGGCAAGTTTGCGCGTATAAACAGAGTGTTTTTCAAAGAGATGGGAGGTGAGATAGGCAAGGGAAGAGGTAACCATAAGCGGAATGAGCAGGTTGTAGCCGGTAGTGAGTTCGGCAATCAGAAAAATACCTGTCAGTGGCGCGTGCATCACTCCTGCGAGTACCCCCGACATGCCTGCCAGCACGCAGTTTGTAGTAGGGATGTCTAATCCAAAATAGTAGCGAAGAATGTCGGCAATCAGATAGCCCAGAAAAGCGCCCACAAAAAGTGACGGGGCAAAAACGCCACCCACGCCGCCGGCGGCATTGGTGAGGGCAGTCGCTATCACTTTCAAAAATACCACTCCTGCTAAAAATAATATGAAAATGAGATGATATTGGTGCGATAGGTTGTATAAAGGCGAGTTTTTAATAATCAGTTCCGTACTCCCATTCATTAATTCTGCAATATTTCCATACCCCTCGCCATAGAAAACAGGGAAAACAAAGATGAGCCCGCCTAAAAGGATGCTGCCGAGAATGATCTTTAAACGTTGTTTTTTGATCTTCAGAAAAATACGTTCAATCAGTCGGGAAATTCTTAGAAAATAAACGGAAACCAATCCGGTAGTGATTCCCAATAGTATATAAATACCTACATTTTTGATTTGGAAGGTGGTAACGGGAGCATTGGTGAGCATGACATCTTTCCCTAAAAACAATAAGGACAAAATGGTTCCTGTTGCCGCAGAAATGAGCAGCGGAACAATGGAAGTGGCTGTAAGATCAAGCATCAACACCTCAATAGCAAAAACAATAGCCGCAATGGGTGCTTTGAAAATGGCTGCCATGGCTCCACATGAACCGCAGGCTAACAAAATGATGGTGTCTTTACGTGACAAATTAAACAGTCGTGCCAAATTGGAACCTACGGCCGAACCGGTAAGCACAATAGGTGCCTCCAAACCTACAGACCCGCCAAACCCCACGGTAATAGAACTCGCTACCATGGAGGAATAGATGTTGTGCGGGCGCAAGAACCCATTGTAATTGCTGATGGAATTTAAAACAATACTTACTCCGTGACTGAGATTGTCTTTGACAACAAACTTGACGTATAATACGGTGAGAATGATCCCTACAAAGGGAAAGGCTAAGTAGTAATAGTTGACTTGTGCTTCCGGAAATGCAGTGCTCAACGCCTCTGTTGTAAAATGCAGCAGATTCTTAACGACAATAGCAACAGTAGCTCCAAAAATTCCTGTGAAAAAACTGAGTAAAAGCAAAGTGTGTTTGCCTAAACTCTTTTGTATCCAATTTTTTACAGCAAGAAAATGGGTGTTGTCTTTTAGTTTCAATTTTTAATCATTTAGCGGCGCAAATATAACCAATTATACGAAGATAGTATGGTTTTATGCAAAAATATCTGAGAATAAATCTCCTAACTCTTAACTTTTTTTGTAGTTCATACAACACAAAAAAAACGTAATTTTGCAAATCATTATATTTGTTATGAAAAGAATATTGAAAAAACTTGATATTGTCCCCAGTCCGTTTATATTGCTGTTGGATGCATGCGGTGTGTATGTGGCTGCTATAGGTGTAATGCTCATTAGAAGCGGATTCTCAATCCTGGCAAACCCTAAATTCTCGGTAACGGACTATGTGACTATTCCCTTGATTATCTTAAGTGTATATCTCATCTTCTTTTTGATTTTTAGAATACCCCGTATCATTGTTCGATATACGAATACCAAAGATGTTTTTAATATCCTTTTTTCATGCATCGCTTCGACATGTACGCTCGTACTCATTAATTTGGTTACTTATTTGCTTCAGCATAAATACTTTATCCCCAATTCTGTGATTGTGATGCAGTTTGCCATAACCACTTTGTTGCTGATATTTTATCGTCTTACCTTTAAAATGCTCTATTTGAGAATGGCCAATCCCGACAAATTCAAACGCAGTATCGTGATTGTTGGGGCAGGGGAGGCTGGTTTGATAACCAAACACGCTTTGGACAGGGATGCACAAAGCAAGTACAATGTCGCTGCTTTTTTTGATGAAGATAAAAATAAGGTTTCTAAAAAAATTGAGGATATTCCCATCTTGGATTTGCAGGACTTGTCTGATTATTTGAGTAAAAACAGCATTTCGTTCTTAATCATTTCTATTCAGAACTTTCCAGCGGGAAAGAAGAATGCTATCACAGAAATCGCATTGCAATACAATGTTAAAGTGTTGGTCGTTCCCCCTGTTACCAAATGGATTAATGGAGAGTTGAGCTTTAAGCAGATTAAAAAGGTGAAGATTGAAGATTTGTTGGAACGGGGGCAGATTGTATTGGATACGGAATTGATAACTAGAGAGTTATATGATAAAACCATTCTTATTACGGGGGCAGCAGGCTCTATTGGCAGCGAAATTGTACGTCAAGTGATGAAGTATCAATATAAGAAGTTGATATTGATTGACAACGCGGAGACTCCTGTATTTTTCCTATATAACGAGTGTAGTGGTTATAATGGCCTTAAAAATATTGAGATAGAGATTGTTAACGTAAGAGATCGCATTAAAATAGAGGAGATTATTTCTAAAGAAAAACCTGACATCATTTATCATGCGGCAGCTTATAAGCATGTGCCGATGATGGAAGAGAACGCTGGTGCTGCCATCAAAACCAATGTGGAAGGGACCAAAATACTCGCTGATCTCGCAGTGAAGTACGGGGTGCAAAAGTTTGTGATGGTCTCCACTGATAAAGCGGTGAACCCCACGAATGTGATGGGAGCTTCCAAACGAATTGCCGAAATCTATGTTCAGTCGCTTAATTTTAAGCAACCGGCTACGAAATTTATTACTACCCGTTTCGGTAATGTGCTGGGAACCAACGGTTCTGTAATACCTGTGTTTAAACAACAAATTGAAGATGGCGGTCCTGTTACAGTTACGCATCCCGACATTACCCGATATTTTATGACGATCATGGAGGCGTGTCAATTGGTGATTAACGCCGGCGCCATGGGCAATGGCGGGGAGATTTTTATCTTTGATATGGGTAAGTCGGTGAAGATCTACGATCTTGCCGTGAAAATGATCAAGTTGTCGGGACTTACATTGGGAAAAGATATCCAAATTGTATTTACAGGGTTGCGGCCAGGCGAAAAACTTTATGAGGAACTTCTGGCCAATAAAGAAAATACGATGGAAACGCCCAATGCCAAAATTATGATAGCCAAGGTACGCACCTATGAATATGATGTTGTGGCAGCGCAAATTGATGAGTTAATCGCGCTGAAAGATCAGGATGCTTTTACTATTGTAAAGAAAATGAAGGATATTGTGCCAGAGTATATCAGTAAAAATTCTGCTTTTGAAATGCTGAATCATCATTCATCGTAGCATTATTTCAACTTCCAATCTTCTATCTGCAAATCACTGTCATGTAAAATGGTGATATAGTTTTCGTATCGTGAAAGTGCGATTTCTCCTTTTTCTACCGCCTCTCTTACGCGACAATCGGGCTCGTGGGTATGAAGACAGTTGTTGAAGCGGCAAAGATTGTTGTATTGGCGTATTTCAGGGAAATAGTCTCTTACTTCATCAGGGGAATATTGTATCAGTCCGAACTCTTTGATGCCAGGGGTGTCAATGACAAAGCCGTCGCTTACTTCAAACATGCTGGCAAAAGTGGTTGTGTGTTTCCCTTTGCTGTGATAGTCGGAAATGGAGCCCACTTTCAAATGCAAAGAGGGGTCTATGGCATTGATAAGCGCTGATTTTCCAACCCCCGAATGCCCGCTGAAAAGACATACTTTTTTTGAAAATTTGACCTTTAGTTCATGGATTCCTTCGCCGGTTATGGTTGAGGTCCGAAGGGTGGAATATCCGATTTTTTGATAAATATTTTCAATCTCAGCAAGGGTATTCAGCTCTTCGTTGTTATATAGGTCGATTTTATTGAAAACGATGCAGCAGGGGATGCGAAAGCCTTCAGCTGCGAGCAGGAACCGATCGATGAAACCTAAAGAAGTTTTGGGCTCCTTGAGTGTTACAACAAGAAACGCCTGATCAATATTCGCTGCAATAAGATGGCTGATTTTAGATAGTTTAGTGGATTTACGGTCAATATAATTGACTCTTTTTTCAAGGTCGGTGATATAGCCGCAGCCGTCGTTTTCGACAATGAATTCCACGTGGTCGCCAACTACAACGGGATTGGTGTTTTTAATTCCCTTGATACGGAATTGTCCACGAAGCCGGCAGTGAATGATTTCTGCCGATTCAGTTCGTACTTCGTACCAACTGCCCGTGGATTTTGTGACGAGCCCTTTCCGTTTCTGCATGATTACATCTTTTCAGGCACTTTGATACCAAGCAATGCCATCGCATTTTTAATAACCAAGGCGGTTAATTCCGAAATCTGGAGTCTTAAAATACGTTTGGTGTCATCTGTTTCTTTAAAAATAGGGGTCTCCTGATAAAAACGGTTGAAATCTTTGGCTAAATCAAAAGCGTAATTGGCAATCAGTGCAGGACTCATGTTGGTGCCGGCGCTTTCCACAACTTGCGGAAAGTCGTAGAGCGATTGAATCAGCTCTTTTTCCCTCTTTTCTAAGGAAATATCAGATAAGGAGATTTGGGCGTAATCAATGGCATTTTCTTCCGCTTTTCTTAACAATGATTTGATTCTTGCGTGCGTATATTGTATGAAAGGTGCTGTATTTCCGTTGAAATCAATCGATTCTTCGGGATTAAACAGCATGTTCTTTTTAGGGTCAACTTTTAAAATAAAATATTTTAAGGCTCCTAAGCCAATCATTTCATACAGTTCTCCTGCATCTTCCACTGCGTTTTTCCCCAATTCAGATGTCTTTTCTTTCGCTTGATAAATCATCTCTTCCATCAGGTCGTCGGCATCTACCACAGTCCCTTCACGCGATTTCATTTTACCGTTAGGCAGTTCCACCATTCCGTATGAAAGATGGAAAATGGATTTGCCGAACTCTTTGCCTAATTTTTCTCCCAATACAATTTTCAGAACATCAAAGTGATAATTCTGCTCATTGCCAACAACATAGATCATTTTTTGCGGCAAATACTCCTCATAACGAAGTTGCGCAGTACCCAAATCTTGTGTCATATATACGGAAGTCCCGTCTTTTCGCAGCAATAGCTTTTCATCCAATCCTTTATCACGCAAATCCACCCAAACAGAGTTGTCGTCTCTGCGGTAGAAAACACCCTTTTTTAGTCCTTCATCCACTAATTTCTTCCCTAAGAGGTACGTTTGCGACTCGTAATATATTTTGTGGAATTCAATACCCAATTGCTTGTATGTTTGGTCGAAACCGGCATAAACCCAATTATTCATCTGGTTCCATAAGGCACGGATTTCAGGGTCGTTATTTTCCCATTTCAGCAACATTTCTTGCGCCTCTCTGATGAGCGGGGCTTCCTTTTCAGCTCTCTCTTTTTCCATGCCTCCCTTGACCAATTCTTCAACTTGTGCTTTGTAATGTTTGTCAAACTCGACATAGTACTTTCCAACAAGATGGTCGCCTTTGATATGACTGCTCTCAGGAGTCTCCCCGTTCCCGAATTTCTTCCATGCTAACATCGATTTGCAGATATGGATCCCTCTGTCGTTCACCAGGTTGACTTTGACTACATTTTTGCCGCAAGCACTTAAAATACGTGAAACAGAATCTCCTAACAAGTTGTTCCTGATATGGCCTAAATGTAGCGGCTTATTGGTATTGGGAGAGGAAAACTCAATCAATGTTACAGGCTCGTTTTCTGCCATTTTCTGGTAGCCATATTGACTGTTAAAACGATTCTTTTGAATGAAATCATACCAGCTTTGGGCATCAAAAACGAGATTCAAGAAACCTTTAACCACATTAAAATGACAATTTATACTTTGGCTGATATAGGTTCCAAGTTCTTGTGCTACAACATCAGGGGCTTTGTGAGCTTGTTTTACAAAGGGGAAAACAACGATGGTGAAATCGCCTTCAAATTCTCTGTTTGTTTTTTGAATAATATTGGTATCTATTTGCCAATCAATTTGATACAAATTAGAAAGTGCAGATTGTAATGCTTGAGCAATAGCTAATTTCATATTACTTGTTTTGGTTGTTGATAAAAGAGATCTTTTTAAAGTCGCGCCAATTCCATTTTCCCATGACGATGCCGTTTTGGACGTAAATGATGCCGGGATTCGCATGAATGGCATCTCGTACAATAAAGGGACCTTTGATGGGGTCGCAATCACTGCGATAAATCGGGAAAGTGATGTTGTGTTCTTTTTTAAAGGTAGCGATTTCTTTCACGGAAGAGTTGGTTAAGCCAACGAAATCACATTGATTATCAGTGCAATATTGGATTATTTTTGCCAAATAAGGGCTTTCCAGACCTTCTATGTCGGTTTCGTCCAGATCTGTCATAAACAGAATAAAGAGCGGACGGGTATTGTTCTCATTCAACAGATCCGCAGAGTAATCAGAAATGGAGTCTTCCATTGTAAGCCCTTGAATAGGAGCTCGTTTCAATTCGCTGATAATTCTCTCTTCCTCTCTGGCAGATTCTTTGTCATCAAAAAATGATTCGTCTTCTTCATATTTTTTCAGTAATTCATCTTCTGTAAATGAATATTCGTTACCCAATGAATCGGTGTAAACATAGGTTACTTCGGTAACCTGTTGTTTGTCGATGTAACTGTCCGCTACGTTACTCTTGATTTTCCAGTCACTGAAATCAATGATAGGAAGGTGGCGATAGCAGTAAAGTTGGATGAGTCCGGCAATCAGCATGGTGAGACCGATGAGAAGCCATTTGCCCAATTCGGTGAGACGGATGTCAGGAATATGGTCACGATATAAGAAAATGAGAATGGTGGGGATGATGATGATGACATTCTTGAGGAATGTCTGTAAATTGCTGAGTTTTATTGCTTTGCCAAAACAACCGCAATCTTTTACTACACCAAAATCATACCCATGGTTTACTTCAAGATATTCTGCTAAGGCCAACCAAGCTGTAAGCAAGAAGAAGAAACACATGAAAAGAAGGTATAAGGTTGCAGTTAGCTTGATTTTCACACGGAAAAGCATCATTACCCCTAAAGTGAATTCAACGATGGTGAGTGCAATCGCACAAAACATGCTGAAAAATTGCAAGAATGGCATTCTGAATGAGATGAAATAATCATCGAATTGAATGGCATTGGCAATCGGATCAATCGCTTTGCTTAATCCGGAGAAAATGAATAAGCATCCTAAAAGAATGCGTAAAATCAAGATGACAATAGGTTCTTTTTTGTGAATCATGGTCTTAATATTTTTTATTTCCCGTTTAATTTCCGTTTTCTGATATTCTGATGAGTGCAAACATGGCATAGTTGATGATGTCGTAATAGTTGGCATCTAACCCTTCGGAGATGATTGTTTCGCCATGATGGTCTTCTATCTGTTTTATTCTCAATAGTTTCATGAGAATAATATCTGTAAATGAACTTGTGCGCATTTTCCGCCACGCTTCATCGTAGTCGTGATTTTTATTGAGCATCAGTTCTTTGGCATTGTTAAGATATTTCTTGAACAGGTCAATCGCTTTTTCTGCCGGCATGAGTTGGTCCATGGTGTTGGCAACGCCAATTTCCAACTGTATAAGCGACATGACAGAATAATTGACAATCCCGATATATTCAGGGAGCACGCCTTCATTCACTTTAGTAATGCCCTTCTGTTCTATACTTCTGATCCTCTGTGCTTTAATATATATTTGGTCGGTGAGCGATTCGGTGCGGAGAATGCGCCATGCCGTTCCATAATCTATTGCCTTTTTAGAAAAAATATCAATGCAAAGTGCTGCATTTTCATCAAATTCTTGTGCAGTATTCTTCATGTTTTGTGTTTTACAATAAGTTTAAACGACGTAAATAATCTGATATTTCGTCACCCTGTAAATCTTTTTTGATAACTCGTTTGTCTTTGTCCAACAAAAACAGGTATGGAATGACACGCAAGTCGTAAAGTTGTTGTTCTTCAATAGTGTGTTGGAAATCCCATCCGTGCATGTATCGGGGATTGGCTTTATTTTGCAGATAGCGTTTCCACAACGCCTCGTCGGTTTCAAAATAGATGGTGACCAGTTTTATTTTCCCTTCATCAATCGCCCGATTCAGATCTTCGTTTAAAGCTATTTTTTCACGAAGTTCGGTGCAACTGGGGCAATCGGGATTTTGGAAGTATAATATAAGATACTCGCTTTCAATATCATACAAGGAACTTTTCGTACTGTCTGCCCATAAAATCTGAAAATCAGGAACCAAAGAGCCTTCTCTGTTTTTTTGATGGATGGCATAGAGCGATTTGTATCGTGCTTGTCGCTCTGCAGGCAATTTCTCATATTGGAGAGCATTGTTTAGCATACATAAATAGATCTCTTCGTTCCAAAGTGGGGAGGAGAGGGTTCCGAAAATTTTTTCAATCTTGTCGAAAAAGACAGTGTAAATTTCGGGCGATTGTTGTGCTTTATGAAGCAATTGCTGAATGGCAAGCGTGTCATCCGGTGCTTGCATTTGCAAAATTATTTTGCTGAATTCCAATATCTTATCAGATACTTTGGGATAGAAAGCCATGCGGGGGTCGTCGAATGAGTAATAGTCAAAAAGATGTTGCGTGTAGTATTGGAAAATGTATTTCTGGCTTTGCACATATTGTGATGGGGACTTGATTCTGCGTGAAAATTTTGCAATATTCGATAGCAATTTGCCCTTATTTTCAGCAGCTATGCGCAATTTGTAGGCATCGGCATTCTCAAGAATCACCTTCTCTTTCATCATTAATGAATCTGCCAATGTGCGTAACATGTTTTGAGGCAGCGTATGACTTGCCTGAATATAAATGTTTTCAATGGAGTCTATTTCTTGTTCATATTGGGCTATTTGGCGTTCAAATGCAAGGTGTTGGTTATTTTCATCGTTGTTTTCAAAAAAAACTTCTCCCTTTGCACGAAGCGTCACGGTGAAATTTTCCTCTTTCTCATTGGAAATCAACAAGGGAAAAAGGTATTGGTCATCCCCACTTACTTGATAATATCCTTCAGGAAGCGTCTTCTTTTGTTTGAGTGTGGTTTGTGAACGAAAAGGGGCACTCAAAATATTCTGGAAATCCCTATGACCGTCAAAACGTTGCAAGTAAATGGAGTCAAAAGTTACACCGCTACTATTCATCTTAAGTGTAAACCCCTGTCCGCAAACGACAGATGTAAAACCAAGGAGCGCAACAAGTGCAAAAAATTTCCTCATATAACCAAAATATTTTCTTCAAAAAACAGGGCAAAGATACAAAAAAAGAGAAAAGGTTTCATGTTCTTCTATAATAGTTTTAATTGGTGAAGATAGTAAGAAATCTCATTTTTGAATAATTCTTTCTTAATCACTTTTTTATCTTTATCCAACAAAAAAAGATAAGGGATATTGGGCAGGTAGAACAGCTCGTCATCTACAATTTTATGTTGCCATTCCCAACCATAAAAAAAGCGGGGATTGCCCTTTGTTTTCACATACGTGCGCCACAAATTTTCATTTTCATTGAAGTAAACGGAAAGCACCTTGATACGCCCGCTGTCAATCGCTTGACTGAGTTCTTCGTTTTCCGATAATATTTTATGCATCTCTGCACAAGTGGGACAATCCGGATTCTGGAAAAAGAGTATAAGATATTCACTTTCAAAATCATACAGCGAACTTGTGTGATTGTCGGGCCACATGATCTGGAAATCAGGCACCTGTTGTCCGGGCAGATTTTTGTTGTAGGATTGATAGAGTGCTTCGTAACGGGTTCTCCTATTTGATGATAAATTATTGTAATTTAAAGCGTTATTTAACATTTTAAGATATATCTCTTCGGTCCAGTAATCCGAGACAAAGAACCCGAATTTTCGTTCCAACAGGTCAAAAAACACTTCGTAAGTTTTCGTATTGGCTTGGGCTTGATCCAACAACAAGTTGACGGCTTTCGCCCCGTCTTCAATGGATAGGTCAAAAACGAACTTGCACCATTCATTCATCTTATCGGCCAACATCGGATGGGTGGTCAGCCGGCTGTCAGAGAAGTTGTAGTGCTTAAAAATGTTTTTCACGTAATATTGCAAGAACTCATTTTGGTTTTTGGGGTGGGCGATGGGCCGGATTTCGCGGGAAAAATTTGCGATAGAGGCGAGGAGCGTACCTTTGTTTTCGGCTGCAACGCGCATTTTGTAAGCTTCATCGGCTGCCAACAAGGCATTCATCTGCTCAATCAGCATTGAGGCTATTTGCTGCAACTTTTGTGGGGTCTCCGTGGTTTGTGCCTTTTCAAAAATGTTATTGAGCGAGTCTCTTTTATAAATGAATTCTTCCGTTTTTTTATTGAAAGCGATATAATGGTTGTTCTCTTCGCTGTTTTCGAAAACAACCGCTCCATTGGAAATCGTTACCACAAAATTTTCTTTCTTCTCGTCCGAAATCAATAGGTGGAAAAGTAGGGTGGTGTCTCCTGCAACACGGTAATAACCGGCAGGCAATGCCTTTTTTTGTTTGAAAACAACTTGGGCGCTATGGGGAAGAGAAATGAGAGTCTTGTATCCCCTGTTGCCATTGAATTTCTGTAGTTTCAAGCTGTCGAATGCCAAATGCTGACTGTGGACTTTTAAGGTAAAGCCCTGACTATAGGAAAAAAAACAGAATAGGCTGAATAAGAGATAAAAAAGGGTTCTTTTCATAGAAGAAATTTGATTGTATAAATAACGGCAAAATTAAAAATTTGTTTTAATGTATGATGGGATGGGAATGACTAATTTCCGGTTTTTAATCTTGTGCTGTGGCTAATGTCAAAACACTCACTTGGGTGTCGGGGACGGACAGAATTTTATGAATGGCAGCTTCCATTGTGGCTCCGGTCGTAAGCACATCATCGCAGATGAGGATGTGTTTTCCGGTGAGGTCTTCTTCATTCTGAATTTTAAATACATTCTTCACATTTTCCCAGCGATTAAATCTGCTTTTTTGGGTTTGTGTTTCCGTAAATGTTTCTCTTGTAAGATATTGTGTGGAGTAGGGGAGCCCGGTAGTCTTACTTAAGCCTTTGGCAATCCATTCGCTTTGATTGTAACCACGCAATTTGAGTTTCTTTGGGTGCAACGGAATGGGCAAAATAAGGTCAATACCGTCAAGCGAATGACTTTCTTTTAATTTATTTCCATAAATGGCTGACAGATAAGCCCCTATCTCTTTATTTCCTTTATATTTCAATTCGTGAAGGAGCGATTGTACATAATTGCCTTTGCGATAAAATAAAAAGCAAAACACTTTTTCCACCTTTACTCTTCCCCAAAATATTTTTTCAAGGGGGTTCTCATGGAGCAAGTGATAATTGGTTTCCGGCAGATGAAGCAGGCATTCCAAACATAAATAATCTTCATTTTCTTGTAGAATTTTTTTGCATCCAATACAAATTTTAGGATAAAATAGTGATAATAAGTTTGTTAGTAGTTTTGAGTTTTTTTTCATAATCTTACAATTTAATAGTAATTTTGCAGTTTGTATTAGAAACGCAAAATTATATTTTTTTATGGAAACATTTGAAGCAAATGAACAAAAAAAGATGGAAAATCCGTTAAAGAAATGGGTTGTTATTTTGGGGATTTTATCGGTGATTCTATTCATTACGACCCTTATCTTTGGGGTTAAATCATGTAGTAAGTCTCGTGTTGAAACACAGATGACGGCGGTTACTGCGGAAAAGGATTCGTTATCAATAGAACTGCAAGCTCTTTTGGCAGAGCATGAGCGAATTAAGGCGGAAGCGGGTGAATTGGCTGAGCAGATGTCGGAAAAGGACAGCATTATCATGGCCAATGCGGCTGAAATACAGAAGTTAATTGCACAACAAGCAGATTATAATAAAATCAAGAAACAGTTGGCACGTCTTCAAAATATTTCCAAAGAGTATGTTGAAGAGATGAATAAGTTGATAGAGGAGAATAAGGTTTTGAAAGAGGAAAACACGCAGCTGAATGAATCATTAACCAAGTCACGTGAGGAAAACACGCAGATGGCGAAAAGCAACGAAAACCTGACCGCCAAAATTAATACGGCGGCGAAGTTGAAAGCTTACAATATTCGTACTACGGGGGTTTACAAGAAATCCAAAAAAGGCGATGAGGTGGCAACGGATAAGGCATCTAAAGTGAGAAGAATAAAAACCACTTTCACCTTGGCAGAAAATTCTTTAATTGAACCAGGCGCTTTGAATGTATATTGCCGTGTTTCTGTTCCCGGAGACGGAAGAGTGCTTACTCCCGGTAAGAGCGATGCCTATACTTTCATGCACGACGGACAGCGATTACAATATACCGCAAAATCTTCCGTGAATTATGTGAATAAGGCGGAAAATGTTACTATGTACTGGGATTTGCGCGAAGGGGATAAGGCAGTGAAAGGCACCTATATCATTCAGGTGTATTCTGATGATAGCCTGTTGGGCGAAACGCGCATGATTCTTCAATAGGTTATTCTTCAATTTTAAAATAATGTGAAGAGGATGGCTAAAAAATAGTCATCCTCTTTTATTGCAGTCCGGCATGTCGGTTAGCCCAGCGTTCAGTATAGAAATTATCGTAATTTTCAGCGGGTTTGTGCAACAAAAGGTGAGTTAATGAGGGAATGCCAATGATGAAAAGGTATAAAGGACCGAAAATTTTTGAATCCACGGTGTGCCCATCCACTTCGTGTCGGATGATTCTTTCATTGTGTAGGCAGGCGGGTGCAATGAAGGCGAAGCTGCCTAATGAAACACCGCCCGCCACGTGGGGCAATGCCACGCAGAAGGCAAAACAGTAATTCCGATAGGCAATCAGTTGCTTTTCCCGAGAGAATGCCCAAATACACAAACCGATTATATTTTGCGGCAATTGCCAAATAAAAAGTATGGCAAAAACAAGAATATGAGCAGCTCTTTTCATAAGCAATTCAGGTAGTCGGGTTTATTGTGGAAGATTCTTTCCCATTTCACAAATCAACACTTCATTGTACTTTTCTTCTTTTGTAAATACCTCAAACAAAAACGCTTTGCAGGTAACAGGCGTATTTTCAGGAAAACCACAAGCATTCTCCACTCCTTTGAATGTGGTGAGATAGAACTCTTCGCCTCCTTGCGACAATAGGACGGCGGTAGGCTCTTTGGGAGTATCCTCTTCAAAATCTCGCATATTATAGTAGGAAAGTTCTTCACGTAGCGTTTTTTCCTTGATGAATTTCAAATCATTTTCTTGAAAATTGAGAGTCCCTTTGCCGCAATGATGGTAGATGGCCTCAAAAGAGTGCAACGAGAAAGATATAGAGTCAATGTGGTTGTAATTCAGATGGTTACTAGTTAATATTGCAGAAGATCCATCTGAAAATTCGAGAAGCGAATGTGCCTTTTTCCCACATCCGCAATAGGTTTTTCCTTTAAATACAAAGAAAATCTCATATTGTAAAGAATCATCCCCAGAAACAGTATAACAGCAGTTGTGCTCCCAATTTTCATTGATGATGCCATAGATTATGTCATTGGAAAAGCCGATGGTATTATGATTGGCACTCTTTTCTGCAAATAGGGCACTCATTCTTATCTCTTGGTTGGCGCAAAAAAGAGTGATGGAATCATTGTGGATTTCCATCCGCCAGAAAGGTTCATCACCTTCAAAATAGTATTCGCGGACAGGTACAGAGGATGACTGTGTCGGGACAATGGAACAGGTCGGGCGGTCGCAGGAAATGAATGTCAGTACAACAAGGGCTATGGATAATAATTTCTTCATAGATATTACTGATCTTGCATTATTAATATTCTGTAATTTTTGTATCTTATTGAAAATTAATAATTTGATTTTTTTATATTCGCACAGTTTTATCAGCGTTTTGTGCGGCAAAAGTACGCAGAATTTTGGAAATTCGGGAATGCACTTTCGTTATCATACTCGCATCTGTATTTTCAATGGTCAGCGTATGTACCGCCTTACTTGTCGTATCAAAAGTCAACCCTTCTTTTGGGAAATATTCGTTCTGCCTAATGGCACTTGGTATGTCACAGAGCCATTTAACACAAGGAAGTCTTGGCCCACCTATTGGCTTGCGTCGAAGGCCATCAACCACATGGATTCAGTGGAAATCTTTTATCCTACCGAAGATGTCCGGGATACAGTGAGAATTCACAGAATGGAGGATTGATAGACTGCTTTGGTGAGATTTTTTTTGCGGATAGTGGGAAGTGGTGGTGGAGGAGTAGAGTTTGGTTGGATTAGTTGCCGTATGCCGTTGCAATGAGGTGGCGGATTTTATGTATTTTTGCCGTGTAAAATTTTAAATTATTTATCTATGAAAAAGTTAGCTCTTATTTTATTCTTATGTGCTATGATTTCAACGTCATTTGCACAAATGACATTATTGCATACTTTTCCATCTTATGATTATTATGTAGTGGGAGATTATGTGAATGAATCTATAGATAGATATGTGATACAAGATGGAAATACTATACAAATTTACAAACCAGATTTTTCATTAGAAAAAACCGTGACCTTAAATCTTCCGAGTGGATATACTTTGTCCATTGCCTCCGTTTCTCAGCATTTATATAATACTGACAACAGTTATGAAATCAGTATAATAGCGTTTAATAATAGTGAGACATCAAACCAACGGTATTATCATGCTATCGTAAATGAAAATGGCTCTGTCCTTCAGAATTTCGGTTACGCATATTCTCTCTCGGGTACGTGTTGCCGAATAGGTGGACAATTAAGATATGTTTTAAGTAAGATGATGTTCGATGGTTCTATACTAAGCAAAAGTTTGGAAGTGTATTCCTGTAGTGGCAATTATTCAGGAATTGCACCAATTGAAGCGCCCAATCAATTATTACCCTATCCCAATCCTGCAACTTCTATTATTAACTTGCCCTATGAGTTAACTCAAGGCACAACTGCTGAAATGAAAATATTTAACAGCAACGGTCAATTGGTGGAAGTTAAACAGTTGGGCTCTCATTTTAACAATATCCTTCTCAATGTTGACAACTATGTTCCCGGAATCTATTTTTATGAATACAATGGAAATAGAGGAAAATTTATTGTTCAATAATAATTAGGGCGACCGGGCACGCTTTCCACTAAATCTTTTCTGACGAAAAGAATACTGCTGCAATCGTTGTCGCGGATACCAAGGTAACAAAACCGCTGCCAAAGACCACGGCAGCGGTTTTGTTTGTTCCATTTTTGTTCCGATTTGTATGTGCGCAAATTGTAGTGTAATAACCTGATTCTCAATATTTAACGATAGAATTTCCGCACTATATCCGTGTCGTTTTGTTCCGATTCTGTTTCGAAACAAAGTAATAAAACTGATTTTCAATTGGTTATAGGTGAATTGTTCTGCTGTTTTGTTGCACAAAATCAGCATTTTTCCATCTTCAAAGAGCATACCGTTTCACAACAGAGGACAGCTGCAATGTGTAATTGTTTTTAACACAACAAATTAATGTAGCAATAAATTGTTGCAGAACAACGCTGAAAAAATACGCAGAATTTCGGATTTTCGCCTTGAAATCAATAGAAATTGAAAATTATTTCCGTAGGTGAAATATTTGTATGGGGCTGCAGTACATGTGTGTTTTATGAAATTATATTTTGTCAGATAAGATATTTCTCGGAGAATAGTTGTAATTTTGTGGAAAAATTTGGAAATATGAATGTCGAGAAACAGTTGTCGGTTGAAGAATACAATGAATGGAAACAATCAGTGATAGAACACATCAAAGAAAGGCGGATGGACGCCGTTTTCTCTGTCAA
>JAEEGL011444034.1_pt1 | contig 19319 bp, 18 predicted proteins | sample 9134231 | NCBI WGS metagenome assembly JAEEGL01 (sample SAMN16246548, study PRJNA631951) | gut metagenome | biome: gut microbiome; feature: rumen; material: fiber-attached | host: Bos | place: Iran: Karaj | collected 2018-10
AGACAGTGCCCGGCAAAAAGGCAGGCATTTTTGTAATGAACGGTCCCGCAGTGGAATTCATCTCACCGCTTAAGAAGCGGGAGTCTTCTTCCTGGACCGGTGATAAACCGGCATGAAAAAAGAGCTGTCTGACTTATGAAGTCGGACAGCTCTTGGCTTTAATCGGAGAGTTATTCCTGCCGCGCCTTGTCCATGGCCTCGAGAGCGGCGATCTTCTGACAGATGCAGAACACGTTGATGCTCTGGTAGAGCTGCTCCGTCGTGGGATAGCTCGGAGCGAGACGTATGTTCTTGTCCTCTGGATCTACGCCGTACGGGAACACGCTGCCCGCGGGCGTGAACTTGACGCCCGCATCGGCGCACAGCTGCACGCAGCGCTTGGCCGTGCCGGGAAGGCCCTCGTAGCTGATGAAATATCCTCCGTTGGGATTGGTCCAGCTGCCGATGCCGAGACCGCCCAGACCGCTCTGAAGCCCGGCCAGAGTAACGTCAAACTTCGGACGAAGGTAGTTGGCGTGCTTTTTCATGTGCTCCCTGAGACCGTCGACGTTTTTGAAGAACTTGACGTGGCGGAGCTGGTTTATCTTGTCGTAGCCAATCGTCTGGATGCCCATCTGCTTGAGCAGGAAGTCGATGTTACCCTTGCTCGCGGCGAAAACGGCCACGCCGGCTCCGGAGAAGGTGACCTTGCTCGTGGAGAAGAACTCGTAGACCATGTCCTCGCTGCCGTATTTTCTGCAGGCGTCAAAAATGTTCGCCAGATAATCGTCCTTCTCGCGGAATCCGTGCACGTAATATGCGTTGTCCCAGAAGATGCGGAAATCGTCCGCCGCGGGCTTGAGAGCCGCGAACGCGTCCACGGTCTCCGGGGAATAGGTGTAACCCTGAGGATTGGAGTACTTGGGAACACACCAAATGCCCTTTACGCTCGGGTCGCTCTCGACGTACTTCTTTACCCAGGCCATATCCGGTCCGGTCGGGGTCATGGGGATGGTTATCATCTCCATGCCGAATTCCTGCGTGATGCGGAAATGCCTGTCGTATCCGGGAGCGGGGCAGAGAAATTTGAGAGGACCCTGCTGTCCCCAGGGCTTGCTGCCTTTGTAAACGCCGAGCACGATGGCCTTTATCATCATGTCGTACATCAGGGCGAGAGAACTCTGCCCGCCCATGATGATGTTCTCCATCTTCAGACCGAGCAGTTCGGCGAAGAACTCCTTGGCCTCGTCGACGCCGGCTAGTTCGCCGTAATTGCGCACGTCGGTGCCCTTGCGCGTGTAGATGAGGTCGTACGGGTTCTGAGCAAGCATGTCCATGCTGAGATTGAGCTGCATGGCGTCGGGCTTGCCGCGAGTCATGTCGAGCTGGTAGCCCTGGGCCTGCTCGCGCTTATAGAGCTCCAGCTGGCGCTCCATCTCGGCGGCGCGTTCCATGACTGTCATTTCACTGTACTTTTTCATGTCATACACCCTGATAAATTAGATTTGTTGATCCTCGGAAAGGTATAAGAACGGTCACCAGCGGGTGCCTATCTCCATGGCGGCGTTGAAGGCGAGACGGTTGGCCTCGTAGATGTTCTTCGCTGCCAGGCAGTCGCCGACCTGATAGAACACCGGAGCGGCCTGGGCGAAAGCCGCGGCCTCCTTCTGGCGTCCCCTCATCCCGGCGGCGACGACGACGTGTTCGGCGGGGAAGAAGACCTCTCCTCCGGGCGCCTGGCAGGTCACGCCTGCGGAGTCTATCTTCACTGCTCTTGTGGAGGTATGGGTGATCAGCCCGTTGCGCTTTATCTCGGCCCGCACGCCCATCTCGTGGACGGTGTTGTCCCCGCAGTTGAGCTTGTCCGCCATCTCGACGACGGTGACGTCCTTACCTGAGTTCTTCAGGAAGATGCCCAGTTCGAGACCGACGAGACCTCCGCCGAGGATAACGGTCCTGCCGGACAGTTCGTCCGCGTGAGTATAGGCGTACTGGGCCTGCATCACGTTTTCACCGTCTATACCGGGAATGGGCGGCGTGACGGGATCGGAGCCTATGGCGGCGATTATGACGTCGGGCTTCATCGCCTCCGCCTGTTCCGGCGTGAGCTCGTGGTCGAGGATGACTCTGATCCCGGCTTCGCCGACGCGGCGGACCTGATTCTGTATGTATTCGTGCAGGTGCTTCTTGAAGGGAACGTCCGCCTCGCACAGAAGGACGCCGCCCAGCCTGCCGGACTTTTCAACGATGGTGACGTCGTGACCGCGCTTTGCGGCCGTCAGCGCCGCCTGCATGCCGGCGATGCCGCCTCCGAGGACCAGCACCTTCTTGGGACTGACGACCCTGAGCGGCTCGGTAGCGTATTCCTGTTCGCGGCCTATCTCCGGATTGATGGAGCAGCTGTACTGACCGGTCGACATGATGGAGGAGAAGCAGTGGCTGCAGCGCAGGCACTTGTTGATGTCCTGCTCGCGCCCGGTCCTCGCTTTCAGCGGCAGGTCCGGATCGGCGATGAGCCCGCGGGCCACGTTTACGATGTCGGCTTTCCCGCTGGCGATGATATCTTCCATGAGTTCGGGATCGGATAGGGCGCCGACCGTGGAGACGAGACTGTTTTTGATGTGAGGCTTGATGGCCGCCGCGAATCTGACGTTCACGCCGTCGGGCAGGAACATGCTCGGGCACATGACGGTGAAAGCCTCGTCGAAAGTCGCGTGACCGACGGAGACGTGTATGATGTCGGGATAACCGTCGACGGATCTCGCTATCTCTATGCCGGTATCCACGCCGTATCCGTCCTCGGTGCCTTCTCCGCCGGATATGCGCAGCTCGACCACGATGCCGGGCACCTGTTCGTGGATGCCTTTGCATATCTCGCGGACTATGCGTGCGCGGTTTTCGCTGCTGCCGCCCCAGCGGTCGGTGCGGGTGTTAAAGAGGGGAGACAGGAATTCGCCGAGCAGCCAGCCGTGGCCGCCGTGGATGGTGACCATACCGAAACCGCATCTCTTTGCCCATTTGGCGCTGTCAATGAACGCTTTTATGGCTTTTTCGATCTCCTCTTCCGGCATGGGGAGGACGTGGTATCCGTCATGATAGTTCTCAACGGGTCCGTAAATGACGTTGCCCTGTCTGGAGGACAGATGGGAGAACGCGCCGCTGTGCTGGAGCTCTACGGACGGGACCGCTCCGTGACGGCTTATGGCGTTCGTATAATACCTGAACCAGGATATGCCTCTGTGGCCGTTCAGGTCTATAAGGTTGTCGCCGTAGGTCCTGCCGTGGACAGGATCGACGCAGCGGACGCCCATGCACGTGGTGGCGGCGCCGCCGATGGCCTTTCGCTCGTAATATACGGTGACCTCGGGCATGGGGAGCTCGTCCGAGTCAAGGTACGACGATCCCTGCGGCGAGGCGAATATCCTGTTCCTGAATACCGTGTTCCTGACTATCAGGGGCTCGAAGAGGTGCGGGAATCTTAGAACGCTCATATCGTGCATCCTTTACTGTTTATTTTCGGTACGGGATCACTCCCACTCGATGGTGCCGACGGGCTTCGGAGTAAGGTCGTACAGGCAGCGGTTGACGCCTTTGACCTCTTTGGTGATGCGGTCCGCGATATGGTTGAGGAGAGCGTAGGGGATCTCTTCTATGGTGGCGGAGGTGGCGTCTATGGAGTTCACGGCACGGATGACGACGGGCCACTCAAAGCAGCGCAGGCCGTCGCGGATGCCGGTGGACTTGAAGTCGGGAACTATGGTGAAGTACTGCCATACCTTGCCCTCGAGTCCGTTCCTGGCGAACTCCTCGCGGAGGATCGCGTCGGATTCGCGCACGGCTTCGAGCCTGTCGCGCGTTATGGCGCCGACGCACCGTACGCCGAGGCCGGGGCCGGGGAAGGGCTGGCGGTAGACCATGCCGTCGGGAAGACCGAGCTCCTTGCCGACGCAGCGGACCTCGTCCTTATAGAGGAACTTGACCGGCTCGACGAGCTCGAAGTTCAGGCTCTCGGGAAGGCCGCCCACGTTGTGGTGCGCCTTGACGCCGACGTCGGATTCGAGTATGTCGGGGTATATGGTGCCCTGTGCGAGGAACCTGATGCCGTCGAGCTTGGAGGCCTCCTCGGCGAAAACGTCGATGAATTCCTTGCCGATGATCTTGCGCTTGGTCTCGGGATCGTCGACTCCGACGAGCTTGTCAAGGAAACGGTCGACGGCGTCGACGTATATGAGATTGGCGTCCATCTGCTTTCTGAAGACCTCGATGACCTGCTCGGGCTCGCCTTTGCGAAGCAGACCGTGGTTGACGTGTACGCAGACGAGCTGTTTTCCCACCGCGCGGATGAGAAGAGCTGCGACGACGGAGCTGTCAACGCCGCCGGAGAGGGCGAGAAGGACCTTCTTGTCTCCGATCTGGGCGCGCAGAGCGGCTATCTGCTCATCGATAAAGGCTTTCGCGAGGGCTGGTGTGTTGATTCGGGCCATGTTTTCGGGACGGACATTGTCAGACATAACGCTTCCTCCTAATAACGTTGAATGAATTGTTTTTCTTAAAGGAAAACCGTCGGCGCGGGAAACGCGCGGGTACCGCATTGTGAAAGCGCCGCCGCGTCGGGATATCAAAATTTACTAAATATTCTATCAAATATATCTCGATTCTGCAAGAACAGAAATCAAAAAATGCAAAAAAAGCTCGGGTTATCTCACAGATGCCTGTTTCTGTGTTCGGAGAGGCTCTCGCGCGCGTACTCTATCCCGTTCCGGAGCCCGTTCCTTCTGTCGCGCACCGCGCTCCGCGCGGCGGCGATATCCGCCATCATCGTCCTGCGGCGTTCCTCCAGTACGGACATCAGGTCCATCAGCTCGCTCTGATATCTGAAAAAACCGTCTCCGGTCTTCTTTTCGTACAGACCGCTCCTGTAGTTTTCCACGACGGTGCCGTAGCGTTCGAAGGCGGCGGAAACAGCGGTATGCCAGGATACGTAGAGGTCGCGGGAAGCGTTCTCTCCGACCTGTTTTACGAAGGCCCGGTCACCGTACAGCCCGGAGAGGCAGCCCGCGAGATATTCGGCGTCTTCTTCAATGAGAAAGCCGTTTTTTCCGGATATCACGCCCTCAGCGGCGCTCGAGCCGGCGATGAGTACAGAGGCGGTGCCTGAAGCGGCGGCTTCGCGTACCACGAGGCCGTTGGTATCGAACGTGGAGGGAAAGAGGAAAAGATCGGCGCGCGTATACCAGGCCCTGAGAAGTCTCCTGTCCCGCACCGGACCAGTGAATATGCACTTTCCGTCAAGACCGCATTTTGAGGAGTAGTCGGTGATCTCGGAGGCGTCGCCGCCTCCGCCTATGAATACCATGCGGAAATCCCTGCCTTCGCCCGAGAGACGGGTAAGCGCGTCGAGTATGATCCTCACGCCCTTATACCACATCATGCGCCCGACGAAGAGATATACCGGTACTCCGGACGGAAGATCGAAGCCCTCCGTGACTTCCGAGACGTCCTTTTCATCCGCCGGTCCGAGAGGCATGTCGACGCCGTTGCGCATTACGACGTAATCTCCCTCGTAGCCGAGTTTGCGGAGATTGTCACCGGCTCCCCCGGAAACCGCCCAGACCTCGTCGCACGCCCTTATGTTGAGAAGGAGAGCGCGAAGGGCGCCTTCCTGTACCAGCCGGCCGCGTATGGCGTTGGAGATGTCGATGTCGAATTTCGTATGATATGTGAGCACCACCGGCGCGTTCGTAAGATAGCGCAGGGAACGAGCGAAGAGGCACGACGTCACCGGGCAGTGCGTGTGCAGGACGTCCGGACGGCTTTCCTTTATCTTTTCGGATATCTCGGGTGAGAACGGATAGCCCGTGACGTAGCCGAGCTGTCTGCGCGTGTCGATGCTCGGATAGCGCAGTACGGGAAAGCTGAAAGCCGTGTCGTCCGCACCCTCGACGGCCGGCGTGGCCACGAGAGCGTTACCGCCGAGAGCCTGTATGTTCTCCGCGTAGTTCACCACGCAGTTGGACACGCCGTCGATGACCGGCGGGAACGAATCGTTTAAAAGGCATATGGTTTTGTTCTGCATTTTATATCCTCGGGATGTGACGTATATTTCAGGCGGACGCGGGATGGAGCCGCGTCCGCCTTCGTTTCAGTTTTCAAACGGGAACCTGTAGGGAAGGGAGAATCTGTCTCTGAGACCGATGAATTCTTTCTGGATGCTCTCTCCGACGGGAACGCCCTTGTCCTTCCTGTCCTGCCACGCGAGGTATTCCTTCTCGCCGGCGGTGTAGATGCGTTCTTCGCCGGGGGCCTTGCGGCTTGCCCTGAGGTCGCGGCAGATGCCGCCCGCGGTCTTTTTGAAGGTATCGAGCCCCATGAAGAACTCGGGATTGATGACGAAGAAGAAATGACCGAGCCTGAACATCCTGTTCGAGCCGTCGGGGTTCTTTCCGCTGAGCTCCTTCATGTAGGGGCCGCCGGCAAGAGCCGCGGAGAGGATCTCGACGATGGTGGTGAACCCGTATCCCTTGTATCCGCCGGTCGCTTCGCCCAGACCGCCTATGGACAGAAGAGCGCACTTGCCGGCGCGCATGTCCTTCAGGATCTGCCCCGAATCGGTCATGGTCCCGCCGTCGGGGGTGACGACGAGGCCGGCCGGAGTGGGCTTGCCGCTGCGCTCGTAGTATTCGATCTTGCCGTTCTGCACTATACTGGTCGCACAGTCGAAATTGAACGGGAAGTCTTCGTCGGTGGGCATGGTGAAAGTCAGGGGATTGGTGCCCATCATGGGCTCTACGCCGAAGGTAGGGGCGACGGAGGGGCGGGCGTTGGTGCCTGAAATGCCTATCATGCCGGCTTTTTCGGCCATCGTGGTCCAGTATCCGGCTATCCCGTAGTGCGTGGAGTTGAACACCGTGCCTCCGGCCATGCCGTATACCTTCGCCTTTTCGATGAGCATCTCCATCATCCTGTAGCTGGCGACCATTCCCATGCCGTTGTTCGCGTCCATTACAACGGTCGTCGGAGTCTCCTTGACGATGTCCGTTTTAGTGACGGGAAGAAGGGTGCCGTTCTCTATGCGGTCGAGATAGATGGGCTTGAAGCGGTTGCAGCCGTGGCTCTCGATGCCGCGGCGGTCGCTCTCGAGAAGAACGTCCGCGCAAATCCTGGCGTCTTCTTCGGGTACGCCGTAGCACTTGAACACGTCGATCATGAAGGAGTTGATCTGCTCCCAGGGGATATAGGGTCTGGTCTCCATCTCATTTGCCTCCGAAAATGAATATTTCACGCTGAGCGGCGCCCGGACGCGCCTGTCTGCGGTCACTATATTTATATCAGATACGGATGAAAAGTCAAGCGGCTCGGACTGCTCCGCAGGGACGCCCTTTACTTTTCGCAAGCTATGGAATAGAATGAATACGGCAGACGATCGACATGCACCGGAAGGGGTCTGAGATGGAAAAAAGGGACTTATCCTCAATAAAGCTGTTCCTGTTCGACATGGACGGGACACTGTATCTCGGAGACAGGCTGTTTCCCTTTACGGCCGGGCTTCTGGGCACGATAAGAGCCAGAGGGAAAAAGTATCTTTTCATGACCAACAATTCCTCGAGATCGGTCGGGGATTATATCAGAAAGCTCGACAGGATAGGCATACCGTCGGAGTACGGAGACTATATAACGTCGTCGCAGGCCACGGTGTGGTACCTGCGCCGCGAGCATCCCGGCAGGAGACTGTACGTGTGCGGGACGGCCTCGCTCAAAGCCGAGTTCGAGGAAGCCGGCCTTGCGGTCGTCAGCGACGCGGACGAAGCGGAATGCGTGGTCATGGGATACGACACGGAGCTGGACTACAAAAAACTGTGGGACGTGAGCAGGATCCTGACCGAGCGTCCGGATATGCCGTATATCGCGACCAATCCGGATCTGGTGTGCCCGACTGAATTCGGCTTCGTTCCGGACTGTGGCAGCGTCTGCATGATGATTAAAAACGCGACGGGCAGGACTCCCGTCGTGATAGGCAAGCCCGAACCGCTTATGCCGCGACTCGCTATGGAACGGGAAGGCGTTGTGCCGCGGGAATGCGCCGTGGTCGGGGACCGCATATACACTGACGTCAAGTCGGGACTCAACGCCGGCTGTGCCGGCATCCTGGTGATGAGCGGAGAGACCACGCCGGAGATCCTTGCCGCGAGCGTGGACAGACCCGACCTGGTGCTCGGGGACGCGGGCGAGATAACGGATTATCTTTGATCGATATAAAATGAACGGGAAGAGGAGAGAGTTAAAAATGAGCTGGGAAAAAGCTGGAGGCCTCAGGCTGAATTTGAAGCGCACCTTTCTCATAGGTTTCGCGTTTTTCGGGATACTGCTGCTGTGGCAGGTGTACGACTCCTGGTGCCCGACGTTCCTGACGGACATCTTCGCGCGCAGGATGTACGATATCTCGTCCGCGGAACTGAAGGCCGGAGATCCGGACAAGATCCTCAACGTTCAGTGGATAGTCGGCATCATCATGGCATGCGACAATCTCGCCGCCCTGATCCTGCTGCCCATATTCGGGAACCTCTCGGACAGGACGAAGACGCCGATAGGCAAGCGTATGCCGTACATACTCGTCGGCACGCTCGTATCCGCCGTCGCTTTTCCGTTCATCCCGCTCTTTTTCCACTATAACAACGTGGCCGCCATGGTCGTCATGATGGCGATAGTGCTCATGTTCATGATGATGTACCGCAACCCGGCCGTCGCGCTGATGCCAGACATCACACCGAAGCCTCTGCGCGCCAAAGCCAACGGCATCATCAACATCATGGGATATCTGGGAGGCGCGTTCGCGACCGTCCTCGGGATATTCCTCAAGCTCTCGGACTACATCAACGTTGCGGACGAAGCCCGGAAGCTCTGGATCATAGAGATACCGTTCATCATCGCTTCCGTACTGATGGTGATCTCCGCGTTCGTCCTGTTCGCGACCATCAAGGAAAATAAGATAGCTGAGAAAATAAAGGATGAGATGGAGCTCGGCGAACAGATGGCGGCCATTGAGAATCCCGTCAGCGACGACGCTCCGATGAGCAAGGCGAACAGACGCATGCTCCTGGCCATCCTGGGGGCGGAATTCCTCTGGTTCATGGCGGACAACGCCATAGGAACGTATATAGGGAACTACGTCATCTACTATCTGAACTCCGCTTCGAGCTCCACGATGCTCCTGACGATCATAGGCGGCGTCGCCAGCGTCGTGGGCTTCGCCATAGCGGGCTCCGTTGCGGACAGGATAGGCCGTAAGTGGACCATCTCGCTCGGCCTTGCCGTCACGGTCGTGGCCCTCGCCGTCATGTGCTTCGTCGCCCCGACGAAAGCTGTCGTCGGAGTAAACGGGGAGCACGCCTTCCCGAAACTGCTGTTTGCGGTATGGGCGATTAAGGGGTTCGGCATGGCGCTCGTGCACAACTGCTCGTTCCCGATGGTCGTCGAACTGTGCTCCAACAAAAAGATCGGCAGATTCACCGGATTCTACTATGCGGCCAGCATGTCCGCGCAGACCATAACCCCGATACTGCTCGGACTTGTTTTCAAGGTCACGCTGGCGTGGCGGGCGCTTCCCGTATACGCCACGATACTGTTCATACTCAGCTGCGTGGTGTTCACCCTGCTCGTCAAGAACATAAAAGCCAGAAAAGTACAGAATGCCCACGGCCTGGAAGCCCTGGACGGCGACTGACGCCGGCGCCGGGATAAACAGAAGCAGTATGTACTGGATAATAATAGTCATTGCCGTCATGATCGGACTGCCTTTTTTCCTGCTGGCGCCGGGCAGACCTTCGAAAGCCGCGAGGGCGGCGTTTTACGGACGCAACATCGCACACAGGGGCCTTCATTCGGAAGACGGGACGGTACCGGAAAACTCGCTCGCGGCATTCAGTCTCGCCGTAGAGAACGGATACGGCATCGAGCTCGACGTACAGCTGTCAAAAGACGGCAGGGTTGTCGTGTTCCATGACGACACGCTCGACAGAGTGTGCGGCGTGCACTCCAGGGTGGACGAACTGGATTACGGGGAGCTTTCCGGACTGCGCCTTGGCGGTTCGGACGAGACCATACCGCTGTTTTCACAGGTGCTTGAGCTCGTCGGCGGGAGAGCGCCTATCATAATAGAACTGAAAACGGGGAAGAGGAACGAAGAGCTCTGCCGGAAGACGCTGGATATGCTCGGAACATACAAGGGAGAGACCTGCATAGAGAGCTTCAATCCCTTCATCGTCGCCTGGTTCGGCAGACACGCCCGCGGGATGCTGCGCGGACAGCTGTCACAGACCCCTGCGGATTTCCGCAGGGGACAGGGGATGAACTCCGCGACAAGCTTCATCCTCGGCTGCACGCTTTTCAATTTCCTCGCCAGACCCGGGTTCATAGCGTATAGGATAGGGCCGAAACCGCTGCCGGTGAGATTCGCCGAGAAGCTGGGCGCGATGCCGGTAGGCTGGACCAGCCGCGATCCTTCCTCGGAAAACGGACGCGACGTGGTCATATTTGAGTTTTACAGACCGGAAGTAAGATACAAATAGTAAAACGCGGCACACGCTGTGCCGCGTTTTCCACAATGCGGGAGCAGGGTATGGAGCGAAGAAACAACTACGAGATGACGAAAGACCGTACGCGAGAGGTGTTTCTGACGTACGATCAGGATAAGATGATCGAAAGATTCGGCCTGTCTGCCGACGGACATTTAATGGAATTCATGTTCATGGGAACACGCTGCCGCGTAAACAGGGATACGGGGACCGTGAAATGCGCGGACGAGCTGACGGATGAATTTCGAGAAGCGGATTTCAACGAGGCGATGACCGTATACGACCTTCTCTGCGGCAGCTCGGAAAACGCTTGCCCGGCAGGTGAGTTCGTTCCGATGAGCAGCCTTTACGCTATGCACAGCGCTTCCTCCGCATTCGGCGAGAGTCAGGCGTTCAGGAGACAGAATCAGGCTTTCGACCGGGATCCGGACGGTCTGAAAAAAGCCATGGAGAGCCTCGGGGGAACGCTGACGGCGGGCGGAGACGTATGCGGGGTGATACCTGTCTTCGCAGATCTCAGGGTCATGACGCGCTTCTGGAGATCAGACGAGGATTTTCCGGCGCAGCTTCAATTCCTGTGGGATAGAAACGTGCTTTCTTATCTGCACTACGAGACGGTATGGTACGCTAACGGCGCGATCGCCGACAGACTTATGAAGATCGCGTGTTCGGGCAGATAAAGGAAGGCGCTCCAGTGACGGAGCGCCTTCCTGATCTGATGCCTTACTTTTTCCACGCGTCGTCCTGCCAGTCGGCTTCCATGCACTCACGGCAGGAATCGCATTTCTTGCCGGGATGAAGCTTGCACATGACGGGACCGTTGTACCACATCTCCCTGGTGCCGGAGGGCAGGTCGTAGATGCCGCCGAACATGCCCTGCATGAGCGCCGCTTGGAAGAAGACGGGCTTGTTTACCTCGACGAAGTTCAGCGGGCAGTGGGGGACGCCGGCCGGCACGCGGATGATGGTAGGCTGCTCGATGACGTAATGCTCCGCGTCCTTGCCCTCCTCGCCGATGGTGAACTCTATATGCGCGTCGAAATCGAAGAGGTTGGGGAACGTGCCGCCGAGGAAGATGAGATACTCGTCGACCTTGTGCCTATGCGGATACTTGTCGATGAAAAACGGCGTCACGAATATCTGGAATCCCACGTTGTATTTTGCGCCGGGAAGCTGGCTCGCGCCGCGGAAATAGGCCTGCGGGGACACGACGAAGCTCTTGTCGGATCCTTCGGGAATGATCTCGTTGTATTCGGGCTCGAATCTATGGATCAGTTTTTCGTACATGGCGTTGGACCTCTCTTTCGTTCTTTTCCTAAATAATAGCATTTATAACATAAGATAACAATACGTGAGCCGGGAAAAAACGGGTGTCCGCAAAATAAGATGCGGACACCCGTTATGGTTCGGGAATTGAGCATTATTCAGGCTTAGCCAGCACGTCGCCCAGCTGCATGGCGTAGGCCAGGGCGCGTCCGTAGCTGTTGCCGTTGAGCAGCAGGGGATAGTCCACGGCGTACATGCCGCCGGCGGCGTTTCCCGTGGCGTAAAGACCGGGGATGACCTTGCAGTCAGGCCCGAGGACCTCCAGATCGGTCGTTATCTGGGCGCCGCCGAACACGTCGAGAAGCTGGGGACCCCACTTAAGAGCGTAGAAGGGGCCCTTCTCGATGCTGGTGAGGAGCCTGGCGCGCTTGCCGAAGTCCACGTCGTCTCCGAAGGCGACGATCTCATTGTAGCGTTTCACGGTCGCCGCGAGATTCTCCGCGGGGACCTCGATCTTCTGAGCAAGTTTCTCCAGCGTATCGGCCACGAACGCGTTGCCCTGCTCAATGTAGCGGTTCATGGAATTGACCATGCGCTCGCGGTTGAAGGAGCCGCCAACGGAGCCGAGAGGCATCATGCCCTGTCCGCCGAGTTCGGAATAGCGCTCCTCCATCTCGTCGAGATACTTGCTGTCGAGGATGCTGAACGCGAAATCCCCGCCAGGCTGCATGAGGACGCGTATGGATTTTGCCTGCATCCAGGTATCCTCGTTCATGAACCTGTTTCCGAGGCGGTTGACATGCAGGAAGAAGCCCTGGAAGCCGCAGCCGGCAAGAGCGTGGATGGTCGGCGCCCATTCGGGGTTGTCCAGAGCCGCGCCGGCCCAGTATAGCATCTTCTGCCCGTCGCCTGTATTGCCCGGACGGGGGAACTTGGACTGTACGCGCAGGGCGATGGGGCAGAAGGCCTCCATCAGCTCACGGTCTTCGGAGGGGTCGCCGGTGGCTATGACCACGGCGCGGGAACCCTCGTACCTGCGGTATTTGCCGTCGGCGCATCTGGCGATGCAGCCGGTCACGCGGCCGGCGCCGTTCTTTTCCAGATACAGTCCCGCGGTGCCGCGCAGGAGGACGCCGCCTTTTTCCAGAAGCTCGGTCTGAAGGATCTCGCATGCGAGCACGCCGCCTCCGAAGGCGGTGTATTTGGTGCAGTCCTTTTTCTTGAAAATGTGATGGGTGCCCGGATACTCGGAGAACATCGGACCCTGGTAGGCCTGATATACGCTGACGTCGAGGCAGTCTCCCGCCAGATCCAGCATCCAGTGGAAGCCCTCGGCGCTCCTGTTTATGAAGAGCCACAGAAGGTCTTCCTGAACACGGCTGCCGCTCATCTTCATCCAGTCCGCGGCGAGCTGCTTCTTGTCGATGACGATGCCCTGCTCCGCCATGACGCGGCTGTTCACCGCCGCGATCTGGCCTGCGAGGGCCTTCATCTTCTCGTTCTTGTCCAGACATACGACCTGGAGCCCCATGTCGACGCAGCGGGCGCCGGCTGCAAGGCCGCTGATGCCGCCGCCGAGAATCAGGACTTCGGTCTTTACGGTCTCGGCTATGTCGCTCTCGGGTATCTTCTCGGGGGGAGTTTCCCAGCTGTACCCCTTCTTGGGAGAGAGGTAGGAGTAGAATTTCAGTTCCAGATCAGGCATTGATGAGCTCCTTTCCTATATCGATATTGAATCGTTTCTATTTCTGCTTATAAAAAGAATACAACATCATTACTGATTTGCCAAGTATAATCGAACGGCAAAATGAAATCGCCGCAGGCGACAATGCCGGCGGCGAAGAAATGAAACAGGCTGTAAAACAAAGCGGGTGCCCGCAAATATGTGCGGACACCCGAATTGGTCCGAGTGGCGGGATTTGAACCCACGGCCTCATGGTCCCGAACCATGCGCGCTACCATCTGCGCTACACCCGGATATTGCCGCCCGGTCCGGGCGACTTTGTTATTATATTGTCATTGTCCCGATATGTCAAGAGCCATTTTGCTCCGATTCTCCGGACTCGAGTTCGGCCCATATCTCGGCGAGAAGCTTTTTGTCGTTCTTGTCCAGCGGAGCGGTCTCCAGCATGTCGGGGCGGCGGAGAAGAGTGCGCTTTAGAGCCTCTTTTCTTCGCCATTTTCTGATGTTCGCATGATGCCCTGAAAGCAGGATGGGAGGTACGGAACGTCCCTGCCAGGTCTCGGGGCGCGAATACTGGGGATACTCCAGAAGGCCGTTCCAGTGGCTCTCCTCGGTAAAGCACTCCTCGTCGGAGAGAACGCCGGGTACGAGCCTGCAGACGGAATCCGCTACGGCCAGCGCCGGTATCTCTCCGCCCGTTACGACGAAATCCCCGATGGAGATCTCCTCGTCGACGCACTCGTCGATGAAGCGCTGGTCGACGCCCTCGTAGTGGCCGCAGACCAGGATGAATCGGTCGAGCTTGGAAAGACGCTTGGCGTCCTCCTGCTTATATACCTTTCCGCAGGGAGACATCATTATCGTGTGCACCCTGTATCCGGCCTCGTCGCAGATGTGCTTCCAGCAGGAATGAAGAGGCTGGGCCTGCATTATCATGCCCATGCCGCCTCCGTAGGGATAGTCGTCCACCTGCTTCTGCTTGTTTTCCGTGTAATCGCGGATCTGGTGGCAGTCGATGCGGACGATACCGCGCTCCTGCGCGCGGCCGATGATGCTCTCGACGAGCATATCGCCGACCGTGTCGGGGAAGAGGGTCAGTATGTCGATATGCACGTGATCACATCCCGTCTATCATGGCGACGTTTATGACGCCCGCTTCCACGTCGACCTTCTTCACGAATTCGGGCACGTCGGGGATGAGGTGCTCCTTTTCTCCGCGGACCACGAATACGCGTCCGCCAGGCAGCTCGAGGAAATCCGCCAGCGTGCCGACGGATCCGAGCCTTTCGTCCACGACCTCGGCTCCGAGCGCGTCGGAAAGGAAATAGGCGCCTTCCTCGAGAGGCGCGTCGGAACGCCTGATGAGAAGCTTTTTCCCCTTGAGGACCATGGCGGCGTTGATATCGCCGACGCCCTCAAGACGGGCGTAAAGCATCTGGCCCTGAACGCGGGAGGAGAGCACCCTGTACTCTTTTCCGTCCACGAAAAAGCGCCCGATACCGGCCAGAAAGGCAGGCGAATCACACCAGGGCGAGATCTTGACCTCGCCCTTAATGCCGTGAGTGTTGACTATCTCGCCGCACTCCAGATATTCGCTGAGATTATTAGCGGACATCAAAGCACCTCAAACAGTTCAGTCGACGATATCGACCGAAACCTTTTTGCCGCTGCGGGCGGCAAGAGATTTGACAAGGACTCGAATCTCTTTTGCAATGCGCCCCTGCCTGCCGATGACCTTGCCCATATCGCCCTCGGCGACACGGAGCTCGAGAACGGTCTCGTTCTCATATTCCTTCTCCGTAACAGTAACGGAGTCGGGATCATCTACAAGGTTTCTGGCAATGTAGAGCAAAAGATCCTTCATGGTTATCCTCCAATCAGAAGAGGTCAGATGATCTCGGCCTTCTTGAGCAGGGCTCTGACGGTATCGGTGGGCTGGGCGCCCTTGGAGATCCAATCCTTGACGCGGTCGGCGTCGACCTTGAACTCGGAAGGATCGGAGAGGGGAGCGTAGGTGCCGAGTTCTTCGATGAAACGGCCGTCACGCGGATAACGGGAGTCGGCGACGACTACTCTGTAATAGGGGTTCTTCTTGGCGCCGATGCGGCGAAGTCTGATCTTGACCATTGTTTTTTCCTCCGTGTTTGTTGATATGTTTTTTTGTATATATGAAACGCCTGCGGCGTTACATACCGAAAAATCCTTTGTTTCTGGCAAGCCTCTTCTTTCCGCGCTTTCCGGAGAACTGCTTAGCCATGGACTGCATCATCTCGAACTGCTTGAGCAGCCTGTTTACGTCGACGACGCTCGTTCCGCTGCCTGCCGCGACGCGCTTTTTCCTGCTGCTGTTGAGCAGCGCGGGATTGTCACGTTCGGCCTTGGTCATGGAGAGGATTATGGCCTCTGTCTTGGCAAGGGCCTTTTCGTCTATGGAAGCGCCGGAGAGCGCCTTCGCGTCCACTCCGGGAAGCATGCCGGCTATGTCCGAGAGAGAGCCCATGGATTTGATCGAAGTCAGCTGCTCGTAGAAATCCGTAAGGGTGAAGCGGTTGTTTACCAGCCTTTCGGCCATCTCGGCGGCTTTCTTCTCGTCGAAGCTCTGTTCGGCCTTCTCTATCAGAGTAAGAACGTCGCCCATGCCGAGGATGCGCGATGCCATCCTGTCGGGATGGAAAGGCTCTATGCCGTCCAGCTTTTCTCCAATGCCGGCAAATTTTATGGGTTTGCCGGTCGCCGCTCTTACGGACAGGGCGGCTCCGCCTCTCGCGTCGCCGTCGAGCTTTGTGAGCAGAACGCTGTCTATTCCGAGCGCCTCGTCGAAAGCCTTCGCGGCGTTGACGGCGTCCTGACCGGTCATGGCGTCGAGCACGAGCATGATCTCGTCGGGAGAGACGGCCTGTTTCATGCGCTTGAGTTCGTCCATGAGAGTTTCGTCGACATGAAGACGTCCGGCGGTGTCGATGAAGACGATGTCGTTGCCGTGCGTCTTCGCGTGAGCGACGGCGGCTTTGGCTATCTCCACCGGATCTCCCGCGCCCTGCTCGAAAACGGGCACGTCCACCTGAGATCCGACGGTGATGAGCTGCTGTATGGCAGCCGGCCTGTATACGTCGCATGCGGCAAGAAGCGGCCTGCGGCTGTTCTTCTTCATGAGCGCGGCGAGCTTCGCGACGTTCGTCGTCTTGCCCGCGCCCTGAAGGCCGACCATCATGACTACGGTCGGGGGATTGGGGGATATGTTCAGCTTGGCGTTCGTGCCGCCCATCATGGCGGTCAGTTCTTCGTTGACGATCTTTATGACCATCTGAGCCGGGGTGAGGCTCTCGAGAACGTCCGTACCGACGGCGCGTTCGCTGACCTTGCTTATGAATTCCTTGACGACCTTGTAGCTTACGTCGGCCTCGAGCAGCGCCATGCGCACGTCGCGCATCGCTTCCTTGATGTCGCTCTCGGTCAGGCGGCCCTTGCCGCGCAGCTTCTTGAAGGTCGCGGAAAGTTTTTCGGATAAGCTTTCAAATGCCATGTCAAACTCCGCTCACTGTTTCATGCGCTCTATCAGGACGCCGATCCTGTCGCACAGTCCGGATAAAGCCTCGCTCCTGAACGCGCTGTCGTTGAGCGCAACGATCTCTCTGACGCAGGAGGCCACGCGATCGATGTCCACGTTCATCTGTTCGAATCTTTCGAGAAGCTTCGTCTTGCGCTCGATCTCCTCCAGCGCGGTCTCGCTCTTGGAAACGAGATCGCGGACGGCCTGTCTGGATACCCCGCTGTTTTCGGCGATCTCCGAGAGAGTCAGGTTCTCGTCGTAGTAAAGGCTGAAGATCTCGCGCTGACGTTCCGTGAGAAGCTCGCCGTAGAAATCGTATAGAAGCGCCATGCGCACGGTCTTGTCCATACGGCTCAACTCCTAGCTGAAGATATGTAAAGCGGAATTGCTTTACAGAGGAAATATAGACTAATGGCCCGCCCGTGTCAAGCCTTTTTTGTAAAGTAAAAGCACTTTACACGAAAAAACTTGCCGGCAATGTGCAAAAAAGAGGGATCGGGCCCCTTTTTATGCTTCGGCAAGGCATGCTTCTGTATGCGGACAGGCAAAATACTATTCTGCGCACTTGCCATAAAAAGCCTGCGATGGTATAATCATAAAAGCGCAAACTCCCTTTTCAGGAAGTGATAAACATGGAAAAGGCAATCATCAGGACCATAATGCCCGGCGTCGACCTTATCTACGTTCATACGGATAAGTTCAAGACGGGGCATCTGAGCGTCAATTTTATGCTGCAGCTGAGCAAAGCGGACGCTGCGAAAAACGCGCTGGTCATGCACGTACTCAGACGCGGATGCAAGCGGCTGCCGGATCTGAAGAGCATTTCCGAGGAACTGGACAGGCTGTACGGAGCGACGGTGGACCCGTTCGTGCGCACGATAGGCGAAGTCCAGTGCATAGGTCTTTCCGCGAACTTCGCTGACGACAGGTATCTTCCCGGACACGAGGACATCCTCGAAAAGACGGTGAACCTGACGGCGGAGATCCTCCTCGATCCCGCGACGAAGGGCGGGCTCCTCCGCTCGGATTACGTACGGTCGGAAAGAGACAACCTCTGCGACGCCATAAGATCGGACATGAGCGACAAAAGGACATATTCCTTCCTTCGGCTTAAGGAACTGATGTTCGCAGGTGAAGCGTACGGAACGGACAGAAACGGCACTCTGAAGAGTGCCGAAAAGATCGCCCAGATCGCGCTGACGAAGCATTATAAGAACATTCTTTCCACGGCGCCCGTAAAGATGTTCTACTGCGGAGGCGCTGACGAAGAACGCATAACGCAGGCTCTGCTGAACGCTTTCAGCACTCTTCCGAGAGGCGAGATAGACTTCTCGGCGGGGACCGACGTCAGGGTGGAATGCGGGGAGCCGAGATTCTTTTCCGAAGCGATGGACGTTACGCAGGGAAAACTGACGATGGGATTCCGCCTCGGCGAGGTCATGTACGCGCCGGACTACGCCGCCATAGCCGTGTTCAACGCGGTGTTCGGAGGAGGAGTGACTTCAAAGCTCTTCATGAACGTAAGGGAACGCATGTCGCTCTGCTATTACGCCAGTTCTTCCACGGACCGTTTCAAGGGCGTCATGTTCGTCATGAGCGGCGTGGAATTCGACAAATACGAGACCGCGCGGGACGAGATACTCGCACAGCTCGCAGCCTGCGCGGACGGGGACATATCCGACGGGGAGCTCTCTTCGGCAATAAGTTTCCTGGTCAATTCGGTAAGAGCGATGGAGGATTCTGTCGCGTCCCTCGACGCGTACTACGTGTCCAGGTCTCTGGACGGCCTTACTTACGCACCGTCCGAATACGCCATGCTCATCGGGGAGATCACGCGCGAGGACGTGGTGAAAGTCGCGAAGAGTGTGAAGCTCGACAGCGTGTATTTCCTGCGCGGAACGGATAAGGAGGGAGAATGATTATGACCTTCAGAGACTATCCGGAGTTGGGAGAATGCATCTATTCGGGCGTGCTTGAAAACGGACTCGCGGTATACGTCATGCCGAAAAAGGATTACGTCAAGACATTCGCCGCCTTCGCGACGAGGTACGGCGGATCCGACTGCCGCTTTAAGCTCGGCGACAAATTCATCGAGACACCCGCAGGCATCGCGCATTTTCTTGAGCACAAGATGTTCGACATGCCTGACGGCAAAGACGCCATGACCTCTCTTTCCGCGCTCGGAGCTTCTCCGAACGCATTTACGGGTCCGGATACGACATGCTATATTTTCTCCTGCACAGACAAGCTTGACGAGTCGCTCCGCATC
>JAEEGL010354111.1_pt1 | contig 19318 bp, 12 predicted proteins | sample 9134231 | NCBI WGS metagenome assembly JAEEGL01 (sample SAMN16246548, study PRJNA631951) | gut metagenome | biome: gut microbiome; feature: rumen; material: fiber-attached | host: Bos | place: Iran: Karaj | collected 2018-10
CGTGACCTTCACGAGAGCGGCGGCGGCGGAAATGCGCACACGCATCGCCTCATCCCTTGCCGAACGCATATCGGCGGGAGAAAAGGGCTCCGACCGCCTGCGCCGCCAGCTCGCAAAGCTCCCGACCGCGCATATACAGACCGTGGACTCCTTCTGCGCCGATTTCGTCAGAAGGCACTTCGACCTATGCGGCGTCCCCTCCGATTTCGGGATATGCGACTCTCTCACCGCCGAGGACCTCAAAAGCAAGGCTCTTTTCAACCTGCTCGAGGAGACCTATGAAAAGGATCCCGCGGGCTTTAGGCTCCTGCGCCTTTCGGTCTGCGGCGAGCGCAGCGACAAAGCGCTCGAGGAAACGCTCGTCAAGACCTACGACAAGATACAGTCCCACCCCGACCCCGCCGAATGGATAATCCGCCGCAGGGACGAGGAGGGCCTGCCCGTTTTCAAGACCGACTGGGGCTCCTTCATCCTCGCTCAGGCTGAAAGGCTCTCCTTCCCGGTGATCGGCCGCTGGAAAAACGCTAAGGCAGCGGCGGCGCAGGACCCCGCAGTCGCCGAGAAGAACCTTCCCCTCATCACCGTCTTCGACGCCCTCTGCACGGCTCTTGAAAACATCTCCGATCCCACCGATCTCTCGCCCTACGTCGCGTGTCTGTCCGACTACGCGAACGGCGTCAAGGGGAAAAGGGTCTCCGGCCCCCGTAACAACGCCGCTTACGAACGCTTCGTGAACGAGCGCGACGCCTGCAAAAAGGCGATAGAAAAGCTCTCCTCCTTCATTTCAGACTGCACCGCCGACCCCGACGCCTTCGAGAACCTTCCCTCGCGCGGCGCCGCCGTCTGCTTCTGCGACATGCTGCTCCGCTTCGATCTGCTTTACGCCGAGGAAAAGAGAGCCAAAAAGCTCCTCGATTACGGCGACCTTGAGCATATGACGCTGAAGACCCTGCGCTCTCACCCCGAAACGGCGCAGGAGCTCCGCTCGGAGCTCTGCGAGCTTCTCGTCGACGAATATCAGGACACCAACGAGGTGCAGGACGAGATATTCCGTCTGATAGCACCCGAGCAAGGCTCCTCCTTCTTCGTCGGCGACCTCAAGCAGAGCATTTACGGCTTCCGCCTCGCCGACCCCTCCATATTCCTGCGCCGTTACAGAGAGGCGACCCCCGACGGCAGGAACGGAAAAAGGCGGATAGACATGTTCCACAACTTCCGCTCCCGTCCCGAGGTCATAGACCTCTGCAACTCGGTCTTCGGAAAGATAATGTCCGAAAAGCTCGGCGGCATAGATTACGACGAAACGCAGGCGCTCGTCTGCGGGCGCGGGGACGTGAAGGGCTCCTTCCCCTCCGAGCTGTGCGTCATCGACAGAGACGGGGGGCCCGACGCGGGCGGCGACGATTCCTACGCGGCGCTCGAGGCGGCGTATACGGCAAAACGCATACGCAAGCTCCTTTCGTCGGCGCGCATACCCGACGGAAAGGGCGGGGAGCGCGGCGTTCTGCCCGAGGACTGCGCGATACTTCTCAGCTCTTACAGATCTAACGCGGATATCTTCCTGCAGGCACTTGACAAGGAGGGCATACCCTGCGCCGCCGATTCCGAAAAGGATCTCGCCGAATGTCCCGAGGGAAGGGTGATCTATTCGCTTCTGAAAATAATAGACAATCCCCGTCAGGACGTGCCTCTGCTCGCCGTTCTGTATTCTCCCCTTTTCTCCTTCACGCCCGACGAGCTGGCGCTTCTGCGCAGCAACGACAGATACTGCGACCTTATAGATTCGGTGACCCTTGCTGCGAAGAACGGGAACGAAAAGGCGGACGCCTTTTTGAAGCAGCTTTCCGAATGGACCTTCCTCTCCCGTCTTCTCACCGCCTCGCGCCTTCTGCAGAGGATATATTCTGACACCGACGCATACGGCGTCTTTTCGGCGCTGCCCGCGGCGCAGACCCGCCGCCAGACCCTCGACCTCATATACGACCTTGCCCTTTCGCGCGAAAGCGGCTCCTTCTGCTCACTTTACGATTTCGTCTCATACCTCGAAAAAGCCGAGCTCTCGCAGAGCAAGCCGGTCTTTTCCTCCGGCTCGGGCGTGCGCGTCATGTCGATACACAGATCCAAGGGCCTCGAGTTCCCCTTCGTCTTCGTCTGCATGCTCGACAAGGATTTCAACACCGAAGACAACAAGGATCCCGTCCTCACCGATAAGGACGTCGGCCTCGCGCTCAGGTTCGTCGACGTCGAAAAGAGGATAAAAAGGCCCTCGGGCAAGTTCCTCGCCGTAAAGGAAAAGATGCTTTCGGAAAGCGCGAGCGAGGAGATGAGAAAGCTTTACGTCGCCATGACGAGGGCGAGAGAGGGGCTTTTCCTCATCCTCTCGACCAAGGATCCCGCAGGCAAGGTCTCCGACCTTTACGACTGCTGCCGCGGAGACCCCTCTCCCGGCTTTCTCGCGGGCTTCAAAAGCTGCGGTCCGTGGATACTCTCGGCGCTTTTGGGCGATCCCGACGCAGGTCCTCTTATGAGTCTTACGAGAGACGCGGGCAAAAAGACGACCGAGCCCCGCGGCTCCTTTACATGCACGGTCACCGACCGGCAGAGCGTATACGAAGCCCTTGAAAAAGACAAGCTTCCCGGCGCGGCGGATGAAAAAGGCGCCGGACAAGTCCCGGAGAGCGCCGAAATATCTGCATACGCCGCGCTTTCGGAAAAGGAATATCCCTTTTCCGACGTCTCGGCTCTCCCCTCGAAGATGACGCCCGCCGCACTTTCCGAATCGAAGTTTTCCGAAAGAGCGCCCGAAGAGCTTTTCGCCCCGTCGGGCGAAGGCCGCGACGCGGCGCTGGCGCGCGGCACCGCGCTCCATGCCTTTCTGTCCCGCGCCGACCTTGAAAAGTGCGTGACCGAGGCGGGAGTAAACGCGGAAAAGGAGCGTCTTACGGACGTCATTCCCGACGCTTCCTCCGTCGACGGAAAGGCCGTTTTGGGCTTCACCCTTTCGGAGCTCGGCAGACGCGCCCTTTCGGCGCCCGAGCTTATGCGCGAATACCGCTTCGGCGTCCTTCTGTCCCCCGCAAGGATCCCGGAGCTCAATAGTGTGCGCGAGGACGAAAGGATCCTCGTGAACGGGAGCGTCGACATGCTCTTCTTCGAAAAAGAGGGCGCCGTGATAATAGACTTCAAGACCGACTCTGTCCGTCCCGGGCTCGAGGCTCAGGCGGCGGAAAAGCACCGTCCTCAGCTCCGTCTTTACGCCGAGGCTTTGAAGGAGGTCTTCGGGACGCCCGTCGCCGCGACCGTAGTCTTCTTCCTGAAAACGGGCGCCGCCGTCTCTCTGTGACCCGGTTTTTACACAGATAAGTAAAAAACGGCCCCGAACGCGGGGTCGTTTTTCATTGACTTATATGAAAAATAATGGTAAAATATTTTATTATATAAAAAACTCTTAAAACGGAGGGAACGGTATGGATCTGTTTGAAAAGTTCAAACCCAATCCGATAGTGGCTGAGGCAAAGCAGAAGGGCATTTATCCTTACTTCCACTGTCTCGAATCGAAGCAGGACGTCGCGGTCACCATGGAAGGAAAACGCCGCATTATGCTCGGCTCCAACAATTATCTCGGTCTCACGTCCGATCCGGAGGTCATAGAAGCAAGCATAAAGGCCGTGGAAAAATACGGCACCGGCTGTTCCGGCTCCCGTTTCCTTAACGGCACGCTCGACCTTCATCTCCAGCTCGAATCGGAGCTTGCCGACTTCCTCCACAAGGAAGACATCGTCATGTTCTCGACGGGCTTCCAGAGCAACCTCGGCATAATAAGCTCCCTCGTCCGTCTCGGCGATTACGCGATATGCGACAAGGAGAACCACGCCAGCATTTACGACGGCTGCAAGCTCTCATACGGCAAGATGGTGCGCTATAAGCACGCGGACATGGACGACCTGCGCGCGGTGCTCGAGCGTCTGCCCGAAAGCGCCGGCAAGCTGATAATCACCGACGGCGTGTTCAGCATGGGCGGCGACATAGCCAAGCTGCCCGAGATAGTCGAGCTTGCCAAGGAGTTCGGCGCCCGCATCATGGTCGACGACGCGCACGGACTCGGCGTCATAGGCGAGGGCGGCCGCGGCACGGCAAGCCACTTCGGTCTCGAAAAAGAGGTCGACGTTTACATGGGCACCTTCTCCAAGTCCCTTGCGGGACTCGGCGGATATATGGCGGCATCCAGGGACGTCTGCGAGTTCGTCCGCCACGACTCACGCCCCTTCATCTTCTCGGCGTCGATCACACCGGGAAGCTGCGCCGCGTCGCTTGCCGCACTGCGCATACTGAGAAGATGCCCCGAAAGAGTCGCGCACCTTGCACACATCGCGCAGTATATGCGCGACGGCCTTACCAGGAAGGGCATAAAGCACAGAGATTCCGAGACCCCGATAATCCCGCTGTATATGACCGACGCGATGTCGACCCTTAAGGCGGCGGCGGATCTTTTCGACGCGGGCGTTTACGTCAACCCCGTCCTTCCTCCCGCGACGCCTCCGACCGAGTGCCTGCTGAGAACGAGCTACATGGCGACTCATACCGAGGAGATCATCGACGAGGCGCTCGAGATCATCGCCTCCGTTCTTAAACAATGAGCAAGGTCGCCGTCGTGACCGGAGCCACCTCCGGGATAGGTCTTGCGACGCTCAAGCTCCTGCGCGAAAAGGGCTGGACCGTTTACGGCATAAGCCGCAGAGCCGAGGGGGATAAAATGCTCGCCGCCGACGTGTCCGACGAGAGCGCGGTCAACGCCGCGATAGAAGAGATATATTCCCGCGAGGGAAAGATAGACCTTCTCGTCAACAACGCCGGCATGGGCATCTCCGGCTCGGTCGAAAAGTCGGGCATGGAGGATATACGCCGCATCTTCGACGTGAACTTTTTCGGCGGGCTCTACTGCACCCGCGCCGTTCTCCCCCGTATGCGCGAAGCGGGCGGCGGCAGGATAATAAACGTAAGCTCGGTAGCCGCGCCGATCGCCATCCCCTTCCAGAGCTTTTATTCGGCGACCAAGGCGGCGATAAACTCGGTGACCCTCGCTCTCCGCAACGAGGCGGCGCAGTATGATATAAAGGTATGCGCCGTAATGCCCGGAGACGTGCGGACCGGATTTACCGACGCGCGCAAAAAGACCGCGGACGATTATAAAAACGCCGAGAGCGCCGTCGCCTCGATGGAAAAGGACGAGCGCTCGGGCATGTCCCCCGACGCAGTTGCGAAGATCATAGTCCGCGCCGCCGAAAAGATTTCTCCCAAGCCCCTTTACGTCGCGGGCGCAAAGTATAAGGTGTTCTATTTCCTTTTCAAGGTCCTCCCCGCATCGCTTGCGTATAAGATCGTCGGAATGATGTATAAATAACTAACGGCTGAAGCATAAAGCGCGAACGGCAGACGCCGCCCGTGCTTTTTTCGGAAAAGAAAGGACGGACAATATGCACGACCTGATAATAATAGGCGCGGGGCCCGCAGGGCTCACCTCCGCGATATACGCCCGCCGCGCCGGAAAAAGTGTTCTTCTGCTCGAAGCTCTCTCTTACGGCGGGCAGATAATAAACACGCCGGACATAGAGAACTATCCGGCCGAGAGCCATATCTCCGGCTTTGAGCTCGCGACGAAGATGTTCGATCAGGCGACGGCGCTCGGCGCCGAGACCCTCTTCAAAAAGGCCGTCGGCATAGAAGACCGCGGGGACTTCAAAGAAGTCATGACCGAGGATGGCTCCTTCACCGCCCGCGCCGTTATAATCGCGACCGGCTCGCGCAGCAAATCCCTCGGGCTCCCGCTCGAAAAGGAGCTCACGGGGCGCGGCGTTTCTTACTGTGCGACCTGCGACGGCGCCTTCTTCCGCAAAAAGACGGTCGCCGTCGTCGGCGGCGGCAACACCGCCTTTAAAGACGCTCTTTATCTCTCGGGACTTGCCGAAAAGGTATATCTCATACACAGACGCGAGGGCTTCCGCGGCGACGAGGGAACGCTTGCCCGCCTCCGCGAAAGGCCGAACGTGAGCTTCATTCTCCGCAGTGTCGTGACCCGGCTTTACGAAAACGGCGGCATGCTCTCGGCGATAGAGCTTAAAGACGCCGACGGCAAAAGCTCCGAATTACCCGTGAACGGGCTTTTCGTCGCCGTCGGGCGCGAGCCCGAAAACGGCGCTTTCGCCGATCTTTTAGAGCTTGACGAAGCGGGCTACGCCGAGGCGGGAGAAAACTGCCGCACGAAGACCCCCGGCGTCTTCGTTGCGGGAGACAACAGGAAAAAAGACGTCCGTCAGCTCGTCACGGCGACGGCGGACGGCGCCGTTGCGGCGACCGAGGCGGTAAAATACCTCTCCTCGCTCGGAAAATAAAAGCCTGACGGAGGCTTGACCGCAATGAAGCTGCTTATCATACGCCACGGAGACCCCGACTACGTGACCGACACCCTTACCGAGAAGGGAAAGCTCGAAGCCGGGCTTTTAGCCGAACGCATCGCGGCGCTGAACGTCGCGGCGTTTTACGTCTCCCCTCTCGGCAGAGCGCAAGAGACGGCGTCGTATACTCTTGAAAAAATGGGAAGAAGGGCTCAGACCCTCGACTGGCTCCGCGAGTTCTCACCGAGAATGCTCAACCCCGAAACGGGAAAAAAGCGCGTCATATGGGACTGGCTGCCCGCCATCTGGACTGCCGAGCCCGCCTATTACGACAAGGACGCCTGGTGCCGTACCCCCGTCATGGAGGAGGCCGGCGTTCCTGCCGAATACGAGCGCGTATGCAAAGGCTTCAACGAACTTTTAGCTTCTCACGGCTACGTAAGGAACGGCAATTACTATACCGCCGAGCGTCCTAACCGCGACACGATAGTCCTTTTCTGCCACTTCGGCGTCGAGTGCGTCCTTCTCGCTCACCTCTTCGGCGTCTCGCCGATGGTGCTGTGGCACGGCACCTGCGCTCTCACCACCTCGGTCACGACCCTCGTTACCGAGGAGCGGCGCGAAGGCATAGCCTATTTCCGCATGAACGGCTTCGGCGACGTCTCCCATCTCACCTCGGCCGGCACAGAGCCGAGCTTTTCGGCAAGGTTCTGCGAGACCTTTGACGACCAAAGCGAAAGGCACGATTGAAATAAAAAATATAAAAAAGCGGAGGATCGTCCTCCGCTTTTTGTTTTTATCAAGCTTACTTTACCGCGATGGCTTCGATCTCTACCAGAGCGCCCTTGGGCAGGTGCGAGACCTCGACGCAGGAACGCGCCGGAAGGATCTCTCCGTTTATGAACTCGGAATAGATGGCGTTGACCTTGGCGAAGGCGCTTATGTCGGTTATGAACACGACCGTCTTGACTATGTCGGTCATCTCAAAGCCCGCCTCGGCGAGTATGGACCTTATGTTCTCGAGCGAGCATCTCGCCTGCTCCTCTATGCCGGCGCCGAGTTCTCCCGTCTTCATGTTGATGCCGAGCTGCCCGGAGGTGTAGACCGTATTGCCGAGGCAGACGCCCTGAGAATAGGGGCCTATCGCCGCCGGCGCTTTTGACGTGCTTACTCTTTTCTTCATTTTTAAGCTCTCCTTTTCCTTTATTTTAATCTTACAGATATTCTACTCTATTCTTTCAAAAATTCCAATGCTTTTTTCAGCATATTTTTCGTTCTTTCCGAAGCTTCGCAGAGAGGCGGGCGCAGATACCCGCCGCAGAGCCCCAGCGTTTCGAGCGCCGCCTTGATCGGTATCGGGTTTACCTCGGCAAAAGCGGCGTCGCAGAGAGGCAAAAGCGCGAGCTGTTCGCGCGCGCTCGCGGCGGTCTCTCCCGCCTCGAAAAGCGCGCACATGCGCTGCACCCTTTCGGGCACGACGTTGGAAATCGTCGATATCACTCCCTTCCCGCCGAGCGCGTATATCGGGACGGCCTGATCGTCGTTCCCGCTGTAAAAGCTGAAATCGGGCTCGCTTTTTGCGATCCCTCTCGCGATGAGAGACAGGTCGCCCGACGCCTCCTTCGCGCCGTATATGTTCGGATGCTTTGACAGCGCCGCGTAGGCTTCGGGAGAAACGCTCATCCCCGTCCTCTGCGGCACGTTATATATTATTATAGGTATATCCACCCTGTCGGCGACGTAAAAGAAATGCTCCAAAAGCCCTTTTTCTGTCGTCTTGTTGTAATAGGGCGTCACGCATAAGAGCGCGTCGGCGCCGCACTCCTCCGCAAGACGGGAAAGGGCGAGAGTCCTTTCTGTCGAGTTCCTTCCCGTCCCCGCTATAACGGGGAGCCTTTTGTCCGCCTTTTTTACCGTAAATCGAATTATCTCTTCGATCTCCCCGTCCGAAAGGGTCGCGCATTCCCCCGTCGTCGCGCAAACGACCAAAGCCCGCACGCCGCCTTCGAGCTGATAGTCCAAAAGCCGCGAAAGCGCCGAAAGATCGACCCTTCCGCCGGCGTCGAAAGGTGTCGCGAGCGCCGTTGCGCAGCCCCTGAAAACGCATTTTTTCAAAGCTTCTCATCTCCTCTTTTGTTAATATATACGCCCTCTGCGGAGAAAATTGATTTATTTGAAAAAACACTTGCATTTTACTTTTCCGTATGCTATATTGTTATTTGCACACGAGCTTTGGCGTGACTTGCTGGTATAGCTCAGTCGGTAGAGCAGCTGATTTGTAATCAGCAGGTCGGGGGTTCAAGTCCGTCTACCAGCTCCAATTGATTTCGATTTCGATTTATATATGGGAGAGTTCCCGAGTGGCCAAAGGGGGCAGACTGTAAATCTGTTGTCAGTGACTTCGGTGGTTCGAATCCACCCTCTCCCACCAAAAACAAAACACCGTCCATCGGACGGTGTTTTGCTTTTGATATGAGTTCCGTATGGGTGGATTCGAACCGAGCGGGAGTGAATGACGTGCCGGGGGCAACGATATATATATAATAAAAAGACTTGACAAAACGCTTGCCGGAAACTATAATATTAATGTATATAAATATGAGCAAAACCGGAGCAATCCGGTCTCGCAAAGCTATAGGGGCTCACTGAGCCAGCCAGTTGCACTTTATGCACGGCTGGTTTTTTTGTTGTTTATATATCCGTAACACGGGGAGAAAGGCTCAAAACTATGAAGAAAAACAAATCTCTCATACTTCATGCCCTTACGGCGGTCTTTGTCCTTGCCGTCCTTACGGCCGCTTCGTTCGCGTGGCTTTCCGGGAACAAAAAGTCGGACTCGAACTCCGCGCAGTTCAAGATCGACGTGTCTCCCAATCTGATCATATCGAACGACACCGATGAGATCGTCAAAGCAGCGATCACCGACATCAACAGCGGAAGTCCGTTCTCGATAACCTTCGCGGCGAACAATTCCCGCTACAAGCCTTCCACGCACGACTCCGAATACGGGACCTATCCCGCAGGTCTTAAATACGTGACCAATCCCGGCGACGTGGACGCCGTATCGGGACTCGCAAAAGCCGGAAAAAGTCTGACCGACACCGGCGTCGTCGCAAACTCTTCTCCCTCCCCCTATTTCGAGGACTTCGTCATCTACGTTTCTTCTCACGGCGAGCCGATGGAAAACGTCAAGCTCAAAGCCGTTATCACTTCCGCCCGTGAGAACGGCGCCGAGATCACCGGCGGAAGCCTTTCGGCAATGACGGTCGATATTTACGCCGGGACGACGATCAGCCTCGACAACTACCGCGGTTCGCTCAACGTTACCGAAAAGAACTCCGGAGCCAGATATCTGTTCGACTCCGCAACTCACGGCACGACGGCCGTCTCCGGCACGGTCCCCTCCAATCGGGCGAACGGCAATAATTACCTGACCTATACCCTGCGCTGTTATTTCGACGGTGCGTTGACCAACGGCGGTACGGCATACATCAACACCGCCTCCCTGGATACTTCCACGGTTACTCTGACAATGCAGATCATTGCGGAAGAGTGAGGTAAAAGACATGAAACTATTCGGAAAAATGAAAAATACGACCGTTATCATCGCCGCTCTGGTGTTGGTCTCCCTCGTCTCCGCGACGTTCGCGTGGCTTGCCATGAACACCGAAACCGAGTCGGCAGGCATTTCCATGGCGATCGATACGTCGCCCAACCTCGTGATCTCCGACAGCGCATCGGCGCTTCAAGCTTATACAGCCGCGAACTGGTCCGACAGTTACGTCGTTCATACCTGGAGCGACGCGGCTGAGGAGCTCATACCGACCGATCATTACGACAGCACGACCTATCCCGTCGTGACCGGCACGGACACGTTCGGTCTGGTCTATAACAGCAATCCGGAGAACATTTCACGCTCCACCGGAAGGGGCGAGGGCCTGACCTTCGCACACGTTCCCGCAGACGGAGAAGGAAGCTATTTTATAGACAAGACCGTTTACATCGCGTCGCTCGATAAAGCCATGACGCGCGGAACGGAATACAACGATCTGGTCTTTGAAATCGAGGAGACGGGCTCCGGCACCTCGACCAACACCGCCTATAGATCCGCGTCGGTAGACGTATACGTCGCGGGAACGTACGAGGGCACGCTCAATCTCGACACCCTTAGCAGCATTACGGTATCCGACGTCGCCTCCATTCCCCTCAACACTTCCGGAAACGTCGAGATCGTTTTCCGCTGTTATTTCGACGGCGCCCTGCCCGATCCGAGCCAAAGCGGAGTCAATTACGTCAACTCGGCGGCGCTTGCCGTCAATACCGCGAATATCACTTTTGACATAACCATCTCGGCGATCAACTGACCTTCTGAAAAAGCAAAACGGACGAAAGGAAGATAATTATGCGCGCCAAAAGATCGATCATGATAACGATCCTCACGGCTGTCATAGCCTTGAGTCTTTCTTCGATCGTTTTTGCATGGGTCGCAGTAAATAACCGCACCCTGTCCGAAAACCAGATAATGACGATCCAGCCCGTAAGCGACGTGCAGACGATAGACTGTTACGCGCTTCGCTACGACGGCTCGCTCGGAGCGATCTGCTACTCGATAGGCGACGGAGAGGGTCAGGTCATGGCGGTCGAAATGACCGAGTTTGACCGTATCTTCCGCGACCGCTCCGTCAACACGCCGCTCATATACGTCGTGGAGCTGGCAAACGTTCCCAACACTCCCGGATATTCCATTTCCGTGCGGGTGCCCTGCAGCCGGAGCTATATCTCGGTCAACGGCTCCACGGTCAATTCGTATACCTCTCAGGACGAAGTTTCCTACTCGATCCTGAATTATATCTCGAATATAGTCTCCCTGAAGGTCGGCTTCAGCGGGCAGATCCAGGAACCGACCCCGACCACTACCCTCCGCGTTGAGAACAACGTCGAGATCTTCAACACGCAGAAGAACGCTTTCAAGCTTATCACGGAATCGACATATCCGGACCGTGTGGGGCAGTTCGCGACGGTCACGGAGGACAACGGAACGTTTACCTATTCAAAAGACGACTACGTCCAGGTCCGGCTGTCCCAGAGCGAATACGGGAGCAGTCTCTTTACGATCCCGGGCGAGGCCGAGCCTACGGGAAATCATCTGATGCTTTATATCCAGTTCGACTATGACGAAGATCTGATGGACAACTACATCAGCCTTCTGGACGACGCCCGTGAAGACGACGTCGCCTTCCAAGACGATCTGGGCGTCATCCAGATCCTGGTCGGAACGACTTGAGGAGGAAACTGAGCATGTGTAAGAAAAACATATATATCGTGCTTTTGGCCCTCGTGCTCGTCATCGTCGCGATCCCCGCTTTTTCACTGGCGTGGCTGGCTCTCGACCAGAACACGATCGTCACGAATATTTCCGGAAGACTGGTCGTCGAATACTTCCACTGCGGCTGCGGCAGCGAGGACGATCCTTTCGTCATCACGCGTCCGATACATTATTATCATATGGTAGAGTTCTTCCAGCGCCTGACGAATCTGCCCGTCGTCGTTTACGGCGAGGAGGACCGGACGGTCGTCAAGTTCGGGAACGAATATCTTTACTTCCAGATCGGCTGCCCGGAGGAACAGCTCTACAATCCCACGCTCCGTCCCGAGACGGACGAGAACACGGTCTACTACGTGTTCGATTACGACTCCTTCGGAATTCTTAACGTGGAAACGGTGGACAACGTCACCAGAGCCAAAAAATCCACCTCGCTGAATATGGCATATTACGGCGGCGAGCTCGCCTTGATGCCGGTCGGCACCTCCGAGATCCCGTTCGTCGGTCAGCTGGACGGCAAAGCAGTCACGGTCTCCAATCTGAACGTAACGACGACCACCACGGTCGACGTATATACATACGACGAAAACGGCGTGCCTTCCGTCAATCCGACGACCACTACCCGTCACACCTGCGACGTCGGCGTCTTCGGCTATGTCGGCTACGGCGGCGTGGCGCACGGCGACGAAAGCAATACCTTTATCCCGACCAGCATAAAAGACGTGTACTATGACAACCTCAAGATCGATCTGTCGGGGCTGAGCGCCTCGGCAATAACCAGCGTCGTTGACGGTCAGACCCATACCAACACGACCGACATCCACAACAGCGAGACCTGCTACGCCGGCTACATCGCCGGTCATATCGTCCTGACCTCCGCCGTGGACAACGTCTACGTGAACAACGCGACCTTTACCGGCGGCTCCGGCGCCGAGATAGGCTACGGTTATTTCGGCTGTGTCGAGAACGGCAGCGGCGAGCCTATCCAGACCCTCGGCTCCGAAGTCACGACCCTCCGGACCAAGGGCGACGACGCCGGATTCGGCGGAAGCATAGATATGAAAAAGCTCCACGCCCGCCTGCTTGAGATATGGTCGAACGGAGCCGCCGAGCCCAACGACTACGCAACGGAAGAGGTCATCCGGATAGACAAGGACGGCAACGTGACGGGACCGACCGTCACGTCATCTGAAGGCATGACCTTCCCCACGGGGAGATCCGGCAATACGCAGGTCACCGCAAGATACCGTTACTATTCGTCCCTTAAGGCCGGAAAGTATTTCTACTACAACCGGACGGATATGGCGAACTACAACTTCATGTGCCTTTACGGCGAAGGAACGAGATATCCTAAGACGGTCATCACGTATACCGAGCTGGACGATTTTACGGAAGCCTGGTATATAAAGGACGGAGACGACTATCTCGCGGTCTCCGGGACGACACTCACTTCCGTCACGGATGGGTCTCAGGCCGCGAAATGGATGTTTGACGCAAGCGGTCATCTGTATACGGTCATCGAGACCGCGAGCTCGTTTGAGGAATACTATCTCAACCGCACCGGGACCGCGAGCGTCGGTCTGAGCGGGACCGCCTCTTCGGTCTGGCATATTTCCGAAGACGGGGGCGATGCGGAAGGGTATTATTCCTCCATGTACGTTACCTATAACGATACCGATTACTATCTCTCGTATGAAGACGGATGGATGATCACGCCTTATGACAGCTACTACAAGATCAGCGACGGAAGCGGACATTTTCTGAACGGAGACACCTCGTCGGTCTCGAGCGTTTCGTCCGCAGCCGCCTCGGTCAAATGGCATCTTTCCGATCCGTCCGGCTCCTCAACGACGATCTTCACTTATATCAACGGGACCGTCTACTATCTCAACGGAGAAGGCTCCCTTACGATGAGCAGCGGCTCGTCCACGACGTGGCTCAAGGACGGAGACCGCTTCTACGTCAACGTCCAGGGCATCCGTCACGATCTCGTCTACGATCCCGACGGAGACACCTGGCTCGTTCTGGCAAGCTCGGGCAAGAAGCTCACGGACGGGACCGGACATTACCTTTCCGCGGACTCGTCGGGGATCAAGGACGATACGCTGTCCGCCTCCGCGGCATGGCAGTTCTCCGCAGATACCGGAGATACGCAGATATTCACGATCATCAACGGTGAGAGAAGTTATCTTACCTTTGATAACGGACTGACGCTGACCGCTTCCCCCGTCACGTGGACGCGTTCAGGAAGCGCGTTTTATCTGACGTCCGGCGGCAAGGACTATTATCTTGCTTATGAAGACGGATGGACCGCGATCCCGCTGGTCTATTATCTGATACACGACGGAAACGGCCACTACCTGCGCGTTACCGGCGCGAACACTTTCGCCAACGGTGACGGAGACAGCGCGACCCATTTCTATTTCTCCAACGGGAACGGAGCTTCTTCCTCCGGAACTGTCTACTGCACCGTAGGCGGGGAAACTTATTATTTAAGTAATTCGAACGGGACCCTCGCGACCGCGGGAGCCGCGAACGCCGCGACCTGGACGAACAACGGCAGCGGCACGATGGGACCGCAGGGGACCTCTTATGAGCTCGGCTACGACAGCGGCTGGAAGCTCATCGATACGTCCGAGTACTGGACGATCGCGACGACGGGCGGCACCTATCTTAACGTGAACGGCACGAATCTTACGACCTCCGGCAGTCCGACCAAATGGCACCGCGACAACAATAACAGATACAGCGTCTCGGTAAACGGCCAGACCTATTACCTGAGAGTGAACGTTACGACCGGATGCAACGCCGAATATTCCCTGCAGCTCAGCACGACGAACAGCAACAACCGATGGACCTACAACAATAACAGATTGTCCGTTTCCGTAGGCAGCGGCAACAATTCCTCGACCCGTTATCTCCGCTTGAACGGGAACACTTGGGAGCAGACGGACTCAGCCAATAACGCTGCCCAGGTCAACGTCGTCCAGCATAACGACAGCGGCGCGGCGTTCGTCACCGAGCAGTCGGATACGGAGCCTTCGGTCAGCGTCACGGAGCATTCTTCCACCGGGACGGACATCACGGTCGACGGGCCTTCCAACGAAGATCTTACGCATGAAAAAACAGTATATCAGACCGTGACCAAGGACGTCGAGACCGAACGCGGCGGCTATCAGACCTACTTCCCGCTCAGGATCCCCGTATCTTCCGACGCGGACTACGACGCGAACGATCCCTACAAGGCGTCGAACAAGAACACGGGCTACATAGTAAGCGCCGCGCGTATCGAGGACACCGGCGCCGACGCGTTCCAGAAGATAATGGGAGATATCCGTGTCTCCTACTTCCCGATCAGCAATATAAGCGGCTCCTATTCGACCGGCAATACTCTCTCGGTCTCAAGGATCGCGCAGAACGGGAACTATCTGACGCTCGTAAAGGACGCAAACGACAACTGGACCATCGGGAACACGACCGATCAGAACAGCGCGGTATTCTGGAAGTATTCGGACAGCAAGCTCAGCGCGACGGCAGGGTCGGATACCTATTATCTGACCTACAATAACGGACTCGCCATCTCGAAAGTCAGCGGTGTGAACTGGACCTTTTCCAACAACAACCGGCTTGCCTACAACAACAACTATATAAAATACACGAACGGGGCATGGAGAGCCACTACCGGCAACCAGAACCTTACCCTGACCCTCGGTGCGCTCGGCACGGTATATACGGTGCGCGACAACGGCACGTCGCAGCTGACGGCGGCGCAGAAAACCGATGCCTATGAGCAGGCGGCGTTCCAGCTGACGCAATCGCTTGTCGGCTCCAACAGCGTCTACGGGCTTCACTTCATGAACAATCTGATATCCAAAAACAATCTCATCAAGGCGGATTACGTCAACCTGTTCGGGCAGGAGATCTACGACGGTTACGAGCTTCCGGAGGACAGCATCGACTTCCACGTCATAGAACGGGGCACGATCAACTTCTTCGCCGGAGAGTATTTTACCAACAACGACTGCTTTTTCTCGCTGCATCAGGTCTTCCGCTATAAGTCGGACGACCCGGAGGTGCTCGCGGGGACGAAAACCGTATACGACATAAAGGATATCAAGGAGATCGCGGAGGTATACAAGCACGCGACCTTAGGCGATCAGGCCAATTATATCTACAAGTTTACGGACGGCACCTATCTGAACGCCGACGAAACATATACGGGAGCCGGAAGCCTCGATCCCGCCTACTCCGCGACTCCGGCGTTCAAGACCTCATGGATAACCGCGCCGCGGGGAATAAACAGCGGAGGCAACAGACTCTTCTATTTTGAGATCCCGTGCAATCCGGGAGAGTTCTGCCTCGGCTCCGTAGAACCGTTGACAGCGACCAGCGCCGGCGCTTATCTTATCTACCTCGACATCGCGACCAACGGCGGCGACACCATCGCCTCGGCGATCAGCACGGAAGGCAACGACGTCGTCGACTCCTTCAAAGTAGAGTTCCGCGATCGGCCCGACGTGATGGATCACACTGTGTTCCAGTTCTCCATAACGGCTCCGGCGGTAGCAGATCCTTCTGACTTTTCGGTCACGGTATCCTTCGACAAGACTGATACGGCGTCGCCGCATACGAGCGGGCTTTATACCATCACGGTCGTCAATCTTACCGGCTCGGCCGATCCTCTTGAGCTCTACGTCTACCTTTGCGACGACGATTTCAATCTGGCAACGCCCTTCACATATGCATATACGGTGGTATACACGAACTCCGATCATCAGAACGTGACTTTGTCTACGGCATACGGCGATTCGCTTCAGGTCATGGCGGGATTCACGATACCGGCAAGCGGAGAAGCCGCCGAAATGATTTATTTCTGACAGCGGCGTATTTTATCGAGGGAGGGAATAAGTATGTCGTCACAGATCCAACTTTTCGTGGCGGTCGGGACCGTCCTCATGTTCTTTGTCGCGCTGATCTGCCGTAAGAAATATGCGTTGTCGCTGATCAAGACGGTCTTGATGACGCTTCTTCTGACGGTCGTCGGCGTGGCGGGCGTCGCCTTCATGTTTTACATCGAAAACGGGTATTTCGGAGGCGTTTCCTTCTTCGGCGCGGTCTTTTTCGTCCCGCCGCTGCTGATCCCGCTCGCTCTTTTGCTCAGAGTTCCCGTGACGGCATATCTGGATATCTCCGCTCCGATGATCTCGGCGATGCTCGCCGTGATGAAGATCAACTGCCTGATCTCCGGATGCTGTCAGGGCAGGATCCTGCATACCGCCGCCTCAGGCGAGGCCGTCCGGTTCCCGAGTCAGATCGTAGAACTCGTTCTGGCGGCGGTCATAGCGGTGTTCCTTACCGTCTGTATCCGGAACGACCTCTTTAAAAAGCGGGTTTATCCGCTTTTCATGATCGTTTACGGGGTGACCCGCTTCGCCATGAACTTCATGCGCGAGACCAACGACTTCCTGTTCGGCATGGGTATCGGCAACGTATGGGCCGCCGTCTCGGCCGTCATCGGGATCGTCTGGCTGACCGCGGCGACCCTGTCCCTGAAAGGGCGGGAAAACCGCTGAGGCGACCGAAGGGTCGAATACGTAAAGAATAAAAAAAGCGGCATAGTCTGCATTGCGGCAGACTATGCCGTCCTTTTTATGTCGTATTCTTCTTCCATTCCCGGAAGCAGGGCGCTTTATATCTCACGTTCCTCGTCAAAAGGCAGGATGCGGCCGCCGGGGATATTGTCTGCAAACAGCGCGGGGTCGGCGGAGTTGGATGCGAACATGTCGTAATGGGTGGGGATATTGACCTTTGCGCCGATACGGCGCGCCACTTTAAGCGCCTCCTCGGTATTCATATTGCCGAGCCTGCCGTTTATGCAGACAAAAGTGACGTCGGGCTTTTCGTCCGCTATCTCGAAAAGCTTTTCGTTAAAAAGCGTGTCGCCGCTGAAATAGAGCGTCTTTCCCTCTCCCCTCACGATCACGCCGATGGCCTCGACGGTGTGATCGGCAAAGACGGCCTTTACCGTCATGTCGCCGACGGTCAGGCTCTCGCCCGGCGCGAGCGCGGCGACGTTGTTCTTGCCCATTTTGAGCAGCACGTCTCTGCCCTCTCCCGTCGTGATGAAAAACTGACCGTCGGGCATTTTGCTCACCGTGTCGGGATCGAGATGATCCGCGTGATTATGCGTGCAGATCACCGCGGCGCAGTGCACGGCGGCGGGATCGAGCGGCACGGGCAGGAGCCGCGGCCGCCCCATAAAACGTTTGACGCTGTCTGAAAGATAGGGGTCTATCATGATCTCGGTCTTCGCGGTCTTGACGATATAGCCGCTTTGACCCAAAAAACGTATCTTCACTTTGCGTTCGCTCCTTTTCTCCGGTCACGGTTTTTACGTGACGAACAGGCAGACATTACGTTGTGATTATACCACGCCGACGCCCTTTTGTGCACGGGTTATTTCTCTCTCCGCCGCGAGAGTTCAAATCTCTCTTTCGTGAAAGATCCGTTTTCTCCCGAAAAGTATACAAAAAATGCGCTTTCACTTGCGAAAGCTTTATGCTATAATCATCTCGGACAGGGGGTTCGGATATTATGCAGACAGACAAAAAGATAAACGTATGGTTCATTTTCGGCGGAGCTTCGCCCGAATACGAGGTCTCCTGCCATTCGGCAGCCGGTCTCATCTCGGGTATAGACCTTTTAAAATATGAAGTGTATAAGCTCGGCATCACCAAAGAGGGGCAGTGGCTATACACCGAGGCGGGTCCCGACGCGATCGGCGACTCCGTCTCGTGGCTCAACGATCCCGGAAACAGGCCCGCCGTGCTCTGCCCGGACCGCGGCTCGAAAATGGTCCTGATCTTCAACGGAAGTGGCGTCTCGGCTCTCCCCGTCGACGTGGTCTTCCCCGTCATCCACGGCGAGACCGGCGAGGACGGGACCCTGCAGGGCTTTTTGGAGCTCGTCAACGTCCCTTACGTCGGAAGCGGCGTCTTCGCCTCCTCCTGCGCTATGGACAAGACCCTCACGGCGGAGTTCATCGAAAGGCTCGGCGTAAAGGGCCCGAAGATGTTTTCCGCGGACAAGGCCGATTTCAGAGCCTACCCCGATAAAGTCACTCTTGACGCCGAAAACTATCACGGCGGGACCTATCCCGTCGTCGTCAAGCCGTCGATGACCGGCTCCTCCGTCGGCGTCAGCGTCGCGAAAGACCGCGCCGAGCTCAAGGCGGCTATGGAACAGGCCGCCGCCTTCAAGGGCAGGATAATGGTCGAGGAGTTCATCAAGGGACGCGAAATGAAGGTCGCCGTTTTAGGCACCGAAAAGATAACTCTCGGCGCCGTCTGCGAGACCGCCGTCGAGCACGGGGACTTCAACAGCTTCGACCTCAAATACCGCTCGAACGGCTCTCATCAGAGGATACCGGCTCCGGTCCCGCCCGAGATATACAAGCAGATACAGGCCGACGCGGTCACCGTCTTCAAGGGCATGAGATGCGCGGGACTTGCGCGCGTCGACTTCTTCCTCCGCGGCGACGAGATAATTTTCAACGAGATCAACACCATGCCCGGCATCGCGCAAAAGAGCATCTTCCCCAGGA
>JAEEGL015866645.1_pt1 | contig 19318 bp, 12 predicted proteins | sample 9134231 | NCBI WGS metagenome assembly JAEEGL01 (sample SAMN16246548, study PRJNA631951) | gut metagenome | biome: gut microbiome; feature: rumen; material: fiber-attached | host: Bos | place: Iran: Karaj | collected 2018-10
AGAACTTGTATCCCTTGCGGTAATCGAACTTCTCAACTGCCTTGATGAGGCCCAGGTTACCTTCCTGGATCAGATCCAGGAACAGCATGCCACGGCCCACATAACGCTTTGCGATGGAGACCACCAGGCGCAGGTTAGCCTCTGCCAGACGCTTCTTGGCATCCTCATCTCCCTCTTCCATGCGCTTTGCCAGTTCGATCTCTTCGTCTGCGGTCAGAAGGGGAACCTTACCGATCTCCTTCAGATACATACGGACGGGATCCTCGATGCTGACGCCTTCCGGAACGGACAGGTCGATACTCTCCATATCCACCTCGTCCTCTTCCGTGAGCACGATATCCTCATCATCCACTTCCAGATCATCTTCCACTTCGCTCATACGGATGACGTCCACATTGTTCTGATCCATGTACTCCAGGATCTTCTCGAACTGATCCTCATCCAGATTCATGTCTGCGAAGTAATCGCTGACCTCCTGGTACTCCAGGACATTCTTCTTTTTCTTTGCAAGAGCGAGAATACCGGAGAGCTTCTCCTCCAGTCTGGCGCGGCTGGATTCCTCGTTCTCCTGCTCCTGTACGTTTTCGGTTACTTCCTCGGTTTTCTTCTTCATGATAACTCCTGTCTTGTGCTTTCGGGGATTGGGGCTCTACAGCCGGATCCCGTTTCGTTTCAACTCTTCCAGTTCTTTCTTGCGGCGTACCGATTCCTGCAGCGCCTCAACGCTGCTGACCGGCTCCCGGGTAAAGGCTTCGTAGCTTGCCTTTTTCACCGACAGGATAATGTCCGTAAAGGCCTTATCCCTGTCCCCGGTGGTATCTGTTTCGGGCAGGTTCGTCTGCAGGATCTCCGCCGCCTTTTTCTGCTCCTCCTCATCCTCGAACAGGTCGATGATGGCGGAAGGATTGAACTTTCCGGCTTCAAAATCCTCAAACAGCGTCCCGGCCACTTTCCGGTAGATCTCTTCCGTGAAATCCTCCACCCGGATGTATTGCTTCACCTTCGGGTATAGCTTGGGATCATCTGTCAGCCAGGTGAGAAGCATCTTCTGGGCTCTGAGGCCTGCGTCGTCCGTTTTCTTCGCTTGAGAGGTGGGCTTTGGCCGTTCAATGACTCTCGCCCCGCCGGCTGCCGCGGCGTAACCCGCCACCAGCTTTCTCATGTTGTCGACGCCGATCATGTACTTCTCGCAGACTGCCTGCAGATAGTTCTCCCGCTCCGCATCCTCCGTGAAGTTGCAGAGCTTCTGGGCGATCTCCCGGTGGAATTCGGTCCGGGATTCCGGATCGGAATCGTCAAACTTCTCGGAAAGCATCCGGATCTCAAAAAAGAAGCTGTTCTCCGCCTGATCGATGCGTTCCTGGAACGCCTCTGTCCCCAGGTTCTTGATGAATTCATCAGGATCCTTATAGGGTCTCATATTGATCACCCGGCCGGAGATCCCCACTTCCCTCAGGATCCCGATGGCTCTCAGAGCCGCCTTGACCCCGGCCCCGTCACTGTCGTAGGCCAGCAGGATCTTCTTGGTGTACCGCTTCAGCAGTACCGCCTGTTCCTCCGTGAATGCGGTTCCCAGACTGGCCACCGCCTGGGTGAAGCCTGCCTGGTGCATGGAGATCACATCCATATATCCCTCGCACAGAATGAAATGATCTGCACGGGTACTCCTCGCATAATTAAATCCGAAGAGATTTCTGCGTTTATCAAAGATCAGTGTCTCGGGAGAGTTCAGATATTTCGGTTCTCCGTCTCCCATGACCCGGCCGCCGAATCCGATGACCCGGTGGTTGCTGTCCTGGATGGGATACATGACCCGGTTCCAGAACTGACTGGTCAGTCCGTATTTCTCATTGAAATTGGCGATACCGGAATCCCGGATCTCCTCATCCGTGTACCCCTTGCTCCGAAGGTAATCCACCACTTCCCGTCCGTTGACCCCCGCGAAGCCCAGTCCGAAGTGCCGGATGGTTTCTTCCGTCAGACCGCGGCCTGTCAGGTATTTCATACCCTTTTCGCCGTGGGGGGTACGGAGCATGTGGAAGAAGTAGGTGGCCGCCTCTTTGTTGACGCCGAGAAGCCTTGCTCTCTTGTTGGCTCTGGCTTTCTCCTCTTCGGTCCGCTCCGGTTCCGGGAGTGTGATGCCGGCACGTCCCGCCAGCTGCTGCACTGCCTCCGGGAAGGTTAAGTTTTCATATTTCATGACAAAGGAGAATACGTTGCCTCCCTCACCACATCCGAAGCAATGGTAGATCTGCTTGTTCACATTCACGGAAAAAGACGGTGTCTTCTCATTGTGAAACGGACAAAGCCCCCAGTAATTTGCGCCCTTCTTTTTCATGGGCACGTAGGAATTTACCACGTCCAGAATGTTGTTGCGGGAACGGACCTCCTCGATGATCTCGTCCGAATAATACATGTGTTTAGTGCTCCCAGGATTTCGGAACAAATAATTCCTGATATTTGTTGATGGCAAAACGATCCGTCATGGCTGCCACATAATCGCAGACCACACGGTGGACATCTTCTCCCTGATCCAGGAAGTATTTCGCTTCCGGGGGGAGCTGGTCCACATAGTCCAGGTAATACTGATACAGGGAAACCACCAGAGATTCCGCTTTGTGTTCTTCGCTTTTCACCGTTTGATTGGTGTAGACCTCACGGAACATGAATTTCCGCAGATCCTGAAATGCCTGCTGAACCTCCGGGGACATGCGGATGTCATCCACTCCGGTGCTGTTGGTGATGATGTCGTGCACAAAGGTATCCAGCCGGTCACTGGGAGTGCTGCCCAGCACCTTACGGATCTCCAGAGGAACATCCATCTCCGTCAGGACCTTCGCCCGGACCGCATCGTCCATATCGTGATGGATATAGGCGATCTTATCCGCAAGACGCACCACCTTGCCCTCCAGGGTATGGGGCATCAGGCTGGTCTGATGGTTCAGGATCCCGTCCCGGGTCTCCCAGGTCAGGTTCAGTCCCGCGCCGTTCCGCTCCAGGACTTCCACCATCCGGACACTCTGCTCGTTGTGCTTGAAACCGCCGGGCACCACACCGTTCAGGGCCCGCTCCCCCGCATGGCCGAAGGGGGTGTGTCCCAGATCGTGTCCCAGGGCGATGGCTTCCGTCAGATCCTCGTTGAGCCGCAGGGCCTTGGCGATGGTGCGGGCGTTCTGCGACACCTCCAGGGTGTGGGTCAGACGGGTGCGGTAATGATCACCTTCCGGTGTCAGGAAGACCTGTGTCTTATCCTTCAGTCTCCGGAATGCCTTACAGTGAATGATGCGATCCCGGTCCCGCTGATACACCGGACGGATATCGCACTGGGGCTCCTCATGGTCGCGTCCCCTGGACTCGGCACTCAAAGCCGCATACGGACTTAAGTATTCCCTCTCCCTCTGTTCCAGACTTTCCCGGATCGTCATGTTTTATCCTCCGCAGGCCGGGTCAACGCGACCCAACCTCTTACATTAGACATATTACGGACACGAAGCCGAAATCCTTCTTTTTTTGAAAAAAATATATTTTTTGTGGAAAACAATAAGAAAGCATCCGATCAGGATCGGAGAATAAAAGAAAAACCCAAGTCATCGACTTGGGTTTTCAGATCATGCAGGAAAAGAGACTCGAACTCTCAAGGTGTTGCCACCACACGGACCTGAACCGTGCGCGTCTACCAATTCCGCCATTCCTGCGTTTGTTGTGTTCCTGCGAACAAATGCTATCTTACGCTATTACGGCGGATTTGTCAACACTTTAAATGTCTGAATTTTTCAAATAATTTGCGTAATTGTACGCTTGTTTTAGAAGTAGCTGTCAAACATACTTCCGTTGGATGTATTGTACTTACCCGAATTCGTGTAAGTGGATGCGGAAGAAGCCGCATACTTGGCGTTGGACTGCACCATCGCGGCGGATACATTGGTGCTGTATCCATAGGATCCTCTTGCCTTGAAGAGGCTCTCCGTTTTGCTGGGATCCGCAGCCTTGAAGGTATCTTCATTCAGCTTCAGCGTTCCATCCTTCTCGATGGAAATGCCGATGGCGTTCAGGGACTTCTCATTTACCTTGGTGTTGTTCTCCAGTCCCTCCAGACGATTGGTCACAGACTTATCGTCCACATCGGAAGCAGATTTCACCAATGCATTGTAGCTGTCCACAAAATTCTGAACGGCTGCCTGTGCCTTCTCCTTGTCGGAAAGGTCGGTCTCCCGGATCTTCTTCAGGGATTCCTGCAGAGCATTGGCATCTGTGGATACCTTGTTGTAGGTCTTCTCATCCTGGGACACCTCGGAAACCTTCTCGGTTCCCTTCAGCTTCTTCAGGATGTCCTGAGACGATGAGGCCTTGCCGGACTTTACTTCGGAGTCCGCCTGTGTGTAGTAGGCCTTCATCAATTTGGAGTAAGATCCGTTCTTCAGGCTGGCATAATCGCTGAGCCAGTTGAAGTTTGTGGAAGCATTGTTACTCTTGGAAGTACTGAGATTGTTAAACAAGCTGGAATAATTCGTCTTCTGTATCCTCATACTGCTACCTCCGGCATCCTTGCCTATGGAACAACAACTCACCCCGTTCGGAAACGGGATACTCCTCCGAATAAATCATACCATAGTTATGTCTACCTGTAAAGGAAACCGACTCTCTCCGGTCAGTCCCCGTCTACTTCTCCCGAAGACTGATCCCCAGCATTTTTTCCATCAGTTCATAGAGTTCCGCCGTCACTTCGATGGTGGACATGCTCTCGCCCGTGACACCGAAGATGCCAAAGAGAATGGTGGAGGCTCTCGCCCGGGGATTTACGATGCGCAGGGTCCCCTCTTCGTTGCCCCGCTCGATGAGCTGCTCCAGTCCGTCCAGCAGCCTGTAATAGGTTCCCAGCCGAAGGGAATCGTACTGGAACCGCATTCCGCTGTCCTCGAAACAGGCATCCGTGGCGCTCTTGGAGTCCTTGAACTGTTTCTGACAGAAATAGATCACCGTCCGGAGAATATCCGGAATGGATTGTTCCCGATTGTACATGAGGGCAATGATCAGATTGGTGGAATTCTCCCCTCTCCGATCCAGTACTGCCCGATATAAAAGTTCCTTGGTCCGGAAATAGTGAAGCACCGTTCCCCGGACTACACCCACTGCCGCAGCGATATCATCCAGATTCACCCCGGGGTAGCCCCTTTTCAGGAAAAGCTCCTCCGCAGCGTCCAGGATCTGTTTCTTCCTCGCCTCGGTGTCATTCATTCGTTTCGGCATGATCTCCCCTCCCGAATCTCATGTCATCCCTGCAAGTATTTTTTTCGGAATTCATCAATGGGGACCGGCCTGCCAAAATAGTAACCCTGCAGATAGGATACGGGGAATTCCCGCACCACCTTGTCGGATTTCTCATCTTCGATGCCGGACACGCAGGTGGCAACATGCATCCGTCCTGCGAACCCTGAAATGGTAGCCACCATATGGACATTGGTGGGATTCTTTTCCATATCCACCACGAATTTCGGTCCCAGCTTGATCATATCGATGGGGAAGACGGGCAGCAGATCCAGTGCCGCAAAATTCTCCACATCCAGTCCGATGTGGATCCCCAGAGATTTCAGGAAATCCAGCTCGCTCCGCAGATGCTCTGCGCCCATCTGGTTGCCGGTGCCGTCCAGCTCCAGACTGAGTCCGGTGCCGGGATAGCCGCTCTTCTTCAGATACTCCATCAGGGTCTTCCGGAAGCCGCTTCGCTCCAGCTGCATATAAGCCAGATTGACGTTCAGGAAGAAATTCTTCCGCTTGGAACGGATCATGGCGGCATCTTCCAACGCATGCTGCAGCACCCAGTTTCCCAGCTGATAAAAGACGGGATCCTTCTCCAGCCAGGGTACGAAACGACCGGCGGAGACTTCTCCGTATGGTTCTTTCTTCCAACGCACAAAGACCTCCATTCCCGCCAGTTCCCGGTCATCCCTGCGGAAGATGGGCTGGTAGGTAAGGAAGAAGCCGTCGAAATTATTCAGGACGCTGTCCCGCACCGCATCCACGAGGCCGATGCTGGACTTCTGTCTTTCATTTTCATCATTGTGGAAAATGGAGAGAGCTCCGTGCAGTTTGGTGCGGGAGGCCTCCATAGCGAATTTTGCACTGGTATAGATAGAATGTTCGTCGATGGTGGGATCGTCTGCCACGATCATGCCGGCGCATAGTTCCACACCCACAATGCGGCTCTGAACCTGCATCTGCGCCCGGGCATAGATCTGGAACTGACCATAGACCCGGCGCAGTTCGTCGGAACTCATGACATCGGAGCACACTGCCATGGTGGTACCTTCGCAGCGGTAGACGATGCCCCGGTTCCCCACCTTTTCCCGAAGCTGGTCCGTCATGGCCTGAAGAACCGCATTGCCGTAGCTGTAGCCAAAGCGGTGGTTGAGTGCCGGGAAATCGATCACTCCCAGCAGGAGCAGCACATACTGGTGCTTTTTCTCCCGATAGGAATGAAGCATATTCAACAGTTCAAACTGGTTGGGCAGATGGGTGACGGGATCGCTGATCCCCACCACACCTCGGTTGGTGACAAAGCAGGCGAAATAAGCCGGCTGATTGGCGTAATCCTTGATCACCACGCCCTTACAGCTGCAATCCACAAATTCACCGTTCTTGTTCTTTGCACGGTAAGCGAAGGTCACATCCACTTTCTTTCCCGTGACCGCATCCCGGAAATATTCCCGGTATCCTTCCCGGTCGCCGGGGTGAATGAAATTCATCCAGTCCTCCAGAGCTCCGTCGATATACTCTCCCGAAAGGCCGAAATAATTCACGGCATTGATGGACCATCTTGCATAGTCCCGGGCAATGTCGTAGATAAACACATACCGGCTCTTGGAGGTCAGGGCAAAGGTATCAAATATTCTGCTGATGGTGTCGTTTGATGATGCCATAGCATTCTCCGCTTTGACGCAGTGCAGATTACAAGGTTACGATTACTTTATCGGATAAAAGTCCCAAAATCTTTAGCACCCGAGGCGCTCTGCCAGATATCTGGTGAGAACTTTTGCTGCTGCCACATGAGAAGCATAGCCGGGGTGCATGTGAGCACCGTAGGCATCGACTTCCGTGTTGGGCAATGTAATGTAATCGACCCGGTTGTCTCCCGTCTCCCTGCGGTAATCGGCCACCGCACCTGCAATGGGCACGGACAGGTCATAGCCCAGCATGCCGTAAACCCAGACAATATAGGAATCGGGATTCCGCTTCCGGAGCTGCGCAAGGAATGCCTTCACCGCGTCCGTAAAACGCTCCAGATCTTCCTTCACATAGGAACCGTCGGGATTCATGCGCTGCTGGAAGGTTTCTCCCGTCACAGGGTCCGTAAAGGCGGGCTGACGGAAGGCACTGGCATCGTTGGTTCCCAGATTGACGATGATCACATGGGGCTTCCAGGCCTCAAAGTCATTGATTTCCTGCGCTCCCAGCACCTCATTGAAGTCCCCGATGGCAGGTCCGCAGATGGGATCATAGATGGAGGGAATGTTGGTGTTGGGGTTGTTGTCCCATCCCGTGAGGACGCCGAAACCACCCTGAGAAATGATACGGATGTCAGCATTCAGCTTCTTTCCGATGATGTTGGCATAATTCCGACTGGAGCTCATATACATGCTCAGCCACTCTGTATCCTCTGTAGCACCGTAGGAGCCCTCTCCGGAGGTAATGCTGTCACCCACGAATTCCAGGCGGTAAGGCTTCTCCTCCACCGGCAGGAACTCTCCGTCCGTACGGAAGCCCTTCACCAGCAGGATGGTCCGCTCCATATTGCCCATGGCCTGAAGTTCCCGGTAGAACTTCACATTCTTCACAGGGCCGGGCGTCATGCTGCGATACAGACAGATGGAGCAGGTGCCGGGATGCAGCATCTGACGGCTCATGAAAGCGCCGTTCAGCTCCGTTGCGATCCAGGCTTCATAAAAAGCACTGTCCACCTCCAGGTCGATCCAGAGCTCTCCTCCGGTGCAGTTTACTTCCACACCTGCATTGTTCCAGAACAAAGGCAAAAAATCCGGTCCCATTTTGGTCCGGCCGTGGATCTTCACATTCTTCATCTCCTGGATGGGGTAGGTTTTCATAATTCTCCTCTTTCTGAACATCAATTTTTTGAAAAACATGTTCAACTGATAATATTGTAGCACAGTAAATTGGATGTGTCATAAGAAAAAAGGCTAAAAAAGAAAGAAAAGAGCGACCCTTTCGGATCGCTCTTGAAAAAGTTCTGTATTTCTTACAGGGAAGTATATCCGCCGTCCACGGGAAGGATAACGCCATTGACATAGGTGCTGGCAGGGGATGCCAGGAAGATGGCAGCGGTATCCAGCTCACCTTCATGGCCGTAGCGTGCCATAGGGATCATGGTCTTCGCATAGTTCTGGAAATACTCGCTGTCCAGGGTCTCCTTGGTGAGAGGAGTCTCAAAATAGCCGGGGCAGATGGAGTTGACGGTGATGCCCTTGTCGCCCCACTCTGCTGCCAGAGCTCTGGTCAGGTTGACCACGCCGCCCTTTGCCGCATGATAAGGAGCTGCGGGAGCGATCTTGTTGCCCACCAGACCGTACATGGAAGCGATGTTGATGATACGGCCGTAGCCTGCGGGAAGCATTGCCTTCTTTGCAACGGCTCTTGCCATCTTAAAGGAACCGAAGAGATCGATGTTCACTTCGTTCAGGAACTGCTCATCGGTGATATCCTCAGCAGGTGCCACTGCACCGGTGCCTGCATTGTTGATCAGAATATCGATACGACCGAACTCCTTCAGCACCAGATCGATCACTTCATCGATGCGCTCGGTGTTGGTAATGTCACAGGGAACGCCCATAGCCTTCACGCCATAGGTCTTCTCGATATCGGCAGCAACCTCTTCCACCAGGTTCTGGCGGCGAGCCAGGCAAACAATGTTTGCGCCCTGAGATGCAAGGGCCTTTGCCATCTGTACGCCCAGTCCTGTGGATGCTCCGGTAACAAGTGCTACCTGTCCGGTCAGATCAAAATAATTCGTCATGTTAAGTACCTCCTTTGATATGTATTACGGTTTCGTTTCCCCCTCCGCAACTAAAACCCATCTTATCATTGTAAGCGCTTACATGCAAGGAAAAATCGTAAAAAAATAATTTTTCTCACCTGAGAACCCAAGCGAAAACATTTTCTTACAAAATGTTACATAATCGAGTAGGCTGACTCCTACTCGATTTAGCACGCGAACATTCCGCACTTAGTGCTCCATGTTCTTACGACCGGCAAATGAATTTGTATGCAAGCATCCATTCGCTTGCCGGTCTTGTGCAACAAAAAGACCCATGGGGTGCCATAGGCAGCCACATGGGTCATATGATCTTATGTTTTTGTGATCAGGATGCCTCAAGAACGGAACGCAGGAACGCTCTCGTACGCTCCACCTTGGGATTTCCGAAGATCTCTTCGGGCGTCCCCTCCTCAGCGATGATGCCGTCCGCCATAAAGAGCACGCGGTCCGCCACATCTCTTGCAAAGCCCATCTCATGGGTCACACAGATCATGGTCATACCAGTCTGTGCCAGTTCCTTCATAACGTTCAGCACATCTCCCACCAGCTCCGGATCCAGAGCGGAGGTAGGCTCGTCAAAGAGCATGATCTCCGGATTCATAGCCAGTGCTCTCGCAATGGCCACACGCTGCTGCTGTCCGCCGGAAAGACGGGAGGGATACTCATCCGCTTTCTCAAGGAGACCCACCTTTTTCAGAAGCTCTTTTGCGCGCTCCTCCACAGGTCCCTTGGCTTCCTTCTTCACCACAATGGGTGCCTCGCAGATGTTCTGGAGCACCGTCTTATGAGGGAACAGGTTGAATTTCTGGAACACCATTCCCATCTCCAGCAGGAGTTCCTGCTGCTTCTCCTTGGGCAGACGATCCACGGTGTGATCCCCCTCCCGATGGAGGAAAAGCTCATCCCGGATGAAGATCTTGCCGCTGGTGATCTTCTCCAGCTGATTCAGAGACCGGAGGAAGGTGGACTTCCCGGCGCCGGAGGGTCCGATGATGCAGATCACCTCTCCCTTCTTCACCTCAAGATTGATATCCTTCAACACTTCCAGCTCACCGAAGCGCTTGCTCACATGTTCCGTTTTCAAGATGTATTCGTATGTATCGCTCACGGAAGCCTCCTACTCATAGATTGAGAAACGCTTCTCAATCTTGTCAAAAATAAATCCGAAGAACGCAGTGATAATCAGGTAGATCACCAGTGCCGGAATGAAGACCAGATAAGATCCCTCGGACGTCATGATGTTCTTGGAAATGGTGGTGATGTCCATCAGGGAGATGGCGAACACCAGCGATGCGTCCTTCAGGATCATGATGAACTCGTTGCTGACATTGGGGATCATACGCCGCACGGACTGAGGGATGATGATGCGTCCCATGGTCTGGGCGTAGGACATTCCAAGGGCTTTCGCCGCTTCAAACTGTCCCTTGTCGATGGACTGAATGGCGCTTCGCACGATCTCCGCGCAATAGGCACCGGAGTTTAATGCAAAAGCGATCCAGGCTGCCAGGAATGCTCCCTTGTACACTGCCTCCGGGTCATTTGCCGAAAACAGGTCTCTCCAGGCAAAGCCAAAAATGCCGGGTACCGTGAAATACACCACAAAAAGCTGGATCAGCAGCGGTGTTCCACGGAAGAAGAAAATGTACATGGAAGAAAGCTTCGACAGGATCTTCTTCTTGCTGATCTTTCCCAGCGCCAGCACCGTTCCCAGGATCACACCGAAGAAAACCGTCAGCACCGTCAGCAGAATGGTGAGCTTTGCTCCGTGCATCAGGTTCTCGCCGCAGCCCAGCATACGATAGGTGTAGTTGACCATCTGGCCCGCCACCTTGGCTGCGCCTTCGTCGGCGGAATACACCTTCCCTGCGAAGCCCACATAGCGTTCGCTGACCGCATTGGCTCCGGAGGAGGATAGACTGATATAACTGATGATTCCAAGACTATTGTAAGTTTCCGTTACACGTTTGCGACTGTTGTTCGCATCCGCTGCAATGAGCTTCTGCATCTCGGGCGAAACGCGGGAAAGGAGTGCCTCCTTTCCCGGCTTCAAAGCTCCCAGTATGATCAGAAGGAGCATGACCCCAAGGGTAACGATCCACTGTTTCTTGTGATTTTTCCAGTTCAAAGCTTCTTTCATGTTGTAATGATCCTTGTATTATTCTGCTGCGGAGCCAAACCAGTAGTCATAGGTCTCCTGAATGAAGCCTTCTGCCTCCAGCTGAGCCAGAGCCTCGTTGATGGCTGCCTGCAGGGCGGTGTTGTCCTTGCCCATGGCGATACCGAACTGCTCAGCCTCTTCCTGATCCAGATATGCGATGACGAAATCGGAGGAGCTGTTAATATATCCGTCTGCGACAGTGCTGTCAACCACCACTGCGTCCACCTCACCGTTCAGAAGCTGGGTGAAGCAGCTGGTAACCTTCTCGTTTGCAACGATCTGTACATCGATGGTTCCGGTGGACTTATAGTCGCTCATGAGAATGTCGGAAGTAGTCTCCTTCTGAAGGGCGATGGTCGCACCGTCAAGATCCAGGAAGGAATTTACCACTCTGTCATCATCTGCACGCAGGACAACTGCCTGATAGTTGTTGATGTAAGGATTCGAGAACAGCATGGTTGCCTTTCTGTCCTCGGTGATGGTCACTGCGGAGCAGACCACATCATAGTTCACATCAATGCCGGCGAAGATGCCGTCCCATGCAGTGTTGATAACGTTGACTTCCAGTCCCAGCTTGTCAGCCACAGCTGCGATGATATCCATATCAAATCCGATGGGAGTGGTGCCGTCCTCTGCGAAATCCTCGAAGGGAGGATATCCAACCTCAGCGCCTACATTCAGAACGCCGTCACTCATCAGCTTTACATCGCTGATATCAATGGTGGATGCTGCAGGTGCTGCGTTTTCAGCGGTTGCCTGGGTGTCTGCTGCGGGAGCGCTTGCTGCGTTGTCGGATGCTGCGGAGTCTCCGCAAGCTGCCAGGCTCAGAGCCATGGTCATGGTACAAAGAATTGCGATCAGTTTCTTTTTCATAATTTCCTCCTGTCTGGGTGTTTCTACACGATGTCTTTCCTATTTATGCACAAAGAGGCTAACATCCGGTTAGCCCCTTTGCATATCCTGCATAAAATATAGCAAGGCGTGTATAATTAGTCAATGGGTTTGTACAGTTTCATCACTTTTTGTATTTTGTGCGTGCATAAAGATACATCTTTTGTGCATTTTGCTTTCACTTTGTAGTACAGTAAAGCGGGATGGGGGAGGTGGGGGCCGCGGTCCAGGGCGCCGGGGGCCCGCAAACCTGCTGCCCCGGAGAGGGCGGTCCGCGGTCCGGGTTTCCGCAAGCCTGCTGCCCCGGAGAGGGCGGTCCGCGGTCCGGGTTCCCTGCGTTTGTTGCCATTAGGGCTTGTTTTGATCACGTGGCAACAGTTTTCTCCCTGAAATCCCCCCGGAATGGGGCTTCCGGACTCGGATTGAAGCCATTTCTCTTGAATTCTCTCCTATGGCAACATAGGAAGTACATAGGGTAAGTTGCCAGTCTCCTGATTTCCTTTGAATTGGCTTCAAAACAAATCTTGAAGGCTTGTAACAACCGACTTCACACTCCTGGAACTGTTGCCACTCCCTCAAATCTTCCGGAATTGGCAACTTCAACCGATCGATCCCTTGACGTTTCCATAAAGCTTCTATAGATGTCAGCGCCTCCGGGCTCTGTCCCCAATGGCAGAATTCAGATTAGTTATTCATATTCTATGGTCTATATGCATAATCCAGTCCACTATTCCATCAAGCCCTCCGCCATCCCAGTCAGTGTATAACTTTACTGTACCTTTTTCCCGGTTTTTTGTTATACTGAAAAAGTAGCGCATAAAAATACAAAAAGGAAAGGTGAACTCTATGCCCCAGAAATCTTCTTTTGAAGCTGCCGCAAAAACGAAATCTTCCCTGATGGAATACGCTCAGAAACAGGAGCCCGTCTGCCGGCAGAACGACATTATCGCACCCGAGCTCTACGAAAAGTACAATGTAAACCGGGGACTCCGTGACATCAACGGAAACGGTGTCCTCACGGGACTCACCAACATCTCCAAGATCAAATCCTTTGAAGTAAAGGACGGAGTGAAGACTCCCTGCGATGGTGAGCTCTGGTATCGGGGATACCGGGTGGAAAAGCTCATCGGCGACCTGGGTCCCATTGAATTCGGATTCGAGAAGATCGCTTATCTTCTGCTCATGGGTCAACTCCCCACCGAGGAGGAACTGACAGAATTCAAGGCCCTCATCGGCAGATGCCGCATGCTGCCCCGAAACTTTACCCGTGACGTCATCATGAAGGCTCCCTCCGCGGATATCATGAATTCCATGACCCGCAGTATCCTGACTCTGGCATCCTATGACAAGCTGATGGCTGACACTTCTGTCAACAATTCTCTTCGCCAGTGCATCCAGCTCATCGGCGAATACCCTCTGCTGGCGGTGTACGGGTATAACGCTCACAACCACTACAATCGCGGTGAGAGTATGTTCATCCATCATCCCAACCAGCACATCTCCACAGCGGAGAACCTGCTGATGATGCTGCGGCCGGACAAGAAATATACCGTGACGGAAGCCAAGGTTCTGGACACCGCTCTCATCCTCCACATGGAGCACGGCGGCGGTAACAACTCCACCTTCACCACCCGTGTGGTCACCTCCTCCGGCTCCGACACCTACTCCACCATGGCTGCTGCCATGTCCTCCCTGAAGGGCCCCAAGCACGGCGGTGCCAACATCAAGGTCATGGAGATGATCGCGGACATCCGGAAGAATGTGAAAGATTATGCGGACCAGGAAGAACTGGCAGCATATCTGTCCAAGATCCTGGAGGGTGAGGCTTTTGACCGCAAAGGTCTGATCTACGGTATGGGTCACGCGGTCTATTCCCTCTCCGATCCCAGAGAGCGGGTCTTCAAATCCTATGTGGATGAACTGGTGAAGGAGAAGCACCGGGAAAAGGATCTGCAGCTCTATGAAAACATCGAGCTGCTGGCTCCCAAACTCATCGCCGAGAAGCGCAGGATCTACAAGGGCGTATCTCCCAATGTGGACTTCTACAGCGGCTTCGTGTATGAGATGCTGGGGATCCCCGTGGAGCTCTACACCGCCATGTTCGCCATCGCCCGCATCGTGGGCTGGAGCGCACACCGCATCGAGGAGCTGATCTGCATGGACAAGATCATCCGCCCCGCCTATATGAGCGTCATGAAAGAATTGATGTAACGACCGGAAAAAGACCGCCACCTTTTACGGGTGACGGTCTTTTTTGTTTTCGGAACGATTTACGGCATGAGGGAAAGCTCGAAATAGAACACTTCCTCATCCAGCCGATAAGCCGGCAGCAGGGACTGTCCGCAGGAATTACTTCCCACACCGCTCTGCTTGTAATCCAGATGAACCTCCACAAAGGGCTCTTTCTTCAGCTCGTAATTGTGCTTTGCCTTCTCCAGATCCTCCACGGTATACCGGGAAGCATTGAAGGAGAATTCCGACGGGGATGCCACTTTCAGAGAACCGATCTGAACCGCATAGACCCGGTGTGCACCGTTCTCCTGAGGACGGATATAGTCTTCATGGAGATCGGACACGGTGGTCTCAAAGAGATCGATCCAGGAGGACAGATGCTTGTCCACATAGTTCTCGTTGGGTCCGAAGCCGAAGTACCGGACATCCTCGCGGTCTGCCGGGATCCGCAGTACGATACCGAACCGGGGGAGGAACGGCAGGTGAGTATCTTTCTTCGCATCGATCTTCAAGGTGATGCAGCCGTCCTGCGCCACTCTCCAGACCATAACGAACCGGACTGCAGGCTGACGGTGAATGGCTGCCAGGGACGCTCTCGCCACGAGCACTGCCTCACCGGTATCCTCCGATACCTCTGCGCAGAGCTCGTACACCTTCAGCATGGGATCATCGTATCCCGCGCCTCTCCAATGGCGCTCCATGCCCCGATCGTTATCCGTGGGTGCACGGAACAGGGAGAATTCCACAGGTCCTTCCAGGGTTTCCTTACCGTCCTTTTCCAGTGAGATGGGCATTACCGTATCCCGGTCAAAGGTATAGGTAAAGTTCTCTCCGGAGATGGTGATGACCTGATCACCCTCTTCCAGCCCCACGGGCGCTTTCTTCTCACCGGGAGTCCGTCCCAGGAATCCTGCTGCCACCGCGCGGTCAAAGTTCAGGCACACCTGATCGAATCCCAGCTCGTGGCCGGCCTTCGTCAGGGCATGATCTTCCTTCTGCAGATAGGTCACCTTCAGGAACACATCCCCACTCTTTGCTTCCTCTGCAGGGAAGTCCGGCAGAGCGGAAGGATCCAGGATACCCACCTGGTGAGGTGCCACGGAAGGCGCATCCAGCTTCGTCTCCCACAGGAGTTTGCCGTTCTTCTTTACTTCCAGATGCAGCACCACTTCCTCTGCCAGATTTGTGTAATCCAGCATGTTGCGCAGCATCAGGGCTCCGCTGCCGGCAGGATACAGCCGTACCGGCCGGATGGCGTTCTTATATTCCTTCAATGCGATATGAGGACGTCTGTCGGGGAAGACCATTCCGTCCACACAGAAGTTGCCGTCGTGATACCGCTCTCCGCTGTCACCGCCGTAGGCATACTTCGTACGGCCATCCTCTGCCTTTCCAAGGTCGATAGCGTGGTCACACCACTCCCAGACAAATCCACCCACCAAGCCGTCGTAGCGGTAGATCTGCTCCACATAATCCTCAATATCTCCGGGGCCGTTACCCATGGAGTGAATATACTCGCAAAGTACCATGGGGCGTCTCGGCTTGTCCCCTGCAAAGTAGCGATCGATATCATCGTTGGAAGGATACATGCGGCTGTACACATCCAGCATGGACTCATCGTTATGATGCTTACCGGTCTCCCAGAAAGCACCCTCGTAATGGGTCAGGCGGTCGAGATCATACTGCTTCACCCAGCGGCCCGCATTCTCGAAATTCTCGCCCATCCCGGCTTCGTTACCGAGGGACCACATAAGGATACATCCCCGGTTCTTGTCCCGGATCACATTCCGCTGAACCCGGTCCAGGATGGCATCGGCAAAATCCGGATCCTGAGCCAGCAGACCGAAGGTCTTCTCTTGACTGCCCCCGTAGATGGTGGAAGTGCCGTGGATCTCGATATCCGACTCGGCAATGAGATAGAATCCGTACTCCTCACACAGCTCCGGGAACCAGGGCGCATTGGGATAATGGCTGGTACGGATGGCGTTGATGTTGGATTCCTTCATGAGGATCAGGTCCTTCTTCGCCTGCTCTTTGCTGATGGTATATCCGGTCTTCGGATCGCTGTCATGGCGGTTGGTGCCCTTCAGCTTCAGATTCTGTCCGTTGAGATAGATGACGCCGCGGCGGATCTCCAGCTTCCGAATGGCCACCTTCTCTTCGATGACCTCCTCTCCTGCCCGGATCTGCAGTCCATAGCGAGTGGGATGCTCTGCATTCCACAGTCTGGGATGATCCACTTCGATCACAGCCACACCGTCCTCGCCGGCTGCTGCTTCCCCGATGGACTTTCCCTCGGGATCCGTCAGAGTCAGCTTGATCTCCGGCTTCTTCTCATCCAGCGCTCCGACATAGCTCAAAGCGCGGAAGATCACCTGTGCCTTGGAATAATCCCCGGAGACCTCCGTCCGCACCCGGTAATCCACCAGATGGTTCATGGGTCTGCTGATGAGCCATACTTCCCGGAAGATTCCGGACATACGGAACTTATCCTGATCCTCCAGATAGGTGCCGTCGCACCACTTGAGGACCACGATGACCAGACGGTTCTCACCCTCTTTTGCGAAGCCCGTGATCTCAAATTCGCTGGGGCTGTGGGATACCTGTGAATAGCCCACGAACTTTCCGTTCAGGATCACATAGAAGCAGGAATCCACGCCCTCGAAATAGAGATAGCTTCTGCCGGAGAGCTGCTTCTTGGACATGTTGAAATACCGGACATAGGCGCCGGTAGGATTCTCGATTGGTACGTAAGGCGGATCGTAAGGGATGGGATAGGCCACATTGGTATATTGATGGCCGTCATATCCCAGCATCTGCCAGCAGGAAGGCACCAGGATCCGGTCCCAGTTCTCCGCCTTCTCCGTCTCCTCCTCCGCAAGGGTCTCCGGTACCAGACTGGGTTTGTCAAAGAGACGGAAATACCAGTCCTTTCCCGACAGATCCGTCATTTCCGATTTGCCGTCATTCCCCTGAAGAGGCACGTACCAGCTGCGGTTCTCGCAGGTTCCGATGTGCAGGACTTTCGAATTCTCATAATACCGATCCAGTTTCATGTTTACCTCGTTTCTCTCATTTCCAGATCATTTTTCCGTCCGGAGAACGATCCGTTCCTCCGGAAGATGATTTCTTACCACCGTCATAAGCTGTTTGCTGTCAATGGGTTTGCTGATATAGTCTGCGAATCCGCACTCCAGATACTCTTCCCGCATGCCGTTCAGCGCGTTTGCGGTCATCATGATCATGGGTGTTTCCAGATTCCGGTTTTCGGGATCCTTACGAGAGTTCTCCAGCACCTGTACGCCATCCATTTCCGGCATCATGTGATCCATAAAGATCAGATCGTATTTCTCCCGGCGCATTTTTTCCAGAGCTTCTGCTCCGCTTGTGACGGAGACAATCTCCGCATCCAGTTCATCCAGGAAGTGCTTTGCCACCAGCAGATTCATCCGGTTATCATCCACCAGCAGGAAGCGGCAATCCTTTGTACGGAAAGCCTCCACCGGCTGTGCATCCTCCTCCCGGAGCTCTTCGATCTCGTAATTCTTCATGAGACCGCCGCCCGCGATCTCCTGGGGCAGCTCCACGGTAAAACAGGAGCCCTCTCCGAAGGTACTCTCCACCCGGACATTGCCGCCCATAAGGTCCACCAGCTTCTTTACAATGGAAAGACCCAGGCCGGTACCTTCGATGTGATGATTTGCTTCCTTGTCCACCCGCTGGAAGACTCCGAAGATGTCTTCCTGATCTTCCTTCCGGATGCCGATACCCGTATCCCGTACCGCCACCTGCAACGTCAGGATCCCGTTCTCCAGCCGGAGCTGCTTCACCGAGAGGGTGATGGATCCGGCCTCCGTATATTTCACCGCATTGTTCAGGATATTCATCAGGATCTGCCGGATCCGGAGGGCATCGCCGTACAGACATTCCGGCATGTCACCGTCCACCTCCACCACATACCGGAGACCCTTTTGCTCCGCCCGGGTGCGAACGATGTTGCAGACATCCTTCAGAACCTTTGCAAAGTGATATTTCTCCCGGATGATTTCCATCTTTCCGGATTCGATCTTGGACAGATCCAAGATATCGTTGATGATGGAAAGAAGGATCCCGCCGGCATCCCGGATGTTTTCCCCATAGGTATGGATCCGGCCCAGCTTCTCCTCATTGACCTCCGCTCCCTGCTCCGTCTCCCGCAGGATCATCTCATCCATGCCCAACACCGCATTCATGGGAGTGCGGATCTCATGGGACATGCTGGCCAGGAAGTCACTCTTTGCACGGTTTGCACGAATGGCGTTCTGCTCGGCGATCCGGAGCTTTTCATTGCTCTCCTGCAGCTTCCGGTAATCCGGAGCCTCCAGCACGAAATACACCACCATGACACCCAAAGAACCGCAGGGCAGGGACAGGAGCAGTGAGCCTCCGGTCAAAGCCTGGGCAATGGTTCCGATGAGAGTCACCACGGATGCTGCCAGCAGGGTATATCCTCTTCTGCGATCCAGATACTTAAACCGGACAAACAGAAGGATCAGGGAACTTGTCATAAAGTACACCGGCGGGAAGAAAACAATAGGGACAAATGCACCGGTGTGATAATAGACTCCCTCCTCCGTGTATCCCAGGATAAAGGGAACAAAAAGATTGATGATCATCAGCAGTGCATAGACACCGAACACCATCCAGTCGATGATGGACAGGATCCGGTACTTTCCTTTGTCGTCAATGCCCTCCACCATGTAGAGTGCATATTGCTGAGACGCAACGACGCAGGCCATGGAATCCATAGTCCGGAGTATTTTACACACCCAAATGGGAGTTCCCAGTTCCGGGAGAGCAAAGGTGTAGGTCAGGACGCTGACCACCAGTGCACCCAGCATGAAGAACTCAAAGTAGCGGAACCGCTTTGCGGTCCGGGTCTTCACTCCGGACTCGAAGGTGGAGATGATATGAAGCACCATCAGATATGCAAAGGCCGCCAATTCAAAATA
>JAEEGL012334928.1_pt1 | contig 19317 bp, 15 predicted proteins | sample 9134231 | NCBI WGS metagenome assembly JAEEGL01 (sample SAMN16246548, study PRJNA631951) | gut metagenome | biome: gut microbiome; feature: rumen; material: fiber-attached | host: Bos | place: Iran: Karaj | collected 2018-10
AGAAATAAAGAGAATAATGAACTTGAAAGGCCGTTCCAACTTCACAATTCGCTACTTAAATCCCTCTATTGAAAAAGGGTATGTGGCACAGCTTTATCCTGATGCGCCCAAACGCCGAGACCAAGCCTATTACCTTACTGAAAAAGGATTGGCCTTGTATGCTGAAATTTCTAAAGAGAACTGATTATTGTGATTGGTTCAGTTCTTTTATTCTGCCATCAGCAATCTCCGCTCCATGTTGAAGTTCCTTGTGAAGAACGATATGCTGGAAGTGATGATGCCGCGCGTGGTGCAGATAATGGCATGGTGCTGGCCATGCGGATACGGTTTCCACGACGAAATCGGAGATTCCTTCTGCGAACTTGTCCCGCCGCAATACCACAGCAAGGTTGACGAGGCGGATGCGTTGGGCGAAACACAATACTACACCATACATCCAGACCTCAAACATTGATAGAGGACAATTGTACTTCCACCTCGACAGCAAGAAACCCTGTGTACGAAACCCTGTAGAGACGCGCCATGGCGCGTCTCTACAACCCCCAAACCGGGCGTGACCGATTGCGGTCGCGCCCGGTTTTTATATTGGATTATTTTGTAGTTTCGCGGCGGCAAAATTATGTTGTGAGAATAACACCGATGAAGAAATTCCTGGTCCTTATCGTTCTTTTGTTAACAATCCTTTGGCTATGCATCGGCGGGTTCCCGAAGTTGGCACATCGCACGACCGTGCTGTGTTTCCCTGTGGTGCAGGCAGATGAAACCGTAATCAACCCTTTGAAAGACGTTGATATGAACGATGCCAAAGCGTTTTTGATCCTCTCCCTCGATGATTGGAGTGAACTTCCGGAAGGAATGCCCGCGCGTCGTGTGTTGGTTTGCACGGATGAGGAAGTATTGCAACAATTGAAGGACAATTTCTCATTTGAAATCAGCGGCGGGGACATGTCCACTGCGGAAAGCGAACTCTGGGTGTACAGCCACGACACATTGAAGCTGATGACCAACATCGTCATTGAACAAAACCGTATTGGCATCCAGAACGAGCTGACGGGTTGGGCTGAGGCTGTAAACCAAAAACAACTGTGTCGCCTTTTCACACAGTTCAAACCTTATCGTTGGCTGAGGTTGGACTTAAGGCCGAATTGATTTGTTCATCGTCTCATCGCGCTCTTATACCCCTTTTCCTTCCACACCGGCCACTCCCTGGCCATAATAATACCGTAAAACCGTTCGAAATCAGCTTTGAAGGCATTTTCGTTGGGCCAGTCGGGGTAGGCGTTCCAGGCGCGCTCGGCAGTGCCAAGGCCTTTGGGGAGCATCTGGTAGGTGGCGTCTGAGAAACTGCGGAGCTGTGACGACCACAGCGCGGCCTCCACTCCGATAATGTCGCCGAGGTATTCTTTGGGTTGCAATGAGAAGGTTTTCCGCTCATCTACGTAGCCGGCCCAGTTGAGGCCGATCTCGAACGGACTGTCGTTGTAGGCCAAATCTAAGTAGGTGTGGACAGCTGGGGAAACCACCACGGGGAATCCTTCTATTCCCTTGGTGTTCCATACGTTGAGGAAATAGAGTGACTTCCGCAACCGCTCTTGCGTCTCGGGAGTCAGATTGCGGGCGATGTCTTCCCAACCCGCCAATTTGATGCCGCGCTCCTCGGCCAAGTCTAACATCCCGTTGATGAATTGTTCTTTCAGAGCTTTGCGGTCGCGGCCCGACCACGCGCCGTCGGGCACCTCGTCGCCGCCGATATGGATGGCGGACAACGGCACCCCGGCCTCGCGATGCATCCTGATCACCTCATCGAAAACTTTTCCGTAGAACGTGTAAACACTTGGAAGATAGACACTCAGCACATTGTCGGTGAAGTCCTGCGCCGACCAGTAGTGCGAGGTGTCGGCGGGATCCTGCAACCGATAGGTGGCGTCTCCCGTGCGCCGTTCGTAAGCCTGCATCGCCTTGATGGAGGCCCGCGAGTGCTCCGGCGTGTCGAACTCCGGCACCACCCAGATGCGCCGCTCCCACGCATAACGGAGAATCTTCTTGTATTCCTCCGCCGTGTAATAGGTGATGTAGCCGATGCGCCCATTGCAGGTGGGCTTCAGCGCGGCAGTCTCCTGAAGGTTCCAATCCGGCAGTTCGTGGTGCGCCCCGTATTCCGTAAGCTCTGGCAACCCGTTAATTTCCAGGCACCACGACTCATCGTCCGCGATGTGGAAGTGCAGCGTGTTGAGTTTCCATTCCGCCATCAGGTCGAGGATGGCCAGCACCTCATCCATCGTACGGAAGTCGCGCGCCACATCGAGCATGAACCCACGGTAGGGCATGTCGGGCCAGTCCTCTATGGTGAAGGGAACAAGCGGTTTCCACAGCTTCTCAAGGGTCATCTTCGCGTAAAAGGCACCTTCTTCATCCTCGGATTCCACCGTCACACTGTCGAAATCCCAAATCGTGATGCGGTACCAACCAGCGGGGTGTTCGCCGCTGTCCTCCATCGGTTCCGTGCCAAAGTGCATGCGCTTCACCCGGGGGATGATGTCGCCGAAGGAAATCTCGCCGCCATCGGGGGTATATCTGTTGGTAACAACGTCTGTATCTTTCTGCCTAAGAAAGTGATACTTCACCTTCATCGGTTGATCGAGCTTGCCTTTTTGCTGGAGGACGAAGCCTTCGGGCGCCCAACCGTGTCGTGGTAGCGGCCTACCGAAGTATTTTAACGAGACCTTGCCGTTTTTCGGGATGTCGATGTACCAGGAAGTGCCCTGATAGTGGTGCATGGCAGGGCCTTCGATGTTCGTTTTGCCGTCGAAGAGCTCCTGGAACCAGACGCGGGAGCCTTTGGTCACATTGTGGAGCACGAGAGTATGCAACGCGTGACCCGAACTGTCCGCCGCGCCCTCCGTCCACTCGGCTCTCGGTATTTGTGCGAAAAGGGTGGCATGGAACAGGAGCAACAAGATGATGTTGGTTACGAACGGTTTCATTGTTTGTCAAATTTCACCGCAAAAGTACGATTTTTATTGGATCGTGTTAGCAGGAATCCCAATCCCCGTAGAGGGTGTGTCATAAGTCACTTTTACAAAAAATCGCTATTTGATTATCAGATAGTTATGAGTCAAAAAATAACGTTTTTTAGACTTATGACACACCCTCTACACGGTAATTCGCCTCTACAATGCACCCAACAGAAATTCCACCACTGTCTCCCCCTGGTGTTCCATCTCCTCCAACGTCTCCAACGCCCGCCGTTTCACCGTGTCGTCCTCGTCCTCGGCATGGTTGAGGATAAGGTGGCGTTCGTAGTCCACAGTGAACTCCGGGTGACCCTGAAAGGTGAGAATGTGGCGGCCGATGCGGAAACCCTCGTAACGGCAGAAGTCGCTGGTGGCGAGGGGGATGGCACCTTCCCGGCAGTTGCATTACCTGGTCGTGGTGGTTGACGATAAGACGCATTTTCTTGTCGGGGAACCAGGGGAGCAGGTCTGCATCCAAAACCTCCATCTCGCGGATGCCTACGCCCCAGCCGCCCGCATAGCGTTCCACCCGTCCGCCCAACGCCTGCGCGATGACCTGGTGCCCGAAACAGATGCCAACGAGGGGTATCTTCCGTGCCGCGGCCTTCCGAACCCACTCCTGTAAAGATAAGATCCACGGCAGGTCGTCGTAAGCGGCGTTGTTGGAACCAGGGATGATGTAGAGCGTGTCGGGGTCGAACTGTTCGGGCAACTCGCCGTCCATTACGCGGTAAATGTTAAAGGTGAGCCCGGGGTTGACCGGACGGAACAGATTGTAAAACATGGATTCGTGACTCGGGATGCTTTCAGGCAGCAGTCCGGGGTACGTGTCGCAAAGCAGGATGTTGATGATGCGTTGATCCATAGATGTGATTGTTTTTTTAGAACAGTTCGCCCGCCCAAAGCATACGAAGGAAATCCAGCACATACAGCGCTTCCATTTCACCGCAACGACGGGAAATCCGATCCAAAGAGACGATGATGGAACGTGTGTCGGGATGTTCTTCCATAAAAGTCTTCAGTCCTGTCAAGTGTTTGGGCAACACTTCAGCCACCGATTTGATTTCAATGGCAAGTCGGGCGTCGCCAATGACGGCATCCACTTCGATGCCCGTATAAGTGCGCCAATAGGAGAGTCTGTTTTCATTATGTGTATAGCCAATGTAGGCGATGATTTCCTGTATGACCCAATGTTCAAATGCGTGGCCGTATTCCACCGTGCCCCGCACTAAATTCTTTCGGTGAAGCAAATAATTGGCGACTCCCACATCGAAAAAATAGAATCGTGACGCCTGCACCAACCTGCGTTTCATTACTTTGGTGTAGGCCGGAATGGTGTAGCCGACCAATGTGTCTTGCAAAATGGAAAAATACTCCTTGACTGTTTTGGCACTTACCCCGCAATCGCTTGCAATGTTGGCGTAATTCACCATTTCACCATCAGTAAGAGCCGCAACTTCCAGAAAACGCTCAAAATTGTCCAAATCCCGCACCAACGCCTCCGCTTGGATCTCCTCCTTCAAATATACATCCACGTATGATGCCAATAGTCGAGTTGCATTTTTAGCGGGATAGTGCAGTGGCATCATACCGTTGTTCACTGCTCTGTCAATGTCCAAATCCGGTATTTCGGCACTTACCAAGGGGTAAAAATAACAAGGGAACGCTCTGCCACCCAACGTGTTGTAACCTTTCCTCTTTAGTTTTCTCGCACTACTCCCGCATAGCACAAACCGGATTCCAAATTCTGAGATGAGCCGGTGGACTTCGTTCAGCAAATCCGGCACTTCCGGTATCTCGTCTATGATGACGACACAACTGGAATCTTTACCAGCCAGTTGGTCGTATAGATAAGCCGGGCGTTTGCGATACAATTTACGGATATCTGAATCCAACAAGTCAATGTACACTGCTTTGGAGACAGCTTTTCGTAGAAGAGTGGATTTTCCGGTTTGTCGGGCACCAAACAAAAACACACTCATATCTAATTCCTTGTTAATATCGAAGATACGTTGATACATATTTGTCGCATACTAGTTTCTTATTTCTTTTTTTGATTGAAAATATGAAATATCACTTCAGATTTTCAATTAAAATCAGGAGCAAAAATACACTTTTTTTATCAAACTGCAACCTTTTGACTTTTTTGTGTTCTATGAATAGACAAAAGAATTAATTTTGCAGCGTTGTTTACTTATCTTGATGTTTAATGGACTCCGCACCAAGGTCGTCGGGAAATCCCTGCTTTTCCTGCTGGTCTTTTACCTGCTGTTCCGCAAACCGAGGCTCTTCAATGTCAAATGTGGGCATCTCGCGATATCCTTATGCTGGTCAAAAGACACACAACGGTGCTCCCCATCACGATGATTTTCATTCTCATCGTCATCCACTTTTTCTCGTCGCATTACCTGCCGAACATTTTGTCCCAACATCTCACCCCAAACGACACTTTGTACGGACAGGGGAATTATTTCGCCTCCGTTCCAACCGTTTGTGATATTGCATTCAATCTGGCCGCTTTTATCCTTTACCGCAGGGAGATGAAACAACAAAACGTGTAGAGACGCGCCATGGCACGTTTCTACAAATCCCATTCCGGGACACAATCCGATTATTTCAACAATTGCGCCGTGTGCGCCTTAGTGTTCACCTTTCCGATGGCGTCGATGATAACACCTTGTTCGTCAATGATGTAGGTGGTGCGGAGCGTGCCTTCGGTCACCTTGCCGTACATCTTCTTCTCGCCCCAGGCCTCGTAGGCTTTCAGGATGGTGAGGTCGGTGTCGGCGATGAGGTGGAAGGGCAGCTCGTACTTGGCGATGAACCGCTGATGCGAGGCGGCGGAGTCGCGGCTCACGCCCAATACCTCGTAGCCCAAGGCGATGAACCGCTGGTAGTTGTCGCGCAGGTCGCAGGCTTCGGCGGTGCAGCCCGGCGTGCTGTCTTTGGGATAAAAATAGAGCACGAGCTTCTTGCCGGTGAAGTCGCTCAGTTTCACGGTGTTTCCATTCTCGTCAATGCCCTCGAAATAAGGGGCTTTTGTTCCGATTTGCAGCATAGTTTTGGTGTTTTCTTTGAGGAGGCAAAGTTACAATTTTATTTCGGATATCAGAACAACTTTCCCGCCTAAAGCATCTACAGGAAGTCCATCACACAAAATGCATCCACTTCTCTCCACAAAGACGGGATACCCAGTATAAAAAAATCAATGATGGGTCATGTATCGGAATGTTCTTCTATAAAGGTCTTTAATCCAGTCTGAGGTTTGGGCTGCACTTCTGCCACCGATTTGGTTTCAATGACAAGTCGGACATCGTCGATGACGGCATCCAACTTAATGCCCGTGTAAGTGCGCCAATAGGAGAGTCTGTCCTCAGTGTGTATAACCAATGTATGCGATGATTTCCTGTATAATCCAGTGTCCGAAAGGCCAGCTGGTCATCCAGATACGCTGATTTTTTCCATTTCAACTGGTGGGGGGTGGGGCGGACAACAAAACGGCTACTTTGCACTTACTAGTTGCAGCTCTTACGGATTTAACAGCAATCATGCCATCATTATAGGCATCCGCAGTCCTGAATTACCAGCTACTATTGGGGAACATCGTGTAAAAAACGTCCAAGCTTTTCCCAACCCCACCAATGGCAGTGTATTTGTGTGTACAGAATCGCAACCGGTGTTGGAGACGCTGGTTTTTGACATGTTCGGAAGAAAGCTTTCCCATAAAAACGTGGGTGAAAAAGAGTTTTGTGTTGACCTATCTGGCTATGATGCTGGGATTTACATACTTCAGCTTGTCTCCAGCAGAGGTGTTGAAACCATCAAAATCGTCAAAAAATAACTCCTAACACCAAAAAGACGCAAAAGTACACGTTTTCGGAAATGTTTGCGCATACGCACAAATGTTGTATTTTTGCCATCGAAAAAAAGGAAATATGAAACAGGAAAAGTTCTCCATCGCCAAGCGATTGAAAAGCTTCACCTACGCATTCAACGGGCTGCGAATCCTTCTCTTGGAGGAGCATAACTCGCGAATCCATTTGACTGCAGCCATTTGCGTAGTCGCAGCAGGCATTCTATTCCACATTTCACCGCTCGAATGGGTGGCGGTGATATTCGCCATTGGAATGGTGTTCGGCGGGGAGATCTTCAACTCCGCCATCGAAGACCTTGCCGATGTTGTATGCCCAGAACGCGACGAACGCATCAAAAAGGTCAAAGATTTGTCGGCAGCTGCCGTGTTAGTGTCCGCCATCACCGCTTTAATAATTGGGTTCATCATCTTCATCCCCAAAATCGTGGCCTTATTCCGATGAACATCCGACAGGTTGTCTTCATTTTTGGCGGCACAATGGCCGATGCAAGAAGAAATAAATCTATGTCTCTTATAAAATGAATCCTTAATTATACCAGCATATCTGTTAAAGATTCCCGCGGTTTTAGTTTTATCAGTATCAATATAGTTTATGTTCTCACATTTGCGGTGGGTTGTTTTGTGTCCCGCTGATAGAGAAGAGGCCGCTGCAGAACAAATCGGGCTACATCGAAGACCGAGAAAAGACAAAGATGTTCATTTAGAGGTGAATATAATGCGCATTCCTTTATCGCGGTAATTGTACCGTATGGTATTCTTGGGACAGTAATCGTGAATGCTCAAATGTAGCACCCAATTCTGTTTGTCCGTTGCTATTTTATTGTATCAGAATTATTTCACTAACTGTTTGAAACGGTCGGAGTGGCGGTAGCGCTTGAACTCGGCATCGCGTTTGGCCGTCTTCTTTAACGAAGAATCCAGACTGATGGCGGTGGTAAGGTTGCTGTAAACGCCCTCCTCGTTCCTCATGCGGGCGGAGAGGACCGCTTTCAGGTAGGCGGTCTTGGCATCCACCTCTTCAATGCATTCAAGGGTGGACTTGGCGGCGTTGTAGTCTTTTTGCAGCAACTGCACTAATGCGGTGTTGTAGTCGCAGCTTTTGTTGCCCATCAGTTGGACGGCTCTGGAATAGTCGCCATTGAGGATGCTGAGAGCGCCGGTGTTGTAGTTCTGGTTCACCGGTTGCACGGAAGCATTGGCGGAAGCCTCGAAGTTTGCTTTCGCGGCGGCAAGGTCACCGCTCAAGTAGTCGGCGATAGCCATATTGTTGAGGATGATACCGTTGTCTGGGGAAAGGGCGGCAGCTTTCTGTAGGTAATTCAACGCTTCCTCCAAGTCGGCCTCGTTACCGGTTTGGTAATATTCGTTGAGTTTCATAGCACCGAGGTTGTTGTATGCGCGCCAGTCATTTTCGGTTTTCTTGTTGTTAACCAACGCTTTGTAGATGCTTTCTTTCGCATTATTATCTGTGGCGACAGAGGCAGCATAGAGTCGTTCGTTAATGGAAAAATTGTTCGGGTCAGACTGCACGAAACGGATGAGATCGGCATCGGTGTAAGTGTCGTGCTTTTTGCAGACCATCTGGATTTCGGCACGGCGTAGCGGCGGCAGGATGGCGTCGGCGATTTCGGGATAGATGTCCGTCATCTCGCGAATCTTCTGTTCACGCATGTCGTTGTTGGCTTGAGAACGTACCACATTTAGAATCTGGTTCTTCTGGGCAATGCTCGATTTCTCGATAGCAGCCTCGAAACCGTCCCAGTCCTCACCTTTGGCATTGTTCACATACTCAAAGACCGGCTTCTGCAAGTCTTTCATCTTGATATTGTTGCGTTTTGCATAATCTTTCAGATAAGCGTTGAATTTGTCGTTGAACCAATTCTTACCTACCTGGAAACGTCTTTCGGAAAGACCCTGGTTATTGGTCTCCTCACCTTCGGGGGAAGCCCAACCGGAAATCACCACGCGGTCAATGATGTAGTCATTGTTCATGAAATCGGTGAATGCCTTGATGGAATCTTTGGCGGCTTGGGTCTTATTATTGGGATTGTTCCAATTCATGCTTGCGCTGTTGAGGTCGAAGTAGAGGATGGCCGTTCTGCCGATGAACTCCGCCTTGTAGTTGTGAGGAGCCAGTAAAAATGCCGTACCACTATTGGCGTTATCCGTCAGTCTCGGGGTGAGATTGGCACGTGCGCTGGTGTTGCTGATCCCCTCGCCAAGGTTGCGGTCGCCGAAGTCGTGCGATTTCTTCTTCAAGTTGGCCACCGCACCAGTCACGATATCAGCGGTTTCATACTTTTCGTCAAACTTGAAAGTACCGCTCTGCGTAAAAGTACCGCCCGTTTTGTAGTGGATGACCGTACCATCGCCCTTGGCTTTCTCACCTTTCACTTTGATGGTGGTGAACGGCGGGTTAACTTTCTGACCATCAACAGACAATGACGGAGTAAACGTCATCGTGGCTTTCTTTTTCATATATTTGGGCGGAAAAGTTCCCTTGATGGTGTAAGCCACTTCACCACCTTTGTTCTCCAAATCGGGATTGTCAAGTGTAACCGACACTTCCGGATATTTCTTGACCATTTTTCCAAGTCCGCAACTGCTCAACATGAGGACAGCCGCCACGACCATGCTCAATGCAACTAATTTTCTCATAGGTTATTAAGGTTTTTAATTGTTTTTTCTAAAACGATGCAAAAATACAATTTTTTCTGGATCAGAAATCCGTTCCCAACGAGAACATGAACATCCCTTTCTTGTTTGGAATTTCCCAGTCCTCCACCCCCCAAGCATAGTCGAAACGGAGAAAATAACCCAAAATGGATATGCGAGCGCCGATGCCGAAACCTCCCACCCAAGGATCCACCTGTCTTTTCACTTCCGCGTGAATAGGACCGCTGTCAATATAGCGGGTGTAAAGGCAATTGTCCTCCGAGTACGGGGTGAAGCCCGTCCATGCCGTGCCAACATCACCGAACAGGTTGATTTGTAGTGAATTAAGTAAGTTCCATTTTACTTTATGCCCGGCAATCAGCTGCACAATGGGCACGCGCAACTCCCCGTTGAAAAGCAGGAAAGAGGTGCCGTTGCGGATGTTCTGCCGGAAACCGCGCATATTCGTGGCTAATGTCTGGTAAGCGTAATTCTTGGTCAGGTCTGTTGATATGTCGCTGTTGAACTTCGCAGCAATCCAGTTATCCACACCGCCCATGTAATAGACAAGCCGCGCAGATCCCGCATTCGTACTCCCCGCAAGGCGTAATGCCAACGTCATGTTCCGATACAACCTGAACGAATGCCGTGCGTCGAAACCAATCACAAAAAGGTTAAGGGTCTCTCGCTCAAGCCGCTGCTCATACTCGGCGAACATTTTCAGTTTGGTGCCGCGCCACAAGTTGGTGTATAACTCCTTAGACGAATCGAAGATATATTCCAGTTTAGCTCCTGCCCACACGTGATGCGCATCCTCCGCCTGCAAGGTCTGGTCATTCAATGCCGCCACGACATTTGTCTCATAGCGCCCCTTCAGCGTCAACCTTATGCTATTTGTCTTGTTAAACGGAAACTTCAACGTATAAAACAAACTGTTGGAATTTTGCCGATAGACATACCCGTTCACCTGCGAACTGATGGCCTGACGATGCAACGTTATTTGCCTGTCCAAACGGCGGGAAAGATTCTCATAACTGAATAGAAATTCGTAACTATTTAAATCCCAGCCTATTCTAAATCCTCCGGTAATGCGATAGTCCTCAAAAAGATCATTGATCCCTAACATGAACAAAGCGTTGAATCCGGTGTTCAGATAAATGGGGGAAGTGCCGCCCTCAAACTGCTGGTATGAGGTATTCAAGAAGCTGAAGTCTACCTGTGTAATCAGTTGGTCTATAGAATATTGTACCCGATATGGCAATCCGACTGGAATAGGAAAATCGCGACCCGAATGACGGGAGGTGTAAGTGGTGTCTCCATCAAACTCAGAAGACCTGTCGCTCAATGCGTTCGACTCTTCAGACAGAATAAAACCGTGTTGCTGCTGTGGATGGTTGGAGGAAATACTATCCTGATGTTTTTGCACGTTGTCGCGCCGGACCAAATCCTCGTGAATGCGCCAATGAAACGAAGATGGCTTTGTTTCAGGATGATATAGCGTATGCAATTCCGTAAATTGAATGTGTTTGGAGTTGTCGTATAGGGAAATGTCTGCTACCGTGTTGGAAACAGGATTGTATGCTTGCTCTATAATGTTATACGAACGGTCTGTCAAAGGATGCGTTTTTGCAAAGTAAATATAGTGTACCGCTGTGTCAATGCGGCTGATGGAACTGTCAAAAACCGCTTCATAACGATTTACAATCCCACTTTCATCGCTCAGGTACAAAACGCGCTGGTCGCCGGAAGGCGAAATACCATATTCATTTGCGTATGGGGAGTCTGTGATGCGAAGCAAAGAACTGTCTTTGGTGGTGTAATTATACAAAAACAGATTATATGTCCTCTGCCTTGATTCGTCTAAAAAATTGTCTTTCAATAAAATAGAGTCCACAGGGCGGTTGGAAGCGAAGACAATCTGCCGTGCATTCATAAACACCGGATTGTAATCGTCATAAAAGTCGTTGGTGAGATTTTGATATGTTTTAGCCGGAAAACTGTACATGAAAATATCCGACTGGCCGTTCTTGAAACCGGAGAACAGCATCCGTTGCCCGTCCTCCGAATAGCACCAGGAGGTGATTTTCTCCACATCCACCAGAAATTTCTTCCCCCATTTCCGTTTTTCCAAATCAAAGGGAATAAACAGGCAGTCGCCACGGCTCTCAAGTGTCAAACCCAGTATTTCCCCAGAGGGATGCCAGGCAATCAAGGGGAAGGAGAGATCCGGATTGTCCTCCGTTTTCGCGTATTTTCGGAAGATGCTCTTGGGTTTCTTATCTGCCGGCGTTTTCAGCCAGACACGGACTTGTCCGGCCTCGTTCGTGACGTATGCATACTTTTCGCCATCCGGGGAAAAGCAGAAACGTGAGTAGTCACGTCTGGGATTGGGCTTTCGAAGGATATCCTCGCCAGCAGGCATGGTTTTGGCTATATCCGGGTGGTACATCACCATATAGTACTTGTACCACTGCACCACCAGTGTTTTATACGGAATCGAGGTGGCGCGGAACAGTCCGTTTTCCATACTTTTCGCCGAACGCGTATAATAGAGAACCTTCGGTATTATCGCTTCGCCGTAAAGATCCACCAAATATTTCCAAAAGGAATGTCCGGCGTATGTTGCCTCCACGGGGGAAAGGTCTTCAAGACGTTTGTATTTTCCGGTAAGAATGCCGTTTTTGACATGCGCATCGACGTTGTTGTTCCAATGTTCGCCGAAATAAGAGGCCAGCCCGCTGTAGTACCAGCTCGGCACATTCATCAGGTAATCGTAAGAAATGTTGGCGCCGACTGTCGCGCCCTGCACCATCCAATGAGCATAGACGTTCATCAGCCCGCCCCGGATCATCTTGTCCAGATGGGCGCGGTTCCCGTCAAAATAGATGTAAATTTTCGTACCGTAAATGTTGGTCACGCCGCCCTGATTATAGAAGTCCTCATAGTCGTAGGCGAAATTGGACTCCCTGAAGTCAGATTGCGTATTATACACAATAATCTGGAGTTTCTTTTTGGAAGTATAGTTCAACAGTTTCTCGATTTCGGAGATGTATTCGGGGGTTTTGTAGAAAACGTATTGTGCCAACGCCCTGCCTGTCGGGTAATAATAGACATCGTACTGTTCGGCGCGGAGATACTGCCAGTTGAAATGCTGGTGTTGCACACGGCTTTTTCCGAAAGAGAGCTGGGAGCCGTTGTAAAACTGGGCATACGCAGGGAACAGAAACAGACACAAGAATAGACATAGTGCCGCCCTTTTTAGCCGCAGTGTCCATAGTATTTTACCTGCCATCCTTGCCGTTCTTTTCATTTCCTATCTTATGTGTCTGTTTTTATATATCTGATTTTCAGTTTCTTTTGGGATTTTTTTTACATCCGAACCCTCTTAATCCTTTCTTTCAGAAAATTGGCAAAGATACAGAATTTTCGGTTAGTCTATTTTATTTAGATTTTTGGAATTTGAAGATATCAGGGTTCGATTGATTGTAGAGCGACAAGGATAATCTTTTATCCCTCAAATAATCCTTTAACAGAATTTATTCCTTTATTTGGCCGATTTGAGGGATTAAACATCAACGAAGTATAAATATTGTATAAAATACAGATTATCAAATAATTATAAAAATTTGTAATACATAAGTCTTGGCCTCAAACATCATATTGTTGATGTGAAGGAACATATTGTTGGAATGAAGGATAAAAGAGTATTGCAACAGATTGTATTTTTGCCGCCACAAATTCAATTATTAACCAAATAAATACGTAATGAAAAAAGTATTAGCATTGGCATTTGTCGCGGCCGCTTTATTTGCGGCGTGTGGAAAAGAGGACATCCAAAACGAACCATTAAAACTTTCACGCAATCGAGTGATAACTATTCCTGCTGATGACAAAACAGCGGGTTCGACAATCTTTATGATGAGTATCGGACATGATGGTAAAAACTGTAAAGGATGTGTAATGTACGGAGGACAGTTGTTTCATGAAGATTGTATGGGACCGGGTAACTATTGTACGGGAACAGCTGCCGTACAAATCCAGCAGACAGGTACCATTGTTACCGCCACCACTACGGACACGTTCGGGTTGACCTCGCTAGATTTCTTCTTCATGCCGGACCGTTCGTTGGATTATGTGGACGAAAAAGAGAACCATATTTACTTGAACATCCCTTCGCAGCTGGTATATCGTGACGCCACCACGTTACAGTTCACCTTCACGGGCTTGTATTTCAGTAATACTGCGGCGTACAGCAACAATTAGAGAAAATTAAAATTTGTCAATCACAAAGTCACAGAACAAAACAGATGAGCAAATTGCACACAGACAAAACACATCGGAAGTTCAGAAGGAAAAGGTGCCGTCACAGAAGTCTGCTGCGGCGGCACTGGGACTCCGGCGGGGCTGCGTAGGCCTGCATTATCTCGCAACTATGAATATGCAAAAGGAATCCTAAATGCACTCATGACAGAACGCGACAAAAGCGGCGAGTTTTTACATCATATACGGTTTCAACACCTCTTCAATAAAAGCGCGTTTCTCTTTCAGCAATGCCTCTGTCCGCGCTTCCATCAGCAGCCGCAAGTAAGGTTCCGTGTTGGACGGGCGGATGTTGAACCACCAGTCGGCAAACTCCACGCGGTAACCGTCGAAGTCGAGGATTTTTGTCGGTTCCTCCTGTGCGACGCAGGCTGTTTTCACCGCCTCCATGGCCTCTTTCTTGTGTTCAATCGTGAAGTTGATTTCGCCGGAGTTGGCATAGCGTTTGATCTGCGCAATCAGCTGAGACACAGTGGTTCCCCGTTTCTTCATTTCGGAAAAGACATGCAGTGCCACCTGCGAAGCAATCATCGCGGAATCGGAATAGAAAAAGTCGCGGAAATAGTAGTGGCCGGCATACTCCCCGCCAAACGCACCGTCAATTTCGCGCAACTTCATGGCGGCGTAGGCTCTTCCCACCCGCCAGATGTACATTTCCCGACCCATCTTCTCCAAATACTCCGCTACGGATTTCGATGTTCTAATATCCTGAATCACATAACCTTGCACGTTTTTCTCTTCAATAAAATAGTGTCCTAAAACCGCAATCATCAAATCCGGCGGGATGAAATCGCCATGCTCATCCACAAACATCACACGGTCGGCGTCGCCATCGAATACCACCCCGATGTCGGCATGCGTCTCGCGCACCTTTTCCTGCAACGCCACAATGTTTTCCGGCTCCAATGGGTTTGCCTCGTGATTGGGAAACGTACCATCCAACGTATCAAAGAGATAGAGCGGCTTGTCACCGAAAATCTCTTTCACGAGAATGGAAGCCATGCCATTCGAGCAATCCATCACAATGTTCAGATTGTCAATAGGATAGTGATATTGTGACTGAAATTCAAGGTATTCCTGTTTTACGGGATAATCCACGATTTTGCCTTTCGGGGCGGTGACGACCACCTCGTCGTGCAGGATTTTCTGCTCCAACTCACCCAGTCCGGTGTCGAATCCCACGGGGAGCGCATCCTTCCTCGAAACTTTCAACCCGTTGTATTCCTTGGGGTTATGGGAGGCGGTAATCATCACAGAAGCATCGAAATGATGTTTTGCAGTGAAGTAATAGACCATCGGCGTGGTGGTCAGACCCATGTCATACACGTCCGCGCCCGCATCCGTGATGCCACGGGCCAGCGCATCGAACATGTCCGATGAAGTCAGCCGCATATCGCGACCAATCAGCACTTTATCCGCCTTCAACAAAGCCGGCAAAAAGAAACCGAATTTATAAACTGTGTCCAAATTGAAATCTTTACCGAAGATTCCACGAAAGTCGTAAGCTTTAAATGCGCCCATGTTTTTTTGATTTTAGAATGCAAAAATAGTAAAAATATTCGAGTTTCAAGTTTCACATTAATTTTGGTACTTGAATAAATTATTGTACTTTTGCGCGATGATTATGGTTAGTTCCGTAATTCGTGTTTTCTATATGTAGAAATAAATTCCGAAACAATGAAAATACAGCTGAAAATGACCCTGCTTTGGGTTTTTATGATGGCGTTTGTATGTGTGCAAGCGCAGGTTGTCACCGATTTTGACGAACTCTATGCGCAGGAGCTGCTGAAACCCGGCACGCCCGCCCCCGATTTCCAACTGAACAATCCTGACGGCAAAACCGTGAAATTCAGCGAGTTTGCCAAGGACAAGTATGTCGTCATCGACTTCTGGGCATCCTGGTGCCCCGATTGTCGCAAAGACCTTCCCGAAATCATTCGTCTTTATCGCAAATTCCATAAAAACGGCGTGGAGTTCCTTGGCGTTTCGTTTGACATCGACAAGGAGAAATGGACAGATTACATTGCCAAATCGGGAGTTCCCTACCCGCAGGTCACCGAGCTGAAACGGATGAACCAGTCCGAGGTGGCCAAAGCCTACGGCGTGCGCTGGATTCCCTCCGTCTATCTCATCGGGCCGGATGGTAAAGTGTTGGTCAGCACAGTGTTGTCTTACAAAATCGAGAAAAAGCTGTATGAGCTTTTTGAAGAGCCAAAACCGTTGTCCGTTAGCGGAACTGACGAAAACCTCACCCTTGACGGCAGCAAAGGGAAGCTGGCGGCAGTGCTGCACAAGCCCGAACTGCAGCCCGGTCAACGTTGCGACCTCGTGGTGCTTTGCCACGGACTGAATTGCGACCATAATTTCGAACTGATGCACCGGATTGAAAAACAGCTGCAGGCGGAAGGTTTTGCCACGCTCGCGTTCGATTTCAACGGGCATGGCAAGAGCGAAGGCCGCTTCTCCGAGATGACCATCCCGAACGAGATTGAGGATCTGGAACAAGTGTTGGCTTACGCACAAGATTTGCGGTTCGTACGGAACATCGCGTTGGTAGGCCATTCGCAAGGCGCGATTGTGGCGGCAATGGTCGCTGGCAACCACGAAGAGGACATCAAGGCGGTGGTGCTGCTGTCGCCGGCCTCCTCGGTGCGCGATGACATAGCCCGAGGCAACCTCTTCGGCATCGACTTCAACCCGCTTGACCCGCCTGACAGCCTCGTGCTGCACAATGGTATCGCCATCGGTGGCCGTTATCTCAAAACCGCCCTCCGACTGCCCATCTTCGAGACCTCAGCCAAATATCACGGCAATGCCTGCGTCATCCAAGGCAACGGCGATCGCCTCGTGCCCTTCACATGCGGCGAACGCTTTCATCAAATGTGGGAGAATAGCGAGTATTATGAACTGGAATATTACGACCACAATTTCAACAACTGCATCTACCGTCCGGTGGACATTACGGTCGATTATCTCTTGAGAACGTTAAGACCAAGATAACTGGCTATTAGCTTTTAGATATTGGCTATTGACATGGCCGTTTTCAGCCCGTCGATAGCGGCGCTCATGATACCGCCAGCGTAACCGGCTCCTTCTCCAATCGGGTAAATTCCTGATACCGAAGAAATTCTCTCTTCGTTACGAATAATGCGCACTGGCGAGGAAGAACGTGTCTCCACACCCGTCAGCACCGTATCAACATTGGCGATGCCAGGAAGCCGCCGGTCAAGCTGCGGCAACGCCTCGCGAAGTGCGTGTACGGCGTAGTCAGGCAGACAGCGGCTGAAATCGCCGTAGTAAAGGCCGTGCGGGTAGGAGGGAACCACTTTGCGATGGCGAGTGGCGATTTGCCCTTTCAGGAATTCGCCCACGAGGTTGCCCGGTGCACGCCCGTCGCCCGCCATGCGGAACGCCAACCGCTCGTATTTCTCCTGGTATTCGATGCCGTCCAGCACTGAACCATGCAGGAAATCTTCCGGTAACACGCTCACTAACAGTGCACTGTTGGCGTTGGCCTTGTCGCGTTTGTGCTCGCTCATCCCGTTGGTGACAATCGTGTCTTCCTCGCTGGCAGACGCCATTACCGTGCCGCCCGGACACATGCAAAAGGTATAGACCCCACGGTTCCCAATGTGGACAACCCCCTTGTAAGAAGCTGGTGGCAAGAGATTTGCGGCAGGACCGTACTGCATCCGGTTGATGTCGCGCTGCAGGTGCTCCATACGCACCCCGATGGAGAACGCTTTGGCCTCCATCAATAGCCCTTTGCCATGCAACATGCGGATAGTGTCGCGGGCCGAGTGCCCCAACCCTAACAATAAATGACTGGTTGTAAATGCATTACCATCTCGACAATGCACTACCAGTTTGTCCCCTTCTTTCTCAAACCCATCAAAAAGCGTGTTGAAATGGAATTCGCCGCCCAAGGACTCAATCTCCATGCGAATATTCTTCACCACCTTGGAAAGATAGTCGGTGCCCACATGCGGATTCTGCTGATACGTTACCGACTCGGGCGCGCCATGCTGATAAAACTCGTTGATTATAAATTGGTTGTATTCACTATTGACGTTCGTGTTGAGTTTGCCATCGGAAAAAGTGCCGGCACCGCCTTCGCCGAACTGCACGTTGGAGTTGGGGTTCAACACCTTGGTTTGCAGGAAACGTTGCACTGACTGTTGCCGCTCCTCGATGCGCTCGCCCCGCTCGATAATCACGGGATGAGCACCGCAACGGGCGAGATAAAGGGCGGCGAACATTCCCGCCGGCCCGAAACCGACCACCACAGGCGGCAGGTCGTGCGCCCATTTGGGATAGGAAAGTTCCTGGGCGGGAACATATTCCGTAGCATCGGAGCCTTTCAACAAGGAACGATACTGGTCTGGAATGGTAACTTCCACCTGGAAATTGTACAACACGTTATTCTTCTTCCGTGCATCTACCGATTGGCGCACGATACGAAAGCCGTTCAAATCCTCTGTGCGGATTTTGAACTGCTTGCAAACCAAGTTTTTGATGTTTTTCTCGTTCCCGACAGGAATCTTTATATTCGATAATTTTAAGTGTATCATATACGTAATTTTCGGCAAAAATAACAATTCTTTTTTTGCAAGGGTTCGCGTTGTGTGTTGTGTGGTCATTGTGGAGGCATCGAACAAAAAATAACCCGAATAGTCACAGCCAAAATTGTAGTATAAGTCATTAGTTTATCTAGGTCGAATAATAATGCGACTGTTTCGGATTTTATTTGTATTTTTGCACCCTTTTTGAAGAAACAATGAAGAAGACAGGACTCTATTTCGGCTCGTTCAACCCGATTCACGTCGGACATTTGATTATTGCCGAATATTTGCTGGAACATTCTGATTTGCAAGAACTTTGGTTCGTTGTGTCGCCACAGAATCCGCTGAAGAAGAAGGCCTCGCTTTTGGACGACCGCCAGCGGCTGCATCTCGTGAACCTAGCTATAGGCGACGATCTGCGTTTCCGGGCTTGCGACATCGAGTTCTCGCTCCCGAAACCCTCCTATACCAGCTACACTTTGCAGGTGCTGCGCGAGCAGTACCCGCAGCGCGAGTTTTGCCTCATCATGGGCGAGGACAATCTGCAGACCTTCACGAAATGGTTCAACTACGAGTACATTCTGGAAAACTACCACCTCTACGTCTATCCGCGTCCCGGCTACGACGGCGGCGACTTCCGCACGCACCCGCACGTACACCTCGTCGATGCGCCCTTGATGGCTCTCTCCTCCACCCTTATCCGCGACAACCTCAAAAACGGCAAGTCCGTACGCTACATGATGCCTGAAAAAGTGTTCCAGTATGTCGATCAAGAGGGGTTTTACCGATGATATGATTAATTAACGACAACCCCAATATTTTGAAAATAGTTCCTTGAGCAGCCTCGAAGAGGCAAAACGCACGAAGTGCAATTAACCCCATACAAGCGAAG
>JAEEGL016322922.1_pt1 | contig 19317 bp, 13 predicted proteins | sample 9134231 | NCBI WGS metagenome assembly JAEEGL01 (sample SAMN16246548, study PRJNA631951) | gut metagenome | biome: gut microbiome; feature: rumen; material: fiber-attached | host: Bos | place: Iran: Karaj | collected 2018-10
AGAAGTCAGCAGAGGTCATAGTAGGGATATGGACATGGAAACATGGACATGCTAACCGAAGGACCGAATCAGTAGGAGTCTTAAGTATGACCGAGAAAGGAGGAATGACCTTTAATGGCAGAAAACATTGAAAACAATGGCTGTTCGCAAAGAGATAGTGCGGAACATGAAGGGTATGCGAAAGCGCCTAGGTCATTCAATCGGATATGGAAAGAAAGAGACAGTGCACAGCCGAGACTTTTGGAGGCGATACTGTATAAGGACAACTTTAACAGAGCGTATAAGAGAGTTAAGGCAAACAAGGGAGCGCCCGGAATAGATGGGATGACCATCGAAGAGGCTCTTCCGTATCTTAGGGAGCATCAGCAGGAGTTAACCGACCGAATATACAGAGGGAAGTATACTCCGTCTCCAGTGAGGCGTGTTGAAATTCCAAAACCAGACGGTGGTGTGCGCAAGCTTGGCATACCAACAGTGGTAGACCGTACACTCCAACAGGCAATAGCTCAACAGCTTATGCCAATCTATGAACCGCGGTTTGCGGATGGCAGCTTCGGCTATCGTCCAAACCGAAGCGCAAAGGATGCAATCCTAAAGGTTAAGGAGTATGCAGAACAAGGCTATACACATGCTGTGGTGCTTGATTTATCAAAATACTTCGATACCCTAAACCATGAAATCTTAATCAATCTTCTCCGTAAGGATGTGAAAGATGAGCGAGTGGTGCAACTCATAAAGCGCTATCTTAAAAGCGGTGTAATGGAAAATGGTGTGGTTATCAGCACAGAGGAAGGCTCGCCGCAAGGAGGAAATTTATCACCTCTACTTGCTAATGTCTACCTCAACGAGTTCGACCAAGAGTTTCTAAAGAGAAATGTCCCATGTATTAGATATGCAGATGACATTGTGCTACTTGCAAAAAGTAAGCGAGCATCTGAGAGGCTTTTGGAGAGCAGTACAAGATATCTCGAAGATAAATTGAAACTTACAGTGAATCGAGAGAAAAGCCGTACTGTCAGTGTGTTTGCAATACGTAAATTTAAGTTTCTTGGCTTTGCACTTGGAAGGAGCAGAAGAGGCGTAATTGTACGCGTTCACCCTGAGTCGTGGAAGAAGTTTAAGGCAAAACTGAAAAATCTTTCTTCTCGAAAATCTGTGCAGTCAATCAAACCAAGTTTTGAGAAAATCAAAGTCTATGCAAGAGGCTGGCTTAACTATTATGGGATTGCATGCATGAGCAAGAACATATCTGATGTCAATAAATGGCTCTATCATAGAATCCGAATGTGTATATGGAAACAATGGAAGAAACCCATAACGAAGGTACGTAACCTAATTAAAATGGGTGTTCCCAGGGATTTGGCAATGATAGCTGGTTACAGTCGTAGAGGACATTGGTTCACTACACAAACTGTAGCTGTTAACCTTGCGATGACAAAAGAAAGACTGATAAACAGTGGCTTCTTTGATTTGGCCACTGCTTATCAGTCTGTGCACGTCAACTATTGAAAGCGCCGTATACCGAACGGTACGTACGGTGCTGTGAGAGGTCGGGAGCTAATCACTCCCTCCTACTCGATTTTGCAGATATTTATACTGCTCAGCTTCACATTCAACCAAGAAGCATCGGTGCAAATAGCTGATAGATCATGATGATGAAGCATGCCAGAGCAAAGAGGATTGATCCGGGATTTGTCAGTGCAATCCTTGAAAGCTCTTTTGTTGAAACTTCATTTTCTGTAGGTTCAAGCTTGATATCCCTTTTTATCAGAGTATAGATGATTGATATTGCTCCAAGAACCAGCACTACATACAGGAAATACTTATAAGCCTCCGGAGCAAGCGGATATAACACTGAAGATGTTCCGTTTATGGCCATGTGAATAATAATGGTCAGGATCATATTTCCTGTTCTTACGTATATATAGCCTAAGATAAGACCAATTGCAAATGCATAGAAGATCTGATACAAGTTGCAGTGGAATATTCCAAAGGCCAGTGATGAGAAGAGAATGGCAACAAACTCGCCGTATCGTATTGTTCTGTCTATTAAAAGCTTTCTGAATACAAGTTCCTCGAATATTGGAGCAAGTATAGCAACCATTACCATTGCAAGAGGGTTACCCGTAAGGAAAACGTCAATGGAATTCTCTGCCTGACCACCTGATAATGCGGAGGCAAGGAAATTACTGAATTGTCCGAGAACTGTAGTTATAGGGAACACAATAAGGAGTAATCTGATATATTGGTTTCTTGATATAGTTCCCTTTACATCGAGTTTCGAGCTGTCAGTAAGCTTTATAAATAATGCGAACAGTGGCACAGCTACACAGTACATTGCAACAATATTGTTGAGTGTGAGGAATGTTCCGTCCTGGTACACATCTGTCAGGGCCATGTTTTTACGAGCTGCCATCATATTAGCGATCACATTTCCTACAAGACCACCTATTGCGTTGGCGCCAAGGATAAGTGCAAGAAGTGAAAATCCGGCGATTGTGTAGGCCTTTTTTGCACTATCCAGGTACTCGAAGTTTGTCGCTGTAGCTTTAATTTCGGCAGTGGCTGCTGCGTTATCGTCATTTTCACTTACCGGAGCTTTACCTGTTATGGCAGAAATAATCTCTGCAAAGATATTCTTTGTGCCACGCTTAAAGAGTCTGTTTTTATAAACTTTTCCGGTAAGCATTGCCAGCAGTACTGTAAAGATAAGCAGAATTGCCAGATGAATAACATACTGGGCAATGCTTATTCTTGAGGCAATGACATCACCGGGAAGGATAAATGATGATGTAAATGGAATTATCCTTATGATCGCCAGTGCAGTTTTATTGTTGTCGGTAAACATAGGTACATACAGTGACAGCATGAATCCGAACATCATGGTCATTATTGAATAAGCATTGGTCTGTGTAAGATCCTCAGCTGTGGCAGCAAATGAAGCGAACAGAGCAGACACGAAGCAGTAGAAAAGAAATGCTGCAAGTATCGCAATAATGGTTAATGCCACAAGAACCGCAAAGTTATGAGTAACTGCATCCTCAGGAAGCATTTCAATAAAGCTGGAAATCAGGGTTTCGTTGTTCTTCCCGGGAATGCTCCTGATGAAGGTGCTGCTAAGGACGAATCCGCCTACTCCGCAAGCTATCCATATAATTATCTGCGTGACTGCTTCACAGAATACTGCTGTAACTTTTCCGAAGATTATTCCCATAGGACTTGTGAGAGTCAGCATATATTCCATCAGCTTGGAGGTCTTTTCCATACTTACTATCTGTCCGATGCTCTGACCGTAGAATAGTACAAGGAAGTAGAGAAGCATAATGACCACCAACTGAGTCATGGAAGCTAAGAGAGAGAGGTCTTTGGTTTCATCGGCTTCTTCTGCCTTGACCTGGGTTACCTTTATATCGCTTATCGCCATGTTTACCTTATCTTTGGAAACACCTGTGCTTTTTATCTTGGAGTTCTTCACTGTTTCAGAGAATTCTTCTGCAAAGTCCTGCGCATCACCATCGGAGATTTTGCTGGTATTTGGAATATAAACTGTAAGATTACTGCTTTCTTCATCTTCAGCGATATCAAGGATTATTGAAAGCTCAGCACCATCGTCGAGAACTTCAGGACTTGTCGCAGCATCTTTTGCATTAGTATCCTTAAGCTCCTTGAACTGAAGGAAAGGGTATTCATCCCGGTTTTTGTCCAAAAAATCCTCGGTATCGATAGAAAGAGCTGTTTCATTGACCAGATACACCTTCTTCAGGTCTTTTACCTTTGGACCGTCGTCAAAAGCTCCTGAGATTAAGATGTTGGAAACAGCAGTAGCTACCAGGATGAATATACCTACAAAAAGCGTAGTAGGAACGAATTTAGAGCCTTTTACAGCTTGCTTTAGTGTGAATTTTAATATTTTAAGCCAGTTTTTCATACAACCACCTGCTTTTTCATGAGTGAGATTACATCTTTCATTTTGAGCCTCTTGCCCTGGAAAAGAAGCATGGACTCATAAACTGCCGATGCCAGGATAAATGCGACAACAGTAGTAGCTATGAGTATAAGAAGCGCTATTAAACCTGTCAGTGTGCTGATCTTTCCTGTGAGAACCAGGGCAGGAGTAAGGAAAGCCCCGGTGAAAGGGAAAACAGCACAAAAATACTGCAAAGCCGTAGCCGCTCCTGTACTTAGCATCAATATAACAAGAAACATATCAAAATAAACGCATGCTACCATGATAAAGGCAAAAGCCTTGTAAGCATCCGTAAGCTCTTCAAGCTTGGATACGCTTGCCCCTGTAATGGCTCCAAGAATTGAATAAAGAACCAGTCCAACCAGGCAGTAAATAACTGCAATTAAAACCTTCGACAGCGTAATTGAACCCCAAATAGACGAAACGGCAACCACATTGCTGGATACATTTTCTGTGGTGGTATTTCCGTCAATAAGAAATAAGCATACAAGCTGTGACAGCATATAGCATGAATATGAGGCAAAAATTGTGATCACAGATTCAAGAAGTCTTGCTGCGATTTTACCTGCCATAAGGGCAAGCGGCCTCGTTTCTGTCAAAAGGAATTCGATAACTCTTGATGATTTCTCTGTGGCGATAGAAGTAGAAACATTGCCGGCAGACATATTGATGAACATAAATACCATCATTAGTCCGCCCAGAAGCATGAAGTAATCATCCAGGGAAATTCTGCTGGTATCTTCAGAAATATTGCCGTTTTCATCTATTTTAAGAATTTCTGTATAAATATCTTTTGCCAGATTTTCATAATCTGTTTCGCTCACACCAAGATTTTTAAGGACTTCATCTCTGTAGAAGGCCTTAAAATCATCTTCAAATCTATCCAAGTCTGAGCTGTTTAATCCTGATTTGGATGAATGGATGATGGTAACATCAAATCCCTCTTTTTCGTCATACTCAGTCTTGACTACAAGATCCTTGCGGTCTGAGTTTTCTTTAAGACTTTCTACCGCATCGTCGTAGGACAGGTTGCTGTCTGAAATAAAAGAAACGTCTGAGTATATGCCTGATTCTTTGAATTCGTTGTAGTCCGGTAACAGATCAGTATCATCATAAACGTATACTGTTTCTATAGCTGATTTTGAGATTTCGCTTACTTTGGCCTCTTTACCACTCTTGATATTTCCAATGATGAGCATTACAGGCATGGAGAAAAATCCCAGGATACATAGTATTGCAACAAGGATTAAAAAGCTTTTCTTTTTGACGCCTGTCATGAATTCGAACAAAAAGACCTGCTTAAATCCCCTGAAATCACTTTTATTCACTTACTGCCTCCTTCAAACTATCTTCTTCATAGTTTTCTTCGCCAACACTTTCAATGAAAATCTCATGAAGAGAAGGCTCTCTGAGCTCAAATCTTACGATGGTCTTATTTGCATCAGTAAGCTCCCTAAGCAGCTTTCCGGCTTCCGCTTCATCTTTTACCTTGAGCTGAATGCCTGCAGGAGTGTCGTTCACAACTCTTATGCCAAGGTTATTTATGTTGTCAGAAATATCCTCATCGCACTTAACAAAGAGATTTACACGGCCATAGGATTTCTTTATCTCGTTGAGATTACCCTGAACTTTGGCCTGTCCCCTGTGAAGAATGGTGATATCTTCGCAGAATTCTTCAATGACGGGCATCTGGTGAGAAGACATGATGATGTATTTATTCTTGCCAATTTCCTCATGGATAACGCTCTTGAAAAGATCAGTATTTACCGGATCAAGACCTGAAAGAGGCTCATCAAGGATAAGGAATTCAGGGTCGGAAATAAGAGCAGCCATGAGCTGGATCTTCTGCTGATTACCTTTAGAGAGCTGATCGGCTAAAGTGGGCTTAAACTTCTTGCCCTTCTGCCTTGCAGGGAAAAGATATTCGGTTACCTTAAGGCGCTCGCCCCAGTATTTAATCTTTTCCATGGCATCATGTTCAGAGATACCTTTAAGGGATGCGAAGTAAAGAAGCTGATCCATGATTGGATATTTTGGATAAAGACCTCTTTCTTCCGCAAGGTATCCCACATTTATTTTACGTGTATCAAAATTCTCTCCGTTTAAGAGTACTTCGCCGTGATCTTTGGCCAAGATTCCCAGAATCATACGTATGGAGGTTGATTTTCCCGCACCGTTGGTTCCAAGAAGAGCATAAACTCCAGGTGACTTAAGCTCAAAGGAAAGATCCTCGACTGCCTGCTTGTCACCATACTTTTTCTGTAGATGTTTAACTTCAAATGACATGTATTTTCTCCTCAAACAACACAAATTTTCACTACAAATACTGATTTTATCAGAAAACTCTGGGAACTCCAATATGCTAATGATGAATATTCTGTGTTTTTGTGGGGATGATTAGGAAACGAGATGGCAAAAATATCGTAAATTCCTTTATTAAGTGATTATCTTATAGTCAAAGTGCCATTTTCGTGGTTTATGAAAAGTGATACCGGGCTTATAATAAATACATATAAGTAATGTATTTCAAAAATAAAGTGAAAGGCGTAGAGCTTGCGATATGAAGAAAAAGTTTAGCCTTATTGGAATGATCTGCCTGATAATGTTTGGGCTGTGTATACTTCTTTTTATAACTGAGAGTGGTGTGCAAGACTCATCAATAAAAAGTATTTGGGATGCGCTTTGGTATATGGTAGTAACGCTAACTACTGTAGGATATGGAGATCTGTATCCTGTTACCATACTTGGAAAGATCATAGGAGTCTTGTTTGTGCTATCCAGCATGGGAATGTTGGGCGCGATTCTGGCGACCATGATTGGCTTTTTTAATTCAGGAGTGATTCCTACATTATATTTACGAATACACAAAAATGAGGAGTGGTACGTCTTTTCTGAGTTTAATGAAAAAAGCGCTGCTCTTATCCGTGACCTGAAGAGCTCTCATAAGGGACTTTTTATCTGCCTTAGTGAGGGACAGGATGAGCTTGCAGATGGGATACTTGGAATAAACTATTCTTTTGAAACAATAATCGGATTAAAACAGAATAAATCCAAGCTGTATCTGTTCTTTATGAAAGACGGTGATGATGACTTTGAGAATTATTCCGATTATCGAAGCGCATGCCAGGTGTATATAAAGGACAACGAGCTTCCATTTAACTGTTATTGCCTGACAGAGTATGTACCCGATACAATACCGGTTGGCCTTATCTGTTTCAATAAATATGAGAACATCAGCAGACTCTACTGGAACGAGCATCCCCTTAGGGATGATCTTGGCAGAGACGAAAATATCGTGCTCATCGGCATGGGAAAGTTTGGAAGCTATATCCTGGAGCATGCTCTTGAGAGAAATATCATAAGAGCGGACCAGCATGTTAAGTATCACATGTTTGGAGACAGCGAAGACTTTAAACTCAAACACTACCGTCTTGGAGAGTACTTTTCTGTTGATAAAGACAGTAATGACAAAGACAGCCTCTTTTTCCACGATAAATCCTGGATGGAGGAAAGAGACATTATCGAGAAGGCAGACCGAATCGTAATCTGTGACGATGATGAAAAGAATAATCTGATGACGCTCAGCATGCTTCGAAAGTTCTTTGTGCTTAGAAATCCTGATGCGCAGATTCATGTTCTTTCCGGTCAGGAGATAAATGATACCGGAATCAGTACTTTTGGAACTATAGCAGAGATTTATTCTGAAGAGTATGTTTTAAAAAGAAAGCTCAGCAGAGTAGCCATGGATATGCATTCTGTATATCAGATTGAGAACAAGGGAGCCCTTGAATGGAACCAGCTCTCAGAGTTTAAGAGACAGTCCAATCTGGCAGTGGCGGACCACATTGATATAAAGGTAAAGCTCCTTAAGGCTTCATCTGCTTCGGACGCTTATTACAAGTATATAGAGCTTTCGGATGCAGAGAAACTAAAGCTCTGGCATCTGGAGCATGACAGATGGATGAGATTCCATATAGTGAATAACTGGCACTACGCAGAAAAGCGTAACGATGCAGTAAGAGAGCACAACCTTATCGTGCCCTTTGAAAGCCTTCCATACGAAGAGCAAAAGAAGGATGCATACGCCTGGGAGATTTTCTCAAAGATGTGAGGTGACTATATGAGAGAGTTAAAGAACACCAAAAATTACATATACATCGGGGTGATCGTCGTTTCCTTGGTGGCCATGATTGTCCTGGGAGTGGGCTTTAAGAAGGATAAGGAGGCGGCAGCCGTTCCTGAGACAGCCACCAACAAGGTCACTCTTGAGAAAAAAGAGAACGTGAAGGTCACGGTTAATGTGGAAACCATTAAAGATGGCCTTAATAACATGGGGACACTGATAACTCAGGAGTATTATTTCTCACAGATCGGGTCCTACACTAAAGAAAAGAAAATTCTAAGCTTTATAAATTCTTCCTCAGAGTTTACGTACAGCTACGATGGTTCTGTTACTGCTGGTATCAACTTTGAAGAAATAGAGGTTTCCAAGGATGAAGAGGCTAAGATGATCATAATTGAATTGCCTCATTCCAGCATACAGACTGTCAATGTAGACAAGAGTACCTTTAAGGTATATTCGGAAAAAGACTCTTTGTGGAACCCGCTTAAGCTGGAGGATTACAATCTCTCTTTAGCTGAGTTTGAGAAACAAGCTACTGACAGAGCATTGGATAATGGAATCCTCGATAAGTCCGATGAGCAGGCCAAGACTCTTATCACCAACTTTATCAGGAACTTTCCTAATGTTTCGGACTATGGCATTGAGATTACATTCAAGGAAGTCAAGTCCTGATGCTTGGCAGATGAATTCTGATTAAATCCAAGGAGAATAGATCATGAATCTGAATTTGAAGAAAGCTGCAATTGTATGTGTAATACTCCTGTTTGCCGTTATTTCTTTTACCAGGATTGCACCCTGGGCCGGCAGCACAGCTACACATCCGCATTCCATAGAACAGACAGATGACAAGATAGCAACAGTTATGACGCTGTCGGCGGGAGCTGCGGCGACTTCTGCTACATTATCCCTGCTTCCCGGAGATCTTTGTACTCCGATAGCGGAGGAGCTGGCTGAACTTGCCAAGTACTTCCTTCTGGTACTGAGTGCTCTACATTTAGAGAAATTCCTGATCACTTTATCGGGCTTTATCACCTTTGGAATTCTTATACCGCTTGCCTGCGCATTCCTTTGCTGGTATGTGGTCTTTGGAAACAGTCAGGCCAAGACTATCGCAGAAAAGCTGGCACTTATAGGTCTTATCATTTTCCTGATTGTGCCTGCAAGTGTACTTGTTTCCGACAAGATCTATCAGACCCAGTCTGATAAGGTCACAGAGACAATAACAGAGTACAACGACCTGGAGATTGAAGGCGACTCTGACTCGGGAGTATTCAACGACTATACAACAGTCACAACGGATACGGTGGATAACATTACTTCCTTTGTGGGAAGCCTTATGGAATCTCTGGCAGTTATGATCGTCACAAGCTGCATTGTTCCGGCGCTTGTATTCGTGATCCTTGTGTGGATCGTAAAGACTATCTTTGCGTCAAACGTGCTGACACTTGATCATAAAGCAATTGAAGCCATAGCAGGCAAGAAAGGCCGCTCGGAGAATAAAGAGAGCACTAAGTAATTTTACATTTACAAAATGATGTTCTCAAAGTATAAATTCAGGTTTCAATTTTGATATTTTTCATTTTCCCAATTGAGTAGAATTACACTATCAACAGGAGGGAAAAACTATGAAAAGGAAATTTTTAGGGTTACTGTTATCAACCGTTATGGCGGGGAGTCTGCTTGCGGGCTGCGGTTCAAGTGCTGAGGTGAGCTCATCTGAGGCCTCACAGAGTACTGCTTCTGAGGGAAAGGAAGCTGATGCCAAAGAGGAGAAAGCGGCTAATCAGGAAATAGAGAAGGTTACAATGTATCTTCCAACTTCCGGTAAGACAGATGATATGGCAGCTGTTCTTGAGAAGGTAAATGCCATTACAACTGACAAGATCGGCGTAGAAGTTGATATCAAAACTTACGAGATGGGACAGTGGTTCCAGCAGTATTCTTTATTTCTTAGCGGAACAGAAGATGTTGATATTCTCATCAACTATGGCGGATATTTAAATGCTGTATCTCAGGGCGCTGCTTATGATCTTACAGAGCTTCTGCCTGAGTATGGTCAGGATATCATCGCTGCCGAAGGGGAGTTCCTTAAAGGCGGAGAGATAGACGGCGTGCAGTATGCAATTCCTCTTTATGCTTCGTATGCATGGAACATGGGCATTATCTATCGCAAGGATGTTGTAGAAGAGTTAGGTCTTCAGGATATGGTTGCGAATGTTAAGACCCTTGAGGATTGGGGTGAAGTTCTTGCGGCAGTAAAAGAGGCTAAGCCTGACATGACACCATTTGTTGTAAACAGTGGCAACACAGCAGCTAACTTCAACTACGGCACATGGGATACACTTGGAAATGTATATGGTGTTCTCATGGATGGTGGTAAGACTTCAGAGGTTGTAGATCTCTTTGAAACAGATGAGTATGCGCAGCTTTGCGGCGTAATGCATAGCTGGTACGAAGCAGGATATACAAGCAAGGATATCCAGACACAGACAGATTCTTTCACTGCTCTTACCAAGAACGATGTAGCTTTTTCAACACTTGGACAGACAGACTTTAACACACCTTTCTATCAGACCAAGACTTGTCAGAAGGACATCGATGTAGTAATGCTCGGTGAGCCTGTGGCAAGAACCTATAACAATGTAACATTCACAGTTATGTCAAACACAGAGCATCCTGAGGCTTGCGTTAAGTTCCTTAACCTCTGGTTTACAGATGAGGAGGTTGGTAACCTTATCAATTATGGTATCGAGGGTGTACACTATCAGCTTGATGAGAATGGCATGGGTACATACATTGAGGGACAGGATGCTTCATCCTGCACATTCCACCTTGCAAAGGCTATTTCCAATACAAACGGAATCCGCTGGGTAGGTGAAAACCCTGATTATGCTAAACTTCTTACAGATAGCAATAACAATTCAAGAAAGTCAGTAGCTCTTGGATTCTCATTTAACACGGAGAACGTAACAAATGAGATCACACAGCTTGATAATGTATGCAGTAAATATCAGATTGGTCTTGAGTGTGGTGCTCTTGACCCTAAGACAGAGCTTCCTAAGTTCATCGAAGAGCTCAAGGCAGCAGGTCTTGATACAGTTATTGCAGAGAAACAGGCTCAGCTTGATGCTTTCCTTGGCAACTGAGAATGAATGAAGGCGGTACGTTATAGCCGCCAAAACAAGAGAATAATAAACAACGAAGGGCGCAGATTACAGTGAAAGCTGTGCTGCGTCCTTTTTACACCCTAAAATCGGCGTTTTTCCTAACGGCTTTTTAGAAAAATCGCTTTATGAGGATTAAAAAATGAAACAGAAAAATATATGGAAACAGATAAAGAAATACCTTCCATTCTACATAATGGCACTCCCGGCTGTAGTTTACTTTTTTATCAACAGCTATATTCCAATGGGAGGTCTTATTCTTGCTTTTGAGAAATACACAGTAAAGGGCGGAATATGGGGCAGTAAAAAGGTAGGCTTTGACAATTTTAAATTCCTGTTTAAAAGTGCTGATGCATGGATTATGACAAGAAACACACTTTTGTATAATCTGGTATTCATTGTCCTGGGAACTGTTTTTGCAATAATTGTGGCTTATCTTTTACATGAAATCAGGAGCAATGTATCAAGAAAGATATACCAGACACTGATTCTTTTCCCAAGCTTATTGTCAATCATCATCGTATCTTATCTGGTTAACGCTATCCTTGCCGGAGATACGGGATTTGTTAATATGCATATTCTAAAACCCATGGGACTTGAGCCTATTGCATTTTACAGTGAAAAGAAATGGTGGCCGTTTGTTCTTACCTTTGTACACCTTTGGCAGATTACAGGAACAAACTGTATTTTGTATCTTGCGAATATGTCTGCGATCGACCCGGGACTTTACGAGGCAGCCAGCCTTGATGGTGCAAACAGATGGCGCTGCTTTACCAAGATCACAATTCCATGTCTTATCCCAACGATCATTACACTTACAATACTTGCGGTTGGTAAGATCTTTAATTCGGATTTTGGTCTCTTTTACCAGGTACCTCTTAACTCCGGAGCAATCGTTGATGTGACTCAGACTATTGATACCTACGTATATAGAGGACTTATGAATACTGCTAATATGGGAATGAGCGCAGCAGCTTGTTTCTATCAGTCAGTTGTGGGATTTGCCCTGGTTCTTATTACTAATGCTCTGGTTAAAAAACTGAGTAGCGAAAATGCAATGTTCTGATTGGAGGCAGTAAGAAATGGTTAGAAAAGATACAGGTTTTCAGATATTAGCCCATTTAGTGATGATCATTTTGGGAATACTGGTGGTGTTTCCGCTGGCCCTTCTCATTATGTCCTCAATCTCTTCAGAAGCTGATATAATGAAGTATGGATATTCGATATTTCCTAAAAATTTTGATTTTACATCGTACAACTATATTTTTGGTGAGGGAAGCATTTTCCACTCATACTTTATAACAATTATCGTAACTTTGATTGGAACAATCATTAGTGTAGTGATCACAACCATGATCTCATATACACTGACAGTACCTGGACTTCCGGGAAAGGGAATCCTTAGCTTCTATGTGCTGTTTACAATGCTTTTTTCAGGTGGACTTGTTCCAAGCTATATGATGTGGACCAGCATGTTTCATGTTAAGAACACGCTGGTTGCGCTCATTGTACCGTTTATGCTGTGCAATGCTTTCCACATCATGATCACAAGAACCTATTTTGCCAACAATATTCCAAAAGAAATCCTGGAGAGTGCTAGAATTGATGGAATGACTGAGTTTGGAATCTTCTTTAAGATTGTTTTGCCGCTCAGTACACCTATCATCGCAACCATCGGATTTATGAAAGCTCTTATGTACTGGAATGACTGGAAGAACAGTCTGTATTTCATTACAGATAAGCAGTATGTGGGAATTCAGGCGCTTCTTAACAACATGCTGACTAATGTGCAGTACCTGTCACAGTCAGCTGATGCATCAAGTATTGCTATGGACACCAACATTCCAACCCTTGGAATCCGTATGGCTGTTGCAGTTGTTGGAATGATCCCGATGGTAGTTCTTTATCCCTTCTTCCAGAAGTATTATATGAAGGGTCTTACTGTGGGCGCTGTTAAAGGCTGAGGAGATTATTCGTGAAAAAGACATCGCTGCAAAAATGGCTAAGAAAATACTGGATATTTACCACTATTCTTTTGATTGCGGTATTTTTACTGCTTCATACTATTCAAGTCAGTAACATCAAGAAACGAACAGAGAATAGTATCAGAAATGGTATTACTATTGCGGCGATTGGAATCGAAGATTCTTTGCAAATGGTTGACGGATTTGTAAATGAGGCCATGTACAGTGACTCTACACAGTCTACAACCCAGCTTTACTATTCACTAAAAAACGAAGAGGACCCGTTATCACTTTTAAGTGCCAGATCCACGGTCCTTAAATCTCTTCAGAGTATCAGAACCTGGTCGGCGATGATCGACTACATCATGCTCTACACTGACAGGGCAGATGATTTCAAGTGGCTTGAGGTTGGAAGCGATAATAACCTTATGGTCAGAGCCCAGATAAGGAATACTCTGTCGGATTATCTTGAGGAAGGCAGTAATGTCGACATTCACAGGTATATGATCTGGCCAAGTGACTATGGCAATCAGATGCTCAGGGTGCTTAAGGTTAACGGAAGTTATCTGGTGGTTGGCGTATCTCAAAGAGAGATATTAAACTCACTTTCAAAAGCAGCCTTTGATGACAACAGTATTTCTTTTGCGGCAGATGAAAACGGAAATATTATATTCTCTTCTGAGCCGATAGATTGCCAAATAACAGCTTATGATGAAGGTGGCTACGTAACAGTCAATGGTAAAAGATATCTGCAAACAGGTTACGTCTCGGATCAGGGTAATTACTATTTTGGTTCGTTGACTTTAAGATCCGCTATCTTAAAGGATACCTTCACCTTTGATCTGGTATTCTTAGGAGTTTTTCTTCTTGTTGCAGTTCTTTTCCCGGTTACGATCATAATGCTGCGAAAGAATGTAGAAAGGCCTCTTGAACAGATTTCCGACAAAATGAATGAGATTGCGGAAGGCGATCTGGATGCCACTGTGGATGAGGAGTTTTCAATAAAAGAGCTGGATGTGCTGGTCAAGGTCTTTAATCACATGACCGGGAAGCTCTCCCAGCTTAAGATAGAGAAATATGAGATGGAACTGGAAGCCCAGAAAGCCACAATGCAATATTTACAGCAGCAGCTTAAGCCCCACTTTTTTGCCAATGTTCTTAACATTATTTATTCGCTGGCTGAAAGGAAGGACTTTGAGACAATTCAGAGACTGTCAAAGGCAATAGTCAGCTATTCGAGATATATGTTCAGAGATACAAGAGAACTGGTGGAGATGAGCAGGGAGCTGGAGCAGCTTGGATACTACATGGAGATTCAGGAAATAAGATATATGAAACAGATAAAGCTGGATATCGATATTCCTGATGAGCTTCAAAGTGCGCTGGTTCCGCCATTTATTATTCTTACTTTTGTGGAAAATGCGGTTAAGTACGCTTTTTCATCACAAAAGGACTGTGTTATAGAAATTAAGGCAGCAGCTGACGATAAGAAAGAGTACATGACGATTGTTATTCATGATAATGGTAACGGATATCCGGAACATGTCCTTAATGCTGATCTTGAGGATGCAAGCGATGAGGGACATGTGGGACTTACAAATATCTATCAGAGGCTTAGACTGATTTACGAAGATAAAGCCGGAATTGAGCTTAAGAACGACGGTGGAGCACTTACGAATATTAAGATTCCATGCATTACTATAAGTGACAGCTTTGAGGATGAGGATTTATGAGGAAATTCAATATCTTATTAACGGATGATGAGGAACCGGCGCTTCTGGGGCTGGAAGAGGGCGTCAAATGGGAGAATCTTGACGTGGAAAAGATCTATAAATGCCACAGTAAGGATACTGCCATCAGGATGCTCAACATGTATCCCATAGACATTATCATCACAGACATTGAGATGCCAAACGGAAACGGAATAGAGCTTATCAGGTGGCTTCACGACAATAAACCGAAAGTTAAGGCTGTCTTTTACACCGGACATGCGGAGTTTACATATGCACAGGAGGCACTAAGGCTCGGAGTCGAGGATTATCTCTTAAAGCCGATTCCCTATGATGAGCTGGAAAAGATAATTTCCCAGATTGAAAAGAAAATCATTCTGGAAGAGAAATCTGTTGACTTCACGGAGCTTGCGGAGGATAGCGCTTCTGAATCTACTGAGAAGATTGTGGATCAGGTAAAAAAGCTGATTGCGGAGAATTTATCTGTCGGAAACCTTCAAAGGGATGAGCTTGCTGCTATGGTTCACGTGAGCAGCGGATATCTTGGGCGAATCTTTAAGAAGGAGACAGGGCTCGCCATAAGCGATTATATAGTAAAAAAGAGGATTTCTGTTGCAAAGCAGCTCCTTTCTAAGACGTCTTTATCTATTACGGATGTTTCGAACAGAGTTGGATTTTCCTATTCATCATATTTTACAAAGACCTTCAAAGAGCACACGGGGATGACACCACAGGAATTCAGGCAGCAGAATAAGATTTGATCATAAGAGGAAAGATGATGAGAGTTTTAACAAGATACGGGGAGATAGAGGGCGTATCCGAGAGAGGATGCGTTATATATAAGGGTGTGCCCTATGCAAAGGCTCCGGTGGGGGAACTTCGGTTTAAAAGACCGCTTAATCCTACGCCTTGGCAAGGAGTATACAAAGCAGACCACTTCCGGGCAAGGTCTATGCAGGGACCTGAAAGAGGTGGTTTTTATTATAAGGAGTTTTACTCAAATCCGGATTTTAATACGCCACAGAGCGAAGATTGTCTGTATTTGAATATATGGGTTCCGGCTGATGTGGGGGCTGACAAGAGACTTCCGGTGGCTGTGTATGTACATGGCGGTGCGTTCCTTGGTGGGGCAGGAAGCAACCTCCCCTTTGTATGTGACAAGCTGGTAGAGCGTGGAGTGATCGTGGTTACTATCAACTACAGGTTGGGAGCACTGGGATTTTTGTATCATCCGCTTTTGGCAGAAACTGGCAACCTGGGACTGTGGGATCAGCTTGCTGCCTTTAAATGGGTGAAGGAGAATATAGCCTGTTTTGGTGGAGATCCGGACAGGATCACAGCCTTTGGCCAGTCCGCGGGAGCAATGAGTCTTCAGGCCCTGGCACTTTCAGGGAGGTTAGAAGGTTTAGTCAGTGGAATGATCCTCCAGAGCGGCGGTGGATATAGAAATCCTCTTGGCGAACTTCGGGGAAAAGAACTTGCAGAGGAAATCGGAGAGATTTTCTTTGAGGAACTTGGAATAGATACTGCAAAGTGTCTTGTAGATGATAATTATAACTCTGAGTCTATGAAAAAACTCATAGAGATAAACGAATCTGACCTTATGGATAAGGTGGGGGCAGTTATTGGCAAGAGCTTTGCGCTAAAGAAGGGAATGCCCTTTGTGCCTGTGCTTGACGGAGAACTTTTGACGGACAGCCTTGATAAGCTTACGGATGGTGGGAGGTTTCTTAAGGTACCTTACATCCTTGGAAGCAACGGAGATGACATAACTACGGAAGGCAACGAGAATAAGCGTCCGGATAACAATCAAATGCACATTGCAAACATGGCTTATGCAAAGCGCGTTAATGATGCAGGACAGAAGGCCTATGTATATTATTTTGACCGTAAGATGCCCGGGGATGATGCAGGTTCTTTTCACTCAGCGGAGCTGTGGTACGTATTCGGAAGTCTTGAGTACTGCTGGAGACCACTGGAGAAAAGAGATCACGAGTTGTCAGATGAGATGATCACCTATTGGACGAACTTCTTTAAGACGGGTAATCCTAATGAGCCTTGTGAGATACAAAAGTGGGAGAGTTGCACCGGAAACGATTATGGCTATAGATTATTTGATTGATGTATCAGATAAAAGTTGATCTGTAACAGTAGATATAGAGGTGGAAATTGAGAAAAGTAATAGATTTTAACGATTGTTGGCAGTTTTATAAGGGAGAGATCAAGGCAGCAGGCGATGCAAATTGGGAGGAGATAACACTTCCCCACACTTATAATGCCCTTGATGGTCAGGATGGTGGCAACGATTATTATCAGGGGATTGCCTGGTATAAGAAGTCCTTTGAACTTACAGATATTCCTGAAAGCTTTAGAGAAAACGTATATATCAGATTTGGAGCAGCCAGCAAAAGAGCTGAGGTTTTCCTTAATGGAACAATGGTTGGAAGCCATGATGGCGGATTTTCTGCTTTCACACTGGATCTGGCCGATGCGCTCAGGGAAGGATATAACGAGTTGACAGTGAAGGTGGATAACAGTAAAAGCCTGCCTATCTATCCGATGTTTGCTGACTTTACATTCTTTGGAGGATTATACAGAGGCGCAGAACTTATCTGCTTTGACAGCTCTGAACATTTTAAAGTTGATGCATATGGAACGGATGCGCTTTGGATAACTGCAGCTTCGAATCAAAATAGACCGGGAAAGGTAAATATCAGATTTATGCCTCAGACTGGTTCTGCTAAGGGCCAGGAAAGTCTGGAAAAGACAAGCGTTAATGGAAAAACCAGATACACAGTTACCATATATAATCTGGAACAAAAAACATCAAAAGAGGAGAGCTTGGGGCGAGATGTTTGTTCTACACTCATCTGTCTGAATGCAGATTCACAAGATGAGATTATTGAAACTGAACTTGAGGTGCCAAATGCGCACCTTTGGAATGGCCTTACAGATCCGCATCTGTACAAAGCAGTAGTTACCATGACATCAGATGATGGGGAGGCAGAAGCAGGTGATGAGATATCTGCTACTTTCGGATTCAGAAACTTTAGTGTTGATACAGACAGCGGCTTTTTTCTTAATGGCAGTTCCTATCCGCTCCGCGGAGTGTGTAGGCATCAGGACAGAGAGAACATGGGCTGGGCCATTACAAATAAAGAGCATGATGATGATATGGCACTTATCAGAGAAATCGGTGCTAATACAGTAAGGCTTGCGCACTATCAGCAGGCGCCGTATTTCTATGATCTGTGCGACAAAGAAGGTCTTGTGGTCTGGGCAGAGATTCCTTTTATCAGTGGATATGACAAGAGGAAAGAAGCTGATGAGAATCTGCGCAGCCAGTTAAAAGAGCTTATCATGCAAAATTATAATCATCCTTCGATATGCTTTTGGGGCATTGCAAACGAGATTGGAATTGGCGGCGAGTGCCCGGAAATGTATGAGATTGTAAAAGAGCTTAATGCCATGGCAAAAGAGCTTGACTGTACAAGACTCACAACTATTGCCAATGTAGGAATGACGAAGACTTCAAGCCCTCTTTTCCATAATACTGATATCACTACCTACAACGAGTACATGGGATGGTATGAGGGAAAACCTGAAGATCATGGGCCGTTTGTGGATGAGAGACATGGAGAACTGGGCAGTATCCCTCTTGGCATAAGCGAATACGGGGCAGAGGCCGTGATGAAATGGCACAGTGCTGATCCTAAGGTTAAGGATTACACGGAGGAGTATCAGGCACTGGTACATGAGAAGGCAATGGAAGCCTTTGGGAAAAGAGATTTTCTTTGGGGCACATGGCTTTGGAATATGTTTGACTTTGCAGCTGACAACAGAGATGAAGGTGGATGCAAGGGCAGGAATAACAAGGGACTTGTGACCTTCGACAGGAAAATCAAAAAGGAGGCCTTTTATTATTACAAGGCGCTTTGGAGCAAAGATCCCTTCGTATACGTCTGTGGAAAAAGATTTACCAAACGCTACGAGGATAAGGTATATGTTAAGGCATACAGTAACCTTCCGGAGCTTTCGCTTTATGTGAATGGGGAGCTTATTCAGACACTAAGCGCTGAAACAATTTTCAGATTTGACCCGGTAGAACTTGCTGAAGGCGACAGTGAGATTATTGTAAAGGGAAGATCTTACGAGGATAAGGTAATCTTCAGTAAGGTGGACTCAATGCCTGAGGAGTATGTTTACAAAGAAGAGAAAAACCTCTCAGAAGCTGTAAGCCAGTGGTTTGCTGAAATTGCAGCACAGAGCGGAAACGACGGTGAAGACGCCTCTGTGCCAAAAGAGATCATAGTAAACGAAGGCTTTCTTTCAGTTTATGATCCGCTTGAAGAAGTCTACAAATATCCAG
>JAEEGL014704123.1_pt1 | contig 19316 bp, 13 predicted proteins | sample 9134231 | NCBI WGS metagenome assembly JAEEGL01 (sample SAMN16246548, study PRJNA631951) | gut metagenome | biome: gut microbiome; feature: rumen; material: fiber-attached | host: Bos | place: Iran: Karaj | collected 2018-10
ATCTAATAATAAATGAATAATTTCATATATTTTATTTTTATTATATTCTATTACAGGTGTAATATTTGTAGTTAGCTCTGAATGTGATGGAACTACAATTTTACCTTCTAATGTTTTAATATAATCTAATGTTTCAAGATAAGCTTTAACATCGTATATTAATAAGATATGAGCTTTATCAATAAGACTTGGTGAGCCCATTGTATCGGCTACAAAATAAACATCATCAGGTGTTTTAATTCCAATCATTCCTGCCGCATGACCTGGTAGATGAAACCATTCAATACCTTCTGGAAGCTCATCAAGTGCATATATTTCATCATTCATATCTATATGCATTAATTTGCCATCATATTCATCAAGTGGATATCCCCCATATAAGAATCCTATATCAAGCTTTGGATCTCTAAAGAATCCTCTTTGTACCTTAGATGCGATCATTTTACAATGTGTTTTAGGATAAATATATAATAATCCTTGTGAATGGTCTGAATGGCAATGAGAAAATACTAAATAAGTTATTTTCATTCCGGCCTTATCTAAAACATCAAAAATAATTTTACCTTCTTCTTCAGTACCACAATCAAAAAGTAATACCTCTTTTTTATCATTTAAAACATATACTCCACAATTTGTTGGACCATCTATATAATATGTGTTTCCCTTAATATGATGTAATTCATACATAATAAATACCTCCTTAAATTTAAAATATATGTTTTCCCTTAATTTAATTAAAATGAATGAGCATAAGCTCATTCAAATTAATAATGATATGAATCTAATACTTCATTATATGCTTCTTTATTTCTATATTTTGATAAGAATTCATCATCATATATTGCATTAAATATAGATATTTTATGAATAACCTTATTAGCCTTTTTGATAAAATCCTCAAATGTCATTATATCATTTTCGACAACATATAAAGGATCTGTATCAAGATCATCTGCTAAATAATAATCATTAAAGAAGAATTTTAATTCATTTGAATAGAATATATTAGTATTAATATAATTTGATGAGAAGGCAGAATCATAAATATAATATCTTCTATCAAATCTAATTCCTAATAAATCTAATAATGTTGGAACAACAATATAAGGTGATGTAAATTCAGTATATTCATGACTATTATTTAATTCATAATATTTTTGATTAATTGTAGGATTAGAAATAGTCATAATAGTTGAATATGTTGGAATAAAATATTCAGGATTTCCATCAAATAAATCAGTATTATGATGGATATAGAAGCTTAATTCTTCCTTAATTGAATTTGTTGAATAATATGGCTCATGATCACCATATAATAATAATATTGTATTATCATATTGACCAGTTTGTTTTAATCTATCAATAAGCATCGCAAGTGCATCATCAAATACCATCATATCACATTGATACATCTTATATTGGTTATATGCGATTTGATCATTATTTTCTATAACACTTTGTGAATCTTTAACAGGATTATGCCATAATCCTTTTTCTTCTGCTTCATTTATAATTTCAAGATATGTATTATCTGTTACATCAACACCATCAATATATCTTTTATTAACCTTTTCTCCTGTGATTGAAGAAAGATATGTTACATCTCCTTTTTCAGCTGTACAGCATTCAAGTTTAGCATATTTTTTATTTAACATTTCTTGATCTTGGTCATATGGGCCATGTGTACATAATGAAATGAAATATGAATAAAATGGTGTAGATGATTTTTCAGGTACCATATAATTTTTCATACGATAAACGAAATCCGAATCTAATGGATAATTACCTGTCATAAATGTAGTTCTTGGCCAATATAGGTCATATGCAGGAGACATTAATTCATCTCCATCCTCATTATATAAAACTTTACCATTTTTATATACTCTATCATCGAAATAACAATTTTTAAATCCAAATTGAGGAATATATTTACCACGCTGATAAAAATCATATGAATTACAATGGAAATAAGATGTATTATAGCCAAATTTATTTAATACATTTGGTAAGCTAAATGGCTGATTATTATATCCTGATGGAGTTATTGCGGAAGGCATAGAGCCATTAATTCCTATAAATTCTGATGAATTAGTTTTATTTTTAGAATAATTATTTACAAAATTAATTCCTTCCTGTTGAAGAGAATAAATTGTAGGAGTTAATGTTTCATTAACAATATCAGGTATACCTGTTTCAATCATTATTTCTAATACATTATATTTTTTACCTGATGATGTTAAATCATTAACCTCACTATAAGATTGTTCATTGTCAGTAAAATAATCCTTAATTAATTCTGTTTTATCAATTAATGCATCTTCTATTTCACCGATATAAAAGCTATAAAAGCCATATTTTCTAATGGCACTTCTTTTAAATAATATTGAGCAATAAGATATTATTTCACCACCAGAATAGCCATCTAGTGTTGTAATAACATTATTATTTTCAATAGTATTATATGTTATTTCTTTAGATGGTATTAATATTAATAACATTATAGTTGAAAAATATAGACCATATTTAATTAAATAATTATTACCCTTAGGTGTTTTCTTTACAAACATTACAAGTCCAAATATATATGATGCAAAGAAAAATACTGCAAGTAATACAAACCAAATAGATAAGAAAGACCAAGAAAATACTGTTCCTGCTTCCTTTAATACATTTAAATATGAAATAGATATAAAATCACTTGATGCATGATATAGTGATAAATTACCAATAAATATTGCAAGATGTAATGTAAATACCACTGAACCATATATAAAGGCACCAAGCTTATGGTACCAAATCATAATAGGTAAAGCTAATAAAAAGATTGTACTTATATCTAAAATAAAATATCTTGGCATTGATTGAAATATAATTAAATACATTACTATTTCCATAATAAGCATTATTAAAGATACGAATAGGAAATAATATGTACGATATTTAATTGTTTTACCAACTTCCATAAATACCTCCTGGCGTGTCCGGCGGGAATTCAACCCGCATATTAACTTCCGGAGAGTTACGCTTTGTCGTTTAGGCTACGGACACAGAAAGTCAAAACACGCCTTATTTTATCATATTTTATATGAAAATAAAATAAAGGTCATTAATTTTTGACCTTTATTATTCTATTATTGAAACATAATCAATATTAAATGTGAATTCATTTTCTTTAGCTATAGATAAATAATAATTATCTATTTTTGTTGATTCAAAATAAATATTATTTAATTTTAACGTATCTATATTTTTAATTTCTTTATATAAAATACCTTTACCTAATAATTTAAAATATGCTTCTTTTCTTGTCCAAAAATAATAAAAATTATATTTATTTAAATTATTCTTTTCATTATCTGATAAGCAATAATTAATTAAATTATCTTTTATATCCTTAATATATTCTATATCTATACCAATATTTGTTTTAGATATACCTATAATAACATATTCATTTGAATGAGATATATTAAAGGATATATTATCATTTAATGGTTTACCATATTCATTATTATATATATCACCTTTAATATATTTTCTTTTTAAATATATTGATCCTAAATGTAATAATTTATCTTTATTTATTTTATATTTATCTACTTCTTTTTTATCATCTATAGATAAATTATTATAAAGATAATCATAATTATCATTTATATCATTAATTTTTAAAATATAAATATCTACATTTTCCATATTATTTTTTATATTTTTTATTATTATTTAATTTTAATGTTTGTTCATATATATCCTCTCTTAGCATCTCTATATCAGCTTGAGGGATATATCTTAATTTATTTTCTTTATATTTATCTTTTTTAATTTCTTTTTCTTTATTCATTTTCTTTAATTAAATTCCTTTCAGGATTATGTCTTAAAGGTTTTTTACATGTTGGGCAATAAACAAATCCATGTGGATACCACATTCTATATCCTAGATCTTCTTGTTCATATGTAAAAGTTGTCATACAATATTCACATTTGATTCTAAATTTTATGTTTTTATTAACATTTTCAACCTTAATTGCCATAATAACTCCTTTATTATCTTGAAGCTAAATTGTATTCTTTTTTAATTTCCATCTTATTTTCATACATTGCCTTATCTGCAACATTAAATGTATCTTTATATTCTTGTCCTTCTTTATAAATTGATACACCTCTTGCGACAGAGAATATTAATTCTTTTCCTTCATATTCAATTAAGCTATATCTAAATTTTTCATCAAATTCTTTAATGATTTTTTCATAATTCTTTAAATCATCATCTAATAATAAAACAATAAATTCATCTCCACCTACATGGAAGCATTTAGAATTTTTAAATACTTCAGGTAATAAATGACCTGTTTTAACAACTAAATGACAGCCATATCTATGACCATATTTATCATTAGTAGCCTTAAGATTATTAACATCCATTACTACTACACCAAATTCAGCTTTCTTTTTATTGTTATGAATATATTCATTAACTCTATCTACAGCTAACATATAGCTTCTTTCATTATAAAGACCTGTTAAATCATCAAAATAAGTTAATTCTTCTAATCTTGCTTTACCTTTATGTTCAGTAATAGTTACACGATAATGTCTATATGATGTAACAATAACTAATACGAAATATGTAATGAAATCAGGAATTTCTCCTTTTTCATTAAAGAAGATAAATTCATGATAATAAATACCATAAAATATAAATATTACTGTAACAGCTGAAACAGCTAAAATAGTAAAGAATATAGGCTCAACTACTAATAAACCAGAAATAACTAATGTAATATTTAATAAAATCATTGGAGATGTTCCAATTCTTAAATCTAAAATTGCTAAAATAGTTGCCCATACAAATGTGAAAAACACATGCGTATGTAAAAATACAGCTAAACGAAATGAACCAATTTTCTTTAATTTACTTAAAATTAAGAATGTTATACATATAATATCTAATACTATTGCAACATAGTATAAAACTATGTAAAAATTATCTATGAATTGTCCATTAGAATCCTTATCAATATATCCATAATAAATTAATAATGCAATATTACCAATTAAAGTCAATCCCATTACAAAAAGACACATATTTATATATCTTTCTATATGTCTACCTAATATTGAAATTCTTGAAAGTCGTTCTTTTAATTTATCTAAGTCCATATTCCATATTCCATCCTAACGTTATAATTATATCAAAAAAATTATAGTAAAAACAATAAAGCATAATAAAAAAATGAAGCAAAAAAGCTTCATTTTTCTATAATAATCTTGTTTGATTACCAAATAATATCATTATTATCATAAATGCAATAATAGATGCTACAAAAAAGCCATGGGCAAAGAATATATATTTTTTATTCATTTTATTATAAAAAATGATACATAAAACATTAAATATTATTGATGTTCCAAATAATATATTTAATAATACAACATATTCTTCTGGTATATTTTGCCACATATTATAATAATTAGTAACATGCTTATATCCACCATGTCCATCTGGATAATCATATGTATTTTTTAAATATTTAATAAATTGTAATGGTATTATTCCAAATGATAATACTGATTCTATTATTAATAAAATAATATTAGCTAAATTAAATTTTTTATTATCAAATAATGATTCTTTTTTATTTTCTTCCATATTTTTTCACCTACATTTATTATTTTAAAAATAATCATGTAAATAATCAATATAAAAAATGAATTAACGCGTTACCTCATATTATTTTTTAAATTCAGAAAAATCTAGGGTTTGGAAATAATCAGATGGTTCTTCCTTTCTTCTTATTAATTTAACTGTACCATCTTCCTTTAATAATAATTCTGCTGATCTTAATTTACCATTATAATTATATCCCATTGAAAAGCCATGGGCTCCTGTATCATGAATTACAATATAATCACCAATATCTATTTTAGGTAGCATTCTATCTATTGCAAATTTATCATTATTTTCACATAAGCCACCTGTAATATCATATTTATGATCACATTTTAAATTTTCTTTTCCTAAGACTGTAATATGATGATAAGCTCCATACATTGCAGGACGCATTAAATTTGCAGCACATGCGTCAAGGCCTATATATTCCTTCCAAATGTGCTTTTGATGGATTGCAGTTGCAACTAAATGTCCGTATGGTGCAAGCATAAATCTTCCAAGCTCTGTAAATATTTTTACATCACCCATTTCATTTGGAATTAATATCTCTTCATATGCCTTTTTAACACCTTGACCGATGACCTCTATATCATTTCTTGGCTCTTCAGGCTTATAATCTACACCAACACCACCTGATAAATTAATAAATGAAATATGTACATCACATTCATTTTTAATTTCAACTGCTAAATTAAATAAAATGGATGCAAGCTTTGGATAATATCCATTATCCTTTGTATTAGATGCTAAAAAAGCATGAATACCAAAATTCTTAACGCCATATTTTTTTAGTTTTAATATAGCTTCTTTAATTTGTTCTCTTGTCATGCCATATTTAGCATCCTTTGGTGTATCCATTATTTCATTATTTAATGTGAAATCTCCACCTGGATTATATCTTAAGCACATTGTTTCTGAAAAAGGAGCAATTTCTTTAAAATAATCAATATGTGTTAAATCATCAAAATTAATAAAAGCATTTAATTTTCTTGCAAGAATAAAATCTTCCTTTGGTGTTACATTAGATGAAAACATAATATCATCATTTTTAAATCCTACTATATCTGATAGCATTAATTCTGTTAATGATGAGCAATCAACGCCACATCCTTCTTCCTTAAATATTTTTAATATGTAAGGATTTGGTGTTGCCTTAACTGCAAAATATTCTTTATATCCTTTATTCCAAGAAAAAGCCTTTTTTAATCTTCTTATATTTTCTCTTATGCCTTTTTCATCATAAATATGAAAAGGTGTTGGATATTTTTTTGTAATTTCATCTATTAATTCTTTTGTTACAAATGGTTTCTTTTCCATATTAATTACCTATATTTTTCAATAATTTTTGTTGCACAATCAATTCCATCTTTGATTGCAACTACTACAAGTGATTGACCATTTTTCATATCGCCACAAACATAAATATTATTATCATAATTAAAATCATTTAAGCTAATTCTATTTCTATTTGTTTTCATATTATAGCTTTTAGCATCATCATCTGATGTTCCTAAAAAGCCCATTGCGATAATTAAATAATCACAATCTAAATATTCCAAAGTATCAGGAACATCTACAAATTTGCCTTGCTCAAATTTAACCTTTTTAATATTTACTCCAACAATATGACCATCTTCATTTTTAATTACCTCATCAATTGTTGTTTCATATCTTCTAATATCTTTACCATATATAGTATTACATTCATAAACACCATAATCTGTTTTCTTTTTATTAGGATAATTTGGCCAAGGTAATGTATTTTCTAGTGGTGGTTCTTTAGTGATTTCAAGCTCAGTTACAGATTTAGCAGATTCTCTTGCGGCAGTACCACAGCAATCATTTGCAGTATCACCACCACCAACTATTATTACATTTTTATCCTTTAAATTATACTTAAATTCTTTTTCTTCTAATAGATTTTTTGTTGTTTCCTTCAAAAAATCTACTGCATATAAAATGCCTTTTGCATCATTTCCTTTACAAATTAGTGGTCTTGGAGCTGATGTACCACATGCATAGACAACATCATCATAATCATTTAAAAGTTTAGATATAGGTAAGTCTTTACCTATTTTAGTATTCTTAATAAATACTATACCTTCCTCTTTTAATAAATTAATTCTTCTTTCAATGATATGCTTTTCAAGCTTCATATTTGGAATACCATACATTAATAGTCCTCCAAATCTATCATTCTTTTCATATACTGTAACTAAAAAGCCATTATCATTTAGCTTTTTAGCACAAGATAATCCTGATGGACCTGAGCCTATAACTGCAATCTTTTTACCATTTCTTTTAATATCCTTTTTAGGCTTAATCCAACCATTTTCATAAGCCTTTTCTATTAAGAATAATTCATTTGCACGAACACCTACCGCATCATCATTAATTGAGCATGAGCAGCATGCTTCACATAATGCAGGGCATACGTTACCAGTAAATTCAGGAAATGGGGCAGTCATTTCTAATCTTTTATATGCTTCTTCATATAATCCTAAATATATTAAATGATTCCATTCAGGAATTAAATTTGATAATGGACAGCCAACATTACGGTTGTTAACCTTCATTGCAGATTGGCAGAATGGAACTCCACAATTCATACAGCGTGATGCTTGTTGGCTTTGTGTTTTTAAATCAAATGGAATATGAAAATCATTAAAGTTTTTAATTCTTTCTTCTACACTTATTTCATCTTTATTTAATCTTTTATATTCCATAAAACCTGTAGGCTTTCCCATTATCTCACCTCCATAAATTTATTAAATGCATCAAGCTCTGGATTTTCTGATCCTTTTAGCTTAAATTCATCAATAAATTGCATTATTTTTGCATAATCATTAGGTAATACTTTAATAAAATCATCTTTATTAAATTTCTTTAATATATTAGATACATATTTTGAATTTGTATGAGCTATATGATTATTTAATATTTCTTTCAATTTCTTTTCATCCTTATCATCTAATGAAAGAATTGATACTAATTCATCATTAATATATTTTTGATTATGCTTACCATAAATATAAGCTACGCCACCAGACATACCAGCAGCAAAATTTCTACCTATATTTCCTAAAATTACTGCAGTACCACCTGTCATGTATTCACATCCATGCTGACCACAGCCAAGGGCTACAACTGTAGCACCTGAATTTCTTACTGCAAATCTTTCACCTGCAATACCTTCTAAATAGCATTCACCTGATGTTGCACCATATAATGCAACATTACCGCAAATGATATTTTCTTCTGGCTTAACTATAGAATCCTTTGAAGGAATTACTGTTAATTTACCACCACAAAGTGATTTGCCAAAATAATCATTTGCATCACCAAATACATTAATTGTTACACCTTTTGTTAATAAGCAACCAAATGAATTTCCTGCATTACCATAAGCATTAATGATGATTGAATCATCATCTAAGCCTTTATCTTTATGAATCTTTGTAATTTCATTTGATAGCATTGTACCAAATGAACGATTAACATTAGATATTTCAAGATCTACTCTTTTGCTTAAGCCACCTAAGATTGCATCCTTACATAAAGGAAGTAGCATTCTATAATCTATAGTATTTGATAAATCATTATGCTTATATGCTTTAAATATGCTTTCTTTATTAGCTACTTCTCTATTAAATAGCATCTTTCTTGGGTCAATACGATCTTTAAATTCTTCCTTTAAGGATAATAATTCTGTATGTCCTACCATTTCATCGATAGTTCTAAAGCCAAGTAATGCCATATATTCTCTTAATTCAGATGCAATAAATTTCATGAAATTCATTACATATTCTGGCTTACCCTTAAATCTTTTTCTTAATCTTTCATCCTGTGTTGCCACACCAACAGGGCATGTATTTAAATTACATACTCTCATCATAATACAACCCATTGCGATAAGTGGTCCTGTTGCAAAACCAAATTCTTCTGCACCAAGTAAGATTGCAATAGCTAAATCCTTACCAGTTAAAAGCTTACCATCAGTTTCAAGTCTTACTCTATCTCTAAGGCCATTCATTACTAATGTTTGATGAGTTTCAGCTAAGCCTATTTCCCAAGGAATACCTGCATTATAAATAGATGTTCTAGGTGCAGCACCAGTTCCACCATCATAGCCTGAAATTAAAATTGTATTTGCACCAGCCTTAACAACACCTGCCGCAATTGTACCAACACCAGATTCAGCTACTAATTTAACTGATATTCTTGCACCACGATTCGCATTTTTTAGATCAAATATTAATTGAGCTAAATCCTCAATTGAATAAATATCATGATGTGGAGGTGGTGATATTAATGAAACACCAGGAGTTGAATGACGTGCCTTAGCAATCCAAGGGAAAACCTTTGCGCCTGGTAATTGTCCACCTTCACCTGGCTTTGCACCCTGTGCCATTTTGATTTGAATTTCAATTGCATTTGTTAAATATTCAATTGTTACACCAAATCTTCCTGATGCAACCTGCTTAATTGCACTACATTTTGAATCACCATTTTCAAGACGTTCAAATCTTTCTCTTTCTTCGCCACCTTCACCTGTATTAGATTTACCATGAAGGCGATTCATCGCAATTGCCATACATTCATGTGCTTCTTTAGATATTGAACCATAGCTCATTGCGCCTGTTTTAAATCTTTTTACAATTTCATCTACAGATTCAACCTCATCAATAGATATTGGATTTTTATATTTTAAATTAAATGTATTTCTAATATTAATTGTCTTTTTATCAATTAATTTAGTAAATTCTTTATATTCATCATATTTTCCTTGCTGACATGCATATTGTAGATGCATTATTGATAAAGGATCATAAATATGTTCAATTTGGTTTTTTCTATAGCCATGTAGACCAATAGATTCTAATGTGTCTTTCTTATTATTAAGGGCTTTTTCATAAATTTTAATAGTATTTTTTTCTATTTCCTTTATACCAATTCCTCCAATAGATGATGGAGTATTTGTAAAATATTTAGAAATAACATCATCATTTAAGCCTAAGCATTCAAATATTTGAGCTCCATTATATGACTGAATAGTTGAAATACCCATTTTAGCCATTATTTTTAATATTGAATGCATTACACCATTAACATAATTATCATATGCTTTATCTAATTCTGATTTAATATATCCTCTATCCTTATATAATTTAATAGTTTCATATACTAAATAAGGATATATTGCGTTAACACCAAAGCCAATTAAAGTGGCATAATGATGAACATCTCTTGGCTCTGCAGCTTCTAATACTATAGATACATGAGTTCTTCTTGATGTTTTAGTTAAATGCTGATGAAGGGCACTTGATACTAATAATGATGGTATTGCAACACCCTTTTGATTTCTATCAGATAAGATAATAATTGATGCACCTGAATCAATTTTTAAATCAGTTTCTCTAAATATTCTATTTAAGGCTTCCTCCATTGATTCATTTTTATAATCATAAGTGAATGATACAACATCAGTTTTAATACCATATTTATTTGCATTTCTAATTTTATAAAATTCTTCTTTTGATAATAATGGCTGTTTAATTTTAATTCTAAACGCATTTGCTTCAGTTGGATTTAATAAATTTCCTTCGCATCCTAAATAATTAGTTGTAGACATTACAATTTCTTCTCTAATTGAATCAATAGGAGGATTTGTAACCTGGGCAAATCTTTGCTTAAAGAATTGGAATAAATTAAATTCTTTATTTAATAAAACTGCTAAAGGCATATCATTACCCATTGATACAACCTTTTCAGCTCCTTTTTCAGCAAATGGAATAATACTATCCATTAGCTCATCATATGTATATCCTACACTTCTTTCAAGAAAATCAATGTCATAGCTTGCTTTAATTTCTTTTTCTTCTTGTAAATTATCTAATTTAATGATATTTTCATTCCATTTAATATATGGATTTTTTAATGAATATTCCTTCTTAATAATATCATTAGATATAATTTCACCCTTTTGTGTATCAACTAATAATATTTTACCTGGTTCAAGTCTTCTTTTTTCTTTAATATTTTTCTCATCAATAGGTAAAGATCCTGTTTCAGAAAATAATACTAAATAATCATCCTTAGTAACATAATATCTTGATGGTCTTAAGCCGTTTCTATCTAATGATGCACCAACCTTAATGCCATCTGAGAAAATAATTGATGCAGGACCATCCCAAGGCTCCTGGAATGTTGAATGGAATTCATAAAATGCTTTTAAATTTGGATCCATTTCATTATCCTTTTCCCAAGGCTCAGGAATCATCATCATAATTGTTTCTTCTAAACTTCTACCATTTAAATACATGAATTCTAAGAAGTTATCAAACATCGCAGAATCTGATGATTCCTTTGGTATAATTGGAACTATTTTATTTAAATTTTCACCAAAATATTGTGATTTAAATAAGCCTTCTCTTGCACGAACCATATTAACATTTCCACGAATAGTATTAATTTCACCATTATGGCATAAAAATCTATTAGGATGTGCTCTATCCCAAGAGGGGAATGTATTTGTTGAGAATCTAGAATGTACTAATGCGATCGCAGATTCAACCTTTGTATCTAATAAATCTAAGAAGAAATTTCTTACCTGAGTTGATACAAGCATTCCCTTATATACAATAGTTCTTGATGAAAATGAACAAAAATATAATCTTGAATTATTATCAATTGCCATTTTTTCAATTACTCTTCTTGCAAGATATAATTTTCTTTCAAATGGTAATCCTCTTTCAATATTATCAGGTCTTTTTACAAATAACTGTACAATATATGGCATCGCATCAAGTGCTGTTTTACCAATATCCTTTGTATCAACAGGTACCTTTCTATAGCCTAATATTTCTAATCCTTCATCATTTAATCCTTTATTAATAAGTTCAATTTCTTCTTTTCTTAATATTTCATTTTCAGATAAAAATAATTGACCTACTGCATAATCATATTCATCTGGTAATTCAAAGCCTAAAATTTCATTTTTGAAAAATTTATGTGGAATTTGAAATAAAATACCTGCACCATCACCCGAATTATCTTCAGCTCCAGTGCCTCCTCTATGCTCTAAATGAATTAATATATCTAATGCATCTTTAATTGTTTTATGAGTTCTAATACCTTTTATTTGTGCGATTGCGCCAATACCACAGGCATCATGCTCATAACTAGGATCATATAAACCTTCTTTATTTGGATAATCTCTCATAATATCACCTTACTTTTTCATATTATTTATAGATGCTTCAATAAAATCTCTAAATAATGGATGAGGACGCTGAGGTCTTGATAAGAATTCAGGGTGGAATTGACAAGCTACATACCATGGATGGTTTTTAAGCTCAACAATTTCAACTAAATTTCCTTTTAAATTCATACCTGTAATTATTAAGTCCTTATTGAATACTTCTAAAAATTTATTATTAAATTCATATCTATGTCTATGACGTTCTTTAATATCTTCCTTTTGATAAGCCTTATATGTTTTTGTATTCTTATTTTCAATATGACAATCATATAAGCCTAATCTTAATGTTCCACCCATATTAATTCCTTGATATTGATTTTCAAGTAAATCAATAACTGGATGTGTAGAATTATCTGAAAATTCACCTGAATTTGCATCCTCATATCCAATTACATTTCTTGCATATTCGATACATACAAGCTGCATTCCAAGACAAATACCAAATAATGGAATATTATTTTCTCTTGCATATTTTATTCCTTCAAGCATTCCTTCTATGCCTCTATCACCAAAGCCACCTGGAACAATAATTCCATCACAATTAGCTAATGTTTTTGAAACATTCGCTTTAGTGATTTTGCTTGAATCAATATAATCAATAACAACCTTTTTATAATATAAATATCCTGCTGCCTTTAATGCTTCTGCAACTGATAAATATGCATCATGTAATCTTACATATTTACCAACAAGACCTATATGAACCTCACCATTTAAATTTTCAATTCTATCAATTAATTGATACCATTCAGTCATATCAGCTTCTTTAGCATCAATCTTAAAATGGTTTAAAATAATATCATCAATTTTTTGTTCATGTAAGCTTTTCGCAACGTTATATATAACCTTTTGATCTAGTGCTTCTATAACGTTTTCTTTATCTATATCACAAAATAAGGCAATCTTTTCTTTATGTGAATCAGATAAAGGAACCTCTGTTCTTAAAATAATAATATCTGGCTGAATACCTATTTTTCTTAATTCCATTACTGAATGCTGAGTAGGCTTTGTTTTAACCTCATCTGCAGCCTTTAGATATGGAACTAATGTGTTATGAACATATAATGTATTTTCATAACCAAAATCTCTTCTTGCCTGTCTTATAGCTTCTAAAAAAGGTAATGATTCAATATCACCTACAGTACCACCAATTTCAGTTATTACAATATCTGCGCCTGATTCAATTGCGGCTTTTTTTAATTTATCCTTTATTTCATTTGTAATATGAGGAATAACTTGGACTGTTCCACCAAGGTATGCACCCTTTCTTTCTTTTGAAATAACACTTGAATAAATCTTACCTGTTGTAATATTTGAGTTTTGAGATAATGATTCATCAATAAATCTTTCATAATGACCTAAATCAAGATCTGTTTCAGCTCCATCATCTGTTACAAATACTTCACCATGCTGATAAGGAGACATTGTTCCTGGATCCATATTGATATATGGATCAAATTTTTGCATGAATATTTTTAATCCTCTATTTTTTAATATTCTACCAATTGAGGATGCTGCAATACCCTTACCTAAGCTTGATACAACTCCTCCTGTAACAAATATAAATTTAGTTTTAATTTTATCCATATTATCATCTCCCTATAATATTTTTCTTAATCTTTCAATTGCTTCTTTTGTCTTCTCGTGAGTATTAAATGATGTGATTCTAAAATAACCCTCACCAAAAGAACCAAATCCAGCACCAGGTGTTCCAACTACATTGGCATTTTTTAATAAATAATCAAAAAATTCCCAGCTTGTCATTCCATTAGGACATTTAAACCAAATGTATGGTGATGATTTACCACCTGTGTAATAAATACCTTTTTCATCAAAGAAATTTGATAACATTTTCGCATTTTCTAAATAATAATTAATATTATCCTTACATTCATTAATACCTTCTTTAGATAATGCAGCTTCTGCCGCTCTTTGAACTGGATAAGATACACCATTAAATTTAGTAGCCTGTCTTCTTTTCCATAATTTATTAATCTTTACACCTTCAGATTCTAATTTTAAAGGAATAATAGTAAAGCCGCATCTTAGTCCAGTAAATCCTGCTTGCTTAGAAAATGAGCATATTTCAATTGCACATTCCTTTGCACCTTCAATTTCATAAATTGAATGTGGCTTATCATTATCATTTATGAAAGCCTCATATGCAGAATCATAAATAATTAATGAGCTTGTTTTTAATGCAAATAAAACCCATTCCTTTAATTGTTCATGATTATATGTAGCACCTGTAGGATTATTAGGTGAGCATAAATAGATAATTGAATTAGCTTTAATTTCATTATTTGGCATAGGTAAGAAATTATTATCCTTATTACCATTTATAAAATTAATATATCTTCCACTCATAATATTAGAATCTAAATATACAGGATATACAGGATTAGGAATATAAATATTATTATCACCAAATATATCTACGATATTACCTAAATCTGATTTAGCTCCATCAGAGATGAATATTGAATCTAAATCAAGATTAATATTATTTGATAAATAATATTTTTTTACTGCTTCTTTAACAAAATCATAACCATATTCTGGTGGATAGCCTCTAAATGTATCTTTATTACCCATTTCATTTGATGCTTTAATTAATGCATCAATTACACTTTTACCAAGTGGTAATGTAACATCACCTATTCCAAGTCTTATAATATCTGCCTTTGGATTTGATTCTTTATATTCCTTTATTCTTTTATTAATTTCAGAAAATAAATAATTTTCAGAAACATTTAAAAAATTCTTATTAATTTTAATATTCATATCTCTATATATTTCCTTTCTAATAAATATGATGAAACAATAATTGAAGCTGCCTTAAATAAATTTATTCGAACACTCATCGCATACCTTTCTAAATATTTATGAGCTTCATCCTCAGACATTTTTTTAGATATTATTAAATAGGCTTTCGCAGTATCAATTAATTTATATTCTTCTTTATTTAATAAATTATTTTGTTTTTTTATACTACTTAATAAAAGTACCTTTAATAATTCAATTAATTCATTAACACTTAAAGGTCTTCTTATCATGATTAAGCCATTTTTAATATTTTTAGATAATTCATCTGAAATATAATTTTGATCAACTATTGTTAAAATTGGTATCTCATTTATTTTTTTACAAATATAATTAACCTCATCAAAATCATATTGAATTTTATTCGTCACAACAAAATCAATATCCTTTTTATTATCAATATCCTTTATATTATTAATAAATTCATATTGAACCTTATAAGGAAGCAAAGAAAATATTTGATTTATATAATTATTAAAATTATTAAAATCGCTTAAAATTAATATTTTTATAATTTTATTCAAATCCATTCTTACACCTCCATATACTCAAACGAATAAAAAACGAATTTTTAATCATTTTTTAAATAATATTTGAAAAATTATGCATTTTTTATCAAATATACAATTTAATTTAACACCTTTTTAACGTATAATCAACACAAATATTCAAATTTTTTGAATTTTATTGAAATTTTATTCGTTTTTTTATTGTTTTTGGGTAATTTTTCCAAGATATTTGTATTTTTTTAAAATTTTATTCGTTTGCCTATTGACAAAATAATATTCGGTGCTCTATAATGGTGGCATAAAGGGCAAGGAGGCCTAGTGAGATATCACTTTCTCCCTGCCCCTTTATTTTTTATGGAGGATTATTTATGAAACAAGTAACAGATTACTTTGGCTGCCTTGTATTTAATGATAAGGTCATGAAATCAAAATTGTCTTCAGATGTTTATAAGAAACTTAAGAAAACAATTAATGATGGAAAAGAATTAGATATAAGCGTTGCAAATTCTGTAGCACAAGCTATGAAGGATTGGGCTATAGAAAACGGAGCTACACATTACACACATTGGTTCCAACCTATGACTGGTTCTACTGCTGAAAAGCATGATTCATTTATTTCACCTGAAGGAAATGGTGAAATCATCATGGAATTTAAGGGCAAGGAATTAATTAAAGGTGAACCTGATGCATCTTCTTTCCCTTCTGGTGGATTAAGAGCAACATGTGAAGCAAGAGGATATACAGCTTGGGATCCTACATCATATGCGTTTATTAAAGATAAATGCTTATGCATCCCTACAGCATTTTGTTCATATGGTGGTGAAGCACTAGATAAAAAGACACCTTTATTAAGATCTATGCAAGCTTTAAATAAGCAAGCATTAAGAATTTTAAAATTATTTGGTCAAGATAATGTAACTACAGTTAAGACAACAGTTGGTCCTGAACAAGAATATTTCTTAATTGATAAAGCAATGTATGAAAAAAGAAAAGATTTAATATATACAGGAAGAACATTATTTGGTGCAATGGCTCCTAAGGGACAAGAGCTTGATGATCATTATTTTGGTTCTATTAAAACTAGAGTTCAAGAATTCATGAATGATTTAAATGAGGAATTATGGAAATTAGGAATTTTAGCAAAAACAGAGCATAACGAGGTTGCACCTGGTCAACATGAGCTTGCGCCTATATTTGCAACTACAAATATTGCAGCTGACCATAACCAAATTACAATGGAAATGATGCAAAGAATTGCTAAAAAGCATAATCTTGTATGCTTATTACATGAAAAACCATTTAAAGGAGTAAATGGTTCCGGTAAGCATAATAACTGGTCAATGTCTACTAATACAGGAATCAATTTACTTGAGCCTGGTGATACTCCAGCAGAAAATGCTCAATTCTTATTATTCTTAGTATCTGTTATTAAAGCAGTTGATGAATATCAAGATTTACTAAGAATATCTGTAGCAAGTGCATCAAACGACTTCCGTTTAGGTGCAAATGAGGCACCTCCTGCAATCATTTCAATATTCTTAGGATCAGAGCTTCAAGCAGTTATTGATTCAATTGAAACAGGTAAGCCTTTAAAGACAGGTGGAAAGACATTCTTAAAAATTGGTGCAGATGTATTACCTCCACTTCCAAAGGATACTACAGATAGAAATAGAACTTCTCCTTTTGCGTTTACAGGAAATAAGTTTGAATTTAGAGCTTTAGGTTCCTCTGATTCTATTTCTTGCTGCAATATTATGTTAAATACTGCAGTATCTGAATCATTAAAGCAATTTGCAGATAAATTAGAAAAAGCTAAAGATTTTAATTTAGAATTACATGAATTAATTAAAGAAACTATTATTAAGCATAAGAGAATTATATTCAATGGTAATGGTTATGATGATTCATGGGTTAAGGAAGCTGAAAAACGAGGCTTATTAAATTTAAAATCTACACCTGAAGCTTTACCATATTATTTACATGATAAGAATATTAAATTATTTACATCTCATGAAATATATACATTAAATGAAATTAATGCTAGATATGAAATCGGACAAGAACATTATTCTAAGATTGTAAATATTGAAGCATTAACATGTTTAGATATGCTAAACAAGGATTATTTACCAGCCATTTCAAAATATACTAAAAATTTAGCCGAAACAGTTCAATTAAAGAATTCATTAGGCATTAATAATACATATGAATTTGTTACATTAAATAAAATTAGTACGGATCTTTCTAAAGCATTTGAATTAAAGATGGATTTAGAAAAGACTCTTGAAGGAGCTAAAAAGATTGAGGATTGTACAAAATTATCTATGTATTATAGAGAAAAGGTCCTTCCAATTATGGAGGATGTAAGAGAGATTATTGATGGAATTGAATTAAATGTTGATTCTAAGGATTGGCCAGTTCCATCATATGGAGATTTATTATATAGTGTTAAATAAAAAATAAATAAAGGGGAAAGATTATTATGTGGGATTATCAAATTTGGAAATTAATTGCAATCGCCTTGATATTCTTTATGCAGGCAGGATTTGCAATGTGTGAGGCGGGTTTCACAAGAGCAAAAAACACTGGTAACATCACAATGAAAAACCTAATGGATTTTTGCTTAGGAACTATCACATTTATCTTAATCGGTGGACCTATCCTATGTGCTGAAAATGCAATTGCAGGCGGTATCCTAGGGGATGTAGGTCAAGTTTACAAAGGAATGTTTGGCGATGGTGCTTCATGGAGTGGTTGGACAGATTTCATTTTTAACCTAGTATTCTGTGCAACTACAGCAACAATCGTATCAGGTGCTATGGCTGAAAGAACAAATTTTAAAGCTTATTGTATCTATTCAATGATTATTTCAGCAGTCGTATATCCAGTTGAAGCATATTGGAACTGGGGTGTTGGAAACAATGGTTGGTTACAACAATTAGCTTCAAGCTGGGGTCTACTTGATGGTGGTACAGCTCAAGGATTTATTGATTTATCTGGTTCTTGTTTTATTCATATGGTAGGTGGTTTAACAGCCCTTATTGGTGCATGA
>JAEEGL011441270.1_pt1 | contig 19315 bp, 19 predicted proteins | sample 9134231 | NCBI WGS metagenome assembly JAEEGL01 (sample SAMN16246548, study PRJNA631951) | gut metagenome | biome: gut microbiome; feature: rumen; material: fiber-attached | host: Bos | place: Iran: Karaj | collected 2018-10
AGGGTCTTTCTCTACCAGGTAGACATGAATACCGCGGTCCGCAAGATCCAACGAAGCCTGGATTCCAGCGATTCCTCCACCGATAACCAATGCCGATTTGCTCAAATCATTGCCTCCGTATACCAACTGGTGTTTGGAACAATTGAGGGTAACTGATACGGTATAATAAGGGCTACGGAAAAATCATTTTATAGATAGACATACAGACTTTCTTAACTACCAATAAAAAAAATTTTTAGGATAGGCTAAAAATTACCATAGCCAGACATCTCAAATGACCTGAATCGCCGAATTATTCTTCGTAATAATGCTACAAGTTTTTTTGTGGAAAAAAATCGATCTTCGGATACCAAAAAAATATGCATAAATCTGGATTGGCTTTATCATCCAAATAATGATTTAAATACTGAGCAATACCAAGCAGAGGGGCTCCGGACATCTGGCTATGGCAGAGGGTGGATGGATAATCATCCATCATATTAGTATTACTATTTTAAAATTCGTAATAACCATGCCGATTCCGCATCGGAGGCCCTCCAGAACTACGCGAAAACGGGACAGAGCTTCCGGGACCCCTGACAACCGTTATAACCGATGAACGGCTGAGCGCCGACATGACCGTAAAATCCGTCCGCGGAAGGCGCCGCTACATCTCTTTCGAAGTGCCCGAAGGCACCGTCCGCGACGGCATCGTCTCTGCGCTTGAGAATGCGGATCCCCCGATCCCCGGCGCCAAAGCGATTACCTGCGGGAAAGGGAAGGCCGTGGTCAGATGCTCCCCTTCCGAAAGGGAAGCGACGGTCTCCGCCATAACGGCGGCTTTCGAAGGGTCGAAATCCCTCAGGACGTCCGGAACCCTCCGCGCGCTCCGGGACAGGGACCCCGGACTCAGAGTCCCGCGCAAGAAGAAAAAATGAACGCGCGGAAGAACCTTGCTAAACGTCTTTATATCGGCCTTGTTTTCACGCACCCGTTAATAAGGAGTTGAAAGAATGCAACCTGGGCAGATGGCATATGACAAAGGAACCAACATCTTTTCCCCGGACGGAAGGCTTTTCCAGGTGGAATACGCCCGCGAAGCCGTCAAGAAAGGGTCATCGACCATCGGAATCAAGTACAAAGGCGGGGTCGCACTCATCGTGGACAGGAGGTCCCTGAACAGGCTCATCGAACCCAAATCCACCGAGAAGATCCACCAGATCGACGAGTACACCGGATGCGCAACTTCCGGTCTCGTGGCCGATGCCAGAGTCCTCGTGGACTACGCGAGGAGGGTATCGGAAGAGCACAGGGTCAACTTCGGCGAGAACATGTCCGTCGAGATGCTCGTCAAGGAGATCTGCGACGCCAAGCAGCAGTACACCCAAGGCGGATACCGCCCCTTCGGGACCGCTCTCCTGGTCGCCGGATGCGACGAGCTGGGAGTCCATCTCTTCGAGACCGACCCGTCGGGAGCCCTCGTCGCGTACAAGGCGACCTGCATGGGGATCGGGCGCGCCGCGGCGGTCGAAGTCCTGGAGAAAGACTACAAGGACGACATGGAATTCTCCGAGGCCATGAAAGTGGGCCTCAAAGCCCTCGAAGCCGCCATCGAAGAGGAGCCCCAAGCCGACTGCATCGAGATCAGCGTGGCCGAGGAAGGCAAGAAATTCAGAAGACTCTCCGAGTCCGAGATCTCCGGCCTCGTCGGCAAAGAGTGAAGGCAGAGACATGGTAAGCCTCGACGACGCTATAACAGCCAAACTGGAGACCCACGGCGAAACGTTCGAGATCCTTCTTGACCCCAAGGTAGTGGACCTGATCAAGCAGGGAAAGACGTTTGACATCGTCGAATACATGGCCGTCGAGGAAGTCTTCAAGAACGCAAGCAAAGGGACCAAGCCCGCTGAAGACAAAATCAAAGAGGCATTCGGGACCGACGACATCGGGGAGATCGCGAGGAAGATAGCGGAGAAAGGCGAGATACAGGTCACCGCGGAGCAGCGCAAAGAAATGCTCGAAGCCAAGAGGCAGCAGGTGATCGCGTACATAGCGTCGAACGCCATCAACCCCCAGACCCACACCCCGCACCCTCCTCTGAGGATCCAGCTGGCCCTTGAAGAGGCCAAATTCCGCGTGGATCCCTTCAAACCCCTTCAGAAGGAGATCGACGAGGCCATGAAGCTTCTCAGGCCTCTGATCCCGATAAAATTCGAGAAAAGCCGCATAGCGATCAAGCTGAACGGCTCGGATTACGGCCGCTGCTACGACGACCTCATCCATTACGGGATGGTCGAAAGGGAGGAGTGGACCGCGGACGGCTCGTGGATAGGGGTCATGGAGATCCCCGGCGGGCTGACCAACGAAATCACGGACAAGCTGAAGCACAAGACCAAAGGCACGGCTTCCGTGAAACTGATTAAATGACATTGAGAGTGATAACAGATGGAAAAGAGAAATGCCAGGCAGACGCGCGAGATCGTCGTCCCCGGCGATGTCCTCGACGGTTCGGGGATGAAGCCCGGCGAGAACGCTTACGTGTTCGACGGCAAAGTCCGCGCCAGCGTGATGGGCGTCAGGAACGTCTTCCAGAACACGGTCGGAGTCATACCCCTGAGAGGGTGCTACATGCCGGCGTCCGGGGATACCGTGATCGGCATCATCGTGGACATCGGCCCCTCCAACTGGCTGGTCGACATAGGCGCCCCCTATCCGGCGCCCCTCCACGTCAACGAAGTCCCGTGGAAGGTTGAATTCGGAGACACTTCCAGATACCTGAGCATGGGGCAGGTCGTCCTTCTCAAGGTGCTGTCAGTCGACGAGAGCAAGAAGATCAACGTCACCATGAAGGATTCCGGCCTCAGGAGGCTGGAGGGCGGGAGGCTCGTGAAGATCTCCCATTCCAAGGTATCCAGAATCATAGGCAAGAGCGGATCGATGATCTCCATGCTGAAGAACATGACCGACTGCCGCATCACCGTGGGGCAGAACGGGATGATCTGGATCGACGGGGACGACAGAAACGCCGACGTCGCCGCCCAGGCGGTGAAAATGATCGAGGCCAAGGCCCAGGCCAGCAATCTCACAGACAGGGTCAGGGAATTCATAGAGAGCGAGCTCCCCCGGGAAGAGGACGAATACGAAGAGGAGGAGGACTGACAATGAGCGGACATACTGATATGGTATTGGTTGACGAGAACGGAATGAGGATCGACGGGCGCACCGCCGAGGAGCACAGGCACATCAAAGTGGAGGCCGGAGTGCTGCACAACGCCGACGGCTCCGCATACGTGGAGATCGGGAAGAACAAGGTCCTCGCGGCCGTGTACGGGCCCAGGGAATGCCACCCCAGACACCTGCAGAACCCCACCAAGGCGATCGTGCAGTGCAAATACAACATGGAGGCCTACTCCGTCAGCGACAGGAAGAGGCCCGGACCTGACAGAAGGTCCGTGGAGATATCCAAGCTCATCTCCGAGGCGCTGGAGAAGGTGGTCCTCACCGAGCTCTACCCCAGGGCTTCCATCGACGTCTACATCGAGATCCTCCAGGCCAACGCCGGGACCAGATGCGCCGGGCTCACCGCCGCTTCCGTCGCCCTCGCCGACGCCGGGATCCCCATGAGAGACATCGTCCCCGCCATCGCGGCCGGGAAAGCTGACGGCCACGTCCTCCTCGACCTCAACAAAGAAGAGGACAACTACGGGCAGGCGGACGTCCCGGTGGCGATCATACCTTCCACCGACGAGATCGTCCTGCTCCAGATGGACGGGAACATGACCCGCCAGGAATTCGACCGCGCCATCGAGCTGGCGGTAGGCGCATGCCACGAGGTCTACGACCTCCAGAAGGACGCCCTCAAAAGACGCTATTCAAAAACTTCCCAGGAGAGTGAGTGAGCATGGGCAGCGAAATAATGTCGGACATAAAGCGCGACCACATCCTCAAGCTTCTCGGGGACGGGAAGAGGGAGGACGGCCGCGGAGTCACCGATTACAGGAGCATCAAGATCGAGACCAACTGCATCGAGAGCGCCGACGGATCCGCCGGAGTGTATCTCGGCAACACCAAGGTCATGGCCGGAGTGAAGATCATACCCGGAACCCCCTTCGGAGACACCCCCAACATCGGAGTGCTCACCACCGGGGCCGAATTCCTTCCCATGGCGCACCCCTCGTTCGAATCCGGGCCGCCCGGAGAGGACGCCATCGAGCTCGCCCGCGTCGTCGACCGCGGAATACGCGAATCCGGGATGGTCGACGTCGAAGCGCTGTGCATCACCCCCGGAGAGGAGGTGTGGATGTGCTTCGTGGACATATACGTCCATGATTACGACGGGAACCTGTTCGACGCGGCGAACCTCGCGGCGGTATCGGCCCTCAAGACGGCGACCATCCCCTGCGCCCAATACGGCAAAGGAGAGGACAGGCCCCTGCCAGTCACCTGCATACCCATATCCGTCACGGAATCGAAAGTCGGAAACACTTTAATAGTAGACCCAAATTTCGACGAAGAGCAGATTTCATCCGCCCGTTTGACCGTCACCACTGATGACAACGGCAATTTCAGGGCAATGCAGAAAGGAGGATGCGGGTCGATCACCCTTGACGAACTGAGCCTCTGTCTGGACAGGGCCGTGGAAAAGGGTGCTGAGATCAGGAAAATCATCGGGTGATTACAATGTCAAAAAGAACAGTCAAAGTAGGGAGCGCCGGAAGGTTCGGCGCAAGGTACGGAGTCATCGTGCGCAACAGGGTGAAGACCATCGAGGCCAGCCAGAAAGCCAAGCACGAGTGCCCCGTCTGCCACCACGAGTCCGTGAAGAGGGTCAGCTCCGGCATCTGGTTCTGCAAGCGCTGCGGGACCAAGTTCGCCGCCGAAGCTTACAGCCCCAACGCGAAGAAAGAGATTTCCAAGGTCTCCGAGCAGTGAACGGGTGGTCCGATTGTACAGATGCGCCAAATGCAACGAACCTGTCAGGAACGACCCGAAAACCCTCGGACTCCAGTGCGAGAAATGCGGGTCGAAGATATTCTTCAAGGAAAGGCCTTCCACGAAGAAGACCCTGTATTCGGACTGAGCATGTTCAGCGCGGAGCTCAGGATCGAGGGGGATGCCGCCGGAGCGGCCCTGCCCTCGATCGGACCTGAGGCGGGACGGGAGCTTCCCCGCACGGAAACGGAGATCGCGGCCGACGGAGAAGCCGCCGTCATACGCATAAAGGCCGCGGACGCTTCCTCGATGAGGGCCGCGCTCAACTCATACCTGGAATGCATCAGGATAATCGAAGACATCCACAGACTCACGGAAGTAAGACAATGAACGGAATCAGCCCCCAGCTGCAGAATCAGATAGCGCAGTTCCAGCAGGTCCAGCAGCAGCTCCAGGCCGTCTCCAGCCAGAAGGCTCAGATGGACTCCCAGAAGCGCGAGATGGAAAGGACCCTGGAGGAGCTCGACAAAAGCACCGGAGCGGTCTACAGATCCGTCGGAACCCTTATGATCAAGGTGGACGACACCCAGGCCCTCAGAAGCGAGCTCGAGGAGTCCATAGAGCTCATGGACGTAAGGATCGGATCGCTTGCCCGCCAGGAAAGCGGCCTGAAAGACAGGTTCCAGTCGCTCCAGGAATCCATAAACGCCGCCATGGGCAGGACCCAGGCATAAAGCTTCTTTCCGCGGGACATCCCGCGGCTCCCTTTTTTACCGCACATTTAATTGCGCTGTTGCATTATCCCCGGCAGAAATGCGCGCCGCGGATGCCGCCATATATTTCAGGCAGCGCGAAGCGGCGGCGCGAGGCAGGGAAATAGAATGGACAACGGGACAGACGCCGCCGAAGGACGGCAGTCAGAATACGCTTTGGTCCTGGACGGCGTCCGCAAATCCTACGGAAACAGGGAAGCCGTGCACGGGATATCGCTGGCCGTCAGGAAGGGCGAGGTCTTCGGCCTCATAGGCCACAACGGCGCGGGAAAAACCACCACGCTGAGGATGATATCCACCATCCTCCGCATAACATCCGGCTCGATACAGGTCTGCGGCTACGACGTGGCCACAGAGCCCGACAAGGTCAGGGAGATCATCAGCTACCTCCCCGAGGACGCCGGCGCATACAAGGACCTCACCGGGCGCGCGTACCTGGATTTCATATCGAAATTCTACACGTCCGGGGAGGCCCAGAAAGAGATGTGCGGCAGGGGGATGGAGATAGCCGACCTGGGGGAGAGGATAGACTCCAAGGTCGACACATACAGCAAAGGGATGATGCGCAGGCTACTCATAGCCAGGGCGGTGATGCCCTCCCCGAAGCTGGCCATAATGGACGAGGTCACGTCCGGGCTGGACGTCATCAACGCCTACGAGATCAGGGAGCTCATAAGGGACATAGCGAACAGCGGAGTGACCGTGGTGATGTCCTCGCACAACATGTTCGAGGTCGATATGCTCTGCGACAGGGTCGCCATGATGGACCACGGGAACATCATCCTCATGGGGACGCCCGAAGAGCTCAAACAGAAATACAATGCGGAGAACCTCGAGGAAGTCTTCGTCAAGGCGGTGAAAAACAATGAGCGATCTCACTAACATCGTCAGGAAAGAGCTGAAAGAGCTCCTGACGCCGGGATCGGTCATCTCTGTCGTATTCATGATGGTGCTGTTCGCGATGCTGGGCGGCCTCATCGGCGGCGAGGTGGAGAAGGCCAAGGTCCTTCCGGCCATATCGATCGTCGACGGCGGGAACGGAGAGGTGACGCTCCCCGACGGAGGCACATGGAGCCTCGAAAAGAGCGTCGAATCGATCTACCTTCCTTCCATCCCGGAAGGGGCGTCCATCAGCGATTTCATCATCGAACTGACCTCCAAGAAGACCGCCGGCGGAAGCATAGACTACGCGGACCTCCAATCGCAGATGAAAGCGGCGGGGACTGCGTGCGCCATGATAGTGCCCCAGAACTTCGCCGAATCAATAAGCGGCAAAACCCAGGCCGGCCTGGAGCAGTTCTACATATACGAGCCGACCGGAATGTTCGGGACCGCGCCGTCCTCCGTGGCGGCCACCATCGCGGCGTCGCTGAACTCGATGCTGTCCAGAGCACTCCTGACCGAAGAATTCGGACCGGAAGACTATTCGTTCTATATCAATCCCATAGACACCGGCAGCATTGGCACCATGGTCAACGGTAACTATGTGAAGGACGTCACCCCCGGCGCGATCGCCAACCAGGTGTCCAGCCAGACGATGCTGGTCCCGATGGTCATCATGATCATCATAATGATGGTCGGAAGCATCGTGATAAGCTCCATGGGCTCCGAGAAGGAGAACAAGACGCTGGAGACGCTGCTCACGATGCCCATAAGGAGGACCACCATAGTCACCGGGAAGATCATCGCCGCCGCTCTGGTCGGTCTGATCTACGGCCTGGCGTACATGTTCGGGATGAGCTTCTACATGAACGCCCTGACCTCCGAAATAACCTCAGGGGTCAGCCTGGAGAGCATAGGGCTGGGCTTGGGCCTGCAGGATTATGCGTTCCTGATGGTGTCGATGTTCCTGTCCATCATCTGCGCACTCGGATTGTGCATGATCCTGGGCGCGTTCGCCAAGAACAACAAGTCCGCCCAGACCATGACGCTGCCCATCAGCATCCTGGCCATGATACCCATGTTCATCATCATGTTCTCCGGATGGTACGGATCCTCGGCGCTGGTCCAGGCTCTCCTGTTCGTCATCCCGTTCTCGCACCCGATGATCGCCGTGGAGGCGCTGATGTACAACGACTACATGCTTGTCATCTCCGGCATAGGGTACATGGCGGTGTTCGCCGCTGCGGCCATACTGGTGACCGTGAGGCTGTACAACTCCGACATCCTGGTCACGGGGCTGGGGCAGAACGGCTTCGTCCAGAAGCTCACCGGCAGAAAATGAGCCCGGGGAAACCCCGGCAGACCTATTGCGGGACACCGAGGCGGTCCGAGGGAAAGGGCCGCCTCCCGATTCTCAAATAACAAATACGTTCCGCGCAATCGGAGGGCATGGCCGGAAGCATAGCCTCCCTGCTGGAAGGCAGAAGAAAGATCATACTCGTGCACGGGAACGCCGACATGGATGCCATCGGGTCGGCATATGCCCTGGCGGAGCTCTTCCCTCCCGCCGAAGTATACGCGCCCAACGGGATGGACCGCGTGGCCAGGATCGCGTCCGAGAAAGTCGGCATGCGCACGCTGGAGGAATGCGACATAAGCTCGTACGAGCTGGCAGTAGTGGTCGACACGTCAGCCCCGGAGCAGCTGGAGACCGACCAGGCGATACCTTCCGGCGCCGTGGTCATCGACCACCACCGCGACACCTGCGGCTGGGCAGGGCATCCCGTCCTCCGCGACGAGACCCGCGTCTCCTGCTGCGAGATCATCCTCGATCTTTACAGGGAAGCCGGCAGGAGGCCTTCCAGGGAGGCGGCCATGATGCTCCTCGGAGGGATGATAACTGACAGCGGCGGATTCCAGTTCGCGGATTCCCGCGTCCTCCGCGCGTTCGCGTCCCTCATGGACGAATACGGCGTCCAGATGGACGAGGCCTTCGAATTCACCCGGGCCCCGGTAAGCATGTCGGAGAAGGTGGCGGTCATGAAAGCGATGGAGCGCGTGAAGTTCGACCGGGCCGGCACCATGATCGTGGCCACGACGGTGGCAGGAAGCTTCGAGGCCTCCGTATGCAGGGCGCTGCTGAACGCCGGCGCCGACATCGCGTTCGCCGGATCGCAGAGGGACGAAGAATTCCGCCTCAGCGGCAGGGCCACGCAGGACGCCGTGAGAAGGGGGATAGACCTGGGCTCGATGATGTGCGCCGTGGGGGAGGAGACCGGGAGCGCGGGCGGAGGCCACGGAGGCGCCGCCGGGATCGCCGGGACCGGAGACGCGGAAGCGATGCTTCATATCTGCTCGTGCAGATGCATGGACGCCATGAGGGAGATCAAAGCCCGGGAATCGGCCTCGGAAAGGAGGGAATGACGATGGATTATCCTCTGCTCAGGGAATGCTATCTGTCCAGCACGGTGAAGGACCGCAACGGCTACAATTACTTCCAGAACCCTATCAGCGACGGCGTCCCGTACGTGGATCCGGCCGTGCTGAAAGAGGTCGCCGACGGGATCATATCGATATCCGAGGGAGGCTGCGACATGATACTGGCGCCCGAAGCCATGGGCATCCCGATAGGCGCCGCCATATCCCTGAAGACCGGATAGCCGTTCTCCGTCGTCAGGAAGAAATCCTACGGGCTCCCGGGGGAGATCAGGCTCATCCAGAAGACCGGATACTCCCATTCCGAGATGTTCCTCAACGGGGTCCGCCCGGGGATGAGGATACTGATAGTGGACGACGTGGTGGACACCGGCGGGACGCTGGTCGCCGTGGCCGAAGCCGTCAGGGAATCTGGAGGCACGGTGGAGGAGATCATCACGGCGTATTCCCTGCCCGAGGACCTCTCGGAACTGTCCGCCAGGGCCGGGGCCCCGATTAAATCGCTGCTTTCAATCGGCCTGGACGGCACGAAGCCTTTCATAAGGTAACGCACGCGCACGCGCCGCATTTATCGCCGGCCGGGTCGGAAAGGGTCCCATGGACCTCGCCCTGGCAGCCGTCTGCATCATCCTTTCCGCCGCCGGGTCCGGACTCGGCACGCTCAGCGGCCTGGTGCCGGGGATACACGTGAACACGCTGGCATCCGTGCTTCTGGCGTCATATCCGGCTGCCGAAGCGGCGATTTCGCCTTTCGCAGGACCTGAGGGCGCTGCCGCGGGGATATGCTGCTGCATAATGTCCGCGTCGGTCACGCATTCCTTCCTGGATTTCGTGCCGTCGGTGTTCATCGGCGCCCCCGACTCCGAGGATTCCGTGTCCGTCCTGCCCGGGCACAGGCTCCTGATGAAAGGCAGGGGGATGGAAGCCGTGAGGGCTGCCGCCATCGGAAGCCTGGTGGGGACCTCCTGCGCAATACTCATGGCGATCCCGCTGCAATACGCCCTGCGGGCAGGATTGGACGGGATCCTGGGCGGGCTGACACCTTTGGCGGTTGCCGGAGCCGCGACGGTGCTGATAATATCCCAGTTCAGAAAAGGCTGCGGCATTCCGGGGACGGCCGCATTCATTGTCTCCGGGGCTCTGGGGGCGGCGGTGATGTGGCTTCCGATACCTTCGCACGGGATCGCCGGGGAAGGGTCGCTGATGTTCCCGATGCTGTCGGGCCTGTTCGGGGTCCCGGCGATGGTCTCGGCCGCTTCCGAGGGCAGGATGCCTGCCCAGAGCGAATGCCCGGACCCGGAAGTGGCCGGCGCGGGGCTGAGAGGAGTCCTGATGGGATGCGCCGCAGGATGGTTCCCCGGGATCACTTCGACGGTCGGAGCTTCCATCTCCGCATGCTTCATGCCGGAGAACCGGCCGGAAAGGTTCATCGCTTCGGTCGCCTCGATAGGATCCGTCACCGCCGTGCTCTCTATCGTGACGCTCTCCGTCTCGGGAAGCGGAAGATCGGGGACGGCTCTGGCCATAGGGGAGATCGCCGGGGATTCGCTGTCCGGCGCCGCGTCACAGACGTTCGTCCTGCTCCTGATGGCCGCCGCAATCGGCTCCCTGCTGGGATATTCCCTGACGGTGGCTGCCGGAAGGCTCCTCTCGTCGGCGGCCGGACGCATCGATCAGAGGAGACTGAACTTGGGGGCCCTCGCGCTGACGTCGGCTCTTGTCCTGATCTTGACCGGGCCGTTCGGGCTGGCGGTGCTGGCCGTTTCGGCTGTGGTGGGGTCCATACCCCAGTCGTTCGGCACGGACAGGACGATCCTGTGCGGCTGCCTGCTGCTTCCGGTGCTGCTCATGCAGCTCCGATCGGAGCCTGGACCCGGCCTTGGACATGAAGCGGGCATTGTCCACGATGAAGCGCTCGTGGATGCCGGACCCTATCACGCCGGATCCGTCCCTGACTTCGACCCTGAAGACAAGCCTCCTGCGGTCGGTTTCGATGAGTTCGGTCTCGCAGACTGCCTCCGCTCCGACGGGGGAAGGAGCGGAATGCTCTATTTCCAGACGGGTCCCGACGGTGCTCTGGCCTTCTCCGAGCTGGTCCGCCACGCTTTCCGATGCCACCGACTCTATCAGCGCAATCATCGCCGGGGTCGCGTATACCTCCAGATCCCCGCTTCCCAGGGCGACCGCGGTGTTCTCCGGCGTGACCTTGGCTGTCTTCCTTCCTTTCGTGCCGATCTCCATGGCCAGGAACACGGGGACAGGGTATTTTATGGTTCCATGCGGCCCATCGGAATGGCGGCGGATGCGATAGCGAACCGGCACGGTTCCTGAGGCCGATGCGGCATGCGTAATACCCGGAAACCCACTTTCGGGGACCCCGTTCTTAGGTTCATATATTGAACGGGCATGGATGCCATGGGACAGAGGTTCATCCTTTCCCGGAAGGTGGAAGCCATGGAAGATTCGTATGCCATCCTCGGAAACGGCTTGGAGCGCCGCTCAGCGGCATGCCCGGCATCCGCGCCGGCTGCAGACCTTCTGGCTGAGCTGGCCGGGATGAGGGAATCCCTCCGCGACGACAGGGAAGACGGAGCCAAAGGGCGCTCCGTATGCTCCGACGAAGTCCTGGAGGAGATGGCCCGCCGCCTTCCGGTAAGAGCCGAGGATCTGGCCGCCATCCCCGGGGTCGGGCAGCGCTTCATCGACCAATACGGCGAAGCCTTCCTGGAGATAACGGGCAGGTATTCCGCCGCGGCTTCCGGCGGCATAGGGCTCCGCTGCGAGACCGCCGCCGCCCTGAGAGAGATGGAGAAGGACCTCGCCGACCTCGGGAGGGGCAACCGCATGCTGTTCCAGTCCCGTCTGTACGGGAGCAGCGGCCTGGATCTGACCCAGATCCCCGGAGCAGACATCCTTGGGATGCTCTTCTCGGGCGGGAGCGTAAGCACAGCGGATGCGGACCGCATAACCCGCAGGCATGCCGTGGAAATCGTCCGCGAAGCTAACAGGGAGCTCCGCGACCGGGGAAGCTTCGACCTCTATGCCGCATATCCGTTCGCCGAGGGGAGATTAGAGGACGGATTCTCCGTCAGAGCCCCTCTCGCGCTGTTCCCCGTGTGCGTCGCCAGAGAAAAAGGCACAGTGGCCATAAGCGTGGATCCGTCGCGCGACGTCATATTCAACGGGACTCTGATCCTCGCCGGCATGAGGGCGTCCGGAGCCGACTGCCCGCTGCCCGAATGCACCGCTGAAGACGCATCCGCCGAAGGCTTCGCCGCCTGCATGTCCGCGTTCTATTCCGGGCAGGGGATAAGAATCCAATGGGATATGGAGGATCCGGTTCCGTTCGAAGGCGGTGAGCCCGACAGCATGGGGCATTACGCCTGCGGGGAAATCAGAGCAGTCCCGTTCGCGGTTCTGGGGAGGTACCCCCTGTACTCCGGATCGGTGCAGAAGGATTTCGGAGCCATAATCTCCGGAAACGCGGTGAGCGGGATCCTGGACAGGTTCGTCGCGAAGCCGAAACCGGAGCCGATGCCCGAAACCGAAGTCACTGAAAAGGACCTGTTCTGCGCCGGCCCGCTGGATCCCTCCCAGGAGCGCATAATCGCCGCTCTGGGCAGGACCGACTGCATAGTGATCCACGGGCCGCCGGGGACCGGGAAATCGCAGGTCATCACGGAAGCCGTCATATCCGCGGCGGCGAAGGGGATGAACGTCCTTGTGGTGTCCGAGAAGAAGACCGCGCTGGACGTGGTCCGCTCCCGGCTGGGGGACCTTTCAGACTACTGCATGATGGCGGACGACGCCGGGGACAAAGCATCCTTCTACGGGCAGCTGAACAGGATGCTTTCCCTTGAGGAACCGCCGGAGGCCCCTGAGATCGGGCCTATAAATGATTCCATAGAATCGGCGCTCGGGAAGCTGGGATCCATCGGGGACAGCCTCTGCGGCATAAGGGAATCGGGGCTGGATCCCATGAGGCTTTATACGGAGGATCTGGAGCGCAGGCTTCCCGGAAAAGGGATACCGGCCGATGTTCTCGGGAACGTCCCGAAAAAAGCCGGGGAGATGGGATATTCGGAGGCGGCGGAGATGCATGCCCTGTTCTCGGATCCCGCCAAGGCCGCCCTTTACAGGGATTACAAGGAAATCACCAGGAAATACCCGATACTCCTGGCACTGAAGGACGGCCTCACCGGCCAGGACATATCCGACCTGCGCCGCGGGATAGAATCCCTGGCTTCCCTTGGATCCGACGGGGCTCTGGCGAGATCGAACGGGAAAGCCAGAGAAGAGAACGCAGCCGCATCCCTCATCGGGAAATACTTCTCGGGTTACAGCCGCAGCATCGCGGATACCCTGCTCAGGGATCCGGAAGGGTCCGCCGCCGCTCTGGACAGCTATTGGACCTATTCCGCCGGGGAAGCCGCCTTCGGAGATCTCCCCTGGCCCTGGAAAGCGTATGGCAACGGGATGCTGGAGCTGGCATCCTCCGGGCTCAGCCTGGCCGAAAGCGAAGCCGAGATGTTCAAAGCGGTGGAATCTTCGCAGATATCCGGGTTCGACTCGGAGTTCGATGCATCCCCCCTCGAAGGCTTCGGCGGATGCCTGGAAGAGGCCGACGCCCTGATGGGCAGGAAGAGGAAGGCGGTACGCGCGCTCGTCCGCAGGAAACTCCACGGATACCTCTCCGAAATCAGGGATTCGAGGAGATCCGCCGACATCGCCAGGATCTCCGGCTCAAAAAGGAGATGGAGCCCGGGGAGATTCATGGGCCGCTTCGGATACGAGCTCATGGGGGGCATCCGCATATGGCTGCTGACCCCCGAAGCCGTGTCCGAGATGCTTCCCCTCGAGATAGGGCTGTTCGATCTGGCCATATTCGACGAGGCTTCGCAGATGCGCACCGAACGCGGGGTGCCCTCGCTTTACCGCGCCAAGAAAGCCGCTGTGGCCGGGGATCCGAAGCAGCTCCGCCCGGCCAGCATAGGGACGGGAAGATACAGGGACGGGGACGAGAGCCTTCTGGACGCGGCATGCCCCAGGTTCCCGTCGTTCCTCCTGAGCTACCATTACCGCTCCAGATATTCCGAGCTCATAGAGTTCTCGAACCGCGCTTTCTACGGCGGCAGGCTGATGGCGGCCCCCAACGTCAGCGAGCCGGAATCCCCGGCCATCGAAGTCCATGTCACCGACGGCATCTGGGAGGACCGGCGCAACGCGAAGGAAGCGCATGCCGCGGTGGACATCCTCAGAAGAGTCCTCTCGGAGCGCAGATGCGGGGAGACCGTCGGCATAATCACGTTCAACTCGTTCCAGAGGGACCTGATCAACGATGTCCTGGATGACGCATGCGCCTCCGACCCTGCGTTCGGCAGAGCCGTGTCGGAAGAGATGCGCAGGACCGAGAACGGGGAGGACGTGGGGCTTTTCATAAAGAATATCGAGAGCGTGCAGGGAGACGAGAGGGACGTGATAATATTCTCGTGCGGATACGGCAGGAACCGCGAGGGGAAGTTCCTCCAGAGGTTCGGATGGCTCAGCGCCAAAGGAGGGGAGAACCGCCTGAACGTGGCCATAACCCGCGCCAGACAGAAGACGATCCTCATCAGATCCTTCGATCCCGACGGCATCCGCACCGACGGGATCCTTGGTGGGCCGGAGATCTTCAGAAGGTACGTCAAGTACGCGGATGCCGTGAGCGCCGGCGACAGGGAAGAGGCGAGGCGCATACTGGACTCTTTCGCGCCCGCGGACTTCAGGGGAGCGGAAAACGAGGGACCGGCTCTGGATATAATCGGAGAGAAGCTCAGGGCGGCCGGGCTGGACGTGGAAAAGGACGTGGGATTGGGCGGCTACAGGATGGGATTGGCCGTCAGGAAGGACGGGAACCGCGTCCTGGGGATAGAGCTGGACCGCACGCTGTATATGTCCGACCCCGATCCAAGGTCCAGGGACTGCCTCAGGCGCAGATACCTGGATTCCAGGGGATGGAAGGTCATGCGCGTATGGACTCCGCTGATCTGGAGGGATCCGGACGGAGTCGCCGCCTCCATAATAGATGCGTCAGGATTTACGAAGGAATCTATGAAACATAAATAAATCCCGGCCCTCATAAATCATAATCATGGCAAAGACAACCCTGAAAATCGAAGGAATGATGTGCGAAGGCTGCGCAGCCAACGTCACCAAAGCTCTGGAATCCACAGAAGGAGTAGAATCCGCCGCCGTGGACCTGAAAAAAGGCACCGCGACCGTGATGCACAGCGGCGTCGCCGACGAGAAGCTCATCGGAGCGGTCGTGGACGCGGGATTCAGGGCTTCCGTCAAGAAAGGCCTGTTCTCATGAGCAGACGCGTCTTCCGCATAGGCGGCATGACCTGCGCGGCATGCGTGGGCAGAGTCGAAAGCGCCATAAAATCCGTCCCGGGAGTGCGGTCCGCGGAGGCCAACATAGGCAGCTGCACCGCCGCCGTCGAATATGACGGCACCCAGAAGACGGAGGCGGCCATAGCCAAGGCCGTGGAGGCCGCGGGATACGCCGTGGTCAGCGACGACCGCGACAGAGCCGCCGAGGAAGGCAGGGAAGCCCTGAGAAAACAGCTCCGCGATCTGGTGATAGCGGTCGTTTTCACGGTACCGCTCTCCATAATCGCTATGGGGCCCATGCTGGGGCTGTTCGAGCCGTTCCTGGACCCGCTGCCCTACTGCGTCCTGCAGGGGCTGCTGTGCGTCCCCACCCTGTACGCGGGAAGAAGATTTTTCAGGAGGGGGTTCCCGGCGCTGCTGTCCGCCCACCCGACCATGGATTCCCTCATAGCCCTGGGATGCGCCGCGTCGGTGGTCCTGGCTACGTACAACACGTATCTTGTGTACGCCGGGAACATGCACGCCATGCATCAGGTCTGCTTCGATTCCGCGTCGATGATCATAGCCCTGATAAGCGTCGGAAAATACGTCGAGGCCCGCTCCAGATACCAGACCGAAGATTCGGTGAGAAGCCTGCTTTCGACCGCCCCGGACACCGCCTGCGTCATCAGGGACGGGAAAGAGATGACGATCAGATCCTCCGAGCTCGTGCCGGGGGATGTCATGCTGGTGCGTCCGGGCGAGCGCATACCAACGGACGGGACGGTCATGTCCGGGATCTCCTCGGCGGACGAATCCATGCTGACCGGGGAGAGCATGCCGGTGGACAAGGGCCCCGGCGATTTCGTCTACGGAGCGACCGTCAACGGCGGCGGGAGCCTCCAGGTAAGAGCGGAGAAGACCGGCGAAGACACGGCGATTTTCCAAATCGCCCGCATGATAGAGATGGCCAGGAGCACCAAGGCTCCGGTGGCCGGTATGGCGGACAGAGTGGCCGCGGTCTTCGTCCCCGTGGTGATCTGCATAGCCATAGCCGCGTTCGCCGCATGGATGCTCGCCGGCAGGACCGCGCAGTTCTCGCTTACGGTCGCCATCTCCGTCCTCGTCATATCCTGTCCGTGCGCGCTCGGCCTGGCCACGCCCCTGGCCATAGTCGTCGGGACCGGGAAAGGATCCGAATACGGCATACTTTTCAAGACGGCAACCGCCGTCGAATCGTCTTCGAAGGTGGACACCATCGTCCTGGACAAGACCGGGACCTGCACAGTGGGATCCCCCGCCATAAGCGAGATCAGAGCCGTTGGCGACGAGGAGAGGTTCGTCGGCATCATAGCGGCCGCGGAATCCGATTCCGAGCATCCGCTGGGGAAAGCCATCTGCGCGTACGCGAAAGAAAGGGAGATAGCCCTGCCGCCTCACGAAGGGTTCAGAAGCCTCTCCGGGTCCGGCATCGAATGCGTGTGCGGCGGGAAGAGCGTGATAATCGGGAACCGGGCGCTCATGGCCGAAAGAGGGATCGAAATCCCTGAAGGGCATCAGGAACGCGCCGGGATGACCTGCGTGATGGCCGCGGAAGACGGGGGATTCATCGGATCCGCGCTCATATCCGACCCCATAAGGCCGGAGAGCCCGGACGCGATCCGTTCCCTGAAAAAAGACGGCATCAGCGTCATAATGGCCACCGGCGACGGCAGATCGGCCGCCGAAGCCATAGCATCCGAACTCGGCATAGACGAGATGCGCTGCGGAATGAAGCCGGGAGACAAGCTGAGGCTCGTCAAAGACCTTCAGATAGCGCAGAAACGCGTCGCCATGGTGGGAGACGGGATAAACGATGCCCCAGCCCTGTCCCAGGCGGACGTGGGCATAGCTGTCGGCGCCGGGACCGACGTTGCGATGGAATCCGCCGACATCGTCCTGATGAACAGCGACCTCCGCAGCGTCCCGGCGGCTCTGGAGACCGGAAGAGCGGTCATGAAAACGGTGAGGGAGAATCTTGTCTTCGCGTTCGGATACAACGCCGTATGCATACCCATCGCGGCCGGCCTCCCCGTCCTGCTCGGATACGGCGGCCTGACGGACCAGATGCCCATGCTCTCCGCGGCGGCCATGTCCCTGTCGTCGATATCCGTGGTCACCAACACGCTCAGGCTGAGGAGATTCAGGCCCGAAGCCTTATCTGGGCGCCAGCGAGGCTTCCCTGACCCTCAAGGTCCCGCCCTTGCTGGACCAATCCTTTTCGGCAAGGTCCACCGAGAGCGACAGCGAGTGCATCGGGGAATCTATCGTCATCGATTCATATTCCCCGCCCTCGCCCAGTATGCTTATCCCGGTCCTTCCGCGGATTTTTTTCAGCTCTGCGACGGCCTCAGCGTCTATCTCGCGCCCCAGCCATTCCTCCCCCAGGCCTTCCGCATAGCAGCCGACGATTATGGCACGTATCCCCGAAGCCAGGAATTCGTCCATGACGAGGTCCTGATCCTTCCTCCAGAGCGGCGAGAGCACCTTCAGACCCAGATCACCGCAGACCATGTTGATTCTGTCCCACTGGTAATCGGACCATACAGCCCCGGTCACTACGCCGTCGACGTCCAGCCCTTCCAGAGCCCTGCGGAGGCCTGCGACATCCCCCTCTTCGGTGCCGTCGCTGGCCGCGGCCACCATCATCTTGCCCATGGCCTCGGCCATCAGCGGTATGAGCTTCAGATTGGGGACATGGAATATCCATGAGTCATCCCCCTTCGGCATGACGCTCACCAGGCACGGGACCTCGTGGCCCATCTGCTCGGCCAGATACATCGAAAAAGTGGAATCTTTGCCTCCCGAATACAGAGATGCCAATCTCATGATAGAAAATCATTGCCGTTCCACTAATAGTTTTGGTGCATCCATTCGCCAACTATAAAAAAAAGTTAGCGCTAATGATTTCCAGATAAACCATGGACCAGCCATCGGAGAACAAGCGGAACTCCGCCGACATGAAAAAAATCGTCGCGGAAGCGGCCGTGGAAAGATACGTGAAGGACGGCATGGCCGTAGGGCTCGGAACCGGGACCACCGCCAACTTCGCGATACTGAAGATCGGAAAGCTCGTGGAAGAAGGCATGGACCTGACCTGCGTGGCGACTTCGGTCCAGAGCGAAAGGCTGGCCAGATCCTGCGGGATAGAGGTATGCGACCTCGACGAAGTTGGGACCCTGGATATCACGATAGACGGCACCGACGAAGTGGACCGCGACATGCAGCTCATCAAGGGCCTGGGCGGAGCGCTTCTCAGGGAGAAAATCGTCGCAGCGGCCACCGCCAAAGAGATAATAGTGGCGGGGGAGAGCAAAGTCGTGGACAAGCTCGGTACGAACGTCCCCCTTCCCGTCGAAGTCGTCCCGTTCGGCCATATGCACACGGCCAAGGCCCTCATGAAGCTCGGATGCACGCCCGCCCTCAGGATGGCCGAGGAAGGGATACCGTTCGCCACCGACAGCGGGAACTACATCTACGACTGCAGATTCCCTGGCATAGACATGATCTTCCGCATGGAATCCAAGATCAACGACATTCCGGGAGTGGTCGAGAACGGTCTGTTCCTGAATACGGCCTACGAAGTCCTCATCTGTGACAGCGGATTCAACATAAAGTCGCTGTCCGAGGAGGCCATCAGAAGGCGCGGGAACGACATTCGGCTGCTCCGACGGGCGGCCGGACTTCCCCCTCAGTTTCTCTAATAATATATAAAAAGGGCTGACAGCGCCTTTTTTATATCACCTCAGTATTAGCACCTTCCGATTCATTTCGCAGAGGTGAATATCAATGAAAATGCCCAGAAATATCAAAAGATACTGCCCTTACTGCAAGGCCCACACGACCCAGGAGGTCGAGAGGGTCAAGAAGAAGAAGGCCAGCGAACTCAAATGGGGTCAGAGGAGATTCAGAAGGGTGACCGC
>JAEEGL011830434.1_pt1 | contig 19315 bp, 12 predicted proteins | sample 9134231 | NCBI WGS metagenome assembly JAEEGL01 (sample SAMN16246548, study PRJNA631951) | gut metagenome | biome: gut microbiome; feature: rumen; material: fiber-attached | host: Bos | place: Iran: Karaj | collected 2018-10
ATACAATGAAAGACTTCTCATACGAAAATCACGGTTCTGAACTCATCAACTCGCGTCTCTGCGTTATCGAAAACCGAACCGCAAAAAACCGCACTCTCGAAAATCTCAAAACCTTACATTCGTGTATCGACCTCACAAGCTTGAGCAATGCCGACAACGAAAACTCAATTGCCGACTTTGTAATGAATGTAAACACTTTTAAGGAAAACAACCCCGACATTCCCAACGTAGCAGGCATATGCGTATATCCCAAGTTTGTGCCTGTGGTAAAAAAACTTCTCACCGTACCTTCTGTTAAGATTGTTTCGGTAGCTGGAGCATTTCCCCACTCACAAACATTCGAGGAAGTTCAACTTCGCGAAATAGAACTCGCAGTGGAAGCCGGAGCCGATGAAATCGACGTAGTTATCAATGCCGGCGAAATCATCGACGAAAACGGAAGCAAAGCACTTGCCACACTCAAAAATATGAAAAAAGCTTGCGGCAACGCTCATCTTAAAGTGATTCTCGAAACCGGCGCATATAGCTACGATTCCGACATTTACGATGCAGCCATCATTGCTATGAAAGCCGGAGCCAACTTTATCAAAACTTCAACAGGCAAAATGGAACCTGCCGCCACTCCCAAAGCAGCCTTGATTATGGCCATAGCCATCAAAGACTACGAACGTGCCTCAGGTGCTAAAATTGGTTTGAAACCCGCCGGAGGAATCCGCACTGCCGACCAAGCTCTCACATACTACACCATTGTAAAAGAGATACTTGGCGAAGAACGTTGCAACAGCGAATTTTTCCGTCTTGGTGCTACAAGTCTTTCGGCAGCTCTCATCAAAGATATTAAGAAATTTAAATAGGGCGCTCCCCTATCCTATCGCGACCATACGCGCACTTCCTTGTTGCCAATCAACAGCGAAATACCGTCCTTTTTGCCGTCTTCATCATACGAGACGCATATTTTTGGGTTTCGACGCTGATTCCAACGGTTGCGAATACGTTCTGCATCATCTTTGATGTCGGCAATGCCTTGTTCACCGATAAAATCCATACTTATAACCTGCCCGTTGCGGTCAGATTGGTTCATAGCATCCCAGTCTACCGCCACGGGCAGCATTGTTTCTTCGGGATAGGTAATCAACTGTTCGTCGATAGAGGCAACAACCATTTCTGATTTTATCGTATCTATTTGATTAATCGAAGGTTGAGTCAACGGTTGTGCCATGTAAGTATTAGTTTCTTCTGTGTGTGCAATAGTATTCGACATTTTGGGCAACACAGACGAATGATCGTTTTTAGGTTCATCTTCAATTATGTCGTTATCCACGGCAGCATACACATCACGACCGGTGAAATCCAAAGCAATATTGCCCGAAATCACAGCAGAATCGATATTGTAAGCCGGAGCATACATCACCCTGAACATAAAGAAAAAAGCCGAAACCGCCGCGGCGGCTGCCATCACATACAACAACGGACGGATTCGGCTGTGTTTGAGGGTTTGTTTATATGGGCATTGAATATCTTTGTTATCCAGTATCTTACAGTTGGAATATAAAACTGCGGAAGATAGGTTGGCATCGTTGTTTAGCACAAGATTGTTGTATTCGCATTTTTCGGCTTCGGTGGCAATGCCCTCGGTTACAAGCACCGCCAAACGATCGAAAAAAGGTGTATCCATTTCGTCAAAATCAGAAGTGCGCTTCAATTCCATAGCAAATTCGGCTTGAATAGAAGTATCTTTTGTATCCCCTACTGTGCAGTCGAATGCAGAGCGGTATTCATCAAACAGACCTCGGAACTCGGCGTTTTGAGCCACTGCACGTTCCAACTCTTTTGATTGTTGCTCGTTGAGAGCGCCATCAAAATAGTCAACTATCAATGCCTCAATATTTTCGCTATTTATCTTCATACCATTTCCTCCAAATCTGAATGAGAATGAATACCTACTTTTTCTAAATACTGTTTCAAGAAAACTCTTCCACGAAAAATGTAAACCTTAACCTGAGCAAGCGACAATCCTGTAATGTCGGCAATCTCCTGATACTGATAACCTTGAAGGTCGCGCAAGAGAATTACGCTTCGTTGTTCGGGTTTCATGGTCTGTAATGCTTGTTGAAGTATTTCTTGAACATCAGAATATTGATTAAAAGCATGTTGTTGAATATTTACCGACGTTTCCAAATCGTATGTAGGGTGATTTCTACGTGTATGGTCAATCATAGCATTGTAGGCACATCTAAAAAGATATGGTTTAGCTTTTTCGGCATTCAAATCGCCATGCACGCGCCAGAGTCGCTCAAACGAATCTTGCACAAGGTCTTTGGCAACTGCCTCGTCGTGCAGCGATTTGAGTAGAAACCTATACACAAAATCTGCGTATTGGTCAACACATTTGTTATAGTCGGTAATATTCACAATATCAATTTTTTAGAAAACCCATTTAATACCAACTGAGAAAGGATAAAGTTCGGGGCCATGTCCGTCTTTAAATAGCGGCACGGGCGAAAATTCTCCAAATATCTGAACGCCATTGTAACCGAATCCACCGATAAAAGAGTATTTTAACAAATTGGTTTCAAACGGTTTGCGAATACATTTTTTCTGACGTTCGTCGTCAATTTTGTACACTTGTTTTGTACGGCTACCGATTCGTATGCCGCCCATAATACCGGCATTAACAAAAAACTTGCGATAGCCCGATGTGCAAAACTCAAATACAAGAGGCACATTGAAGTGCATGATACGGTAATTAAAACGTTTAAACTCAGGCACTATGGTATTATAGTCGGCAGTAATTTGGCGATCTACAACCACTAGGTCGAAAGCCTCTTGAAAAGAGTAGTGGTTAAATTGCAACGCAAAACCCGAAACCAATCCGAAATTCTTGCTAAACGGCACTGCAAAATCGTTGAAATAGATTGAGAAGTCGAGCGAACGGGTTTCGTTAAGCGCTAAGAAAGGGTAATCTTCGGGAGTTTCGTATTTAAAGTCGCTATTTAGCAATCCGTTAATACCAAGGAATATACCCGAAAGATGGCCTTTAAAATCATTTTTCTTATTAAAACCAATGTGAGGGTCAAAAATATCAAAAGTGTCGTTTCCATCGTTATTAAGAATACGTTCTCCGTTGACCTCCACAGTTAAACTATTATCAGCCACACGTCGATAAATTTTTACTGTATTGCCATTGCGACCAATTTCCACGCGATTGGTATAAGAATTTACCATATTAGAATTGTTAATAGCGTCAAGGGCAATATCAATTTTTTTGATAGAAGAATCAATATCGCGAATGCCTGAATTAAGAGCCGAAATACGTTGATCGTTAAACGTATTTTGGTTAGAACTATCGCGAATAGCATTTATACGGCTTTCAAAACTTGCACGTCCTTCCAAAAGATCGCACTTGCGGTTGAGAAGTGCGGTTTTAGCCTCTGAGAGAATACCGCCAACATTTTCTTGAGCTGCGGCATCAAAAACGGTTGTTATGCTGACAAACAAAACCGTTAAAATTGTTGATAATATCTTTTTCATGGTTGTATTGTTTTTTGTTGTTTGCGCATAAGACGAACAACAAGGGTAAAAGTTACAGCCCGTTGCAAAAATAATTAAAAAAAATTTGCAAATATGCTCCAAAACCATTTACTTTACAACTCGAAAACGAATGCAAAATGCAACTGACCGAACGTGACTTTGAGAAACTATTTAAGGAACACTTTGTTTCCATCACCATATATAGCCGTAAGATAGTGCAGGACACCGACACTGCCAAAGATCTTGCGCACCGCTGTTTTATAAAAGTATGGGAAAAACGCGAAACGCTTCCCGCCGACAGCAACCTTAAAGCTTTGCTTTACCGCATTGCCCACAACCTATCAATCAACTACGTACGCGACCAGAAGAAATTCACAACCGACGAAACATTGCCAAACGTTGAAAGCGAAAACAACTACACCGACAACAACATAGTGGCAAGCGAATTGGAAGCGGCTATTGTAGACACCATCAAGCATATGCCCGAAAAAAGCCGCGAAGTATTCATTCTAAGTCGCTACCAACTGCTCACAAATCCGAAAATTTCGGAGAAACTTGGCATCAGCATCAAAACCGTTGAGGCGCACATCACCTCGGCATTAAAGATATTGAGAAAAAAAATATTCGGAAAAGAGAAAAAAAGTTAAAAATTGCTTAGGGTAAAAGCCCAATGGCGTGTTAAACAATAGACAAAGTACGTAAAACAAACTAATACCGACATTTTAAAAGAACCAAAAACCATGAACAACGAACAAATTTATGAAATACCGGAGATATCCGACATTCGTCTGCTCGACATCGACACCGACGCCGAGTGGGACAAATTGTCGTCGCAGCTCGGGTTTAAGCGTAAGACCAAAATCTTACGTATTGATATGCTTATAAAGATAGCCGCTGCCGTATTGATAGTGGTAGGCTTAGGCACTTTAATAAACAGCAGCATCAATAATTCCGGCATTTCTACTTTCTCTGCACAAAACGCTCCGGTAGAAACCGTAGTGGAACATTCTACACAAATAAGTCTCAACTGCAATAGTTCAATCACTTGCAATTCAAAACAAAAAGGCGTATTTAGCGTTGACCTCAAAGGCGAAGCATATTTCGACGTAGAGAAAAATCCCGAACGTACATTTGAAATCAATACTCAAGACCTCACAGTAGTAGTTCACGGCACTTCGTTCAACATTTGCGAAGATAATGATGCCACCATCGTAACAGTAACTTCCGGCGTAGTAGAGGTAATATCCAAAACAGACGGCAAGTCTGTTACCATCACCAAAGACAAACAACTCACATACAACCACAATGGTTTCGACGTGAAGACAGTTGACAATTTCAACAACATTGCTTGGAAACTCAAAGAGTTTAAATTCTGCAACACTCCTTTTGCTGAAATAATGGAGCAATTGTCTAAAGCTTATGGATTTACATACAATTTTGAAAATCCCGAAAGCAAAGACCTCAGAATTTCAGGCTCGTTTAGCAATCAGAAATTAGAATCGATTATCAACATTCTAAACCAGACACTTGATGAAACCGACATTGTAAACAATGCCGAAGGTGTCTACACCGTTAAAACCAGATGATTCACCAAATGTAAATGTCGGCAGCAGAAACCATCGGCAAAATATCAAAACACCTATTACTAACGGCGCTATTAATAGCCGTTATATTGCCACTGAAATCTTCGGCGCAAACCGACAGTACAACAAAAATAAGCATAGCGTTTAAGAAAAGCCCGCTGAAAGTGATTCTTGATGACATCACTACTCAGACGGGTTTTATGTTTGTATACAATAGTCAACTGGTTGACGATCAAGTAAAACTCGACATCAAAGTCAGAAACAAGAAACTCACCGATGTGCTATCACAAATAACGGCAATCACCGACATCGGATACTTTATTACCGAGCAGCAAATCATTCTAAAACCCCGCAAAAAAGACGTAAAAAGCTGTTCAAAAAACGAACAACGCTCCAAAAATATTACTATAAGCGGATACATACGCGACGCCTCTACACACGAAATTTTGATAGGTGCCACTATCTCGGTAGACAACACCACCGAAGGAACACTCACTAACCATTTCGGATATTACACTCTGCCACTCAAACGAGGCGAGTACACAATTGTATTTTCATATCTCGGTTACCGTCGTGAATACATCAAAATCAACCTAAAAGACAACATCACCATCGACAAAGACCTTGAACCAATTGAAACCCAACTAGAAGCCATAACTGTTAGCACCGACAAAAACAGCAACAAAATTCAGGAAGCTATGCACAACAGCTCGTCGCTCAAAGCATCCGACTTTGCTAAATACTCCGGACTTATAATCGGAGGCGACCTTGTGGGACTTCTTGCCACCGACCACGGCATAACCCGACAAAGCGACGGCTCGGCATTCTACAATGTGCGTGGAGGTTACAAAGACCAAAATCTTATTCTCATCGACGAAGCTCCCATTTTTCATCCATCGCACCTGTTTGGTTTTTATTCGGCAGTAGCGCCCGAGGCTGTTAACTCGCTCAACGTGTACACTTCAGATTTTCCGCTCAAATACGGCGGACGGTTATCATCAATCACCGACATTCACACCAAAGACGGCAGTAGCGGCAAGGTAATTATCAGCAGCGAATTTACACCATTGACAAATTCACATCGTGTGGAAACGCCAATATATCAAGACAAAGTAACTGCCACAGCCGACCTTCGAAATTCAAATCTACGCTGGCTGGCAGATATTATGGAATACCAAGGCGACAATAAATTTTACGATATTCACGCCAAAATTCATATCAAAGCCTCGCCCAAAGATAGAATCTACATTTCGTATTTCAGGGGCAAAGACCGATATTCAAACCTTCAAACCAACAACAACTACGCCGTGTCTTGGCAAAACAACACCGCCACCATCCGTCAATACAAAATCATATCGTCTAAACTATTCGTCAACAACAATATTTTTATAGGACATTACAGCTACAAACTCTTCATCACCGAAGACAAAGAAAGTTTTTGGCGCACACGAATCGGCAACGTAGGTATCAAAACCGACATTGTATACAATATCAGCACCAACCACACTATCAAAACAGGCGCAGAGTACACTTACACCACATTCGACCCCGCCACACAATACATCAACGAACAAAAAAGCAACAGAGGCATTGTGTCGGGCAATGCCGACAACATAGCAGCATATCTCGGTGCAGAAAGCTCCATTGGCAAACACATCGCTATAAAATACGGCACAAGAGTAACCATTTGGAACAACTATGGACCTGCCAAATATTTTGAATACAACCCCGAAAAACTCATTTGGGATACTATTTCAATAGTGGAAAAGAAATTCAACACATTCGTAAATTTTGAACCAAGAGTAGCATTTGTATATAGTCCGTCGTCAAAAGCCACAATTAAGATTTCTGCCGAACACAACGTGCAGTATCTTCACATGCTTTCAAATTCAATAAGCCCATTCACCACTCTTGATTTTTGGATTCCAAGCGGACTGTATTTCAAACCGCAAACTTCCGATTGCTTAACATTCACAGCCACTTACAACGCACGCGAGCTTGTGTACACTCTCTGCACATACTACAAATACTCAAAAAATATCACAGAATACGGTCAGCACGCCAACATGCTGCTCAACGATGCCATAGAACGCGACTTCTTTCTCGGTCAAACCACAGCCGAAGGCGTGGAGGTGGCTGTAGAAAAAGATAAGGGCAGCTTGAAACTCAAATGTTTTTACGCCTACAACTATAGTTTGCGCTATACGCCCGACCTCTTGAAAGAAAAATACATCTCAAACGACAACATACCACACAACCTTCACATCATGGGGCAGTACACGCTCAACGACAAAATAACCTTCAAAGCCGATTTCAACCTGTGTTCCGGCACTCCGTACACTGCACCGGTGGGTTTCTACTACTATCAAGACTACAAAATTCCCTACTACGGCAGCCGAAACAACGAACGCTTAAGAATATACCACAAACTCAACGTTGCGGCTGTATATCGTTTTAAAAAGCCGTTAGACAAGTATATACGTCACTCGCTCACTTTGTCGGTTTACAACGTATACAATCGCATTAATTTTGTTATGGTTTCGTTCAACAAAATAGAAACTCCACAAGGCGATTATTTAGTTCCGGCTGATATGATCAAAGAAAACCAATACAACGCTACAGGACTTTCGCTGCCGGGCGTTTTCCCGATGCTATCATACAATATATTGTTTAATTACACACCCAAAAACAATAGAGGATAACGCTACAACCTGACATAAAAAAAGCCGCTAACCTGATAGGTCAGCGGCTTTTTTTATTCTTATCAACTTTAGACAACTAGTATTCCCAGAGGTCTTGTTCAAAGTTGAAAATTTGCTCTTTGATATTCTCTGCTTCGAGAAGGCATTCTTGACCTTGTGCGTATTCAGAGATAAGACGGTTGTCGTACATATTCGACTCGGCCACGATAAAGCTTTGGAAATAACGTTTTTGGAAAATGTCCTCGAAACTCAATCTTGCACCGTCGTTTTTGGGGTTGAAGCACTCGGCGTTAGCAAGAAGCTTGCGAGCCTCGGGATAGTAAATCCAAAATACACGAGTTTGACGCTCTTCGGGGTCATCGGGATCTTTGTGATAAACGCGGATAGCGCAAAGACCGATGATACGACATTCGAGTACAGAACGTTGTTTGTCGAAAAACCAGAGCTCTTTGAGGCGGTATCTTGTTACCTCGCTACTTACGTAAGGAGTTTCAACAAGTTTTTCAACCACATTCTCGTTTTCGTCGAGGAATGTTTCGGTGTTGACCGAAGCGCCAAGGTTTTTGTGAATCATCTGCTCGGTGAGTATCTGGGCGAACTCGTCGCCGCCGCTCTCGTCGTAAGCAGTAAGACCTTGTGAGTGGATGCCGTCTAACAAAACGTCGATAAGGCTCTGACGTCCGTCAACAGGCGTTGTGGGAAAATATAGATGCTGGTTGGCACGCTCCGAAAGCTCAATCTGCCGCCATATTATTTTCGACCACATTACATCTGCTTCTCTTACAAACTGATACGGCACCGGCTTACGGTTCGTGGTGTGTATTTTTTCGTAAGGAAGTCCTAAGAGCACCTGCGCCTCAGTTTTTTGCACCTCAAGGCATTGCAGACATGCTACTACAGCCGTTAAAAACAGTACTTTTTTCATAATGCTACAATTAAAAAAGAGTTTTAATAGAACTTCTATGTTTTATTAAAACTCTTTTTAGTATAAAATATTGTTTGCGTGAGCACTTTTTTTGCGAAGTGAACGCAAATAATCAAACTACCTTACAGTAAATTTGATGGCGTTGAGGTTACGTGTAGAACCGTCAGGACCTTTTGCCTTAACGTCCTCGATGTAAACCTTACCGCCTGCAGGAACACCGGTGATAAGCTGTTTCTGAGCAGCGGTAAACTGACCAGATTTGCTTTCCTGTGTTTGGGTGAAGCCTTTAACTGTAGCAGATACTGAGAAACCGGTAACAACGAACTTCAAGTCGAAGTCGAAGTTTTCCATCTCGGCACGTACCACGTTGTTGATAAGGCTGTTTTTAGCAATTACACCACCACGTTTGTTGCTGGGGTCGGTACCAACAGTAGCCATCGGGTCGGGAACGCGTTTTACACGGAATTTCTTAGAACCGAGACCTTTGGTTGTTCCGTCGATGTTGGCAGAACAGTTGATGGTAACTTCACCTTGAGTCTTAACGTTAACGATATAGTTGCCGCCGCTTGTACGACGAATGCTACCGCCAGAGATAGAAGCGTTAACTTTTTCAGCGGGCACGCCAGAAGCGGAAATTTCTACGGGGTTGTCAACACCGATGTAGAATACGTTCATTTTGGTAGGCGAAACAGATACGCTCGGCTGACCAACTTCGTAAGTGCTTTCGAAGGGGTATTCTTTGATTTCGCCGGTCGATTTGTTTTTAAGTTTGATAACGCCGCCCCATTTACGCATACCTACCGAAGATGTATTGCCGGTGTAAGTACCTACGCCCTGAGATACAGGAATAGGTTGACCGCCAACCAAAATGTCGGGGTTTTGTGTAGAGTCGTAAGCAGCGATAAATACTTCTGCCTTGTAGGGCTGACCTACGAGAACGTAGTTAGAGGGAGAGTTAACAACGGCCTTGATGGCGTTGAACTTCATGTCTGACTTACCGATCTGTCCGAGCAAGTAAGAAAGCATAGAAGATTCGGTGTTTCTAACGTCAGACTGCATCTTGGTCATAAGAGCAAGAACGCCGGCTGCGGGCAAGTGCTCGAAGTTAGCAACGTTCCAAGGAATCATCTCACCTGCGTCGTTGAGAGATTTGGTGTCTTCAGTAGAAAGCATCATCTCAATGCTGTGGATAAGGCTTTCGCGTGAAGCTTTGGCCTGTTCGGTAGATGTGGTATCTTGGTTTACGATACCAATCAAGAAGTTACGATACGACTCACGAGAATCCTGAATCTCTTTAGAGTGACCTTCGGTGATGAAGATCTGACCTCCGACGTTGTTGTCGTCTTTTTTAGAGACGAGGTCGCCGATATAGGAAGTCTGGTCGTTGTCGTGCATTTCGCGGAGTTGCTGTTCGTTTTCAACGCCTTCGAGGGTGAAAACGAGTTGCTCTTTCCAATGTTGTATTTCGTCGTATGCTTTGTCTGCCTCGATAACAACTTGATCGGCGAGAGCTTTATATTTAGCTACGCCAAGTGAGTCGTTAACCATAGCCTTTACAAACTCGTTCTGTGTGTCGGAGATAACACCGTCGGTGATTTCGTTAGTCTTACGAAGACTACCGTCAACGAGCGAGAATGCTGTAAGGATTTCGGCAGATACGTTCAAAGCAAGCAGGGCAGTATAGAAAAGGTACATCATACCAATCATTTTCTGCCTCGGCGTTTCCTTTGGTGAACTCATATTGTTTACTTAAAAATTGATTAAAAACTAAGATTAAAGATTTACTTAAGCGTTTAATTACGCCATTTTTACGTTCAAAGCGGTAAGCATATTGCCGTATACCGTGTTGAGGGCAGCGAGGTTCTTGCTGAGTTTGTTAACCTCAGAAGAGTAGGTCTGTGCACCGGTAGCTGCGCCCTTGAGTTCTTTAATCATGCCCTCGAAATCAACTTCTTGAAGCTGGAGTTCGAATACTTGGTTGATAGCTTCGAGATTGCCGTTGAGGCTCTTGATGCTCTGATTGTATTGTTTGTTGCCTTCTGCAAGAGTAGTGAAGTCGATGTCGGCAGCTTTAGAGAAAGCAGCCTGAGCGCTACTCATAGCGTTGTTTACATCGTCAACAGTAGAACCAATGCCAGAGAATGCGTTAGAAGCATTTTTCAAGCTATCGGTAGCTGTACGCAAGTTAGCTTCAAAATCTTTAGAAGCGGCAGCAGAGTTAGCTACGTCTTTCAAGTCGGTAACAGATTCGTTGAATTTTGCGAAGTTCTGTCCGAGGTTTTGGAATACGTTCTTGCCAGCGCAGTCTTCGATCATTTTGTTGAGTTCTGCGAAAGCTTTGCCGTCGGTAGCAGGAGCTGCACCCATAAGGTTTTTCTTAGCAACAGGTTGAACGCCGCCTTCTTCTTCCAATTCATCGGGATCGGTAAGAAGCTCAGGATATACGTTCTGCCAGTGGTACTCTACAGGTAGCGGGTCGAATGCCGAGAATGCGAAGATGACAGCCTCAGTCAAAAGACCAATCATAAGCATTGCAGACGCACCAGGATAGTGCTGGATTTTGAACAATGCACCAACAATAACGATGCTGGCTCCAATACCGTAAAGCTTTGCGATGAATTTTTTCCAACCCAAAGACTCGTTAAATGGTTTTTTCTTTGCCATAATGTGTTTTTTTAAGTTAAAATTTAAATTTAATTATTGTTTATAATATTTCAAATTGCATATCTGTACCTCGAAATTTAAGGTAGAGAATTATTCGCTAAAATTAAGCATTTTCTCATTACCACGAAACATTATTTGAGTGTTTTTTTTACATTTTTTTTGAAATAAAAACCTAACACAACACAACAAAGTATGTACCAACAACTTAACAATTTAAAAAAAATAAAATATTTTTTTATAATCTGCTGATTATTACAAAAATCTCGCGATAATTATTTAAAAATGTCACAAAAAGCGATGCCGGATATCGTGGAATTTCAACTCCACCGAAATCCGGCATCTTAAATCTATAAGTATTATGAATAGTGTTTAGTTCCAGTCTTCGCCCATAGTGCTACGTCCCATGTAAGATCTTACGCAACGGAAACCGATGTAGCTTTTTGCGGTGTCCTGATATTCGTAAGTTCTTGTGGCCACTTGGAGGTAGTATGCAACGTCCTTCCAAGAACCGCCACGGATAACTTTGCGTTTCAATACTGGCGGGTCGTCGGCTACAGCGTTGTAGCTGTAATCGGGGTTGAGGTCGTGGGTGTATGAGTAAGCGCTTTCGTCGAATGCGTTTGAAGTCCATTCAGAAACGTTGCCTGCCATATCGTAGAGACCGTACTCGTTGGGAGCGTAAGAAGCAACTTCGAGTGTACGGGCAGCACCGTCGTCGGCGTAACGTCCGCGCAAGGGTTTGAAGTTGGCGATGAAGCAACCAGAGTAGTTACGTGTGTAAGGACCGCCCCAAGGATACATTGAGAGAGCGAGACCGCCACGAGCGGCGTATTCCCATTCTGCCTCGGTGGGGAGACGATACTGCTCAACCATAGGCTGGTGATTGTGACGATAGTAATTATTGAGGAATTCTGTACGCCAGATGCAGAATGCGTTAGCTTGCTGCCAGGTAACACCAACTACAGGATAGTTGTCGAATGCAGGGTGCCAGAAATATTTACGAGCCATAGGTTCGTTGTAAGAATATGTGTAGTCGCTCATCCAAACGAGAGTGTCGGGGTAAACCGGAATTCTGCCTTTCATGATGAAAGAGCGGCGGTCTTGGATGGGAACAACTTTTCCTTTTGAATCGATAACGGTGCCTTCGTATTTACCGCCTGAGAAATCTTCGTTGAATACGTAGCGGTTTTGTTTGAGGGCTGCTTGTTTGAGGTCTACCCATTCGTAATCGTAAACGAGTTTGCGGGTGTCGATCTCTTGAAGTTTGTTGAAACGTTCTTCTTTAATAAGGAACATTTCTTGAACGGCGTCGGCAATAGCTTGTCCTTCTTCGCCTTTGCCACGTTGCCAAACTTTGTCGCGGTTTTCCCAATTGAGCCAACAGTTTTTGGTGTCGGTGGGGTCGTATTCGGCGGGGTTAACTTTCTCTTCGTCGTAAGGAGCTACGAAGATGTTACCTTTGCCGTTGTCGCCAACGCCTGCCAAAACGCAGAGGCGCATTGCGATAGAGTCTCTAACCCACTCTACAAACTGTCTGTATTCGTTGTTGGTGATCTCGGTGTCGTCCATCCAAAATGGGTCCACCGTTACAGTCTTCGACTGGGCGGTCAGTGCGAAGGGTACGTCCTGATCGTTGGGTCCCATTGTGTAACTGCCCTGAGGAATAAAAACCATTCCGTAAGGGTCAGCCTCGGCGTATGCCGCCGGTCTGTTCTGGGCTCCTATCAGTTCGCCGTTCATTCCGCTGTTGCAACTGCTGAGTATCAACATTCCTGATGCTGCAACTAAAAATACCTTTTTCATAATACCTTTTATTTTTGCTGATAAATATCTTTTAACTTTAAAAGCTCTACAAATATCTAACGCTTCTTACTTTTTGTGCTGGTTTACTTCTTTCCGGCATGAAACTGTATCCTATCATTACCTCAAACGACCCTGCGTTGGTTTTTCTGAGTTTTGAAATTCCGAATTCGTAAGCAATGCCTGCTTTGAAGTCTCCCATTATCGTAAGTCCTGCCAATACTGAAAGAGCGTCTTCGTTTCTATAAGTAACGCCGCCAAAAAACTTTTTATTGTATAAAAAGTTAAGATTTATGTCGGCTTGCAAAGTATTGCCGTCAGACATCAAAATCACTTGCGGTGTCAAGTCAAATAACGAATTATCAAGCGGTATATTGTATGCTGCGTTAAAATAATAATGTCTTGCCAAATAAGTCTGTCCGTCTTCGGAAAAATCAAGTACGGGTTCAAGCAGATGGGTAGACGATAAACCGAACGAAAGCCCGCCTATACCGTAGTATAGACCTGCACCCATATCAAATGCCATCTTGCGACATTTGCCGTTGAAAATTTGTTCTGCCTCGTCGGGAAACTGCCATTCGCCGTTAACTGTTTTATTAAAAAGACCTCCGTCGGCGGCTATTGCGAGCATTCCCGCTCCCACCTTTATATGGTAAGCATACGCAATTTTGGCCGAAAAGTTGTTTTCAAAGCCAATTTTGTCGTTTTGTATGGTAAGTCCTACACCGCCTTGGGTTCCGGCAAAGTTTACCGGCATATCTACGCACATAATGGTAGTTTGAGGTGCTCCGTCGAGACCCGTCCATTGGTTTCGGTTGATAGCCACGGCGTTAATCATACCTTCGGTGCCGCTGTAAGCCGGATTGTAACCGACCTGATTGAACATGAAGAAACTAAAGTGCGGATCTTGCTGTGCTGCCGCATTCAGTGTTATCATAGCGGTAATTACCGCCGCTGCGATTTTTCTTACCATATCTTATAGTTTTAGTGTTTTAGCAAATCATATTATTTTTTGGTCGACGTGGTTTTCTTGGCGGTGGTTTTCTTCACCGTCTTTTTGGTGGTAGACTTGTCGTCTGTCCCCTCCCCTATCACCTTCATACAATCTTCTTGTGTAAGGTTTTCGGCGTCAACTGTGGTGGCAAGTTTGTAATATTTTTTCTTGTAGTATATTACAGGATGGTTCCAACGGTCGCGAACTATCTTGAAATCAGCAGAGAACTCTTTGATAAGTTTCTTTTTGTCGGTTTCGGCTTTTTCGAGGATAAGTTCTATGGCGCGTTCCATTGTGATGGTAACAGGATTGTCGGTCTTTTTCAAAGAGATGAACTTTGAATTGTGACTGATAAAAGGTCCGAAACGTCCTACTGCAACAGTTACTTTTTTACCTTCGTATTCACCCAGATCTCTCGGTAGTTCAAAGAGTTTAAGTGCCTGAGCTAAAGTAATAGTTTCAACAGTTTGACCCTTGAGCAATGCTGCATATTTGGGTTTTGGAGTATCGTTGGTTTCGCCAAGTTGAACCATCGGACCAAAACGTCCTACGCGAGCATAGATATTTTTGCCCGATTCGGGGTCAACGCCAAGCAGACGTCCGCCTTGTTCGTTGTTTAAGAGAGCAAGAGCGTCTTCGAGTGTAAGATTTTCGATATGCTGGTCTTTGGGCAGTGATGCATAAACAGGGCTGTCGTCTTTTTCGCCGAGCTGAATGATAGGTCCAAAACGTCCGATACGAGCCGAAACGGTTTTGCCGGTTCTTGGGTCAACACCAAGTACGCGTTCGCCGGTGTTGCGTTCGCCGTCTTCGATGCTCTTTTGTGTGGTAACGTGGAAAGGAGAATAAAACGAATCTATCATTTTTGCCCATTCAAGGTTGCCTTCGGCTATTTCGTCGAACTCTTTTTCTACCGAAGCGGTAAAATTGTAGTCCATTACGTTGGTAAAATGGTCGTTGAGAAAATCGGTTACCACCATAGCAATATCCGACGAGAAAAGTTTGTTCTTTTCAAATCCGGCATTTTCTTTTTTGGTTTTGGTGGTAATCTTGTTGTTTTTAAGAGTGAGGCAAACATAGTTGCGCTCTGTACCCTGACGATCTTCTTTTAAAACATACCCCCTTTTTATAATAGTGGTAATAATAGGAGCATATGTAGAAGGACGACCAATGCCAAGTTCTTCCAAACGTTTTACAAGACTTGCCTCGGTGTATCGTGCCGGCGGACGGGTAAAGCGTTGGTTTATCTCAATGCAGTCAAGATTCAGATTTTCAGAAGCTTTGAGCGGCGGCAAAAGTTGATTATCGGCTGTAGTTTCATCGTCGGTGCCTTCGTGATAAACTTTGAGGAATCCGTCGAATTTAACAACTTCGCCAGTGGCTGTAAACTCAGCTTTGTTTTTGTCGGCTTCGATTACAGCAGTGGTCTTTTCGATAACGGCATCGCTCATTTGGCTGGCGATGGTACGCTTAAAAATAATGTCGTAAAGGCGTTGCTCATCATATTTCTGACTTACCACAGTGCGCATAGTGGTGGGACGAATAGCCTCGTGAGCCTCTTGTGCACCCTTGGTTTTGGTTTTAAATGTGCGGGGATGGCTATATTTGTCGCCGTACTCTTTGGTAATAAAATCTTTGGCAGCGTTAACAGCCAACTGGCTGAGGTTAACACTGTCGGTACGCATATATGTAATGTATCCTTCTTCGTAAAGAGTCTGCGCCAATGCCATAGTTTGACTAACAGAGAAACCGAGTTTGCGGCTAGCCTCTTGTTGCAAAGTACTTGTGGTAAAGGGCGGTGCGGGCGATTTTTTGCCGGGCTTAACGTCAACGCTCTTAACAGCGAATCCACTACCATTGCAACTATTTAAGAAGTCTTCGGCTTCTTTCTGAGTATCCAATTTGCCATTGTATTCAGCTTTGAAACTGCCATTTGGAGTAGCAAACTGAGCTATAGCCTTAAAATAGTCGGAAATCTTGAAAGAAAGAATCTCACGTTCGCGCTCCACAATCAAACGCACTGCCACCGACTGCACACGTCCGGCTGATAGTCCGCTTTTAACTTTTTTCCAAAGCACCTCGCTAAGTTCAAAACCCACAAGACGGTCGAGTACGCGGCGAGCTTGCTGAGCGTTCACAAGATTGATGTCAATAGTTCGAGGATTTTTAACAGCATCCTGAATAGCGTTTTTGGTTATCTCATGAAAAACAATACGTTTTGTAGAATCAATCGGGAGTTTTAAAACCACCGCGAGATGCCATGCAATGGCCTCCCCCTCACGGTCTTCATCGGATGCGAGCCAAACGGTATCGGCGGCCTTCACGTCTTTGCGAAGTTCGGCAACAACGTGTTTTTTTTCCGGATCGATTTCGTAAACGGGTTCGTAGTTGTTGTCGAGATCCACGCCATACTTCTTTTTCGAAAGGTCGCGAATGTGTCCAAAACTTGGTTTAACAAGATAGTCGCTACCAAGCAACTTACTGATAGTCTTTGCCTTGGCAGGAGACTCCACTATTACTAAATTTTTTGCCATCTGAGTGTTGTTATTAGTTTTAAAACGGCTGTTCCGCGTATAAACAATACGCCAATTAAATTCGGGTGCAAAATAACAAAATTTGCAAAGTACTGACAAATTTTTTTATATTTTTCATTTTTTTATATATTTGCGTTTGATTTTTTTAAGGAAAAACAAGATGAAACTTACCAAAAAAACACGAAGAATTATAGTTCTGCTGTGCTGGGCGGGCTTTTTGATACCCGCCATTACCGCAGGAATACTTCTGGCATTAATTTCTGCCGAAAAAGTTGGATACATCCCCTCATTTGAGGAACTCGAAAATCCAAGCAGCAACCTCGCCTCCGAAGTGATTTCAAGCGACGGAGTACTCTTAGGAAAGTATTACAAAGAAAACCGAACCGTTATTGAGTTTCAAGACGTGTCGCCCAATGTGGTAAACGCTTTGCTTGCTACCGAGGACGTCAGGTTTTACGACCACGTGGGAATCGACCTTCAAGCACTTTTCCGCGTTTTCAAAGGTTTGGTAACCCGCCACTCTGCTTCGGGTGGTGGTAGTACTATCAGCCAGCAGCTTGCCAAAAACCTTTACAACATGCGCGACCACGAGCGTCCGTCGGGATTACTCGGCAAGGTGGTAATGAAATTGCAAGAATGGGTAACTGCCCTCCGTCTCGAACGCCGCTACACCAAAGACGAAATTATGGTAATGTACCTCAATACTGTAGGTTTTGGTCACAACGCTTTTGGTATTCAGTCGGCTTCTAAAATATTTTTTGCAAAGAATCCTAACGATTTGAAACTTGAAGAGGCAGCCGTTTTGGTGGGATTATTAAAAGCTCCTACCAAATATAGCCCCAAGACCAATCCCAAAAACTCATTCAACCGCCGCAACACCGTACTTTCGCAGATCGAAAAATATCAAAAAGACCTCAACGAAATCAACGGTTACAAAATGCTGAGCAAAGCTGAATACGATTCGCTCAAAAAGATTGAATTGGTAATTCACTACTCGCAACAAACTCACATTGAGGGTTATGCAACATATTTCCGCGAATATTTGCGTACCACCATGACAGCAAAAAAACCAGATCGCAAAAACTACGCTCAATGGCAAAACGAACAATTCCGCGAGGATTCTACCAACTGGGCAGATAATCCGCTTTACGGCTGGTGCAACAAAAATCAAAAACCCGACGGCACACCTTATAATATATACAACGACGGTTTGAAAATCTACGTTACCATCAACTCGCGTATGCAGCAATACGCCGAAGAAGCCGTAGAGATGCACATGGGCAAAGGTTACAAAACCGTTAGCGGAGGCAAAAACGACGCTGTTCAGGATTTGTTTAACCGCATAGAAATGAAGCGTTTGAAGAATCCTCCGTTTAGCTGGCGTTTAAACAAAAAACAGATCGACCAAATTATGAACTCTGCCATCAAGCACACCGACAGATGGAGAGCAGGAATAAAAGCAGGTAAGGATTCAATCGAAATAATGAAGGAGTTTAACACTCCCACACAAATGACCGTGTTCACATGGCACGGAATCAAGGACACAGTGATGTCGCCGCTTGATTCTATCACATTTTTCAAATCGTTTATCCGCTGCGGTATGATGAGTATGGAACCCGGCACAGGATATGTTCGCGCATACGTGGGCGGCATCAACTATCAATTCTTTAAATACGACCACGTTTCGCTCGGTCGTCGTCAGGTAGGTTCTACTTTCAAGCCGTTTATCTACACCATGGCTATGATGCACGGATTCCAGCCGTGTCACAAGGTGGCAAACGTGCCTTACTCGTTTGAAATGCCGGCTGGTCAAGAGCCTCCTACATACACTCCTCGTTATTCGCAATCATCAAAAGATAATCAGATGATTACAATCAAAACGGGCCTTGCATTGTCGCTAAACCAAATTTCGGCTTGGGCATTGAAACAGACCTCACCCGAACAGGTTATCAACCTTGTACGAATGTTGGGCATCACCGCTCCCATCGACCCTGTATACTCTATTTGCGTGGGTGCAGGCGAAATCAAACTTAAAGAGATGGTGGCAGCATATTGCGGATTTGCCAACAAAGGTATGTACACATCGCCCGTGATGGTTCTCAGAATCGAAGACAAAAACGGCAACGAAATAGCATCATTCACAGCCAAACATCAAGAAGCCATCGACGAAACCACAGCTTACAAAATGGTAGAAATGCTTCGTGGTGTGGTTCAAGGTGGTACTGCCGGACGTCTTCGTCGCGATTTTGGTCTCACCAACGATATAGGCGGCAAAACCGGAACCACCAACCTCTGCGCCGACGGATGGTTTATGGGTATCACTCCTAAACTTGTTACAGGCGTTTGGGCAGGCGGTGAAGAACGCTCTATCCAATTCTCCAACGGCGAACTTGGACAAGGCTCTCGTATGGCTCTCCCCGCTTGGGGTATCTCTATGAAAAAAGTTTACGACGACCCTGTACTCGCGCAGATATATTCTCGCGATGATAAGTTTGAAGCACCTGCAGGATACAATGCCAACGCAGGATGCAACGACGATGCAGGCTCAAACGAAACATTAGAATCGGAGATCAACAATTCAT
>JAEEGL011984615.1_pt1 | contig 19315 bp, 19 predicted proteins | sample 9134231 | NCBI WGS metagenome assembly JAEEGL01 (sample SAMN16246548, study PRJNA631951) | gut metagenome | biome: gut microbiome; feature: rumen; material: fiber-attached | host: Bos | place: Iran: Karaj | collected 2018-10
CCACAGCTTGCCCTCTTCCCTGAGTCTGTTGCGGTAGGTGATCTCCACGAACTCCTCGGCGGGGACGCCCATCAGGACGATATCGCCGCCCAGGCTGTCCAGAATGTCCGTATCATGGAGGGCGTAGGCGATTGCTGCCACGGAAGCCAGCTGAGCGTTGTGTCCACAGGCGTGGACCGCTCCCGTGACCGGATCGGCGTCGGGATGCTCACTTACCAGAATGGCGTCCAGTTCGCCCATGATCGCGACGCGGATATCGGATCTGGCGCCTTTGAATTCCTCTATAACGCCGGTATGAGCGATCCCGGTCCGCGGATTCCTGCCAAGATTTCTCAGGAGTGAAGCGAATTTCTCCGAAGTCTTGAATTCCTTGAAACCCAGTTCCGGCTCTGCAGCCACGGAATCGGCGAATGCAATGATCTCCTCCTTGCGAGCGTCGATAGCCTCGCAGGCGATCCTTTTCAGTTCTTCCTTCGCTGTGGTCATGGTATCCCCTCCTTTATTGATAATTCATCTGTTTCATTTTAATACCGGGCGGGAAATCCGTCAATTCCCAGTTCACAGCTTTCACAATTTGTGATATAGTTGGTTCAGAAGAAATGGAAGATTTCGGGAGGGAACATTATGGAAAAGAAACAGACCTCTGTCGTTTTTACGGGGGACATCGGCTTTGACCGCTATATGGACAAGCGCTGGCGGGATGAGGACCTTCTCTCTCCCCCTGTCCTCGGCTTCTTTCACAGCGCCGACCACGTCTGCGCCAACGTGGAAGGTGCTCTGGTGGATCTGCCGGAGGACAGCACCCGCAGCAAGTTCTTTCACGCCATGCCCACCGAAGCCGCCTCTTTCCTGGAAAAGATCGGGGCGGACATCTGGTGCATCGGCAACAACCATACCATGGATGCCGGAAGCGAAGGGCTGGCCAGCACCCGAGCCCTGGCCGTCAGGATGGACTGCGGAGTCATCGGCGCCGGCATGAACGACACAGAGGCTTCGGAGCCGGTTTATCTGGATGAGGCCGGAGGCATCGGATTCCTGGGCGTGGCTTATCAGGCTGAGTGCGTCCCCGCTACGGCCACAACGCCCGGCACTTTCCGCTGGAACGATATGGAGACCATCGAGCGGCGTATCCGGGAGATCAAGTCCCGCTGCCGCTGGTGCGTCGTCGTCTGCCACGGAGGAGAAGAGTTCTCCTGCATGCCCAACCCCTATACCCGCGACCGCTATCTCCGGTATCTGGAAATGGGCGCCGACGCGGTGGTGGCGCACCATCCCCACGTCCCGGAGAATTATGAGACCTTCGATGACGGAAAGGCGATCTTCTACTCTCTTGGCAATTTCATTTTTGATACCGACTACCAGCGCTCCCACCGGTATACCGATTCGGGCATCCTCCTCAAGCTGATCTTCACGGAGGACAAGATGGATTTCGAAGCTCTCGGCATCCGCATCGTCCGGGGCGACGAGCGGATCGACGCGGCTCCCCTGCCCGACATCTTTACCGACGTACGTGCCGAGGAATACGAGCTTCTCGCTCCTCTGGCGGCGAAATCCTTTATCGCAGAGGAGCGCCGGAAAATGATCTTCTGGAAGCCGGAACGCTTTGCTGACGCTTCCGAGGAGGTCTGGAACGAGCATTTCTTCGGCACGAATACCGACGGCTATTTCAAAGGAGAGCACATGGATCTTTCCATCGTGTTTCCCTTTTCACAAACCGCTGAACTGGGTGCCTGGAAGCGCTCCCGTCTGGAAGGCGTGAAACGCTACATCCAGACGCTCCTGTAAAGACATCTGCTCCGCCGAAAGAACGGGACCCTCTCCTGCCGCAGCGCAGAAGAGGGTCCCTGTTTTATGCTTTGGATCATCACCGGTAGTACTTGTCCACGCCGCCGTAGCCGGTGATCAGGACGTTGCGGCGTGTCTTGTCGATGAAGCTGTTCAGCCGTTTCCGGAATTCCTCAGGCCGTTTTCTCGCCGCGTCGATATAGGCGGTCCGGATCCGCCGGTAGGGTTCGGAGAACCGCTGGTAGTTGTCCCATACCACGGGGTCTTTCCGGAGCTCTTCAATGATGTCCGGCGGGTATGCAAACGGAGCCAGGATGACGGGAAGCACGCTCTCCCGGATCTTCGGGTGGATCATCCCCCGTTCATCCAACCAGATCAGGCGCTCGATGTTGGGCCGGGAGTAGGGACTGCCCTTTCTCCTGGGGGTAAACCGCCTGGCCCGGTGCAGCGGGTCGACGAATCCGTTGGTGCTGTCGATCCATCCGAAGCAGAGGGCTTCCTCCACCGCGTCGTTGTAGGACAGGGACGGTTCCCCTGATTCCTTCAGGGGAAAGATGAACCAGATTTCCTCTGAGGTCTCAAAGTGCTCAGCGAGCCAGTTCCGCCACTCGCTTCTTTCGGCGGTATAGAACAGTTCCATATCTGTCTCCTTCAGAGGATCCCGGCGCTGTCACAGAACGCGGCGGGATCTCCTGCGGCTCCGTCGTAGACGAAGTCGAACCGCTCGTCCTCAAAAGCGCCGTGCCTGCGCTCCAGCATGGCTTCCACGGGAGGCGGGAGCACTCCGCGCATGCGGTTTCTGAACCGGGCTTTGATGGTCTCCAGATCCGCCCTGGCATAGATCCGCTTTGCCTGCGCCGGAAGGAGCGTCAGCTGCTCCTTTTCCGAGATCACGTATACAAGGATCCCGTCGTGCTCCGAGTCCTCCAGCTTTCTGCGAAACAGCGACAGCGCTTCCGCTTCCGAGCGCGCCAGGCGCAGATAATCTTTTCCCGAAATGACTTCCGCTCCGGTCCGCCTGCGGATCTCATCCGCCAGAGTGGACTTCCCGCTGCAGTTTTCCCCAAAGATTCCGATTACCATCATCTGCTCTCCTTACGATTTCAGCATTTCTGCTATATTGTACAGCTACATTGTACAGCGCCGCACCGGAAGGGTCAACTCCCGGTGCGGCGTTCCGAGTTATTTCATGCTGTCGGCAAAGGCGCCGCACATGTACCGCAGATCCTCCCGGCGGGCCAGCACATCCAGCCATTCCCCGGGAATGTTCTTCTCCCCGTAGGCAAGGCCTGCCAGCCCTCCGGCAACTGCGGCTGTGGTGTCGGTGTCGCTGCCCAGGTTCACTGCCAGCAGCACACAGTCGGCGTAATTGTCCGTCTGCAGGAAGCACCACAGGGCCGCCTGAAGCGTATGGAGCACGTACCCGCCGCTGCGGATCATCTGCTCCGGCCAGGATCCGACGGTCGCAAGGGATGCGAAATTCTTCATCTCCCCGGCAAACTGCTCCAGGCTTCCGTAATACTCCAGGGCATCCCGGACGCCGTTGGCGACAGCGGTGCGGGGCTCTTCCCCGTCGCACAGCCGGAATGCCACGGCGCAGTAGATGCCGCAGGCCATCTGGCAGCGAAGAGTGGCATGGGTCACGGCGGAGGATCCGTGGATCAGTTCCGCGGTCTCAGGGGTCAGCCTGCCGCGTCCGGTACCATACAGCCACAAGGCCATCGGCATGATCCGCATCAGGGACCCGTTTCCGTTGGACTGCTCTTCCCTCGCTCCGCACCTGCTGACCGGCGTGCCGTTGATGAAGCGGTGGATGGCCGTGCTGCAGGTCCCGCCCACGTCAAAGACGTCGTCCCGGGCCGTGTACTTGCAGCTCCACAGCCAGTCCACGTAGCAGCGCATCTGATCCTCCGCGTCAAAACCCTTCCGGGTCAGGGAGTCCATCAGAGCAAGCGCCATGCTGGTGTCGTCGGACCAGGTGCCGGGCTTCTGATTGTGAAACCCGCCGTCCCTCATTCCGGTAACGGGATCCAGTTTTCTGGCCTCCCGGGTGTAGAACTCTACCGGCACGCCCAGAGCGTCGCCCGTCGCCACGCCGAGGATCGCGTCGGTGATCTTCTCTTGCATTTCCTTCATTCCTCGTCCTCCTCTGCGGCACGCGCCATGCTGTAGCTGACGGCTTCCGTCAGGACCGCCGGATCGAACCCGAAATCCCGGTACCCTTCCAGGCAGGTGTTCACATACCTTCGGGTCGGGACGCCGTGGGAGCGGTCCTCATGCATGATGTAGGCGAAAGCCTCCACTTCCCGCGTCAGACCGGAAGCGCCGTCTGTGAGGCTGACGCGCATGTCCTTCTTGTAGTAGAAAGTGGGAAAGCCCTCGTACAGGTCCAGATTTCTCTCATGTCCGGCGGTCACCTGCCACACCCCGACAGGCACCGAGCAGCCCTCTTCCTCTTCGATAGTCAGGTAGGAGCCCGTGAGGCTCCCCTTGAACATCAGGCGGTAGTTTTTCAGTACTGCCGTACCAGCCACTTTCGCGCCGGGACAGCGCTCCGCCATCTGGGTCTTGTTCAGGTTTGATCCGTAGGCGATGTAAAAGCGATTCTCCATCCTGTCTCCCCCTTTTCCTTCATTCACCATTCATGCCGGTAGAAGTTCTCCACAATGCCGTTCAATTCTTCCGTGAGCCGGGACCGGGCTTCCTGCCAGATCTCCTCCGGCACCCCGTAGAACGCCTCTGCGAAGGAACCTGTGATCGCTCCGATGGTGTCGCTGTCTCCTCCCACGCTGATGGCGCAGCGGATCGCGTCCTCGAAGGAACTGCTCTCCAGGAAAGCCGCCAGCGCTGCGGGCATCGTGCCCATGCATGTGACGTCGAACCGGTAGGTCGGGCGGATCACGTCCAGCCGGGGAATCTCATACTGAGAGGCGGCATAGCGGCGGATCTCCTCCCGGTCCGCCCCGTGGCGGGCCATCCAGACGACCGCCGCCGTGACGCCTGCCGCCTTCAGCCCCTCCGGATGGTCATGGGTCGGCAGGGCGGTCGCCTCGCCCAGCCGGTAGGCCTCCTCCGCCGAGGCGCCCAGGAAGCCGGCCGGCGAAGCCCGCATGGCGGCTCCGTTGCCCAGGCTGTTGTAGGGTGCGGGATCTTCCAGGAAGAGCCATCTCTTGAACTTTCCCCCGTATCCGGCGTGAGGGTATTTCCGGCCCAGCTCCTGCATGCAGCGGGTCATTTCCTCCACAACCGGCGTCTCTCTTTCCGCCGCATTCAGAAACGCCTTCGCAACCGCGCAGGTCATGACCGTATCGTCCGTAAACCGCGACCGCTCCCGGAAGAGCGGAAATTCCTTCGTCTTGATGTTGTGCCATTCGTAGATGGATCCCACGATGTCGCCGATGATCGCGCCTTTCATGTGCTATCTCCTCTCTTTCCGTTCCGTGTCCGCGAAGTGATTCCGGCGCCTGCCGCCGGCGTTCCGTACGGCAGGGCCTGTTCCTCTCCTATCTGCGGATCTGTTCCGCAAAGGCAAAGTACTCGTCCAGGATGAGATTAAGGATCTCATTCGGATTCATGTTTCCGGGGTTGTGGAATGCGGTTTCGTGCTTCAGGCGGTCCGTATTCTCCCAGCTCACCAGGTGGGAACACCCGCCGTCCTTTGTTTCCCAGTATCTTTTCTCTTTTCCGCTGTCCATGTTTTCAGCCTCCTTCTCATTCAGATTCCTTTGTACGGACAACGACCGGCCGATCGCTCTATATCCACAGATAACAGAGTTTTTCCGCTTTGTCAACCCCTCCGGAATGTTCCGGTTTCTGCAATAAATATATTCATAAATATATTTATTGCGCCCAATTTCTTCCGGATTCTGATTTTTCGGGTGCTGCATTTGTGCTGCTGTCCGCCGGCTTTTATCCTTCCGATGCTATCGTACCACAAACGTAAGCGCAATGTGTCAACCGGCGATTGACATTTATAAATATGTATTTTTCTTCGTTCAGCCCGCCGCAGCGGTTGATTGCCGGAAGAAAAACGTGCTATAGTGGGAACAGAATCATCTTAACAGGAGGAATCCCCATGAGCAGAAAAGATTTCGGAGCCAAGCCCCTGAGCCTGCCGCAGCCGGTCTGGATCATCGGCACCTATGATGAAAACGGCGTCCCCAACGCCATGAACGCCGCCTGGGGAGGCATCAGCGAGGAGACCGAAGTGGCGGTCTGCCTCTCTCCCGGCCACAAGACCTGTCAGAACTTCGCGGTCACCGGAGCCTTCACCGTCAGCATGGCGGATGCCGCGCACGCCGCCGCCTGCGATTACGTGGGCATCGCGTCCGGTACGAAGACGCCGGACAAATTCAGCAGGGCCGGTTTCACCGCCACGCCCAGCCCTCTGGTGAACGCACCCATCATCAACGAACTGCCCGTCTGCCTGGAATGCCGGGTCATCTCCTTTGACCGGGAAAGCTGCATCCTCCGCGGCGAGATCGTCAACGTCAGCGTTGCCGAAGAGGCGCTGACCGACGGAAAGCTGGATATGGCCAAAGCCGCACCGCTGTGCTTCGACCCCTTCAATCATGCCTATCATGTGATCGGAGAAAAGGTCGGCCAGGCTTGGAAGATCGGCGTTCCGCTGATGAAGTGACGTCGTTCCCCCATATTGGCTGAAACTCCGCCCTTGCCATCACCTGATGGCAGGGGCGGAGTTCCTTTTTTGTTCAGAACGGCAGTTCCGCAGGCAGGCCGTCCGGTTCCGGCTCGCTGAAGCGCCGTCCGGGCAGTGCGGACAGGAGCTCCTTCACGGTCTCCCGGTATCCGCGCATCTCGGCATTATCCGGATCGATCATCAGGGCATAGCTGATCCGTCCCAGCAGGTGGAGCAGGTATCTGCGCTGCAGCACACGTTTTCCGTCTTCGGAATACCTGTTCTCCCGGATGTATTCCGTCTGTCCCGTATGCAGGATATGCTCCCGCACACCGTATTTCTTGCAGTAGTACACTTCCTGCCGGATGGACCGCCGATAGTCGGAGCTCAGCTGAGCCTTCCGGTTGACCACGACTCCGGTCACGGTCTGGCGCTGTCCCTGGCGGATGATTCGGGTCTTGCTTCCGTTGAGCAGGAACCCGTCTCCTCTCAGCAGCTTTTTCACGCGTCCGATCAGTTCTCCGGGGTCAAAATCTCCGGAGAATGTCAGGTCGTCGCTGTATCTTGTATAGGTGATCCCCTTCTTTTCACACCACGCGGAGATCTTCTCATCCAGCGGAACCATCACCAGATTGGAAATGGCCGGGGATGTAGGGGCTCCCTGAGGCAAAACGCCCCGTAAGCAGCACAGGTTGGCCAGAAGGATACCGATTTTTCTGGGAAAGCGGTCTTCTCCGAACACCCGGTTATACACCATTCCGAACGTGATCGACCCGTAGAAATCGTGGATATCCAGCTTGACGACGACCGGTTTTCCCACGTGCGGAAGAGCCGCATCACGAAGGCGGCTTCCCTTTACATATGCTTTTGCACAAGGGTGTACGGGCATCGGGGACAGGATCTTATTCAGGATCTTCTCCTGGCAGAGTTTCATCAGCACGGACGGTACGTCCAGCCGGCGGTATCCTCCGTTCCTTTTCGGGATCAGGACCCTGTGGTATTCCATCTCCGGATGATTGGACAGCCGGTAAACATACCGCACCATGCGCCGGTAGCCCGAGATGCTGAAACTGGGGAAAAAAAGATCCGTCAGACGACGGAAGTCCGTGATTTCCGGTACCTTCCGCTGCGTCTGGAGCGGATCCATGGAATCCAGCATCTCGGAAATGTTCCCGAACCGGCCGGGGATCTCTTCCAGCGTATGCTTCATGTCTTTCTCACTCATAAAAAGGATCGGCGGAGCAGCACATTATCGGAAGCGGAGCTTCCTCTGCTAACAGATGGTTCCACCATCTGTTAGCGCGCAAGCGCGCTTATATGGGGGATCTTTTACAACGGCAGCGACTCGCTGCCGCCCGTAGACAGGGCCCTGTATTGCTGCTGCTCCGCCTTTCCTCCTTTCACGGTATTCCCGGATCCTTTGGGGCGATCCGTTCTCCCGGAGCGGCTGCCGCTCCGTTTCCCGCCGGGATCAGATACCGAAGAAACAGATCAGTTCCCGGCACAGATCCTGCAGACTCGCGTCCTCTTTCTCCCGTTCTGCGACCTCCGGCAGTTCCCGGATGGTCACACGGTATTTCAGCGCGCGGGCTATGATCTCCGTCTTGAAATGATAGTCCCGTGAACCGTACCAGCCATCCGGAAACCGGTCCTCTTCCGGGATCTTCCCGGCTTCGCACTGCCGTTCATACTGGATCTCCGCCAGTACGTACAGCCGGTAGTCCGTTTCGTCGTTGGGATAATGCTTCATCGTGCCGTCTCCTCCCTTCCCGGATCGATCACATGAACCACATGGAGGGATACAGGAGGAAGCAGAGCTGAAGTTTCTCGTCGATATGATTATCGCACATAAAAACGAATCTGTCTACTCCCCCCTGGTACCTGGTGTTGCCCAGAGGCTTCAGATTGAACATGGCGACGGGATCTCCCCGCCTGGCCAGGTCCCATACCTTGACGACGCTTGCGTCTCCCCGGAACAGATACCGGTCGTTGAGATAGGTCTCCTTCATCTCCTTGAGACGGAGGATCCCGACAGTCTGTCCCGCTTCCATGTCCATGATGGATCGCTCCATTCCCGGAAAGAACGTCGTCTCCGCGTCAAAGGAGGTGCACAGGGTCATCACGGGCAGGCGGTCCGTCCTCCGAATCACGGATGTCTGCAGATCCCCGAACCTCATGGTGTCGATGGTGCAAAACTCCGTGTCCGTATCATAGTAGCGGTAGACCACCGCCTCGTTTTTCGGTACGCGGATTCCCATGATAATCATCTTTGCGTCCTCCTTGTCTCCTGTCCTACTGCACCGGAAACATCTCCAGGCAGCGGAAAAAGGACGGGCTGCGCAGCCGCCGGATCGCTTTCTTCTCGATCTGCCGCACTCTCTCCCTGGTGATCCCCATGTCGTTTCCGATCTTCTCCAGCGTCTCGGGCTGTCCGTTATCAAAGCCGAAGCGCCGGCGGACCACTTCCTGCTCCCGGGGGGAAAGCCTCATCAGCAGTTCCTCCATCGTCTCTCTCAGCAGCGTGCGGTCCGTCTGGTTCTCGGGCGATACCGCTCTCTCATCCGGCAGAAAATCGATCAGTTCGCTCTCCTCGTCCTCTCCGGCGGGAGTGGACAGGGATACCGTCCCCGGCATGGATTCCCGCAGTTCCCGAATCTTTTCGCTGCTGGTCTTCATCATCTCCGCCAGCTCCTCGTCGGACGGGTCCCTCCCCGTCTTCTGACGGAATACGTTCTCCGAGCGGCGGAGTTTCTGCCGCTTTTCCGCCAGGTGTACGGGAGCTCGGATGATCCCGCTCTTTTCGTCCACAGACCGGCTGATGCTCTGGCGGATCCAGTGTGTGGCGTAAGTGGAGAACCGGAAACCCTTCCTCCAGTCGTATTTTTCGGCCGCTTTCATCAGGCCCAGGTTTCCTTCCTCGATCAGATCCGCAAAGGGAACGCCGCGCCCGGTAAACCGTTTGGCAATGGAGACGACCAGTCTCAGATTGCTCTCCACCATCCGGTCGAACGCGTTTCTGTCTCCCTGTTCGATCCTTCCGGCCAGCTGGATCTCCTCTTCATGACTCAGCAGTCTCCGTTTCCCGATCTCCTTGAGATACATCCTGACGGAGTCCCCCTCGAAATCCCGGAAACCGTTTCTCCCGGCGCCCTCTTCGTTTTCTTCCGCGGATTCTTCCATCGAGATCGCACTCAGGAGATCCTTCAGTCCTTTTCCGCCCGCCTCCCAGTTCCGGCAGAAGTCCTCGATCTGCTCTTCGTTCATCTCGTCGGGAAGGACCTGCAGCGGGGTCTTTCTCTCTTCTTCTTCTTTCCTCTTCTCGTCCATCATATCCGACACTCCCTTTCGCTGTGTTATCTGTGCCGGCGCTCTTCAGGGCGGCTCCTGCTGTTCCCGGACGCCTTTTGCCTACCGCCGTATGAGGCGGACCATCCGTCCTCCGAACAGATCCTTACACTTCCATTATACAGTTTTTTATGTTGTTGTTATGTAAACTATTTGACCTTTTCCCCGATTATTTACAGAAAATTCACAATATCCTGCTTCTGTTTTTTCAGAAAACCCCTCTGCTGCCGGCGGAGGCGGCGTATCAGGCTTCCCGCAAGGATCTCCGCAGCGCCCAGGATCCCGAAATAGAGGATGACACAGGTCGCGATCCACAGGACGGTGTCATCCCGCCAGAAGAACAGCCGGTCCCGGAGCTGCAGCGCGGCTGTTATGCCGGGCGCCGGCATCACAAAGAACGTCAGAAGATAGGACCACATGTTCTCGAAGGTCCTGCAGACCGGGGCGGCAAGCACCGCCGCAGGCACAAGGAGACACGCGGCAATCATGACGGGCCAGAGCTGCAGGATCCCCCCTGCCGCGGAAAGGAGCAGCGGGACTGCCAGGAGCAGGTTCATTGCCTTGCTCCGCTTCACTGAAACCACACGAGCACCCCCTTGATCAGAAGGACCGCAACCGCGGGCACTGTCAGGTACGGGATAAATGACAGCCAGGCAGCCAGGATTGCCGCGTGACCGTTGATCCCGAGAGAACGCACTTTTTTCAGGCGTCTGGGGCTGAGGATCAGCGAAGCGGCGTCTTCGACGTAGTCCTCGTTTCCCAGCAGATATCCCATGGCGCTGCACCCGTCTACCCCTGACATCTGCGCCAGGTTCGAAATCCCCAGCAGCATGTTGACCAGCCCCGCTACGGCACAGGTCTCAGAAAACCCGGAGTTCCGTGCCCCCAGAAGAGACGGCAGCAGGAATAGTCCGAACAGGATACAGTTCATCCCGACGCCCGCCAGGGAGAACCGGACTTTTCCGGCTATCGACCGGATCTCATCGGAATTGGCCGTCACATAGCCGCAGGGCCGGAATCCGGACAGCATGATCCCGGCTTCATAAGGCGTCGCTCCGTAAGCCACGGCCATCACAGAATGGGCGGCCTCATGCAGCATCATACCGGTCACGAGGCCGAGGAAGAGACCGATGAACAGTTCGTCCAGTTCCGGGTCCGGAGCGCCTCGCAGGGCTCCCCATATGCCAAGGGCCAGCAGCGGGAACCATATGATCCGCAGGACTGTCGCGATGATCCGTGCGGGTCCGGGGTCCACATGCTCGGGGAATTCGTACAGAGGCAGGAATCCTGTGCCGACGGAGATCCTTCTCCACCGCCCCCTGCGGATGAGGAGGTCCTCCTCCATATTATCCAGCACGGAGACGATCTCCTCCCGGTCCATTCCGCAGTCTACGGAAAAAGGATCCGTCCGCCCGTCCAGCCGGCTCAGAAGCGCCGCCGTATGCGGTCCCAGGGGATAGCGGTCCCCGTACATCTCGTCCGTCAGGAAGGCGTCCCCGTTCTGCGGGTCTGTATTGAGTTTTACCCAGGGATTCAGCTTCGGATACACCCTTCCGCCTCCTTCCGGATCCCTTTGCAATGTGTAAAGTTTATACACTATACATGCCGGTATATCATTGAATATCTTCCGTACGATTGCCGGCAGTTCGGTTCGGAGCTATGAAGATGCACTGCCCTGTTTCCGGGGCAGTGCATCGTGACGTCTCAGGGATTCCCTTTACCGGTTTCTCAGGATGCGGATGATGGCGCCGATCCCGTAGAGGGCGGCGATCACCGCCGCGATCCTCACCACCCATGTGATCAGAGTGCTGATGGCCGGGCCGAGAAGCGCGAGGATGGAATCGGAGAAGACGGTCAGCAGCGCAAGGATGACGATGATCCCCAGAAGCGATTTGAGCAGGCCGCTTCCCGCTCCCAGAAGCATGCCGAACAGGCCGATCATCAGGAGAAGCACGATGGCCACCGGAAGAATTGCTTGCATGTTTGAGACCCTCCCCGTGTTTTGCAGGATAAAAACAGTGTACCAAGTGCCGGGCTTCTTGTCAACCGGAAACGGCACTTCTCCGCCGGTCCGTCCCCTCCTGTTTCTCATCGTTTTTTCGCTATTTCCCGTATCGCATTCACCGAAATTTTTTCAAGGAGACCTTGCCATCAGACGCCGTATTCGATATAATTATTTATTATAATTGGTGCAGAATGGGCAATTGAAAGGAGACCTCGCCGTGGCAATCGTAATCGGCCTTGATTTGGGCAATTTCAACTCCTATCCCAGCTATATTTCGGACCTGGAGCCGGACCGCAGCCGTCTGGGCGGAAGTACGGTGGATCTTCTCCCCGCAAATGAGCGGGAAGGCGTCCCCAGCGTCTTCTTTTATGACGGAAAGGACCGTTTCCTGGCCGGTCGCGCCGCCGTGTCCGGCGCCGCAAAACCGGAGCGCAACCGCATCCGCTATCTGAAGCGGTCTCTCGGCAAGCCTCTGATCATCGACCAGAAGCCCGTGACCATCGGCGGAAAGGCTTGGACCTATGACGACGCCATCCGCGAGGTGGCCCAGAGCGTTCTCCGGGAGGCGAACCAGGAACTGCAGCGCACCGCACGCGAGCAGACAAACGAGGTCGCCCTATCCTATCCGGCCACATACAGTTCCGCCCAGCGGGAGCGCCTGATCCAGATCGTGGAGTCCGCCACTCTGGAAGACGGGCGCCATTTCCGTGTTGCCGGAACGATCACGGAACCGGCGGCGGCCGCTCTGGATTTTCTGTCTCAGAGCAATCTAACCGCCGACTCCACGGTGATGGTCTTCGATCTGGGCGGCGGCACCTTCGACCTCAGCCTGGTCACCTGCTATCCGAAGGGAAAGACCCGTTCCGACGGCTCCAAGGCGTACTACGACATCCATCTCACGGACGGCCTTCCCAAAACAGGCGGCCATGAGTTCGATGAGGTGATCTACAGTCTGCTTCTGACGAAGCTTGTCGCGTACCTGCGGAAAAACGACCTGCCGCTGACCAAGTTCCTGGACAACCAGGTGCTCCAGAACGCCGAAAAGGTAAAAAAGGAACTGACGGACACAGACCGGACGGTTTATGAGACCTATATCCCCGCCCTGGAGGACAACGTCAGTTTTGAACTGACCCGCGAGGAGTTTGAAAACGCCCCCCGGGCCCAGGAGATGCTCAGACAGATGACGGAGAAAGCCCGGGAGCTCCTGAATACGCCGGGGCTTCCCCGTCCGGACCGGATCGTACTGACGGGCGGTTCCTGCCGCATGCCGATGATCCGGAAAGCCCTGGTCAAGGCCCTGCCGGAATACGCCGACCGGCTCAACGGGATCAGCGAGTACAAGCCGGAGACCGCCATCTCCTACGGAGCCGCCCGCTACGGCGTGCCGGAGCCCAGCACTGATGCGACCCTCAGGACCCAGGGCGAAAAGAGCGTGATCAAGAGAGTGGCGTATGACATCGGACTTCGCTATTTCCGCGGTCTGGAGGATAAGAAAGGCTATATCGAGTGCCTCATCCCCCGCGGTTCGGAGCTGCCCTTCACTTCCCGCTGGAGCGGAGGCCACAAGCTGAACGAAAGCCGTCAGTCTACCAAAAAGCTGTATGAGGCCGTCACAAAAACGCCGGACAGAGAACAGCCGGACCGTGATTTCCGTTTCATCAAGAAGCTCAATGTGGATTTCGGCGCCGTGGTAAAAGTGGGCACTCGCTCTGAAGCGCGCCTGGTGGTGGACAAGGACGGGCTCGTCACCATGGAAGCCCGGAAGGACAAGAACTCTCCGCTCTTCACCGTCACCGGCCAGCTGACCACCACCTTCGACTGAGAAGCGGGACCGCCCGCGTCTTTTCCGCGCATAACCGATTTGAAACAATGACCGCAAGAGAGGATTAACGCATGTCAGTCATCATTGGGCTCGATCTCGGCAATTTCAATTCCTATCCCAGTTTCATTGCCGATATGAACACAAAGAGGAACCGCCTGAGCGGCAGGGCCGTGGATCTGGTGCCGGCCAATGAGCGTCAGGGCGTTCCCAGCGTGTTTTTCTTCAAGGAAGGCAAGCCTTTCCTGGCCGGGCGGGCTGCCGTGACCGGCGCAGCAAAGCCGGAACGCAACCGGATCCGTTATCTCAAGCGCTCTCTCGGAGAGCCCCTTGTCATCGATAACAAACCCGTCGTGATCGACGGAAAAACCTGGACCTACGACGATGCCATCCGCGAGGTAGCCCAGAGCGTTCTCCGGGAGGCAGTCCGGGAGCTTCAGCACATCGGAGGCGAGAAAACGGATCTCGTCTCTCTGGCCTATCCCGCCACCTACAGCTGCGCCCAGCGGGAACGTCTGATCCAGATCGTGCAGTCCGCCGCCACCGAGGACGGAACCCCCTTCCGGGTAGTCGGCACCATCATGGAACCGGCTGCCGCTGCCCTGGATTTTCTGGTCCAGCTCAACCGCAGCAAAAACACCACCGTTCTGGTCTTCGACCTGGGCGGCGGCACATTCGATCTGAGTCTTGTCACCTGCTATCCCAAGGGGAAACAGCGTGAGGACGGCTCCACCGCCTATTACGACATCCATCTGTCGGACGGGCTTCCGAATACCGGCGGCAGCGAGTTCGATGAAGTGATCTATCAGCTTCTCCGTTCCAAACTGGTGGATGCCCTGGCGGAGAACGGTCTGTCGATCACATCCTATCTGGACGACCAGCTGCGTCTGAATGCAGAAAAGGTCAAGAAGGAACTCTCCGATCCCCCCTATCAGACCGTCCATGAGGTATATATTCCCGCCCTGGAAGACACGGTGGCGCTGGAACTGACCCGGGAGGAGTTTGAGAAGGCCCCCCGGGTCCGTGAGATGCTCTCGCAGATGACCGAAAAGGCACGCGATCTGCTGAGGGCGGAGGGTCTGCCCAAACCGGAGATCATCGTCCTCACCGGCGGTTCGTGCCGCATGCCCATGATCCGCGACAGTCTGTCAAAGGCACTTCCCGAGTATGCCCAGTCCATCGACAGCATCCGGGAATACCGGCCCGAGACCGCCATTTCCTACGGCGCTGCCCGTTTCGGCATCCCGGAGCCGGATACCGACGCGGTCACCGGGAACAAGTCCGTGATCAAGCGCCTGGCATATGACATCGGCGTCAATTATCTCCGTGAGGGAAAGGATTATATCAACACTTTCCTGAAACGGGGGACCGAACTTCCCTGCAGCACGGACTGGATCGGCGGCTGGCTGCCGGAGGACAGCGCCTACCAGAGCTATCCGCTTTACGAAGCCAATACCCTTACCCCGGAGTGTGAGCAGATAAACCGGGACTATCGTTTCATCAAGACAGTGACAATCCAGTTCGGGGATACCATGCCTGCGTATACACGCTCCGAAGCCCGCCTGATCGTGGACCGGGACGGCCTTGTCAGGATGGAAGCCCGGAAGGATGAAAACTCCCCTCTTTTCACCATCACGGTACAGCTTGAGAGCCTGAAGTGATCCGGCTTTGCCGATCCTGTCGCCTGGAGGAATTGCGCAATGTCTCATGCAAACGAACCGCACGCTCAGATCATCGGATGCGATATCGGAGACTCCGGCGCTTATGCCGCCGCAGCCCGCGGCAGGGACACCGACCCTTTTCTGCTCCTGCCCGCGGATATTGCCCGTTCGGGCATGCCGGCGGAAGCCCGGCTCTCCGGCCGCGGGGAGATCAGCGTATATCCCGTTGACCGCCGCCCGGAAGCCCGTGAAGGCGGTACGGTCCGCTTCTCCGATCAGCTCTTCCGTCTGGATTCTGTTCCGCATCTGAATACAGAAAGCCCCGTCTTCCCCCGGGACGTATATGCCGCCATCCTGCGGGATCTTGTCCGGATCGCCGGCAAAGAAGCCGCGGTATCCGGAGAAGCACCTTACCGCGATCTGGTCTTCACCTATCCAGCCGCTCTCGGATCACCGGATCGGAACGATCTCCTGGATCGGCTGGAAGATGCCGTCTGCTCCGCGGATCTGGACGGCCGCAGGCTCAATGTGGCGGGACGTCTGCCCAGGGCAGCGGCCTCCGCCCTTCAGTATCTGAACCATATCCGCCACGTGGTCCCGGAAGGAGACCGCTTTCCGGACGATAAACTGAACGTTCTGGTCTACGATCTGGGACGCTGCAGTTTTGAGGTGGCCCTGGTCACTGTGCGGGATGATCTTTCCTTCGACCTGCTCCTTCATGATTCCGACCACCTGGGCAGCGATGACTTTGTAAACGCCCTGTGTGAAGAGCTGTGCTCCCGGTTCTATCAGGCTTATCAGTATAAGCCCTCCTGTTCGTACGACAGGCGTCTGCTGACAGACGCCGCCAGGCAGCTGTTGTCTGATCTGAGTCTCCCCGGTGCGGAAGAGTGCCCCGTAGTACTGGAGGTGGCCTCAGACGACGGGGCTCTTTCCCTTGAGACCGGCATCACCCGCTCCCGCTTTGAAGAGATCGTTTCTCCCTGTCTTGTCAAAACCCTGGAAAAGACCGCGGCCCTGCTGTCGCGGGCAGAGCGGGAAGGCCTGCCGGTGGACCGTATCGTCTATACCGGGAGTGCAGGCCGGCTCCCCATCGTGGGACAGTCCCTGCGGGATCTGGCCGGTGTCCGTTTTTCCGTCGAAAGCGCACCTCTTCCCGATTGCTCCGCCTCCTATGGCGCAGCCCTGTACGGTTCCTGTCTGCCGGTCCGTTCCGGAGACTTCTGCGCCGCCCGGGACGTCGGGATCCGCTACTATCACGACGACGGGGACGAAACAGGTTATATCGTTCCCTTTTTCCGCCGCGGAGAAGCTCTTCCGCGGCAGAGCCCCTGGGCTGAAGGCGCCTCCCTCACAGCGGAGGACGGGATCACCTATGAGCTGTTCGAAGCCCTCTCTGCCGAACCGGATCCCTCCCGGCCGGACCGGGATTACCGGCTTGTTCAGACCCTGACCGTAGGCGCAGGGTCGCAGGCAGGGAAAGGCGCCGTTACGCAGGTCCGTCTTTCGGCAGACGCGGGCGGAGCCGTGACAATGGAAGCCCGTGCGGGGAAAGGCTGCCCCGCCGTTACTGCAGAAGCCCGTTTGAGACGGCCTTTGAATCAGGCCTGACGATATTGAAGAGAAAGAAAGGATGCCGCCTATGGCCAGGAAAACCAGCGCACCCGCCGGAGTCATCGGGTGTGACATCGGCAACGCGTACGCCTATGCGTCTGTTGCCCGCGGGAGGAACGCAGATCCGCTGCCGCTCATGCCGGATGACGTCGGCAAGACCGGCATTTCCACGGAAGTACGGATCTCCCGCAGCGGCGAGATAAACGTCTACCCTGTCGACAGATCCCCGCGCGCCCGCTCGGGCGGTGTCGTCCACACCATCAAGCGGATGCTCCGCTTCGATGCCCTGCCCCAGCTGAAGACCGACCGTCCCGTCTCTCCCTGGGAAGCCTATTCCGCTGTGGCCAGGGATCTGGTACGGGCTGCCAACGAGACCGCCGCCCGGAAGGGCGAAGAACCGTCTTACGATCTGGTCTTCACCTATCCCGCCGTTCTCCACTCCCCGGATCATCTGGATATGCTCAACCGGATGGAGGAGAGCATCCGTTCCGTGGAACTGGACGGACACCGGCTGAATGTGGTGGGCAGGCTGCCGGAACCCGCAGCAGCCGCCGTTCAGTACCTGAATTTCATCCAGCACGTGGCCTCCGGGAACGTCCGTTTCAACGGCAGTGAACTGAACGTGCTGGTCTACGATCTGGGACACGGCACCTTTGACCTGGCACTGGTCACCGCGCGCAGCGACGTCACATACGACCTGCAGATGCAGGACGGCGACGACACCGTAGGCGGCGTGGATTTTGACAATGCCGTATACGAAGAGCTCTGCGCTCAGTTCTTCCGTCTCTATCAGTTCCGGCCCTCCTCCGCCCTTCAGGAGAGACGGCTCCGGGAAAAGGCCGCAGATGTGAAGCTGGAACTGTGCACCACCGGTGTGGAAGAGGTCCCTGTTTCCTTCGTGGTCAGTGTCGACGGCGAGGACCAGTCTCTGGAGACGACCCTCACCCGCAGCAGGTTTGAGGAGATCAGCGCTCCGCTGCTCCTCAAGACGCTGGAAAAGACCGCCGCCATGCTTGCCAGGGCGGACCGGGAAGGCCTGCGGGTGGACCGGATCATCCTCACCGGCGGCGCCAGCCAGATGCCCATGGTCCGCCGCTCTCTCCAGGACCTGGTCGGAGACCGCTTTTCCATTGAAGAGCCTTATCAGCCCAGCCGCGCCGTATCCTTCGGTGCCGCGCTGTACGGCGCCGAAAAGATCCTCCGTAAGAAAACGGAACACAGCTACGGTCTGATGGTGCGGCCCAGCGCGGACGACATCTATTTCCGGATGCAGATCATGGTGAAACCAGGAGAATCTCTTCCGGCCCGCTCCGCCCCTCTGTCCATGCAGGTACCGTCTTCCGGCATCCTTGCCTTCCAGGTGGCATACAGCAGCGACGGAATGACTCCCGCCGAAAGAAAACGCCATCTCTATCTGGACGGACTTCCCGCCTCGGAGGCCCTGGAAGTGACCCTGGAGGTCTGCGAAGACCTCAACATCGCCATCGAATGCAGACTGCCGGACGGTACGGTCCGCCGCACCGGCACCGGCGTCAGCCGCTGAAGTCTGACACCGTGATCCGGGATCCCGGATCCGCACGACGAAAGGAGTATCGATATGTCCAGCATCAGAACTGCAGACCAGATACACGACGAAGGCTGGAAAAGGTTCCGCAGAGGACAGCACAGCGGTCTTGAATACCGCGAACACTGCAGGAATCTTTATCAGGCGATAAGGTCGGAACTGGAGGCGACGGGAACCTGTGTGTTCCTTGACTCGCTCCGAAAGGATCTTAGCGACCCCCGCAAACCATATCCCAGGGACTTCGACATGGACCCGCGTCAGGCCACGGAATATCTGGCGATCTCGTACGCCAGCATAGCCATTGTCGATCATGACGCTGAACGCGCTGATCGCTTTCTCAGCGGCAATTATGCCGACGAATCTGGTGTGAACTGGAATTCCATCCCCCGACTTACGATGACTATCAATCTCTCTTATTATGTACAGCTTATTAATGCTCTCCTGGCGCATGCAGCCGAGAACTATCAGCGCCGGGACCGGGCGACTCACACGATCCATATCCGGGGCGGCGAGGATGATCCGCAGCACGATGAATCCCGCCGTACGGATGAGGGAAAGCCCGTCTCTCCTGCTTCGGACGCCGGCGAGGAAACGGCGCGCCTTCTGGAAGAAGCCAGAAGGAAAAATGAGGAAGCCGAGCGGAAGCTGAGGGACGCCGAACAGCTCCTGGCAAGGATCCGTCTCGAAACCGACCGGCGTGATTCTCTGGAGGAGGACCTCCGGTCACTCCGCGCAGAAAACGATCAGGCGGAAAGCCTCCTGGAAAATGCCAGAGCAGCCGCCGGGAAGATCACCGGCGATGCGACCGCCAAGGCTGAGGAGATCCGGAAAGCCGCCGACGACTATTATGAGGAACAGTACGGCAAAGCTCAGGAAGCAGTCC
>JAEEGL011522251.1_pt1 | contig 19314 bp, 17 predicted proteins | sample 9134231 | NCBI WGS metagenome assembly JAEEGL01 (sample SAMN16246548, study PRJNA631951) | gut metagenome | biome: gut microbiome; feature: rumen; material: fiber-attached | host: Bos | place: Iran: Karaj | collected 2018-10
ATTCAAACCGATCCATGAAGGGAAGGTCGGCATCTACGCCTGCGGACCGACCGTATACAACTATTTTCATATCGGCAACGCCCGGCCTTTCATCACCTTTGACGTGCTGCGCAGGCAGCTGGAGCGGGAAGGCTACCAGGTGACATTTGTCCAGAATTTCACGGATATCGACGACAAGATGATCCGGAGGGCGAATGAGGAAGGCATCACGGTGAAGGAACTGGCTGACCGCTTCATCGCCGAATACTATAAGGACGCAAGCGCGCTCGGGATCCGCCCGGCGACCGTGCATCCCAAAGCCACGGACCATATTCCCGAGATCATTGCCCTGATCACCCGGCTGATCGAGAACGGACGCGCCTATGCCACGCCGTCCGGAGACGTCTATTACCGCGTATCCGCTTTCCCCGGATACGGTAAGCTGTCCGGCCAGCGCACGGAAGACCGCGAGACGGGCGCCAGCGACCGGCTGGACGTGGAAACGGACAAGGAATCCCCGGAGGATTTCGCCCTGTGGAAGGCAAAGAAACCCGGCGAACCCTTCTGGGACAGCCCCTGGGGTGAGGGAAGGCCCGGATGGCATATCGAGTGCTCCGCGATGAGCATGAAATACCTCGGGGAGACATTTGACATCCATTGCGGCGGAAAGGACCTGTTGTTCCCGCATCACGAGAATGAGATCGCGCAGAGCGAAGGCGCGACGGGAAAGAAATACGTCAATTACTGGATGCACAACGGGTTCATCAACGTTGACAACCAGAAGATGAGCAAGAGCCTCAACAATTTCTTCACGGTACGGGATATCGCAAAGGAATACGACCTGGAAGCCGTCCGCATGTTCATGCTCAGCGCCCATTACCGCAGCCCGATCAATTTCAGCCGCGACCAGATCGAAGCGGCGAATGCCAGCCTGAACCGCCTGTATACCGCCAGGAACTCGCTGAAATTCCAGGCGGAGAACGGTGAGGACAGGCCGCTCAACGACGCGGAAACAGCCTTTACTGAGCGCCTGAAGGGCTATGAAAAGCGTTTTGACGACGCCATGGACGACGATATGAACACGGCGGACGCCCTCGGCGCGATCTTCGAGCTTGTCAAAGACGCGAACGTGACGCTGGCGCAGGGCGTTTCCCGCGGGGCGGCCCGGGCCGCGCTGAACAGCCTGGAAGCGGTCTGCGACGTGCTGGGCATCCTCACCAAAAAGGAAGAGGAACTGCCGGAGGAGATCGCCGAACTGGTGCGGGAGAGGGCCGAAGCCCGGAAGAACCGCGACTGGGCAAAGAGCGACGAACTCCGCGACCGGATCATCAAATCCGGATATATCCTGGAAGATACCAAACAAGGACAGAAAGTCAGGAAAGATGTCTGACCGGATCCGGAAGGCCGCCGGCGTGATCCTGATGGCCGCAAGCCTCGCGGCAGCGGTGATCCCGGGCGCCCGGCCCCGTGGAAAAGACCCGGACCGGTACCGTTCCGGAACAAGGCAGGGCACCGGGATCCCTGAAACCGCGGCAGCCTGTAACGGAACGGTTGATATCAACGAAGCGGACGCCGAAGAGCTGACCGTGCTTCCGGGCATCGGGGAAACCCTGTCCGGACTGATTGTCGCAGAACGCAACGCCCACGGCCCGTTCCGTTACGCGGAAGACCTGACGGCGGTGAAGGGGATCGGCCTGAAGACACTGGAGAAATTCCGTGACATGATCCAGATCGAAGAGACAGAAAGCGGGGAATAAGATGGCATATCGCGCGCTATACCGGGAATGGAGGCCGAAGGATTTTTCCCATGTAGTCGGACAGAACGCGATCATCGACACGCTGAGGAACCAGGTGGTCGGGAAACGGATCGCCCATGCCTATCTTTTCTGCGGATCCCGGGGAACCGGAAAAACGTCCACGGCGAAGATCCTCGCCAAAGCCATCAACTGCCTGGATCCAAGGAACGGCGATCCCTGCGGGGAATGTGAGAACTGCCTGCGCGCGGACCGGGAGGAAACACTGGACGTGATCGAGATCGACGCCGCCAGCAACAACGGCGTCGACGAAATGCGCGAACTGAGGGACACGGTCAAATATCCCCCGCAGTACGGCACCTATAAAGTCTATATCATCGACGAAGTCCATATGCTTTCCACATCCGCCTTCAACGCGCTCCTGAAAACGCTGGAGGAACCGCCGGCGCACGTCGTGTTCATCCTGGCGACCACGGAACCGCAGAAGCTGCCCGAAACGATCCTGAGCAGGTGCCAGCGCTTCGACTTCGGCAGGATCCCGATCCCGGAGATCGCCGGCAGGCTGCAGGAAGCGGCGGACGGAGCCGGCGCGCAGGTCTCGCCCGGCGCGCTGATGCTGATCGCGAGGGCCGCGGAAGGCGGCATGCGCGACGCGCTGAGCATCCTGGATATGTGCCTGGGTTACAGCGACCGGGTGGATGAAAAGCTGGTCCGCAGCATCCTCGGCACCAGCGACGCGGAATTCCTTTTCGAATTCTGCGGCGCGATCGCCGGCCGGGACGCGGGGAAAGCTTTTTCCATGATCGACCGGCTGATGCGGGACGGCAAAGATCCGGCTGTGTTCGCAAAGGACGTATGCCGGCATGTCAGGACCCTGCTGATCGCCCAGGCCAGCCCGGAAGAGCTTGCGCGGATCATGGATATCACCGAGGAAGAGGCAGCGGAATATGTCCGCCAGGCCGGGAAGGTGACCCTCAGCCGGCTGATCCGGATCCTGGACCTGTTCATGGCGCTGGAAACCGAAATGAGATGGTCCTCCACGCCGAGGCTGGCTCTGGAAAACGCGGCGGTGAAATGCTGCCTGAAAACGGACGAGGCGGACAACCAGGCCCTGAACGACCGGATCGACGAGCTGGAAAAGAAGATCGACGAACTCCGCGGGCAGATCAGCAGCGGAGCGATCCCGGCGCCGGCCGCGAAGCAGGACGTACCGGAAGCAAAAAAGAGCGAAAAGCCGAAGGCAGCCGCTCCGAAACCCGTGCCCGCCGGCGCTCCGGTCAGCGCGGACGCCGGATCCGTCTGGAACGGGATGATGGCCAGGCTGCAGAAAACGGACATCACCGCCTGGAGTTTTCTTTCCCAGGGAAAGCTGACCGGCTGCAACGGGCAGCAGTACCTGTGGCAGGCCAATCAGCGGGAAGGCGAACAGCAGTATATCACCGCGCTGAACAAACCCGAACGGAACAGGATCATCTGTTCGATCCTCAGTGAGATCGCCGGCGCGGAATGCGCCTTTACAGCTCAGAAACACGACGCGGCTGTCACGGACGACGGAAGCGACGAAGCCTACCTGAAGTCGATCTATGAAACGTTCGGCAGGGAACCGGTCGATATTGTCGACAAAATATGAAAACAGCCCGGCAGCAGCCGGGCTGTATTTTTGCGCGTATGCTTGTCAGTTCAGTTCCTGGGCGTCGTTTTCGATGGTGAGTTCCTCCACGCTGCGGATGGCCCAGCGGGCGACGACCATGCTCAGGTTGTCCTTGCCGACGGAAAGGGTGATCGTATCGTCTTTCAGTCCGGTGATCGTGCCGTAGATCCCGCCAATGGTGCAGATCCGGTCCCCGGCCTTCAGGTTGTTCAGCATTTCCTTGACCTGCTTGTCCTTTTTCCGCTGCGGACGGATCAGCATGAACCAGAAAACAACGAAGATCAGGATCAGGGGAAGGAAGGTAGTGGCCAGGGCGGCGATGGAACTGACCTGGGTGGCTTCCCCTTCAGCGGCGGCAGCGGCTCCGGTGGCGGCAGCGCCCTCTGCGGCAGCGGCAGCGATTCCGAAAAGATTGTCAAACATGATGAAATAAACTCCTTTCAAGCTCAGTTGCCTGCACATTATAACAGACAATAAAGACCGTTACAAGCCAAAGCAGGCAAAAAACAATGACCTGCCTTATTCCAGACTGCGAGTAGCGATGATATCGGATCCGGTGTTCAGGATATCGCGGACAATGACCTGTCCCGCTTTCACCGGGAGGTTGACGCGGACGCGGCCGAGTTCGGCCATCACTGACGCGATCAGCGCCTTCGGCAACGGTTTGTCCGTTTTGACGGAAAGGGGCGTCCGGCTTCCGCTGACCGGGATCACGGCGGTGATCATGCGAAGCGGGAGCGTGCATTCCTGCCGGGCATAGACCGCTCCGCGCGGACAGGTATTCCCGGCCACGGAAACAAATTCACCGCTGTCCGAAAGCGTCACGCTCATCCGGCATCCGACAGGGCAGTTGATGCAGGTAAGGATCTGTTCCATTTTCGTCAGCTCCTTTCAATCCGGACGGTCAGTTCATCCGCCGGAAGCGAAACGAGGTGCTCCGGTTTCAGCGTGACCAGCGCCATTTCCCCGGGCGTAAAGATCATGGCTTTTTTGCGGCAGATCTCTTTTCCGCCGGATTCCACGACCGCCGCGCTGTTCCGGTATACGCCCGCCGGACGGAACATCAGGCTGACGGGTTCGGCGGCGTTCTTCCGGATCTTCTGGGGCACGGTTCCGCGTACGCCGTCGCCGTCCCGGACCGTGATGAAGGAGCCGCCGCGGGAGCCGTGCAGGACATAATCCGCCGCGGCAGCCCCGGCCCTGAAGCTTTCCTCCGATACATAGTCCACCAGGTCGTGAACGTGCAGGACATTTCCGCAGGAAAAGATGCCCGGTATGCCGGTGCAGAAGCTGTCGTCCACCACCGCGCCGGACGTGGCGGGGGACAGTTCTATGCCGGCACCGGCCGTCAGCTCGTTTTCCGGGATCAGGCCGCAGGAAAGCAGCAGCGTATCGCAGTCAAAACGGATCTCCGTGCCGGGGATCGGATTCCGGTGTTCGTCAACCTTTGAAACGGTAACGCCTTCCAGCCTTTCCCGGCCGCGGATGTCCGTCACGGTATGGCTGAGATACAGGGGAATATTGTAATCCTGCAGGCACTGCACGATATTCCGGTTCAGCCCCGAGGAATAGGGCATGATCTCCACACAGGCAAGCACTTCCGCTCCCTGGAGCGTCATCCGCCGGGCCATGATGAGTCCGATATCACCCGATCCGAGGATCACGACCCGCTTGCCGGGCATATATCCTTCCAGGTTGACAAAACGCTGGGCCGTACCGGCCGAATAGATTCCCGCGCACCGGGTTCCGGGCGTGCAAAGCGCTCCGCGGGGACGCTCCCGGCAGCCCATGGCCAGGATGACGGCTTTCGCGCGGATCACCTGGAGCCCCCGTGCGGAAGAAAGGCAGACCGCGGTGCGGTCCGGGGAAACAGACAGCACCATGGTGGAACACTCAATGGGGATCTCCAGCTCCGCCGCCCGGTCGATATCGCGACGCGCGTACTCAGGCCCGGTCAGTTCCTCTTTGAACCGGTGCAGGCCGAAGCCGTTATGGATACACTGACGGAGAATCCCTCCCGGCTCGTTTTCCCGTTCCACGACAAGGACGGAACGGATCCCGCTTTCACGGGCCGCGATCGCGGCGGCCAGTCCGGCGGGGCCGGCACCGATGACCAGGATGTCCACATTCCGCTCACTCATGATCCGGCGCCTCCTTCAGGAAAGATTCGATGGGGCCGGAAAGCAGGAAACTCTTTCCGCCGTTCTTTGTGATCTCCCGCAGGGGAAGTCCTGTTTCATCCGCGATGATCTCCGCCACGCGGGGAAGGCAGAAACCGCCCTGGCAGCGGCCCATGCCTGCCCGGGTACGCCGTTTGACGGCGTCGACGGAGCGGGCGCCGACCGGACGGCGGACCGCCGCGCGGATCTCAGCCTCCGTGACCGTTTCACACCGGCAGATGATCTGTCCGTACGCGGGATCGGACCGGACAGCCGATTCCCGTTCCTCCAGGGACATCTCATGGAACGGTTTCGGGGCGGGAACAAAGGGAACAAGCTCCGCTTTGCGCGGAAGATCCAGGAAGGATACGATCATTTCCGCCAGGTCCGCGCCGATGGCCGGGGCGGATGAAAGGCCGGGGCTTTCAATGCCGATGGCTTCAAAATAACCGGGGCATCCGGCGCAGGGGCCGACAACAAAATCATCCACAGTCAGGTGTGCGCGCACCCCGCTGAAATTGGTGATATTGGTACGCACGGAGAACGCCGGCCAGGTCAGGGCAGCCTTCCGGAGCACTTCAGCCAGTCCTTCGGCGGTGGTCGCGGTGTCCAGCGGGTCGCCGATATCTTCCGCGTTCGGGCCGAGCAGCAGGTTTCCGTGCACAGTCGGCGTGACGAGCACGCCCTTGCCCATGGCGGATGGGCACTGGAAAACTGTGCGGGAGAAGGGCTGGCGGGCAGCCCTGTCCAGTAAATAATACTGCCCGCGGCGATGGACCATCCTCAGTTTTTCGTCGGACAGCATGTTGTGGATCTCCGCGCCGGAAGAGCCGGCACAGTTCACAAGGACGCGGCAGATGTATGACCCTGTGTCCGTCTGAACGGCATAACGGCCGTCCGGCAGGCGGGAAACCCGCAGAACCTCCTCACCGAAACGGAAGGAGACGCCGTTGAGCGCCGCGTCGTCCGCGAGGGCGAAGGCAAGTTCATACGGACTGACGATGGCGCCGGTCGGGACCAGGAGGGCACAGGCCACCGCCGGATTCAGCGAAGGCTCCAGCGCGAGCGCAGCCTCGCGCTCCAGGACCTCCAGCCCCTGCACGCCGTTTTTCTCCCCGCGCGCTTTCAGCGTGAGGATCGTGGAACGGTCTTCCTCATTCAGCGCGATGACCAGGGAACCGTTCTGCCTGTAAGGTACGCCGAGCTCGGCGCACAGCGCGGGATAAAGCAAAGCGCCGCGCACGTTGTAATAAGCCTTGCGCGTTCCGGGCAAAGCGTCATAACCGGCGTGCACGATGCCGCTGTTGGCCTTGGTCGCGCCTTCGGCGATATCGCTCTCCCGGTCCAGTACGGTCACGGAAGCGTGATAACGGGAAAGCTCCCTGGCCACGGAACAGCCTGTCACACCGGAACCGATGATCAGGATATCCGATTCTGAGTTCATATTTTCGCCTCCCAATATATCCATACTACCAAAAAATTCCTGAATCCGCAACGAACAAAAGACGCGCCGGGACGCGCGCGGATCATGAAAGCTGAGTTGCGCATGAATGTACAGAATGATATAATAATCTGAATAGACTTTGATGGGGGATACGGCATGATCACAACCATTTGTCTGAATCCATGCTTTGATAAAACCGTCAGTGTCGACAGGCTCCAGCCGGGACAGGTCAACCGGATCCGGGAAGCCCGCGTGGACCTTGGCGGCAAGGGCATCAACGTCGCCGTCGTCGCGAAACGGCTCGGCCTTGACGTCAAATGTCTCGGCATCATGGGCGAGAACGGTGCGGCCGAACTGACGGCCCTGATGGACCGGGAAGAGCTCAGGCACCGTTTTCTCACGGTCCCGGGCGGCCATGTCAGGACCAACATGAAAGTATACAGCCTGGACGGACAGGGCGTGACGGAACTGAACGAGCCGGGCACGCCCCTGACTGAAGACGCCCTGGCGGAATTCACCCGCATCGCGGAAGAAGAAACCGCGGACAGCGATATGGTCGTGCTGACCGGCAGCCTGCCCCCCGGATGCCCCGAAGGCACCTACAGAGACCTGCTCAAAGCGCTGGAGGGAAAGAAATGCATTCTTGACACCGAAGGCAAAGAGCTGGAGCTTGCCACAAAGGGAGCGCATCCCTTCCTGATCAAACCGAATCTCCGTGAAATGGAAGCCACCCTCGGCATCGAACTGCGGACCATGCGCGCGATCCGGGATGCGGCGCTGCTGTTTGTGCGCCTCGGCGTGCAGCACGCCGTCGTTTCCATGGGCGCCATGGGCGCCATGTATATCTCCGCCGATAAAACGCTCTTCGCGCCGGCGCTGCGCGTGGCGACCAAGTCGACGGTCGGGGCGGGGGACGCGATGATCGGCGGTATGCTGCTCGGATATGAAATCGAAAAGAATATGGCCAAGGCGTTCAGGTACGGCATCGCGGCCGGCGCGGCCAGCGTAATGACGGAAGGAACCCAGCTGATCGTCCGTTCTGATTTTGACGCGCTGCTGGACCAGGTCAGGATTCAGGAAGTGTAAGCATGCTGTTCCGACACAACAGGCCCGAGTATTCCGACGGCGTGATCGACCTGATCCCGATGCACATCGGCGCCCCGAACAGGGAACTCGGTTTCGGCCACGAACAGATCTGGAAGATCACGCTCCACAACGAACGGCAGGAGATCGGACAGATCAGCTACCGCGACGGGGAAAGCCGTTGCGTCTACTACTACGGGCATATCGGATACCATATCGATCCGCCTTACCGCGGACGGCATTTTGCCTACCGCGCCTGCAGGCTCATCGAACAGGAGATCCGGCTTTCCGGGAAGACATCCGTCGTGATCACCTGCGATCCCGACAACGAACCGAGCCGGAAGACCTGCGAGAAGCTCGGATGCCTGTTTGAACGGATCGCCGATGTTCCGGAGGATATCTACAGGAAATTTGAGATCAGTCAGCAGAAATGCCGGTATATCTGGCATCCTGCGGGAACGGACGGGCAATGAAAGAGATCGTTAACGGCACGGAGATCTGTTACCGGATCGAAGGCGAAGGGAAAAGCAGGGTACTGCTTCTCCACGGATGGGGCTGCGATCGGAAGATGATGCAGCCTGTCGCCGACGCGCTGAAAAACGATCATGTCACCCTGGAGGTTGACCTGCCCGGACACGGTGAAAGCGGCAGGCCCCCGGTGCCCTGGGGCGTGCCCGAATACGCTGAATGCGTCCTGCAGCTGCTTGAAAAGCTTTCCTTCACCCCCTGCCAGGTGGTCGCCCACAGCTTCGGATGCCGTATCGCGGCATGGATCGAGGCCGAACATCCGGGCGTGTTTGAAAAGATCGTTTTCACCGGCGCCGCCGGGATCCGTCCGAAGCAGACGGAAGAAGGCAGGAAACGCAGCGAAAGATATAAAAAGCTGAAGGGATACTGCGAAACGGCAAAAAAGATCCCGCTGATCGGGAAAGCCGCCGCGGGATGGGAAGAGAAACTGCGGCAGAAATACGGCAGCCGCGATTACAACGCGCTGGATGAAGAAATGCGCAGAACGTTTGTCCGCGTCATCAACCAGGACCTGACGGACCTGTATGAACGGTTCCGCGCGTCCACACTGCTGATCTGGGGAGACGCGGATACGGAAACGCCGCTCTGGATGGCAAAGGAAATGGAAAAACGAATCCCGGACGCTGGCCTGGTAATCCTGGAGGGAGGCACACATTTTGCCTACCTGGAGCAGGCAGGCCGCTTCAACACGATCGTCCGTCATTTTCTGAAGGAGGAAGCATGATATGATCCTGTCCGTCCTCCACTGCCTCGCGGCCGCCGCAGGCTGCCTGCTTGCGGCCCGGATCCTGCTGCATTATTTCCAGCTGGAAAGCTACCAGTTTCCGGGTTATTTCAGGACCCTGAAACGGAATCTGCTCAAATCGCTGCTGCCGGGCGTCTGCATGGCTGTCCTGACGGCGGTTTCCCTGTTTGCCTTTCGCCGGCTCATCGGCAGCGCGTGGCTGCGCCTGGCCGCCGCCGCGGTGATCCTGACCGCGGGAGGATATCTCACCGGTAAAAACTGTTCCGAAAAGCACGCAAAAAAAGCGTTCGTCCTTACGGCCCGCGTGAAGCGGCTGTATGCCGTGTCCGCCATCGTGATGACGGTTGTGCTCCGCCTTGCCGTGCTCGCGGCCGGTGAAACCGGGACCGCAGCCGACGTGGCCGTGATCCTGTTTCCGCTTTTCCTGCCCGTATGGATCGCCCTGTGCGGCCTCCTTGCCTGGCCGGTGGAAAAGGCAATCAGCGAGATGTATTTCCGCGACGCGCAGCGGATCCTCCGGGAACGCAAAGACCTGATCAAAATCGGCATCACGGGCAGCTGGGGAAAGACCAGCGTGAAGTTCATCCTCGGTACGATCCTGGAAGAGAAATACCATACGCTGGTGACGCCCGCCAGTTTCAACACGCCCATGGGGGTCACCAAGGTGATCCGTTCCAGGCTGGAACCGGCGCACCGGATCTTTGTGGCCGAAATGGGCGCGCGGCACGTGGGGGACATCAAGGAAATGTGCCGGCTGGTCCATCCGCAGATCGGCATCCTGACCTCCGTCGGTCCTCAGCACCTGGATACCTTCAAAACGGTGGAACGGGTCGCGAAGACCAAATACGAACTGATTGACGCGCTGCCGGAGGACGGGGAAGCCTTTTTCGCGGACGACGGGCAGATCTGCGCCCAACTGTACGAAAAAACGGCGATACGGAAACACCTGACGGGCCTGGATCCGGACAGGAATGAAGTATGGGCTGAGGAGATCCGGTATTCCCCCGAAGGCAGCACCTTTATGCTGTGCACCGCAGGGAAAAGGGTTTCGTGCACGACGCAGCTGCTCGGCGAGCTGAATATCCGCAATATCGTCCTGTGCGCTTCCGTCGCCCTTTCCCTGGGCCTGAGCATGGACCAGATCGCGCGGGGGACCGCCAGGATTGTTCCGGTGGAGCACCGCCTCCAGCTGATCCGGCATCCGGGCGGGCCCAATGTGATCGACGACGCTTTCAACAGCAATATCCGCGGCGCGAAGCAGGCGTTCCAGGTGCTGAAGCAGTTCCCCGGAAAACGGATGATTATCACGCCCGGCATGGTTGAACTGGGCGACCGGGAATATGAGATGAACCGGGAATTCGGCGCGGCGATGGCCGGATGCTGCGACATCGCGGTGCTGGTCGGCAGGAAACGCAGCGAAGCGATCGCGGCCGGGCTGAAAGAAAACGGTTTCCCGGAAGATTCCGTCCGGGTGGTCGGTTCCCTGGAGGAAGCGACCGGCGTGATGCGCGAACTCACCGGCGCCGGCGATACCGTCCTGTTTGAAAACGACCTGCCGGACAACTATACCGAATCGTAACGGAGGAGGATCCCATGAAAAAACAGATCGGCGTGATCTTCGGAAGCAGGAGCTGCGAGCGGGAAGTGGCGATCATCAGCGCCGTACAGCTGATGCATCACGCGGACCCCGAAAAATACGAGGTCATTCCCGTTTATATCGACGAGCACGGCAGCTGGTATACGGGTGAAAAACTGAAGGATATCAATTCATACAAGCCCTTCAGGCCCGAACAGAGCGGGATCACCAAAGTGTTTCCCGATCTTTCCGCCGGATCCGGCGCGCTGCTGACGGTCAGCAAGGGCACCGGCCTTTTCGCGAAGGAAAAGGTGGAGATGGTCGCCCGGATCGACGTCTATGTCGTCGTCATGCACGGGCTGAACGGCGAGGACGGCACGCTCCAGGGACTGCTGGAGCTGGCAAAGGTGCCCTATACGTCTACCGGCGTGGCGGGCAGCGCCATCGGCATGGACAAGATCATGATGAAACAGTTCTTCCGCGGCGCCGGACTGCCGGTCCTTCCGGGCCTGTGGTTCAGCCGGTCCGCCTTTGAAAACGACAGGGAGGCTGTGCTTCAGCAGGTTGAAAAGGAACTGGGTTTTCCGGTTTTTGTCAAGCCGGCCAACCTCGGATCCAGTATCGGCGTCAGCCGGGCCGACGATCCCGCCTCGCTGGCTGAAAGCCTTGGGCTGGCGTTTGATTACGACCGGCGCGTCCTGGTGGAGCAGGGACTGGACAAGCCGATCGAACTGAACTGCAGCGTTCTGGGATACGACGGCGAGGCTGAGGCTTCCCCGATCGAGATGCCCCTCGGGAACGACGAATTCCTGGATTTCGGCGATAAATACCTTTCCTCCGGCGGAAGCAAGGGCATGGCCAGCCTTCACCGGGTCCTGCCAGCGCCCATCGAGGACAGCCTCCGGGACGAGATACAGAAAATGAGCCGCGAGATCTTCCGGATGCTCGACTGCAAGGGCGTCGTGCGGATCGACTACATGTTCGACCGGAAAAGCGAGAAGATCTATATCACGGAGATCAATACGATTCCCGGAAGCCTTGCTTTCTACCTGTGGGAGAACGCGGGCCTTCCGTACAGCCGGCTGATCGACCGGATGGTCGCATATGCCGAACAGGCCTATGAGGACAAAAACCGGGCCAATTACGCCTTCACGAGCGATATCCTGAAAGGGGTCTCGTTCGGCGCGAAGGGCGCGAAGGGCAGCAAAGGCACGAAAGGCGCAAAATAACGAAAGGTCCGTCACAGCGATGCTTGAATCGATCCGCTCCCCGCGGGACCTGGATAAAATGAGCTATGAAGAGCTCGACCGGCTGGCAGGGGAGATCCGCAACGAACTGATCACCACCGTTTCCGCGAACGGCGGCCATCTTGCGTCCAATCTCGGCATTGTGGAACTGACGCTGGCGCTTCACCGCGTCTTTCATATGCCGGAGGACAAAATCATCTTTGATGTGGGACACCAGAGCTATGTGCACAAGATGATCACCGGACGGTACAACCAATTTTCCACCCTCCGTTCCTACGGCGGCATCGCCGGGTTTCCGAAGCGGTGCGAGAGCGAATACGACTGCTTTGAGACCGGGCACGCCAGCACAGCGATCTCCGCCGCGCTTGGTATGGCCCGCGCGAGGGATTACCGCGGGGAAAAACACGAGGTGATCGCCGTCGTCGGCGACGGCGCGCTGACCGGCGGCATGTGCTATGAGGCGCTGAACGACGCGGGCAACAGCAGCACCAAGATGATCGTCGTCCTGAACGACAACGAGATGAGCATCGCGCCGAACGTGGGGGCGCTTTCCAACTACCTGACAAGCCTGCGGATCAGCGCCGGCTGGCAGAGCGCCAAACGGAAGGTCCGCCACCTGAACAGCATTCCCGTGATCGGCAAACCGCTGTACCGGCTGATCCACGGCGCAAAGCAGCTGATCAGGACCGTGGTGGTACGGGACAGCGAACTGGGATTCTTTGAAGCGCTCGGGTTTTCCTATTTCGGTCCGATCAACGGACACGACCTGGCCGGCATGGAGAACGCTTTCCGGCAGGCACAGGCATACAAAGGCCCCTGCGTGATCCATGTGCTGACGAAGAAGGGATACGGATACGACAAGGCGGAAGAGCGTCCCGAAGCATTCCACGGAACGCCTCCGTTCTATATTGAAACGGGATACCGCGTGGACAAGCCCGCCAGGCCTTCCTGGGGCCACATCATGGCGGATACGCTGGCCGACATGACGGCGGAAGACCCGAGGATCGTCGCGATCACCGCGGCCATGAAACTCGGCACAGGCCTGGACCACTTCGCGGAGCGGTATCCGGACAGGCTGATCGACGTCGGCATCGCTGAGGAACACGCGGCGACCATGGCGGCCGGCCTGGCCGCCGGCGGCATGAGGCCCTATGTGGCCGTGTACGCCAGCTTCTTCCAGCGCTGCTACGACCAGATGATCCACGACGTATGCATGCAGCACCTCCCGGTAACATTCCTGCTTGACCGGAGCGGAATCGGCGGCGAGGACGGACAGACCCACCACGGACTGTTTGACTTCTCCGAGACCATCCCGGTTCCGGGACTGACGGTCCTGGCGCCCTGTTCCTCGGAAGAACTGGCCGAGATGCTGAGATGGACGGCAAAACAGGACGGACCATGCGTGATCCGTTATCCGAAATCCGTGAAGGAATTCAAAACGGAGCTTCCGTACCTTCCTTTCAGGGCGGGTAAATGGAACAGGCTGAACGACCTGTCCGGCGTGATCCTGCTTGCCGCGGGATCCATGGTGGCAAAAGCCCTGGAAGTGAAGGACCTCCTCGCGAAACAGGGGCTGGCAGCGACGGCCGTCAACTGTTCCACCGTCAAACCGCTGGACGAAGCCTTCCTTTCCTCCGTTCCGGCCGACGCGAAGGTGTTTATCCTGGAAGAGCATATGCTCAGCGGCGGATTCGGGACCTATGTGTCCCAGACCTGCAGGATGAACGGATGGACGGAGCCCGCGTACTGCTTCGGCGTCCCGGATACCTATATCCAGCACGGGGATCATGAACACCTGATGAAGGATGCCGGACTGGACGCGGAACACATTGCCGGAACGGTTCTTGCCGCCGTGAAGGGAGAAAAGAAACTTGGCTGATAAGATCAGAGCGGATGTCGCGCTTGTGCAGCAGCAGCTGTGTGAAAGCAGGGAACGGGCCCAGGCCGCGATCATGGAAGGGCGCGTGTATCTCGCTGATAAGCGGATCAACAAGGCGTCGGAACTGATCGGCAGCGGAGAGGCCCTGACGCTGAAAACCGCGGAAAACGAGTATGTCAGCCGCGGCGCGCTGAAACTGGAAAAGGCGATCCGCGTATTCGGCGCCAATCTTACGGATCAGGTCGTGATGGATATCGGTTCCAGCACGGGCGGCTTTACGGACGTATGCCTGCGCAGCGGCGCCGCTCATGTCTATTCGATAGACGTCGGCTACGGCCAGCTGGACTGGAAGCTGAGGAACGATCCCCGCGTGACCGTGATGGAACGGACAAACGCCCGCTATCTCGAGCAGGGTATGTTTCCGGAACGGCCCTCTGTTACCGTGATAGACGTGAGCTTCATCTCCATCCGTCTGATCCTTCCCGTTGCCGCCGGCATCATGGGAGACGGAGGCGTATTCTATACGCTGATCAAACCGCAGTTTGAAGCTGGCAGGGAGCATGTGGGCAAGAACGGCGTCGTGCGGGATCCGGAGACCCACCGCGACGTACTCGAAGACATCGTCCGGTTCACGGAGGACATGGGATGGAATACCGTCGCCATGGATTTTTCCCCGATCACTGGACCCAAGGGCAATATTGAATTCCTGGCGGAGATCCGGAAACAGGACGGATCCCGGGAACCTTTTTCAGCAGAAAAAATCCATGCGCTGGTTTCCCGGGCGCATGAACAGATGGCCAGATAATTGTTTCAGAGAGAAAACAGATTCCAGGGGAAAACGGCAGGCGGCGCGGCACGGACGGTAACAGCGCCGCTTTTTCTGTCCGGATGGGGGAAGCTGATTCCGGAAGCCCATAACGCGGGGGTGTCCGCGCGGACGGAGGCGCCGTATTTCCTGTCGCCGGCCAGCGGAATGCCCCTGGAGGCAAACTGGACGCGGATCTGATGCGTCCTTCCCGTATGAAGCCTGACGCGGACCAGGGTGAACGGCTGCCCGTCATGGGTGACGGAGGAAACCGTTTCCCATTCGCAAAGGGCTTCCTTCACGCCTTTCCTCATCCGGCGGACAACATAGGTCTTGTTGCGGGTTTTGTCGTGCCAGAGGAGATCCTGCCAGCAGCCGGAGGATTCCCCGGGGCAGCCGCAGACGACAGCCAGGTATTCCTTGCTGACTTCACTGCCCTGGAAAAGACGCTGAAGCGATGCGCAGCCGGCGGCGGAAAGCGCAAAGACCATGACGCCGCCGGTATCCCGGTCCAGGCGGTGAACAGGCCAGACCTTTGCACCGGCCTGTTCGCCGAGCAGTTCCGGCAGGCCCGGCGACTCTGAAGAAACACCGACCGGTTTTTCACAGACGATGAGGGAGGCGTCCCGGTACAGGATCAGATCTTTCACGGAAATGTTCCTTTCGGAATGAATACAGACAGCATAAATATCCAATTTCTATGAAATATGGATGTCCGGCTTGAGTAAATATACACATTGTGTTACTATTTTGTCAAATCAGTGGAAAGGGAAGAGACGTATGCTGAAAGCGGCGGGACTGGTCCTGAACAGGCAGAATGAAAAAGCGGTGCCATACGCGGAAAAAGCGGCGGCATTCCTGCATGAACATGGGATTGAAACCTTTGATCCGCAAAACGGCCAGGCAGGCACGGGACCCGGGCTGATCATCACCTTCGGCGGCGACGGCACGCTCCTGATGGGCGCGGGGTACGCGCTGGAATACGATATTCCGCTGCTCGGCATCAACCTCGGCACGGTCGGTTTCCTGACCGAAGAGGATCCCGCCCACCTGGAAGACGCGCTCGGCGCGATCATCACGGACCAGTACAAGACCGAAACAAGGAGCCTTCTCCGCGTCCTGAACAAAAGGACCGGGGAAAGCTTTTACGCGCTCAACGACGCCGTCGTTACCCGGGGCGGGTATGCCCGGCTGATCCGGGTTGACGCGTCGGTCAACGGAAAAGAATATACCTCGTTTACGGCTGACGGGATCATCGCGGCCACGCCGACCGGATCCACCGGATACTCCCTTTCCGCTGGCGGCCCGATCGTTGAGCCGGGGATGGACTGTATCGTGATCACACCGGTCTGCCCCCACAGTATGATGCACTGCCCTTGCATCGTTCCGGGAGACGCGGATATCCGTTTCCTGCTGAATCCCGAAAGGGAGCAGACCGCGGAACTGCAGATCGACGGACGCAGCATGGGCAGCCTGAGCGCCGGGGACGAGATCCATGTGACCGGGGCGGAAAAGAAGATCCGCCTGATCCGGCTCCATGAATACGATTTCTTCGGGCTCGCGCGGCGGAAACTGAGCGAGTGGGGATCCTGACAACGGAGGGCTTGAGGCATGAAGACAAAACGGCAGAATGAGATCATCCGCCTGATCACGTCCGGCGATATCGAAACGCAGGAGGAACTGGCTTCCGCGCTCCGTTCGCTCGGATACAAGGTGACTCAGGCGACCGTTTCCCGGGATATCCGTGAACTGAGGCTGATCAAGGTGCCCGCGAAGGGCGGCGGATTCAAATACGCCAAGCCGGAGCGGCATGAGATCGCCGTCAGTGAAAGGCTGGCCAGGATCCTGTCCGATTCGCTCGTAAACGTCGACTCCTCCGGCAATATGATCGTCGTCAAAACCCTGAGCGGGTCGGCCAACGTGGCGGCGGAAGCGCTTGACAACCTCGGCTGGAGCGAGATCCTCGGCACGATCGCGGGAGACAATACGATCTTTATCGTCGTGCGGAACGAATCCGATACGGCTGAGATCACCGGCAGGATCCGCAGGCTGACGGATCAGCGGTAAGGACCGGGAGAAAGATATGCTTGAAAGTTTAACGATCCGCCAGGTCGCGCTGATCGAAGAGGCGCACATCCGGTTTCACCGGGGCATGCAGGTGCTGACCGGCGAAACCGGCGCAGGAAAGAGCATCGTTGTCGATTCCGTCAACCTCATCCTCGGCGGACGCGCCGACCGTGAACTCATCCGTTCCGGCAGCGAAAAGGCGACCGTTGAGGCGGTGTTCAGCACCAGGGGCAACGAAGGCATCAAAGCTTTCATGGAACAGGAAAATATCGAATACGACGGGGAAACCGTGACGGTTTACCGGGAGATCACCTCGGGCGGAAGAAACCTGTGCCGGGTATGCGGCGTCATGATCCCGGTTTCGAGGCTGAAGGACCTGGCTGTTTTCCTGATGGACCTGCACGGACAGAGCGAACACCAGTTCCTTGCGGATCCGGACAGGCACCTTGCTTTCCTCGACCAGACGGGAGACAGGCGGAACAACGACCTGCTCGGACAGGTCCGGAAGGATTATGAGCAGTTTATCGCCAATCACCGTGCCTACGCGAAGCTGGTCCGGCAGAATGAAAACCGCGAGGCCAGGCTGCTTTCGCTGGAACGGGACCTGGAGGAACTGAAGAAGGCCGCCGTCAGGCCGGGGGAAGCGTCCGCGCTGACTGAAAAACGCAAACAGCTGGAAAAGGCTGAGAAGGAGTCCGAAGCTTTCCGGTCCGTTGAGGCACTCCTTTCCGGCACGGAAGGCACAGGCGGGCTGCCGGCTGTAAAGCAGGCGGTTTCCGGATTTAAAGCGATCGCCGCAAAAGATGAATCGGTCAAAGAGATCAGCGAACGGTGCGAATCGCTGTATTACGAACTGGAAGAGATCGCCTTCCAGGTAAGCCAGCGGGCCGGTCAGGCCGATTACGACCCGGCCGCCCTTGAAAAAACGGACAGCCGCCTGGACCAGATCCACCGGCTGGAACGGAAATACGGCACAGACGCCGACGCCCTTCCGGAACTGCTGGAAAAGACGGAGGAAGAATACCGCCAGCTGACCGGCCTGGAAGGGGAGATCGGCAGGATGTCCGCCGAGCATAAAAAACTGCTGGCGGCCTACCGGAATACCGCGAAGGAGCTGACCGCGTCCCGGAAACAGCTGGCTGCGGCCTTTGAGGAAAAGATCAAAAAAGAACTGTCCGAACTCGGAATGGGGAATACCCGCTTTACGGTTGAATTCAAACCGAATGAATCCGGAAAACCGCTGATGCCTTCAGCCGTCGGCGACGACCGGGTCGAGTTCATGATCAGCCCGAATCCGGGCGAACCGCTCAAACCGCTTGCCAGGATCGCCTCGGGCGGCGAACTGAGCCGGCTGATGCTGGCCGTCAAGACGCTGGAATCCGCCCATACGGGCGTTGACGCCATGGTGTTTGACGAGATCGACACCGGGATCAGCGGCCGGATGGCGCAGGCTGTCGCGGAAAAGATGATTACCATCTCCGGAAACCGGCAGGTGATCTGTGTAACACATCTGCCGCAGATCGCTGCCGCGGCGGATTTCCATTATCTGGTGCAGAAATCCGTCTCAGAAGGACGGACCCTTACTTCCGTCGAAGAACTGGACCGGAAGGGCAGAACCGGCGAACTGAGCCGGATGATCAGCGGCGCGGACGGCGTCACGAAGGAATCCGACGCCTATGCCGCCAGCATGCTCCAGGCAGCGGACGAAATGAAACGGAAAAACCAGTAACCCGCCACACCGGATTATCTTAACAAAATTGAAACAAAATCAGCGAAAAGACTTGCATTAGTCCATCTCTGCTTATATAATAAAATAACGCAAAAGCGCTTCGGATCTCCGTACCGGACCGTCCGATCTGCGAAAATAATCGGGGAGGAATATTTAATGTCCAAAAAGTATCTGTACCTCTTCACAGAAGGCGATGCTACCATGCGTGAACTGCTGGGCGGCAAAGGCGCTAACCTGGCTGAAATGACCAAGGTCGGCCTTCCTGTCCCGCAGGGCTTTACGATTTCCACCGAAGCCTGCACACAGTATTATGAAGACGGTCGTCAGATCAATGATGAGATCCAGGCGCAGATCATTGAATATATTGCCAAAATGGAAGAGATCAACGGCAAGAAGTTCGGCGACCTGAAGAACCCCCTTCTGGTTTCTGTCCGTTCCGGCGCGCGCGCTTCCATGCCCGGAATGATGGATACCATCCTCAACCTCGGCCTGAACGACGCCGTCGTCGAGGCGATGATCGCCGGCAACAGCGACCCCAAGTTCGCCCGTTTCGTATATGACAGCTATCGCCGCTTCATCCAGATGTACTCCGACGTCGTCATGGAAGTCGGCAAGAAGTACTTCGAGCAGCTGATCGACGAGATGAAGGCCCGGAAGGGCGTCACCTA
>JAEEGL015235899.1_pt1 | contig 19314 bp, 15 predicted proteins | sample 9134231 | NCBI WGS metagenome assembly JAEEGL01 (sample SAMN16246548, study PRJNA631951) | gut metagenome | biome: gut microbiome; feature: rumen; material: fiber-attached | host: Bos | place: Iran: Karaj | collected 2018-10
AACTTTTGACCAGATATCCGGGGATGTTTAATGGTCCTGTATATTCTGCACTTGACATGAAAAATGATGATGGGAAAGTCACTTTGAAGTGTGAACTTTCTGATTATTCCCACTACAAATATAGCGAAATCGAGGATCTTGGCGAATATGCATGCAGGAATATGTATGCGGGATGCATAGTTGTCTCTTCCGATAATAGGTTATTTGTTTCATTAAACGGTGAAGGTTCAGAGTTTGTGGGTAAAATTCAGGTCATAGGTGGCGTTATCGATCCAAATGATAGGATTATAGGTGGTGCTATCCATGATGATGAAAACTATGAGCGGGATGGATTATCCCCCGTAACAACGGCACTTCGGGAACTTGGCGAAGAAGCTGGGGAGGAGATCAGAAACAGCATCACAGACATCGACAGATCATACCTTGTGACAAATGGAAAAAAGTACGGCATTCACACTGTTGCTTACTCTGATCTTGATTCAGAAGCAATTTATTCTGCCTTTGAAGCCTTCAAAAAGGAAACTGGGAATAATGAAATTGATAAACTTGTTTCTTTTGGTAAAGGTGATTTGGAAGAACTGCAGAAATATGAGTCTTCTCAGGACCTGGAAGTAGTTAATCTTTTGAAAATGATCATGGCAAATCATATGCTTTACCATGTGGCAAAGGAGAGCTGATCTTCAATTATGTTGGCTCCTATTCTAAAGAGGCAAAGGAACTTATCAGCCGCGATGGGGATACTTTCTTTAAGAGAGTTCAGTCAAAGATGAATGACGACGGAACTATGTTTATTCACAAGTCTACAGGTGTTGTTATCTGTGAAGCGTAAGATTTAATCGAGCTGTGATGTGACCGAAGTCAATATGGTTTCGGTATAGCGATGATGAGGATAGATAAACAATTATGATTATTCAGTCCGGATCCAGGACAGACATTCCTGCTTTTTATTCTGAGTGGTTCGCCAACAGACTAAGAGAAGGCTATGTTTATGTCAGAAATCCATTTAACATGACCTATATAACTAAATATAGCCTTGATCCTGCTGTGGTTGACCTTATCTGCTTTTGCTCCAAGAACCCGGGACCTATGCTTGAGTACCTTGATCTTTTGCGCCCATATGGGATGTACTGGTATGTGACAATTACCGGCTTTGGCAGGGACATAGAGCCAAGAGTTCCGGACATCATGGAGGTTGTGGAAACCTTTAAGAGATTGTCTGAGTTTGCAGGGATTGATTCCATGGGCTGGAGATATGACCCTATTTTCCTGGATGATAAGTACACGAGAGAATATCATCTTGAGCAGTTTTCGAAGATTGCTACGGCACTTGATGGATATACTAAGACAGCTGTCATAAGCTTTATTGATCTGTATCAGAAGGTAAAAAAGAATTTTCCTGAGGCAAAGACTGTTGATAAAGCGGATCGTCTTTACCTTGGAGAAAACATGGTTAAGATAGCACGAGAACATGGAATGGTACTCAGACCATGTGGTGAAGGAAATGAGCTTGAAGTATTCGGAGCTGATTGCAGCGGGTGTATGACTAAGCCGATCTATGAGAAGGCAGTTCACAATACACTTATTTTTCCAAAGGGTAAGAATGCCAGAGCTTCGTGTGCATGTTATCTTGGTGGTGATATCGGTATGTATAATACCTGCCTGCACATGTGCAGATATTGCTACGCCAATTATGATGCAAAGACAGTAAAAATGAACTACGCAAACCATGATCCGCATTCACCGCTGCTCATAGGAAATGTAAGAGCTGAGGATGAAATACATCAGGCAGAACAAAAAAGCTGGCTTGACGGCCAGCTTAGATTTGATTTTATTTAGTTAAATCCTCTGAAAGCGGACATTCCATAAGCTTTGGATTCTCGATAAGTGTTTTCATAAGGCGGAGAGAGCGGCCGTAATAGAAGCCGTCAGATATTCTCTCATCAATGGTGAAAGCGAGGTCGAGCTCTCTTTTCATTGTTACATTTCCGTCCTGATCAAAATGAGGTTTGAACTTTTTGGTTCCCACGATGATAAAAATGGAATTGGTTCCCCAGTTCATCAGGTGGTGATATCCTATATCCATGCCCAAAGATCCAAGATTGGTGAGAACTACTGAACACTGATATGGATCGGTGGCAATTACTGACTGAGGCATCCAGCCATGCTTGTCCAGGAATCTGGCAATAGCGCCGATTATGTGCTTCCCCGGAAGCTTCATAATGAAATTCATTGCCTGAGTGGACTCGTCATCCTGAGTTTTACATAGTGAAATCTGCTCTCTGACTTTATGACAGATGCTATCGAGATTGTCGGTATCTTCAGCAACAATTCTTGCAAGAGTCTCGTCTCCATCGTCGCGGAAGTCCTTTTTTACTGTAAAGGCAGCAGTGATACAGTTTCGCTGATACATAGTCTGATTTGCAATGAAGCGGTTTAGCTGAGGTCTGAGCTTTATTATCTTAAGCGCTGCTGCAATTACAATATCGAAGATCGAGATTCTGCAATCAGGGTGGTTATTGTTATATTCTTTGATATATTCTTCTGTATAGGTGATATCGATAGGCAGTTTCATGTATGCCTCATTATCACATCTGTTTGGATACATGAGTGGCATGATATAATGCATCGAATCAATATCACGCAGCTGTGCTCCATCGCGTCTATCACCTAATCTACGGTTTCCCAATTTAATGTTCCTCCCAAATAACAAAAGTTCAAGGAAAAGATATAAAACAAATGCTGCCCATACGTCTGCAAAGGAATGCTGCTTAACGAAGCAAACTGAAATACAGATCATAAATGCCCAGGCTGTGATCAGAAGTTTTTTCCAAAGCTTCAGATCTTTTGCCGATAGCCATGCAGAAAGTACTGCAAGTGTGTATCCTACATGAAGGGAAGGGCATACCCCTGTGGGTGTGTCTGCTGAATAAATGATTCCAAGCAGCCATGTGCAGAAATTATTATGCTCAAACTGTGCAGGCCTGAGGTACTGCACTGACGGCCAGACAATATATGTTATCACTGCGATTATCTGCATGCCTATTATAATTTTTTGTGCCCGAACAAATCTTTCAATATCATAGAGCACAAATACAAGCAGCGACCAAACCATGTAAAGATACCAGGAAACATAGAAGAGAACAAAATACTCATTAAATGGTATTATATCGTCAACTGCGCTGTGTACTACATGGCACTTGCTCACCGGAATTCGTTCTGTGACAAAGTACATAATAAAATATATCAACCATCCTATGAGCAGCAGTAAATGTCTGTATTCCTTACTTGTAGCATTTGATAATCGTAACTTTTTATAATTTCTAACAGGTTTTTTCATTACATTCTTTCGTTAAGCGGATAATTCTTTCTTGAAACATTAGGATAAGGCACCACATGATGTCTTGGCATATTATATGCAAGTTCTGAGATGCTGTCCTGAAGGTATGAGCAAATCCTTTCAGCCTCTTTGTCGGAGGGAGATGTTGGTTCATACCAGATAGGTTTACCGAATACAAGCTTACCAAGCTCCGGGCACACGTACATTGGCACAAAAGGAACAGGCTTTTTTGTCTGTCTGTAGTAATACTTAGCTACATGGACAAAGCCTCTCTGGAAGCTGTGTACGATGTTGTTGTATTCAGTGTATTCTTCGGGGAAAATAACGATTGCAGCATTGTCTTGAAGTTTGTCGCATGAAAGCTGGAAAGTTTTCATGATGCGTTTGTCTCGATATACCGGAATTGTATCTGCATTTGTAAAAACAATTTCTGAAACCCGTGGTAGCATATAGGAGAATAATCTGAAAAAGGGCCTTATCAAAACTGGCTTCTTAGACCAGAAATCTTTGTAAGCGTAGTCTGCCACACACTCTTTTTCCATCATATCTGAAACACACCAGGTGTAATGCTCTCTTGGAAAATAGAGCTCAGCAGCTACCGGTCCATAGGCCTGAGAATGATTTCCAACCACGACGGCAGGCCCATCAGGGAGATTATCCGCTCCCTCTATTTGAAAAACAGGCATCAAAACTGAAGCCATTTTTCTGATTATTCTATATACAATATGTTTCACCGGATTCCCCCAAATAACAATAGTATTTAACCCCAAAGAGAGAGTATAACCTATTTTGCAAAATTTATCTATATTATTCAGGCAGGGACATATTTATAGTATCTGTACCCTCAAATATATTCATTTTCATTGCCTGAACAGTGTACTCACAGATTTCGTCATATACAATGACGCTGATACCGTTGCAATCAGGTGAAAGGTCAGCATCATCGATAAGAATATGAGGATATTCGTTACCAGCCTTCTTATATATGTTAAGATCTGTAGATGTGCCAAGCTGCTGGTAGGCAATAAATTCTGATTCGCCTTCGGAATAGCAGGTGATTTCACCATTTCGAATAACCCAAACACCGCCTTTTTCATAGGTGTTATTATCAATTCCAAGCTGCTCGAGATAAGGCTGGTATATTTCATCTCCAAGTGCTCTGTAATTTCCATTCAGAGAGAGAATTATGGTTTTATCTTTTGCATTTTCACAAATGCAGGAAAGGTAGTTTTCAATAGATGTACAGTCATTAAGCTGATATCTAAGGGTTTTATCGGCAAGATAAACTAAATGCTGATCCCATGATTCGTAGCCGGCGTTGCCTCGTCTGTCCTCGACGGAGAAATTGTTCTTAATGTATTCAGCAAGGGCTCGTGTGACTTTAGCGGCTCCTGTGTCATTGAGATGACCATCATCTCTGAAGTCAGAGCTGTAATCAATACCATACTGTTCATAGTCACGGTTAAAACCAAGATAATCGCAGCCTTTTGATTCCACATAGTCGCAGAGGGTATTCTGCCTTGCATAGGTGGCTTCATCAATCTCGTATGGAGCATTAAAAAAGATGGGCTCAACGCCATTTTTTTTGCAAAGATCAATCATCTTATCTATGTATTCGAGAGTATCTGCGCTTATCTCATCGAATCTGTCTGTTTTCTGCGGTGTGCTGATAGGAATAATGGAATTATCGCCTCTGTAACCTCTGATATATGCTTCGCTATTAACAAAATCACTTTTTTCAAGTTCACTGTATCTTGAATGGACAATCGGCATACGAAGCAGCATGTCTTCAGCAGTTTTCCTGTCGAGTGAATTGTTCTTAATAGTCTCAAGAATGAATGACACAAATCTTGTTGAGAATCTGGTAGTCAGAGCTGAACGGTAAAAAGAGTCCAACGCAAATTGATTTTCAGTCATAAGATATGTCTCAATGAGAGCTACTTTTGGTTTGTTTACTGCTATAGATTCCTGCAGGAAATAATAAGTTCCGGCAATATTCTGCGCGCCTGCGGATAGTGTGTAACTTGCTATTCCATAATCATTCCATAGAATTCCGTTGTTCACAGTGCATGCTGCGTGGGAACTGCCATAGATTACAACATCGATCGGAACTTTGGTGCTGTAGAAATTATCCATTCCACCGCCGCTTCCAACATTTTTGTAGCGAACGACATTATAGATGCCGGATAGCATTATTGCCATCAGAGCCAAAAATACAATTATTTCAGTAAGATAAGGATGTTTCTTCATTTTTATCAAATCACCTTAGAATTGGAAGTAAATAAATTGCTGTGAGCTAAAGCCGGGACCGTATTCGCCAAAAAGAACAGTCATTGCGACAAGTAGCAAAACGAACAGGATTCTGAAAACAACAAACTGGTCAGAGAGCCATTTGTCTATGGTTAGCCCTTTTCTTGTTCTGATAAGATCTACAAGAGTCAGAATCAGAACGGAGAATGCCAGAATCCACATTTCATGTATGCCCAGTCCGTAGGAATATATTACGTCTGAAGACATGAGCCAGAAATCAGTTTTTGTCAAAAGACGACTAATGAAAGTAAAAGCCTGAGAGAAGCTGTCTGCTCTAAAGAACACCCATGCAAAATCAGCAACAACAGTTACGATAGCAGCTCTGCACAGCATAAAACCTATAGAATTCTTTTTTACGCTCTTTTTTTCTTCAAAATGGTTAAGTGCCGGCTTGAAGATGTTTTCCAGAATCTGAATGATTCCATGGATGGCACCCCAGAATACAAAGGTCCAGTTTGCTCCATGCCACAGACCGCTGAGAGTAAATACAATAAAGATGTTGAGAAGCTTTCTGGCCTTTCCTTTTCTGTTTCCGCCAAGCGGAATATACACATAATCTCTGAACCAGGTTGAGAGTGATATATGCCATTTTCTCCAGAAGGAAGTGATGGATGTTGCGAAATACGGAGCATCAAAGTTTTCCATTAGTGTAAAGCCCATTACTCTTGCTGCGCCGATAGCAATAGTTGAATAGCTTCCAAAATCGCAGTAAATCTGAAGACCAAAGCCGAAGAAGGCCATCAAAAGACCTGTGGCACCGTAGAGATTACAGTTGTCATATACATTGTTGACAAGAATAGCGACTCTGTCCGCTATGACAAGCTTCATGAACATACCCCATACCATGAGGATCAGACCGTCTCTTATATTTTTACCATCGATCATATCCCTTCTGTTTTGGTCGGGGAGTCGTTTGATCTGACCAAGAAGGTTTCCACTTCGCTCAATGGGTCCTGCTACCAGCTGTGGGAAGAAAGAAACAAAGAGAGCATAGGTAATGAAATTGTGTTCTGCCTTGGTTTTTCCACGATAGCAGTCAATTGTATACCCAAGTGCCTGGAAGGTATAAAAAGATATACCAACAGGGAGCATTATATTAAATACTCTTGGAGTTGTTTTTGTAATATATCCAAAAGTTGCCAATGTGAAATTGAAGTATTTGAAGAAGAAAAGAAGGCCCAGATTACTCAGCAGACAAAAGAACATGACTGTCTTTTTGTGCCAGTCATCCTGTTTCTTTTCCATTAGGAGAGCGCTCAGATAGGTTACTACGGTCGACCCAAAAATCAGAACAATATATTTGGGCTCCCAGCACATATAGAAGAAATAACTGCAGACTAGAAGCCAAATCTGCCTGGCCTTTGCCGGGATGCTCCACAGGATAAGCACTACAATTGGGAAAAATATTATAAAATCAATACTGTTAAATAGCATTTTCTTACCTCATTCAATCAATGCATATTAACAAATGTTACCTTATTTAATGCGTTTTTTCAACTTGTAGAGGCAATAAGGTGACGATATAGTATTTGACAAAACATAAGGCAAATGATTAGACTATATGAGGTAATCTTTTTGGCTAAGATATCAATAATTATGGGGAGACTGGCTGGCGAATCATGAGTTCAAAGAAGAATTATTTAAAGGTATCATTGATGATACTTCTTGCTATAGCAACTGTTGCATTATTAGTGCCATTTGTCTATGTTTCAAAATACGCTTATCCATTAGCGGATGATTATACCTATGCGGCTGAAACACATAGAGTGTTTACTGAAACACATTCTGTCTTTCTTACTTTTATTGAAGCCTTTAAGACAGCTGCGGAAACCTATTTATATTGGCAGGGAACATATACGTCATGCTATTTAATGACGCTGCAACCGGCTGTATGGGGGATAAAGGCATACCATCTGACAGGTGTTATGATGATGGGAGCCCTGTTTTTATCTTATTGCGTATTGGGCTATGCTGTTCTTAGAGTAGTTCTTAAGGCATCGCGTTTTGTGACTGTATGTGTGACTTTACTTACCTTTCTGTTCTCAGCTGAGACTATTATTGGTATAGCTGAGGCCTTCACCTGGTACAACAGTTCGGTTCATTATACATTTATTCATTCTCTGTTTGCCTGTTTGGCCGGAGCAGTGGCTATTTTTCTTCATGAAGTGCAGAATTATTCCAAAAAGAGAACAATTATTACACAGATCTTTTTATGCATCCTGGCATTGATCGTTGCAGGTGGAAATATTATCAGCACTTTTGGAGCAGGACTTTATATGCTGGTTATGCTTTTGTATCTGGCTTTATTTGTTAAAGATAAAGTAAAACCGGCAATTCCTGTTGTTATAGCTGATATTGTCGGAATGATGTTAAATCTGCTGGCACCGGGTAACACTGACAAATTAGATATCCTTAATGAACCTCATGGCGTGTTTGCCACTATCTGGCAGTCATTCTACTGCGCAGGCTATTTTATTACGAGATATTTCTCATGGGAGCTTTTGGGCGTTATGGTTATAATCGGCGTAGTATTTTGGTATGCCTGCTCCTCCGAGAAAATATTGGAAAAAAATGGTGTTGTTTTCCATGTTCCCGGACTTATTATCTTGGCGAGCTTCTGCATGTTGGCTGCTCTGTGTGCCCCACTTATCTATGTACAGCCACCAACACTTGAACTAGAATACGTGCTTTACGAAGAGTTCCGTACTGTGCGTGTAATAAATGTCATTTATCTGGCTTTTGTACTGATGGTGATATTGGATGAGATATACCTGCTGGGATGGATATTCCAAAAATCAAAAATTGACTTTAAGAGCTCTATCGCTACAATACTGACGATAGCTGGCGTGATAATATGTGTCATCGGCTGCAGAGCAAATATCATCAAATATGATAACTATTATCTTACATCAGCTGCTATCAGTAATCTGTCATCGGGAACAGCAAGCTATTATGGGTATCAGATGGCTGTTAATACCAATAGATTGGAAAGTGACGATGAGGATGTTTTGGTTATGCCGCTTGGAGTTGATCCGGATAGTCTTTTCCCATTTGATGCTGAGGACTGGAAGGCAGGAACAAAACTCTTCTATCAGAAAAACAGCGTTGAATATGAATCTGAGCCATATGAATTTCATAGATATATTAAGTAAGTACAATCGGGTAGAAAATTTTCTGCCCGATTTTCTTTTGGAGGTGGGGCGGGACGTTGGTATTCAAATAGTTGATTTTTAGAACATACATTTGTATAATGTGCATGTGGGGAACAAACGTTTGCAAGACTTGGAGATAGATATGCAGGATTTACTTAATCAGCTTAATGAAGCTCAGAGAGAGGCGGTTGTTACAACTGAAGGGTATGTGCGCGTTATTGCAGGTGCCGGAAGTGGCAAGACCAGAGCTCTTTCCCATAGATTTGCATATCTTGTTAACGGACTCGGTATTATGGCGGGGCACATTTTATGTGTCACTTTTACGAACAAATCAGCCAATGAGATGAGGCAGAGGATTCACAGGCTTACAGGTGATAACGATACCGGATATATCAACACATTTCATGGCTTTTGTGTGTCAGTTCTTCAGGAAGATTCCCATGCTGTGCAGTATCCCAAGAATTTCCTTGTTCTTGATAATTCCGATATAGACGATATTCTCAAGATAATATACGAGGAGAGAGGACTGTCTTTGCGGGATATGACATTTAGTGCCGCAAGGGATATGTTTGAAATCAGGAAGATATTTGAGGAACCGGAGTATTATCTTGATATGCTCACGATGCCTCTTGATACGTTAAAAGAGAAATATGATTCAGCAACAGAGGTTAAAGATATTCTTTTTTATGGTTACCTTTACCAGGAGAAGAAGTGCTTCGGGCTTGATTACAATGATCTTATAAAGTTTACGCTGTACATTTTTCAGGAAAATGCTGATATTAAGCTGAAATGGCAAAAGAGACTTGAATACATCATGATTGATGAGTTTCAGGATATAGACAGCCTTCAGTATGAGCTTATGGAAGTGCTTGCCGGATATCACGGAAATCTTTTTATTGTTGGGGACCCGGATCAGACCATTTATACCTGGCGAGGCGCAAATGTTAAGTATCTTCTTGAGTTTGATAAGAACTTCCCAAAAGTAAAGACAATACTGATGAATGATAATTACAGGTCAACTCCGCAGATTCTGAATGCTGTGAATTCGCTTATTGATAAGAACAGATTCAGGATCAAAAAGGATCTGATACCGACTATTCCTGACGGAGAGAGTGTTTTATGTCATCTTGCGCCTAATACATCAGAGGAAGCGGACTGGATTACGGGAGAAATACTTGCACTTAAGGGGGCAAATATTCCGTATCGGGATATGACAATTCTTTACAGGGCTCACTATGTTACAAGAACAATAGAAGAAGGGCTGATGAAAGAGAAGATACCTTATACCATATATTCCGGTGTTCTGTTTTTTGGAAGAGCAGAGATCAAGGATGCGCTATGCTATCTGCGAATGATTGTATATCGTGATGATATCTCTTTTAGGCGTATTGCCAATGTTCCTAAGAGAAATCTTGGTAAAAGAAGGATGAGCTTCCTTGAACAGTACGCAGCGGATAATAAGTGTTCATTATATAAGGCGCTTTGTGATAATTTGGAGAACGAGCTGTTAAAAGGCACAAAGGGTGCAGGGTTCGTTGACTTAATAGAGCGCTTTGCTGCAAAGTATGAGGGAATTCCGGTTTCAGAAGTACTTGCCAAGATTTTAAACGAAAGCGGTTATGAGGAAATGCTAAGGACTGAAGGAGCGCAGGACAGGCTTGATAACCTGGCCGAGCTTAAGCAGTCTGTATTCGAGTATGAGACAACCTGTGGAGAAGAGGTCGGGCTTGAAGACTATCTTAAGCATATAGCTCTTTTTACAAATGCAGATTCTGACTCGGGGCAGGAGGACAAGGTTAAGCTTATGACCGTTCATGCAGCTAAGGGATTGGAATTTCCATACGTATTTCTCTGTGGCATGAATGAAGGTATTTTCCCATCGAGGAAAGTTCATACACTCGAAGGGATGGAAGAGGAGAGACGCCTTGCATTTGTTGCCATGACTAGAGCGCAGAAAAGGCTTTTTATCTCTGAGGCCGGTGGGAATAATTTTGAAGGAATACCAAGGTACCCTTCCAGATTTATCATGGATATTGATGAGAAGCTGTTGGAGTTTACAGAAAAGCCTGATGAAAACATGATGGCATCTGTTAGAAGGTTTATCGAAAAAGATTCGCGCCATCTAAAGGGCGCAGCAAAGCTTGATCTTCTGGAGAAGGGGCAGAGAGTTGAACATGCGATTTTGGGTACCGGAACAGTACTTGAAATCAATACCGACGAAGAGAGCTACCTTGTCAAGTTCGATGAGATGGGCACTCCAAGACAGATATCGATGAAGGTTAAGCTTAGGAAAATCTGATGTGAATTGCTACATATGACCAGTATTGGGGTGACCACATGTAGCAATTCGATTTGCATAATCTCAGTGAAGCTCCCAGAAGGCGAGAGCACTTGCTGCGGCTACGTTTAGAGAATCCACGTCATGAGACATTGGAATCTTTACGACGTAGTCGCTTTTTTCTATAGTTTCGGGAAGCAGCCCCTCTCCTTCTGAACCCATAAGGACAGCAAGTTTTTCTTCGCCTTTAAGACGAAGATCCGATATGGAGATGGACTCATTGCGAAGAGCCATGGATGCGAGTTTGAAGCCATACTCATGCAGTAGGTCTATTCCGCCTGATGGCCATAAAAGATTTTTGGAATCTACAAAGGCCCATGGAATTTGGAATACTGTTCCCATACTTACTCTTATGGTCCTTCGATACAAAGGATCTGAACAGGACCTTGTCAAAAGAACTGCATCCATAGAAAGGGCAGCAGCTGACCTGAAAATGGCACCAACATTTGTTGGATTCATCACACCTTCGAGGAGAGCTATTCTTTTTGAATTTCTAAGCACGTCAATTAGAGAAGCCGGCTCTTTTCTCTTCATTGCACAGAGACATCCGCCGGTTAAATGGTAACCTGTTATGGAATCGAGGACATCTTCTGGCACAGTAAACACAGGCAAATCTGAAGGTATTACATTTGAAAAGAATGAGTCTGAAGTAAAGGTTTCAAGCTGACTCTTTTCTACAATTACCGAAATGGGCTCATAGCCTGCAGTCAGTGCTCTTTGCAAAACTTTAAAACTCTCGGCGATGAAGATTCCGGGTGCCGGTTCATTTATTGTCAGGAGCTGGCGCTCTGTAATTCTCGTATAATAATCAAGTTCGGGAAGTTCAATGTTGGTGATCTCTTTTATGATCATGGTTATTCTCTTTCTGATGCTGTGATTTTGGCGGTTATCTAAAAAGTATTTTAACAGAGCATAGCCTCATTTAAAAGAAGCGACAAAATGGGTCGAATGTAAATCCGTGAATGAAAATCTTTTTTATAGTATAATCATATGTATGAACAGCTATTTTAGGAGGACTAAGTATGAAAAGGGAAAGTGGAATTCTTATGCCGGTGTTCTCACTGGCTTCCAGATTTGGAATTGGATGCTTTTCCAGAGAAGCATTCGAGTTCATTGACTTTTTGGAGAAGGCAGGTCAGGGTTACTGGCAGGTATTGCCCCTTGGACCTACAGGTTTTGGAAATTCTCCATATCAGCCATTTTCTGCATTTGCGGGTAATCCATATTTTATTTCCCCGGAGAAACTTATAGAAGAAGGCCTTCTTTCCTGGGACGACGTTAACGGAATAGACTTTGGAAGCAATCAGGAAGCTGTCGATTATGGAAAACTCTATGAGAACAGATTTGATCTTCTTGAGAAGGCCTATGATAATTTCCTTAAAAAGGCTGATAAGGATGCACAAAAAGAGTTCGACAGCTACTGCAAGGAAAATGAGGAGTGGCTCCTTGATTATGCTCTTTATGTGGTCATTAAAGACAAGCAGGAAGGCAAGTCCTGGATCGATTGGGATGAAAAGCTCAGAAAGCACCAAAAGGCTGCGCTTGAAGAAGTAAAAGAAAAGTATAAGAAAGAGCTTGATGTAATCTTTTTTGAGCAGTTTAAATTTGATGAGCAGTGGGCGAAAATCCTCGAATATGCGCACAAACACAAGGTAAAGATCATTGGAGATCTACCTTTCTATGTTGCAATGGACAGCGCAGATGCATGGGCACATCCTGAAGTGTTTGAGATGGATAAAGACCTTATGCCTAAAGCTGTCGCAGGATGTCCTCCGGATGCTTTTTCTCCTACAGGCCAGCTTTGGGGCAACCCTGTGTATGACTGGGAGGCTCTGAAAAAAGATGGTTATGACTGGTGGGTAAAGAGAATCAAGAGAAACTACCAGTGGTTTGATGTTATAAGAATTGATCATTTCCATGGCTTCAATGAGTATTATGAGGTGCCTTTTGCTGATAAAACAGCTGAGAATGGCGAGATGAAAAAAGGCCCGGGAATGGATCTTTTCAATGCTCTGAAGAAGAATATCGGAGAGCTCAATATGATAGCTGAGGACCTTGGAAATAATACTGAAGATAATGTTAAGCTCTTAAAAGATTCAGGCTTCCCCGGTATGAATGTTCTTCAGTTTGGCTTTACCAGCTGGGACAGCTGCTATGTGAATCATAGGCATGAAAGAAATTCTGTTGTTTATACCGGAACTCATGACAATACACCTACTTTTGCCTGGGTGCAGGAAATAAGCGATGGAGAGCGCGACTTCACAAGGCGGTATATCAATTCAATGAATACAAATTATGGTGCATTTGTTTGGGATATTATCAGAGAAGCATACCGCTCTGTTGCAAATCTCTGCATCATCCCAATTCAGGATTACCTGTGCAAGGGAAAAGAAGCCAGGATCAATACTCCGGGAACTGCAGATGGCAACTGGATGTGGAGACTTCCTCCGCATTATCTTTCAGAAGATCTCGCGAGAAGTATAAGGCTGTTTGCTGAAACATACAGCAGGCTTGCTATTGCAATAGAAGAGGAAAAGTAATAGTAAATATGATGAAGAAACAAAGGTGGCAAAGGAATAAAAGTCCCAATGCCACCTTTATTATCAGAGGTTATAGACCTCAGTATATTTTTTAGTGAAGTATTCAATCAATGGCTTTGCGGAAAGTTCTTTGCCGCATACTTTTTCGAGAACTTCACCTGAGGTTCTGGTGGAACCGTACTGATGGATGTTTTCATTAAGCCACTTTGTGATCTTTTTGATCTCGCCGGCTGCAAGGATATCGTCGATACTTCCGAGATCTTTTTCGATAGCTTCAATGAACATGCCGTCATAGATGCTGCCAAGCAGATATGATGGGAAATATCCAAAACTTCCGTCAGACCAGTGCATATCCTGAAGGATACCTTCTGAATCTGTCTTAGGAATTATATGAAGCAGCTCATCCATCTTTTTATTCCACATTGCAGGCAGTTCAGAAACTTTTGCTCCATCGATAAATATTGCTCTTTCCATCTCATATCTGAGGATGACGTGCAGACAGTAGGTAAGTTCGTCAGCTTCTGTCCTTATAAATGAGTTCTGAACGTGGTTGATCTCACGAACAAACTCTTCGAGAGTAACATTTTTATACTCAGGAACTATTTCACATACCTTAGGCCAGATTGGTTTCCAGAAGTTAATGTTTCTGCCGAGGATATTCTCATAGAATCTTGACTGGCTTTCATGGAGTCCCATGTAATTGATGTTTGCACCACAGGTGCCATCATATTTTTTATCCACATTCTGCTCGAAAATCGCGTGTCCGCCCTCATGGATTGCAGAGAAGATGGCAGATATTGATTCTGTCTCATAATAGTGGTTGGTTATTCTTACATCGTCAATTGACCCCATGCTTGTTGTGAAGGGGTGAGCTGATTCTGCCTGAGCAAATCTTGTCATATCCATTCCCATGTATTCGACAAGGAATTTGCAAAGCTCTGCCTGCTCATGTGCAGGAACTTTCATGGTAAATTTGCTATGATCGGGCTGAGGAGCTTTAAGGATCTTCTCAAGAAGAGGAACGAGTGCATCCTTTAGTTCACCGAAAACTCTGTCGATTGTCTCCTGTGTCATGCCTTCTTCAAAATCATCTATAAGGGCATCATAGACTTTTTTATCAGGATCTGTATAAGACTTGATCTTTTTGACTGCGTCTATGGTCTTAGCCAAAGGCTCCTCATACATCTTATAATCATTATTTTCTTTGGCTTTGGGCCAAATTATTCCGGATTCAGTTGTTGTTTTTACATATTCTTCATAGAAGTCAGCAGGGATGCGTCTGGATTTCTCCAGGTCACGCTTGGTGATGCGAATATCATGCTGATAGACATCGTCGAGCTTTTCAAATTCCTCTTTTTCTGCAAGTTTGCAAACGAGATTATAGTACTCGTCAGAAGTGCTCTTTTTAAAATGTTCGGTGGAAAAATATGATATGGAATCGGAAAGCTTTTCTTTTCCCCCTTCAGGAGCGATTGTCTGAAGGTCCCAATACATAAGACCTACGGCATCTGAGAGATAGTGGAGCTCTCTTTTCTTAGCTTTGTATTCATCGAGAAATGTCATAGCGGTTGTTCCTTTCTTTTTATCCTAAAATACAATTTGTATTACAGATACTTAAGCAGCTTTAGTTTATCGGATATGGAAGAGTAAGTAAATACTGGCGCATGTAAATCATAAAAAATACAATCTGCGACAAAAAAAGTGTTAATTGCGACATATTTATTAACGAAATAAAGTTTCATGATATAGTATGATCAATGAAATTTAAATTGTTTTTTTACAGGGTGTGAGAATGAAAGAAAATATATATGAAAATGGATATATGGTCGTAAGGGAGAATTACTGCTGCGATCACTATGAACCAGACGATGATGCACTTGTTCCCATGAAGGAATGCTGGTGCTGTAAATGGTCAAGATTCAACACTGAGATACACGAACTTGACAAAAAAAGTGTAGGGACTTGCCATTATGAAGGCAATACTGAAACGGGTTCGACAGAGCGCGAAGGTGCGTAAATGCCAAAGAGGAATGACAAGAGTTTTTATCAGAGGGGTCTGGTATGAGTAACGATGACAAGATCAAACTTCAAATTCAATTATTCGGTGGTTTGAACATTAGCTGTGACGGGAAGAGCATAGCTATCGGCAAGAATAAAACTTCAAAATACATACAGCTTCTTGAGATTATTTGGCTCAGTGGGGACAAGGGGGTCTCCAAAGATAGTCTTGTAAGCATTCTTTATGACAGAGAGGAGCAGTCCAACCTTAACAATAGTTTTAACAATCTTATATATCAGATGCATAAGCAGCTCAAAAAATCAGGGCTTCCTGATCATGAGTATATTGTTAATGACAACGGGTTCTTTTATATTGATGAGAATGTAGAGGTTGAGTCAGACGCTGCGAGCTTCAGAGAATATGTGGAGCAGGCAAGAGAGGCCAAAGATACAGCGACTGAAGTACTTCTTTATAGAAAGGCTTTTGACCTTTACAAGGCCGAGCTTCTTCCTGAGCTTTCTACTCAGGAGTGGGTGATTATCCAAAGCGTCCAGCTTCAGAAAATGTATTCTGAGTGCGTTATTGCTCTTGGAAATTACTATGATAAGAGAAAAGACTATGATTCAATGCTGAAGGTTTACAAGAAGGCAGCAGAGCTTTACCCGGATGACGACTGGCAGATTGGCGTGATCAATGCGCTTATAGGAGTAGATAATTATAAGGAAGCCTACAGAGTTTACAACGAGACTGTCAGATACTACACGGATGAACTTGGTATAACTCCCAGCAGTGATCTCATCGAATGCTATGACAAGATGAGCAGACAGATTACCAACATGCCAAGTAAGATCCTGCAGATAAGGGACGATATCATTGAAAGACGTGAGAGTCTTGATAGGGATGATGAGGGGGCTTATGACTGCTCATATCCGAGTTTCATAGACGCATATCATATTCTCAGCCGCAATATGGAGAGAAGTGGTCAGTCAGTTTATATGATGCTTCTCACAATTGTGGATTATGAGGGTAAAAAGATTGCTAATCAGAGTAAGCTTGATGCGAAGAATAAGCTTCTTCAGGAGGCGGTTTCTATCACATTAAGACAGGGCGATACTTACTGCAAGTATTCTTCATCCCAATTTCTGCTTCTGCTTGTAGGCACGAGTAAGGAAAGCTGCAAATCTGTATACAGAAGAATTCTTAACAAGTATAAGATGCTGGCAGGACCAAGAGCAGAGATTGATTATAGCGTTGTTTCTTTGGCTGATCTTCCAAGCAATATAAAGGAAGCACAAAAGGATTCTGTTGGATAAGGAATATCATAGGGGTGTGATTTTCTTTGAGGGCTCCGCAGGACGTGTATGCGTTCTGCGGAGTTTTGGTGTAAGAAAAACTTAATATATATTTCACAGAACGTTAAAATAAAACTGATATACTTAAAACAGAGATATTATACCAGAAAGGATGTGGAGTCTATGGCAGTTGAACATATAGACTACTCCAAAATAGAATTTGCTGACCTTGAGTCAGATCAGGAAGACCTGATGGCTATTGACGGAATTGTAAATGACGGACAGATAACTGAGAGTGATATTGAGAATATGCTAAGGATTAGGAATCAGTTAAAAGATTTCAAGATCCTTATGATGAAATATGATTGTGCTTTATCTGAAGTTAGAACCAAACTTGATGTATTAAATAAAGAACTTTCTCTTATTAATAATAGAAATCCTTTTGAAGCAATTAAGATGAGGATCAAGACACCGGTCAGCATCTATAAGAAGTTAAGCAGCAAGGGAATAGATTTTACTATTGATAATATAAATGACAATCTTTCAGATATTGCGGGAATCCGCGTTATCTGTTCTTTTGTTGACGATATTTATATGCTTGCAAAATGTCTTGCAGACCAGGATGACATCACTGTACTTCAGCGCAAGGACTATATCGAGCATCCCAAGAAAAGCGGCTACAGAAGTTTGCACCTCATAATTGAGATACCTATTTTCCTCACACAGGAAAAAGAGTACATGAAGGTTGAGGTTCAGTTCAGAACCATAGCTATGGACTTTTGGGCCAGCTTAGAGCACAAGATGAAATATAAAAAGAATATTGAGAATCAGGAAGTTATCAGCGAAGATCTCAAGTTCAGCGCCGATCTTATCAACCAGCTTGATCGCAGAATGAAACAGATACGTGAAAAGATAGATGCGACTGAGGATATGAACTGAGCATCTGATATTGGTAAAGAGACTAAATATCACTGAAATGAAAATACAGGGAAGGCTCTTTCACTTCATTTATATGGAGCGAAAGAATCTTCCCTGTTTTTGCTGAATTAGTTTCAAATTTTAGATTGCTGTCCAACGTCCGCTTGCGCCGCAAGGGAGAATGAGACCGTTTGTCTTGACCGGAAGTCCTATCTCATTTGCCTCAATTGTTCCTTTGTGAATTGGATCAAGGACAGTGTGCAGCATGTAAGAAAGAACTGCCGGCTGCAAACCTGTCGTATATGAATTAATAAGGAAGAAAAGAGGATTATCTGAAAGAAGCTGTGAGGAGAGCCTGATGAATGGGAATACGGATTCCTCGATCTTCCAAATCTCACCTTTAGGGCCTCTTCCATAAGAAGGAGGATCCATTATGATGGCGTCATATTTATTTCCTCTTCTGATTTCCCTTTCGACAAACTTAACACAATCATCAACGAGATATCTTATAGGAGCATCTGCAAGTCCTGAGGATGCAGCATTCTCTTTTGCCCAGGCTACCATACCCTTTGCTGCATCAACATGTGTAACGCTTGCGCCTGCCTTAGCAGCTGAAACGGTAGCGCCGCCTGTATAGGCGAAAAGGTTAAGAACTTTGATAGGACGATTTGCTTCCTTTATTAATGTAGAAAACCAATCCCAGTTAGCTGCCTGCTCAGGGAAAAGACCTGTATGCTTGAAACTAAAGGGCTTAAGATTAAAGGTAAGCTCTTTGTAATTTATGGACCATTCCTCAGGGAGATTCTTAAACTCCCATTCGCCGCCGCCCTTACTGCTGCGATGGTAGTGGCCGTTAAACTTCTTCCATCCGTAGTTCTTTTTCTCAGTATTCCATATTACCTGAGGGTCCGGGCGAATGAGGAGATAATCGCCCCATCTCTCAAGCTTTTCACCGCTTGATGTATCTATTACTTCATAATCTTTCCATCCGTCTGCAATCCACATAAAAGACCTTTCTTCTTTATAATATAGTTATTGAATCTTAATACTTAGTTAATGGTTATTTCTGATGACATGTGCTACTATCATTAGCGGTGTGCGGGTTAAATAAGTAGCGCAGCTACAAAATACACCACCTGATGATCGGCACAAATAACTGCTTTCTTTTCATAATTATATATGAAAGCAGTACCACATTGTACTACTATATACGATAAATAGTCATCAGGAATATGCAACAGATTAAAATAAATCAAGAAATCCTAGCGAAAAACATTGATTTTAGGAAAAAAGTGATTAATTTTAAAAAAGTTGTTGCATATACGAAAAAAATGTTTTATACTCATAAACGCTGTGACATGATAGCTATGAAGCGTGAGGTTGCTGCTTTATCCAGTTAAGCAGGTTTTCCGTGGAGCGAATGTCTAG
>JAEEGL017443988.1_pt1 | contig 19314 bp, 18 predicted proteins | sample 9134231 | NCBI WGS metagenome assembly JAEEGL01 (sample SAMN16246548, study PRJNA631951) | gut metagenome | biome: gut microbiome; feature: rumen; material: fiber-attached | host: Bos | place: Iran: Karaj | collected 2018-10
ACCGGCGCCGCCATCGTGGCCAAGGCTCTGCAGGCGCCTCTGAAGCAGATCGCCGCCAACGCGGGTCTGGAGGGCGCCGTGATCCTGGACCGGGTCCGGGGCAGCGAGATCCCCGGCTACGGCTTCGACGCCGCCAAGGAGGAGTACGTGGACATGATCGCCGCGGGCATCGTGGATCCCACCAAGGTCTGCCGCAGCGCCCTGGAGAACGCCGCCTCCGTGGCCGCCACGGTGCTCACCACCGAGGCCATGGTGGTGAACATCCCCGAGCCCCCCGCCCCGGCTCCCGCCCCCGACATGGGCGGCATGTACTGATCGGGAGATCGGATCCCGATAACGGCATTTTCACAGGCAGCCGGTACCTCGCGTACCGGCTGCCTGCTCCTTTTTCGGGAACGAAGGATCGGGCTCGGCTCTTCCGGCCGTTTGACCACAGCCCGGTTTGCCCGGCGAAAATGTTTTTTTGATTTTTTCACCCGAAACGGAAAGAAATGATGTATACTGTCATCGGAGACACGGACCCGGATCGAAAACCGGTCCGCGGCCGGGTCATTTGAGAAAATCGGGAAGGGGAAAAAAACATGAAGATCGTAGTACTGGACGGATACACGGAAAACCCCGGCGATCTGAGCTGGGACGAGCTGGGGGCGCTGGGGGAGCTGACGGTGTACGACCGCACCTCCATGGTGGAATCCCCCCTCATCGTGGAGCGGATCGGAGACGCGGAGATCGTTGTGACCAACAAGACCCCCATCACCCGGTCCATCCTTGACGCCTGCCCCGGCATCAAGGCCATCGCGGTGATCGCTACCGGCTTCAACGTGGTGGACGTGGAGGCGGCCCGGGAGAAGGGCATCCCGGTGATGAACGTGCCCAACTACGGCGGCTACAGCGTGAGCCAGTTTGCCATCGCCCTGATGCTGGAATGCTGCCTGCGCATCGGCCACCATGACCGGACCGTCCACGAGGGGAAGTGGGAGAACAACGTCGAATGGTGCTACTGGGACTTCCCCCTCATTGAGCTGGCCGGCCTGACCTACGGCCTGCTGGGCTGCGGCCGGATCGGCATCCACACCGCGGAGGCGGCCAAGGCCCTGGGGATGCACGTGATCTCCTACGACGCGTATCCCTCCCAGGCGGCAAAGGATCTGGGGGTGGAGTTCGTGGAGCTGGACGAGCTGTTCGCCCGGTCCGACGTGCTGGGTCTGCAGATGCCTCTGATGCCCTTCAACACGGGGATCATCAACAAGGAGAACATCGCCAAGATGAAGGACGGGGTCATCATCATCAACAACAGCCGGGGACAGATGGTGGTGGAGCAGGACCTGGCGGACGCGCTGAACAGCGGCAAGGTGGCCGCGGCGGGGCTGGACGTGGTGTCCACGGAGCCTATCCGGAGCGACAACCCGCTGCTGAAGGCGAAGAACTGCATCATCACGCCCCACATGTCCTGGGGGTCCAGAGGGAGCCGCCAGCGGATCATGGACTGCACGGTGCAGAACGTGAGATCGTTCCTGGCGGGCACGCCGGAGAACGTGGTCAATCCCTGACCGGCCATGAACGAAAAACTGCGGCGCCACGCGCTGGAGATCACGGCGGAGTCCATCCGTCGGGTGCTGCCGGACGCGGCGGTACGCCGGGCGCTGGAGGGCCGGGAATTCCCGGGCCGGGTCGTGATCGTTGCGGTGGGCAAGGCCGCCTGGCGGATGGCGAAGGCCGCGGCGGAGTCGCTGACGCAGCCGGCGTACCGGGGCGTGGTGATCACCAAATACGGCCACAGCGAGGGGGAGATCCCCGGCTGCGTCTGCATGGAGGCGGGCCATCCGGTGCCGGACGAAAACTCCTTCCGGGGGGCGGAGGCGGCCATCGAGGCTGTCCGCGGCCTGACGGAGAGAGACACGGTCCTGTTCCTGTTGTCCGGCGGGGGCAGCGCCCTCTTTGAAAAGCCTCTGGTGTCCCCGGAGGATCTGCAGGACGTGACGGGAAAGCTCCTGGCCTGCGGCGCGGACATCGTGGAGATCAACACCATCCGCAAACGGCTGTCCGGGGTGAAGGGCGGGCGATTCGCGGAGCTGTGCGCCCCGGCACACGTCCTCGCCATCATCCTCAGCGACATCGTGGGGGACCCGGTGGACAGCATCGCCTCCGGCCCCGCGTACCCGGACAGCTCCACCTGCGCCCGGGCGCTGGCGGTGGTGGAGAAATACGGTTTTGCTTTTTCGGAGCCGGTGATGGAGTGTCTGACCCGGGAGACGCCCAAGACCCTCTCCAACGTGGAGACCCTGGTCACCGGCAGCGTACGGGAGCTGTGCGCCGCGGCGGCGGAGGCCTGCCGGGCCCGGGGCTATGAGCCGACGATCCTGACGGATACCCTGGGCTGCGAGGCGCGGCAGGCCGGCGCATGGCTGGGGGAGATGGCCGCGGCCCACGCCGGAGACGGGAAAAAGCTGGCCTTCCTCGCCGGGGGCGAGACGGTGGTCCGCCTCACGGGAAAGGGACTGGGCGGCCGGAACCAGGAGATCGCCCTGGCGGCGGCGGAAAAGATCGCCGGGCTGGAGAACGTGTGTGTTTTTTCCGTGGGTTCCGACGGGACCGACGGCCCTACGGACGCCGCCGGAGGATATGCGGACGGAGAGACGAAAGCCGCCCTGGAAAAGCGCGGCGTCCGCATCCCGGAGGTCCTGGCGGACAACGACGCCTACCACGCGCTGAAGGCCGTGGACGGGCTCATCGTCACCGGGCCCACCGGGACCAACGTGAACGACGTGTCCGCAGTTCTGATCGAAAAAGCGATACTCAGCGAAACCGACAAGGAGTGAGAGCAGATGGAATACCGCATGGAACACGACTCCATGGGCGAGATCCCGGTGGAGGCGGACAAGCTCTGGGGCGCCCAGACGGAGCGGAGCCGGAACAATTTCCCCATCGGGCAGGGCCGGGAGCCTATGCCGGAGGAGATCATCCGCGCCTTCGGCGTTTTGAAAAAGGCGGCGGCGCTGGCCAACGCCCGGCTTCGGCCGGAGAAAATGACGGAGGAAAAGCTCCGGGCCATCTGCGCGGCCTGCGATGAGGTCATGGACGGCTCGCTCTCCGCGCACTTCCCGCTGGTGGTCTGGCAGACCGGGTCCGGGACCCAGTCCAACATGAACGCCAACGAGGTGGTCGCCAACCGGGGAAACGCCCTGGCCGGGCGGAGGCTTCTCCACCCCAACGACGACGTGAACATGTCCCAGTCCTCCAACGACACCTTTCCCACCGCCATGCACATCGCCGCGGTGACCGCCGTGGAGAGCCGCGTCCTGCCCGCCCTGTCGGGGCTCATCGGCACGCTCTCAGGGCTGGAGGAGCGGTATGCCGGGATCGTCAAATGCGGCAGGACGCACCTGCAGGACGCGGTGCCCATCCTGTTCTCCCAGGAGATCTCCGGCTGGCGGAGCAGTTTGGAGCGGGACCGGGACATGCTCGGCCTGGCTCTGGAGCCTCTGCGGGAGCTGGCCCTGGGCGGCACGGCCGTAGGGACCGGGCTGAACGCGCCGGAGGGCTTCGGCGCTCTGGCCGCAGAGCAGGTCGCCGCACTGACCGGGACCGCGTTCCGCTCGGCGGAGAACAAGTTCCACGCCCTGACCTCCCGGGACGAGCTGGTATTTGCCCACGGGGCGCTGAAGGCCCTGGCCGCCGATCTGATGAAGATCGCCAACGACGTGCGCTGGCTGGCCTCCGGGCCGCGAAACGGGCTGGGGGAGATCACCATCCCCGCCAACGAGCCGGGCTCCTCCATCATGCCGGGGAAGGTCAACCCCACCCAGTGCGAGGCGGTGACCATGGTGGCGGTGCAGGTGATGGGCAACGACACGGCGGTGGCCATGGCCGCCTCCCAGGGAAATTTCGAGCTGAACGTGTTCATGCCCGTGCTGGCCTATAATTTTCTCCAGTCGGCCCGGCTGCTGGCAGAGGCCATGGAGTCCTTTGACCGAAACTGCGTCCGGGGGATCGTCCCCGACAGGGGGCGCATGCGCGCGAATCTGGAAAACTCCCTGATGCTGGTCACGGCCCTCAACCCCTATATCGGCTACGAAAAGGCCGCGCAGGTGGCGCATCTGGCGTATGAGGAGGGGCTGACCCTGCGGGAGGCATGCCTCCGGCTGGGCTTCCTGTCGGCGGAGCGCTTCGACGAGGTGTTCCATCCGGAACAGATGGTCTGAACGGATAATAGAAAAAAGACTGCCGACGGAGAAAACTCCGGCGGCAGTCTTCGTATTTGAGATGTTATGCGTTCAGACGCTTAAGTCCGGGCTGTTGTCCCGCTGGTAGGAGCACCAGTTGCCGTTTTCGATGAGCTCCTCCCGGGCCAGCAGGAGCATCAGATCCTCCGTCTGTCCCCGGCGGGTGAGCTGATCTCCCATGCGGGCGTAGAACTTCTCCATCTTGGTGTGGTCCGACAGCTTCCTCGGCAGGGACAGCCGCCCGTAATAGTTGGAGATGAACAGCGTGGCGGCGGAGATGCTGCCCAGCACGATCTTCAGAATGGTCCGGTAGATCTCCGGGCTCGCCACGGGGAAGACGGGACGGGCCAGCCTTCCCCCGGCGATCAGCTCGAAGAACACCGCGGCCACATAGAATGACACGCTCACGATCAGAGCGACGCGCACCACCCGGTCGCTGCCCTCGGCCTGGCGGCGGGTGGAGCCGATATTCTTCCTGTGGTACGCCTCCTGGACCCCCACCCAGCACTGCCGGATATCCCGCTTCTCCCCGGGGACGGGGCCGACGGTGAGGGCGCACAGGGCGTCCGGGATCCAGGCGGTCTCCGCCTGCTGGGTCCAGGAGAGGGCGTCCGCCGCCTGCAGCGGACTGCCGGCGTAGCGCAGGAAGGCCTGTACCCGGCAGCACTCCGCCAGCGCCCGGTACTCGATATACCGCCGGTGGCAGGCGGAGCGGGCGGCGCGGCGCATGCACAGCCAGGCCGCCGCCAGCATGGCGCCGCACACGAAGATCATCCAGATGGCCTCCGCCTCGTCGTAGAGGAGAAAGGCCAGTGTGAGGATGGTGCTGGCCACGGCCAGCAGCGCCAGGGTGCGGCGGTATATTTTCGCGAAGCTGGTGCTCAGGGTGTCGGCGGTCTGATAGGCCCGCTCCAGGGTTGCCAGCAGGGGGTCCTCCGGCCGGTCGTCCGGGAGCAGGGGCCCTTTCTGCGGCTGAGACTCTGCCGCCAGGGCGTTGAACTCGTCGGTCCGTGCCAGGATCTCCTCCGTGGCCTCCGTGTCCCCCAGCCGGTGGACGGTGCCGGCGGCCTCCCCGGTCCGGTCGCCCCGGGGGGTGAAGATATGGATCACGCTCTCCCCGGTGCCCAGCCGGACGGCAGAGCCCACGACGGGCTGGTAGGAGCCCCGGAGGGCGAAGTCCACGGCCTCCGCGGTGCCGCAGGCGGCGGGCGTTCCCTCGCCCCCGTCCCACAACGCCAGCAGAACGTGGCTGTGGGCGGCCATGTAGATCCCGGCCTGCCGGTAGAGCCAGTCCCGGGAGGGGGTCTCCGGCTCCGCCTCGACGGGGGGCGCCGTGAATACCTGCTCGGCCCCGGCGATGATCCGGTCCAGCTCCTTTTTCCCCTCCGGGGAGAAATCCTTCGCGTATTCCTCGTACTCCATGGGCAGGGCGGCCAGCACGGGGATGCCCAGCTCCTCCGCCGCTTTGGCGCAGAGGAGGTCGCTTCCCTCCGCCAGTGCGTTGAGCATCTTCAGCGGGGAGTGGGGGCAGCGCTCCCGCAGGGCGGAGAGCTCCGCCTTGACCGCCGCTTTCAGGGCCGGGCGGTCCTCCTCCCGGATAAGGCGGTGGCCGGTGACGCCCACCACGATGGGAATGATCTGTACCTGTTCGTTCATGACTACCTCACGTGGATCGTTCTGTCGTCCAGCTTCCGCAGCTCGTCCCGGAATTCGGCGGTGCTCATCCGGTGGACGCCCTCCAGGATGTAAATGCCCATTTCCCTGGCCCGGTCCCTCAGCGCGGCCTGCCTGCGCTGGTTCAGAGAGCCCCAGGTGGTGCAAATGAGCGCCTTCCGGGCGTAGGGCCCACCGAAGCGCTCCGCCACGGTATGGACCTTATACAGCTCCTCCGCGTCGATGGTGCCGTTCTTGCAGGAGATGAAATAGGGCACCATGCCCTTCATCAGCAGCACGTCGATCTCATTGTCGGTCTCCGGGGCGTATTTCTCATGCAGCTCCCCGTCCCAGTCGATGTACACGCCGGTGTCCGCGTCGTCGTACACCCGCTCGCCCTTGTATACCAGCGTCCGGGCCAGATGCCAGGTCATCAGCTCCAGGGCGGTGCCCGCCTTGGACAGGGCCAGCCGTACGGCCTCGTTCTTATAGCGGATGCGCAGCTTTTCCGAGTCCAGCGAATATTCGGAAAAGAGCCCCCGCTCGGCCAGATCCGCGTACACCGCCGACAGATCCACGTCCCCGTTGTGGGCCGTGAGGATGGGCCAGATCTTTCCCACGTCCACCTCCGTCACCAGGGGAGGGAGGTCCTTGTCCCGGTACCGGTTGATCTCCCCCAGGATCTGCATCTGCCGGTTCCACAAATCGCAGTCGTTGGCGCACACGGCCCACATGGCCTCGATATCCCGGCCGAACCCCTCGTCTGTGGGCCAGCGGTGGCTGGCGTCGGGCTTCTCGTCGTCGAAGATCACCCGCCCACCGCACAGGGCGACCTGCTCCTCCACGGAGAGGGCGGGCTGGGGGACCACGGCCTTCTCTCCGTCCAGGTCGCAGTCCTTCACCTGGCCGGTGCGGACGTTGAACCAGTGGTACTGCAGCCCCCGCTTCCGGTACCGCTCGAAGATCTGCCCTGCGGCGAAGAGGGCCAAGTCCTCCCCGCCGGTGAGGTCGATCTGGCAGTCCGGCTCCCTGTCCAGGATGTCCGCCAGGGCCGCCAGCACGGTGCGCACCTCGCTGCGGGTGATGACCCGATATTCCACCTCGGCGGGGCAGCCCCGGCTCGCCAGCAGGGCGCGGAGCCGCTCTCCCTGCTCCTTCATGCCGAATTTCTCTCCCACCAGGATGATCTTGTCCGGCTTCAGGGCCAGCGGCCCCATGGAGGTGTGGGCCACGGTCCGGTCGTAAAATTCAATGAGCGTCAATCAGATCGCCTCGTCTTCCGTCAAAGGATGGAGAGCGCCGTATTCTGCGGCCTTCTTTCGCCATTATAGCAATTCTTTCCGGCTTTGTCATCCGTTGGTTGCAAACGATCCGGGAGAATGTTACCATAGGAAGGGAAAAAGGAGGGGAGCGGGATGGTATTTGCCAACGCCATGGTGTTTCTGCCGGATCTGGGCTTCGTTCCCGGGTCCTTCCGGGTAGAGGACGGCGTGTTCCGGGACGTGTGCGCCCCCGTCCCCGCCGGGGCGGAGACCGTGGATCTCCGGGGCGCGAAGGTGATCCCCGGCCTTGTGGATATCCACGTCCACGGCAGCGCCGGGGCGGACTTCTCCGACGGGGACGACCGGGGGCTGCTGGCCATGTCCGGGTACCTGGCCCGGCACGGGATCACCGCCTTCGCCCCCGCCTCCGTGACGCTTCCCTTTGAGGACCTGGCCCGGGCCTTCGCCGCGGGCTGCCGGCACGCGGAACTGGCGCCGAAGGGACATGCCCGGCTGCTGGGGATCCACATGGAGGGGCCCTTTTTCTCCGAAAAGAAGAAAGGCGCCCAGAACGCCGCGTATCTCCGCGCTCCGGATCTCGGTGCCTTCCGGGAGCTGTGGGAGGGCTGCGGCGGCCTTGTGAAGATCGTGGACGCGGCGCCGGAGCTCCCCGGGGCGGTGGAGTTCGCCCGGGAGGCCTCCCGGCTGTGCACCGTATCCGCGGCCCACACCGACGCGGACTACGAGAGCGCCGCCGCCTTTTTCGACTCGGGGGCCACCCATCTCACCCATCTCTTCAACGCCATGCCCGGAATTCACCACCGCGCCCCCGGGCCCATCGCCGCCGCCTCCGAGCGTGAGAACGTATTCGCCGAGCTCATCTGCGACGGTCTCCACGTCCACCCCGCGGCGGTACGCATGGCCTTCCGGCTCTTCCCGGAGCGGATCGTGCTTGTCTCCGACGCCCTGCGCTGCTGCGGAATGCCGGAGGGGGAGTATGAGCTGGGCGGGCAGCGGGTATTCCTGTCCGGCTCCCTGGCCAGGCTCGCCGACGGCACCATCGCCGGCAGCGCCGCGAATTTGTTCGACTGTCTGCGGAAGGCGATCTCCTTCGAGATCGATCCCGCCGACGCCATCCGCGCCGCCACCATCCGCCCGGCCCGGCAGGTGGGCGCGGCGGACGAGGTGGGCTCCATCGAGGACGGAAAGCGGGCGGATTTTCTGGTGTGCGGGGAGGATCTGGCCCTCCGGGAGGTCCATCTGGCGGACGGCACGGTGTATTTGCCGGGGGAGACGGGGGACCCGGACTGAAAAAAGCAAAAAAGGCGCTGTAAAAAAGTGGATTTAACATTTTTTTCATTGATTTTTTCCAAAGCGTGGTATACTGATCGACGGAAATAAACCGGAAAGGAGCAAATATCATGAACGAGAATGAAACCAAGGGCATCGTGGAAAAGGTCAAGGAGCTGGTCCGGAAGGGCAACGTCTCCCGGATCGTGGTCCGCCGGGGCGGGCGCGAGCTGCTGAACATCCCCGTGAACGCGGGCATCGTGGGCGGCGCCGTGACGCTGCTGGCCGCCAAGTGGGTGCTGCTGGCCGGCGTGCTGGCCACCGTGGGCTTCGGCTGCCAGGTGGAGGTCATCAAGGAAGACGGCGACGTGGTGGACGTGCTGAAGGAAGAGGATACCCAGCGTGCCCGCGACTACGCCGCCGGCGTGGTGAACACCGTGAAGGACACCGTCAAGGGCGCGGTGGACGACTTCGAGAAGGTCGTCTCCCGGGACGAGGAGCAGGAAGAGGAGCCCGAGGAAGAGCCCAGGGACGAAGAGCCCAAGGAGTGATCCCCAGTGACCAGGCCCCCGGGCACAGCATGCCCGGGGGCTTTCTCCTTTCAAAAGAAAATAAAAGATAAGGTACCTTACGGTATTGACAAAAGCGGCGGTCTGTGCTATTTTAAATACAAAGGTACCTTACTATTTGAAAGGAGATTATTTTCATGGATAATTTTGAACTGATCCACCTGCTGCGCCGTGCGGCCCGCCATTCCCGGGAGGGGATGGAGGAGGGGCGCTTCGGCATGATGCCGCCCCCGCCGCCCTTTGGCGCGCTGCCCCCGGAGGGGGAGCAGCGTGGCCCCCAGCCCTGCGGCCCCGGACCCCGGGGACCTCACCCCTTCGGACCCGGGCCCTTCGGACCCGGACCCCACATGGGACCCGGCGGACCCTGCGGACCCGGACCCCGCGGCATGGGGCCCCACCGGGAGCGGGAGCGGGTGCTGTGCCTGCTGGACGAGACGGAGGGCGTCAGCCAGCAGAAGCTGGCGCTGATCCTGGGCATCCGGCCCCAGTCCCTGTCGGAGCTGCTGGGCAAGCTGGAAAAGGACGGGCTGCTCCTCCGGGAGAAGAATCCGGAGGACCGGCGGGAGACGCTGGTATCCCTGACCGAAGAGGGCAAGGCGCGGGCCGCCTCCTTTGAGGAGGAGCGCCGCCGCACGGGCGAGGCGTTTCTCGCGCCGCTGACCGCGGAGGAGCGGGAGACCCTGGGCCAACTGCTGACCAAGCTGCTGGAGGGGCAGGAGGAAGAGTAAACCGAGGAGGGCCGCGTATGGCCGGAAAACGGGGATTGGCGCTGATCCTGGCGGCGGTCTCGCTGCTGTTCACCGCCTGCGGCGCCGCTGCAGCGGAGCCCGAAGAGCCGGAGACCTTCTCCGTGGACGTTCTGTCCACGGGGAAGTCGGACTGCGCCCTGATCCGGCTGGACGACCTGGTGATCCTCCTGGACACCGCGGACCCGGACGACCTCCCCGCCATCACGGACCTTCTGGACTCCTACGGTGTGGAGCGGATCGACTACATCATCCTCAGCCATTACGACAAGGACCACATCGGCTGCACCGCCGCCCTGGTCCGCGCGTGGCCGGTGGGGGAGGTGCTGGGCCCGGACTACTGGGAGAACTCCCCGGAGTACGTGGGGATCCGCACCGCCTGCGAGCAGCGGGGCGTCCCCTGGACCAGGCTCACGGAGGACCGGACCGTGGAGACCGCCAACGGCGGCTTCCTGGCGGACCCGCCGGACGTGGACTACGGGGATGACAACAACAACTCTCTGATCGTCACCTTCACCTGGAAGGGGAAGAAGCTCCTGTTCCTGGGCGACGCCAGAAAGAAGCGGATGACGGAGTTTCTGAACGTAGCGGAGGGGAAATACGACTTCGTCAAGCTCCCCCACCACGGGGACAGCTGCAAGCCGCTGGTGCGGCTGGTCGCCCTCACCGCCCCCGCCTGGGCGGTGGAGACGGTCTCCGCCAACGAACTCGTGGACGGAGAGCTGCTCTCCGCCCTGGAGCAGGTGAAGACGGAGCTGTTCCTCACCCGGGACGGGCCCGTGTCCCTGACCTGGAACGGCACGGACTTCGTCGTAACGCAAATACAATAAGGATCACCCCCGCCGGAAATCCGGCGGGGGTGATTACTTCCTGTTCGGTTTTACTCTGCCGTATAGGGTATGCTCAGCTTGTCCAGCAGGGCGGTCACCTCGTCGTAGGTGGACTTGATGGCGTGGTCGTCGGTGAGAGACACGCTGATGCCGTCCTTCCAGTCCTTCAGCAGGGCCTCTCCCAGCTCATCCAGGGTGACGGCCTCTCCCTCGTAGTAGACGCCGTCCTCCCGCACGGTGATCCCCAGGACGCCGTCGTCCGCGGGATTTTCCGCCGGGGCCGCCTCCGGCGTCTCCTCCGCGGTCTCCGCGACGGCGGTCTGGGCGGCGGGGGCCTCCTGATTGGGCAGCAGGGCGCCGCCCTCGCCCCGGCCGATGCCCAGACCGAAATGTCCGCCGGCCAGCAGGGCGGCGATGATCACGGCGGCGCCGGTGACCTTGGCGCCGGTGTGGCGGCTGCGCTTGTTTCGCTTGGTTTCCTTTTCCATATTTTTTGCCCTCCCGTTGTTTTTCGGATCACGACGCCCGGGTGTCCAGCTCCAGCAGACTCAGGGGGATATCCTGCTGTCTGGCCTCCAGCTTGATCTCCCGCGTGACGGCGTCGATCATGTCGTATTCCGTGCGGTATATGGCTGTGCGGTCGTATTGGAAGACGATGAAAACGGCCTCGCCGTCCCCACTCCGGAGGAATTCCAGCAGGGAGGCGCGCAGCCGGTTGGACGCGAAGGTGTCGTCCTCCCAGTCGTAGGGGATCACCACGGCGTCCGTCTCCTCGCTCTCCAGACGGATGGCGCCCCCCGGGGCCACGCTCACGGTGACGATCCGGGAATTCTCCTCCACTAGCCCCCGGGTGAGGACCTGCCGGTTCAGGGCGTCCCGCTCCTCCCGGAGGAGATCCGCCTGATCCTGAGCATCGGACAGACTGGCGTTGGCCTGGTCCAGCTCCGTCCGGAGCTGCTCCACCCGGACCCGATCCTCCTCCGCCGCTTCGATGACCCGGGCGGTCTGGGCCTTGGCCTGGGTCAGCAGCACGAAGATCATGATGAGGATCACGTCCAGCAGGGAGGTGAGCTCGATGAAAATCTCCCGCCGTCTCACCGGAAGGCCGCCTCTTTGGTCAGATCCCGCCGCTCCAGCAGCAGGGCCACGTTTTTATCATTGTCCTCGATGCGGCTGGCGAGGAAGCCGTCCAGCAGCTTGAAAACGATGGCGAACACCAGTCCCCAGAAGGTGGAGGTGAGGGCGGCGAAGAAGTTCTGCTGCATGTCCGCCATATCCGCCACCATGGGCAGCAGAGATACCACCGTGCCCAGGATGCCCAGCAGGGGGAAAATGGCCGTGACGTTGACGAAGATGGAGTACAGGCTCTCGCTCCGCTTCCGCAGGGCCACGATCTCCTCCTCGTCCACCTCCCGCACCGCCTTGGCCACGGCCTCCGGGTCCTCCCGGTGGGAGGGGATGAACACCACCATGTGCAGCTTCCGGTACAGCTGGTCGGTATAGCGGCGGGTGAAGGTATAGCAAAGCCCGTTGGCCACCGCCGCCAGGAAGATGATCAGGTCAAATCCCAGCAGGTTTTTCCAGATCACGGAAAAAACAGACACGGAGAGACCCCCTTTCCGCCCGGATTTTCTCTATTATACCGTTTCCGACACGCCTTGACAATAGAAAAAGGTCTTTTGTCCCGTTTTGATCCCCTTGTTTTTTCCCGGCGGGCGGGATATAGTGGATAGGAAAGGAAGAGGATGGCGGCCCGCGGCCGGACGCGAAAACAAAGGAGGACGTGACAAATGAGAACACTGGTGATCTATTTCAGCGCGGAGGGGACCACGAGGAAGGTGGCGGAGGGATTTGCCGCCGCCACAGGCGCGGATCTCCGTGAGATCGTGCCGGAGAAGCCCTACTCCGCCGCCGACCTGAACTGGAAAAACCCTCTGGCCCGCTGCAACCGGGAGTATTTCGGGAAAAAGGACGTGCCCGTGAAGGGCCGGATCGAAAACCTCTCGGACTACGACGTGGTTTTCCTGGGCTTTCCCATCTGGTACGGCTGCGCGCCCAACGTGGTGAACACCTTCTGCAAGGCGTACGGCTGGGAGGGGATCGCGGTCCACGCCTTCGCTACCTCCGGCGGATCCGGCATCGGGAAGACCGCCGAGAAGCTGGCCCCTTACGTGAAGGGCGCCGCCTCGGTGGACGCGAAGCTGGTCCGCAGCGCCTCCGACCTGGAGGCCTGGGCCGGGACCCTGTAAAACAAATTTTTCCCCGGGGCGGCAGCCCCGGGGAGATTTTTTACGCAAACGCCATATCCCACAGCATCCAGGTGCCGTTCTGATCGATCCAGAGCATGTCGTAGTCCATGGAGATCTCCTTGGTCTGGTAATACGTCTTGGTGGTGAAATCGGCGTGGCCCCGGCAGAGGAAGGCCCCGTCCCCCAGGGCGATATACTCCGAAGAGCTCACGTCCTGGAAGGTGAGGGTCACGTTCACCGTCCACTTCAATGAGCCGGAGGCGCAGGTGATATAGGGCTTCACCTCTGAGCCCTCCGCCACGTAAGCCGCCGGCTTGCCGGACCAGCTGTGGCCCGCGCCGTAGTCGATGAGATCACGGAGGAAGCTCTCCACCCGCTCGTGGTGCCGCTCGTACAGCCCCGGGTCCTCCGGGAGGGAATAGCTGACCAGCTCCCCCTCCTCCGTGCCGGTGAGAACGGTCCCGTCGGGCGCCGTCACGGCGATCTCCGGCCGGGTGTACAGCCCCCCGGCGGCGTAGTAACTCACGGAGGGGAGCAGGGGCTTGACCGCGTCTGGCAGGCTCAAGCGCGTGGACAGGGTGGCCGAGCCGACCAGCTGCGCGTCGGTGAGACGGGCGCCGTTCACCGTCACCGCCGAGCCCTGGGGCACGCTGACGGCGAAGGAATACCCTGCGGCGTCGGGCAGGGTGTATTCCCAGCTCGTCCCGTCCTCAGAGAGGAGCACCAGCCCGCCGGGGCGGGAGGCCTCCACCTCGGGGAGCAGATACAGTCCGTCCACTTCGTACCGGACCCGGGCGGGCCGGGCGTCGAAGCTCATTTCCAGCTCCGTCATATCCGGGTACAGGATCCCGGTCTCGGTGATATAATTCCCGTCCACGGTCACCCCGTTGACGGTGAGCGCCGCGTCCTCCGGCAGCAGCACCGTGACGCCGTGGGTCCGGCCGGAGATGACGTCCAGAGGCTTCAGCCCGGTCACCTGCCATTGGTTGTCGACGAGGGCCACGTCGACCCGGAAGAGATCCGTCTCCCCCACGGACAGGATATACGCCGCGCTTCTCTCGCTCTCGGACTCCACTCGGAAGGTGACGGCGTCCCCGGTGACCGCGGCGTCGTACAGCAGCTCTTCCACGGTCCGGGCGTCCTCGAACTCCGTCACCGCCGGGGCCATCGTGTCCAGATACCGGTCACGGAAAAATGCGGCGTCATGGCCGCTCACGTACTCCTGCATCACCTTTTCCGGCGTGTCCGCGCGCAGCACGCCCCGGGGAGTGAGGAACAGCCAGGCGGCGCCCCCCGCCACGGTCAGCAGGAACAGAGCCAGACACAGGAAAAAGAGACCGACCTTTTTCATCCCTCATCCTCCTCTGTCCGCACCGGTCCCACCATCACGGCGGTGGGTATGGGCCTGGGTCCGCCGGAGGAGTTGCAGATGTTGAGAAACTCCCCCCGGTAGTACATATCGCTGGAGGCGCCGCCGTCCAGGTTCCCGGCGTCCACGCAGCCCAGCCCGGACATGATATAGGCCAGCTGCCTGCAGGTGACCCCCAGAGCGGAGGCCTGACGCCCCTGGATGTTCAGCAGCACGATGGAGCCGTCGGCCCTCTGGCCCACAGCGGTGCGGGGCTCGGCCTGGGAGTTGTCCAGTCCGGAGCGGACGGTGCCGTTCTCGATGAGGGTGGGGCCGTAGGCCACCGCCCAGTACAGACCCATGTCCCGGCAGGCGTTGCCGCTGAACTCACCCACGTAGAGCTTCCCGTCGTAGCCCATGCCCACGGTGGAGCCGCCGCCGGCCCAGCGCATGGTGCCGTTCACCACCACGTTCCCCGTGGGGGTGCCGCCGGTGCCCTCGCCGCCGTCGTCCTTGAAGCCGCCGCCGTTGATGGCCAGGACAGCCCCGGTCTCGTCCGCCATCTGATTGACGGTTCGGCCGTAGGCTCCCTCCCCGAAATAGGGACAGGTGGCCACGTACAGCCGGAGGGGATCCTGGATCACGGCCACGAAGCCCTTGTAGCGCTTGCCCTGGATCCGGGCCACGATGAGCCCTTCCTCCTCGGCGATGATCTCCGCGTAGGTATAGCCGTCGGAGGCCGTCACCCCGGCGGAGCCGCTCCCCTCGTCCGTGATCTCCGGAACGGGGGCGGGATCGGGCGCCTGACCGGTGACGCTCTCGCCGGGCTGGTAGAGATCCAGCTCCGCCGTCCCCACGGCGCGTTCCGGGCGTAGATCCGCGGGGGCGGGCTGATTTCCTCCCCACCACCAGGCGCCCGCCACCACGGCGGCCCCCAGGACCAGGGCGAACAGGATGCCCAGTATGATGCCGCCGGCGCCTACCCTGCGCCGCCTTCTGCGTCTGCGTTTTGCTGCCATATGCCGCTCCTTTATTCAAGTAAACGCTGATTAAATACGACTTCGGCGCCTGTCGTCGCCGCAAGCTGTGTATCGTTCGTTCTGACCGCAGGCGGCGGAACTCATTCACTTCGCTTGCGTCCCCTCTTCCCATTGAAGCGGATACGCTTCAATGGGAGCCCTTTATCTTTTTCCGCCGCAAGTTTGTCTCAAAAACTTGGAATACACAAAGTATTCCTGCGTTTTCTCGCCTTCCTTGTGACGAAAAAATCCTCACAATTCGCTCTCGTGGAATTAATCATCGTTTACTCAAGGCATTTTATTTTATATATTATACCCGCAGGACCGCCGGTTTTCAATGTGTTTTTATATATTAACCATAATATATTATCGTAAATCTATTAACTGTAATAATCGGGCAGGACAAAAGTCCTGCCCGAGATCCTTTGATTATACGCTCTCGCCGGGATCGCCCCAGCCGCCGAAGCCCCCGGGTCCGCCGCCGAAGCTGCCTCCTCCGGGGCCGCCGGGTGTCTGCCCTCCGAAGTCACCGCCGCCCGGCATCTGTCCGCCGAAGCCGCCCGTCATGCCGCCGCCGTTGGACCAGTTGAGGGAGGAGAGGGTGATGCTCTCGCTGACGCTGCCGCATTGGAGGGTATAGGTCCCGCCGCTCGTCAGGCCGGGGGCGCTGACCACCACGGACTGGTAATTCTTGGTCGGGGTGTAGCTGGCCAGGACCTGGCCGCTGCTGTCGGTGAGCGTCACGGCGGTCCCGCCGCTCTGGGCGGAGGAGAGGTTATAGAGGATCACGCCCTGGCTCCCTGCGGCGGTCAGGCTCTCCGCCATGCCCGCGGAGCCCGCGGCGACGACCACGCCCCCGGTGATGGAGCTGCTGCCGTTATAATCCAGCGCGCCGTTGCCGCTGTTGGTGGGGCCGCTGACGTACACCGTGCCGCCGGTGATGATCAGATCCCCGTTGGAGTCCACGCCGTCGCCCCCGGCGTCCACGGTGACGGTGCCGCCGGAGATGCGGATCTCCACGCCGCTCTGGGCCGCGAAATCGCCGCCGCCCATCCCGCCGCCGAAGCCGCCCCAGCCGGAGGAGCTGCCGCCGGAGGTGGCGTTCAGCCCGTCGTCGCTGGCGGTGACGTCCACGGTGCCGCCGGAGATCGCTATGACCTTGGCCTCCAGACCCTCGTAGCTCTTCGCCACTAGCACCTGGCCGCCGCTGACGGTGAGGGTCGCGTCGGAGTGGATGCCGTCGTCCGCGGCGGAGATGCTCACGCTGCCGTCCTCTATGGTGATGCTGCCGGAGGCGTCCATGCCGTCGCCGCCGCCGGTGAGGACTGTCTTGCCGCCCTTGATGAGGATAGTGCCCTTGGTCTCGTCGTCGGTATTCTCCGCGTGGATGGCGTCGGCGCCGCTTTTCACGGTGACGGTTCCGCCGGAGATCTCCACGCTGTCGTTGCCGGAGAGGCCCTTTTTGGCTGCGGTGACGCTGACGGTGCCGCCCTTGATCTTCAGATCGTCCTTGGACACGATGCCGTGGCCGTACTCGCTCACCACGGCGAGAGAGCCCACGCCCTTTATGGTGATGTCGTCCCGGCCGAACACGGCCGCGTCGATGCCCTGGTCGGCGCTGTCGGTGAACTCGCCCAGAGAGGAGAGAGAGTTCTCACTCCCTGCGGCCAGAGAGAGGACGACCTTGTCGGCCTCGGCCACGTAGACGGCGGCGCTGCCCGTGCAGGTAATGTCCACCCCGTCCAGGATCAGCGTGACCTTGGCGTCTGTGGCGTCCACCACGATTTGTCCGTCGGAGAGGGAGCCGGTGACACGGTAGGTCCCCGCCTCGGTGATCGTGACGCTGCCGGTATCGTCGCTGAGGACGATTTCCACGGCGTCCTCCGCCTCATCGGAGTCGTCCTTGTCCCTGTCCGCTGCCGCGGCGGTGACACCGCAGGCCGCCAGAGACAGGCAGAGAGTGAAAATGAGAAACAGAGAAATGGCTTTTTTCATGGCGGTTCCTTTCTTGTTGATGAGAGCGGACGGTTTCAGAGCTCGCAGCCCTCGGCGGCCCGCTCCGCCAGAGAGATCTCCAGATTGCCGTTCCGGCAGCGGAGGGCGTCGATGAGCTCCTTCTCCACGCCGGCGCGCCGGAGGGTGATATCGTAGGTCAGCCGGTTGAGGCTGCCCAGGTTGGTGGTCTTCACCCGGGTCATCCGGGCCTGGGTGGTGTAGGTCTCAAACAGATCGTCAAAGATCCCGCCGTACTCCAGGTCCTCCGGCACGGTGATCTGCAGGGTCTTGCGCAGGTCGCCGCCCCGCTTCTCCCCGAAGGAGGTGGTCATGAACAGCAGGTAGGCGGCGCTGACGACCACGGCGAAGATCGCGGCCAGCCAGGGGCAGCCCATGCCGCAGGCCAGACCCGTGGCCATGGACAGGAACACCGCGCCGATCTCCCGGGCGGAGCCGGGGGCGGAACGGAACCGGACCAGGGAGAAGGTCCCGGCCACCGCCAGACCGGCGCCCAGACTGCCGCTGACCATGAGGATCACGGTGCAGACCATGGCGGGCAGCAGGGCCAGGGTGACGACGAAGCTCTTGGTGTAGTCGCTGCGGACGGTATAGACCAGGGCCACGATCACGCCCAGGACCAGCGCCATGCCCAGCAGCAGGAAGAACGTTCCGGCGGTCAGGGCGCCGGAGGAAAGGATACTGGAAAAAACGAGTTCAGACATAAGCGATACCTCCGCAGTTCTCCCGCCGTACATCGGCGAGGATGGTTTTGTACGCTTCCCCGTACTTGGAGAAGGACGTCTGGCGGATGCCGAAGCGGCCCAGCAGCTCCACCAGCCAGAGGGGGATGGCCGCGGCGGCCTTGATCTCCATGAGGGAGTACCCGGCGGGGAGGACCTGCCGTCCGCCCACGGGGGAGGAGAGGCTCACGCCCTCCTGCCGCCAGCAGATGTTTCTGTCAAAGGTGACCCGGAGATCGGTGCTCTCCCGGGAGAAGAAGGCGGTCCGGTCGTAGCAGAGATACAGCGCCGGGAGCAGGCTGCCGTAGAATTTGTTGAAGTACTCAATCTCCCTGCCGATCTGGCCCAGCGCCGGGAGCGGGGCGCGTCCGGCGAAGTAGTCCTCGGCCGACTGGAGCGGCAGGGAGACACGGCGCTTGTAGACGATGCCCTTGAATTTTTTTTTCAGCTCCAGGAACACCTCTCTCTCCGGAGCGGCGGGGCCGTAGCTCCGGAGCCGGAGCTTTTCCTTGTAGACGGGCTTTTCCAGAGAGGTGCGGATCAGCCGGTAATCCGGCGTGTCGTAATATACGTTGCAGACGGTGCTCTCCCCGTGGGGGTCGGGGACCATACGGTCGGCAAAGGCGGCCTCCAGGGAGGAGCGCTGTTCCTCGGTGACGAGGAACTTCAGTTCGTGGCGCTGAAAGATCCCTTCGTTCATGCGGATCCCTCCTTCGTGGTTTCTGATGCCACTATACCCGCCCAACCTTAAGCGTGCTTTAGAGAAAATACGCGGTTTGGAAATAATATATGAACGCCTTCCGGATGCCGACCCCCACAAACAAAACCGGGACGATTCTTCTTGTAGGGGCCGACGCCCTCGGCGGCCCGCAACGGGCGGGTAATACCCGCCCCTGCATTCATGAATAAAAGTAGTCGTTCTCTCGCAGGGGCGGATATCATCCGCCCGCGGCGTCGAGTTCGTCCGGACCGGGACCGATCTTCCTTCCTTCCGTTATCGTGAAAAAAAAGGAGACCCCCGTCGGGGGTCTCCAAAAAATATCTTATTCCAGCGGTATGGCCACGTTTTCGTCCGGTACCCCCAGGGGAATGGCGTTGGGGTCGGGGGTGGGCTCCGGCGTGGGGGTGGCCGTGGGGGCCGGGGTGGGCTCCGGCGTCACCTGCAGATTGCCGAAGATGCCGGTGGCGTAGCCCCGGTTGGTGGGGTCGTTGAACTGGGTCACCGGCAGGCCCTCGTTGATGGGCGCCATGATCCGCCGCCAGATCTGGGCGGCGGGGTTGCCGGCAAAATACATGGGCGATGGGTTGTCGTACCCGGTCCAGACCGCGGTGACATAGTAGGGGGAGAAGCCGCAGAACCACCGGTCGCAGTCGTCGGTGGTGGTGCCGG
>JAEEGL013952590.1_pt1 | contig 19313 bp, 14 predicted proteins | sample 9134231 | NCBI WGS metagenome assembly JAEEGL01 (sample SAMN16246548, study PRJNA631951) | gut metagenome | biome: gut microbiome; feature: rumen; material: fiber-attached | host: Bos | place: Iran: Karaj | collected 2018-10
GCTGGACGTTGCTTGGCGCCGGCATTCTTGCCATCGTGTCGTTCATCTCGGCCAGGGGATGCGCGAGCAAAGTGCGCATTCCCGACTTCACGCCGCCGACTTCCGTCCCGGTGCAGCAGCCGCCGCGCCAAACACCCGAAAGCACGGTGCCCGTCAGCACGCAAAAGCCGGTCAGCACGAACACCGCCACCGTAAAATCCAATCCGCCGTCCACGGTCCCCTCCGCCGCAGCGCGGATGGTTGAACGCTGGCTTGCGACATCCGACGGACGGCCTCCGCATGAGCGAACACTTCTCGGCAAATTGCTGGCGGCGGAACGTTCCGCGAACGTGGTACTGGCGCTTGACACGATAGAGCGTCTGCGCCAGCGTCCTGCGATGGCCGATCTGGACGAACCTCTGGCGCGACGGCTGGGGGCGCTAAACCTCAAGTTGCTGCTGTCGGGGCGTCCCACGCCATGGACCACGACCGTAACCTCGCGCCGCGGCGATACGCCTTACCGCATAGCACGGGAACATGGGACGACCGTGGCGGCCATGCTGAAGCTCAACGGTCTTTCGCCGGACGTCCAGCTGAAGCCCGGCACCGTCCTGCGGATACTGGAATTCCCCCGCACTGCGCTTGTGGTGCACCGGAGAACGAAACAGGCCGATCTTACGCTTAACGGCAAGTTCTTCAAGCGCTACTATGCATCGACAGGCGCAAAAACCCCGACGACTTCCGTACTGGTCACGCGTGAGGCCGGACCGCGAACGCGGTTCGCGGCGCTGGGTATCGTGTTCGCGCCGGATGATCTGGACGAAATCGCCATGTTTCTGCCGCCAGGCGCCTCGATCGCGGTGACGGATCCATAGGAACCTGCTATACGAGACGGCGGGAAGCCGCCATCTGAAGGCTTACCGCCACAATAGCCAGCAGCGCGCCCAGCATGAGGAACGGCGCGAAGTATTCACGCCAGCGCTGATAAACAGTGCGGTCCAATGTAGTCTTTTCCAATTGGTCAATCTCCTCGAGTGCCGATTTGAGCCCCTTCTCGTCGCGTACGCCGAAGTACCGCCCGCCCGTCTTCTTTGCTATGGACTTGAGCTGCGCCTCGTCGAAACCGTCATTCCGGATCTGCTGTATCTGCGTACGCCCGAACATGTCACGCATGCGGGCAAGGGCCATCCCCGAGTTGCCGCCGACCCCGATGGTGTACACCTTGATGCCGAGCTTGGCCGCCGCTTCTGCGGCGGCATCCGGCTCCACGGCGCCGGTATTGCTCTGTCCGTCGGAAAGCAATATCACGATCTTCGACTTCAACTCGGCGTTCTTGAGCCGGGCAAGCGCGGTCGCCAGGCCGTCGCCGATCGCGGTCATCGTCTCCTCCGCGTCGACAGGCTGCCCCGTACGAGGATCGACGCCGGAACTAGGCACCTCGACACCCTTCAACACCTGCAGCAACGTCTCATGGTCGGCGGTGAGCGGCGCGCGGCTGGAGGCGAACCCTCCGAACGTGACAAGACCGATAAGGTCATCCGGACGCGCTTCCACGAATTTCGCGAACGTCTTCTTGACTACGTCCAGACGCGTCGGCAGTCGCTCGGCGTCGGCCTGCGTGCGGATGCGCTCGGCCTCGCGCGGCGTGAGGTCGATGATCTCCATTGACCCCGACACGTCCACCGCCATCGCAATCGCGATGGCGTCGACGTTGCGCCGTCCATGCGAAAGGGATTCGCGCGGACGCGCCGCCGCCACGACAAGCAGCGCCGCGCCCAGCAGAAAGATGAACGGCGCGAGATTCGCCATACGCGCGCGCCAGCCCGCCGTCTTCGCCGGCAGACGCGGCACCGCCGAAAAGCGGATACCGCTGCGCCGCCCACGGCGCAACATCCGCCACGCCGCCAACGCCAGCGGCAGGAACAGCAGAAAACTATATGGCCAAGCAAATGACATTTCGTCCTTCGTCCTTTATGACATCTAACCCCTTCTCCACAGGAAACGGAGCGCCAACATTATCGCACAAACGGCGGTGGAACGCAAGAGGAGATAGTCAAACCGGAAGGGCGTAAACCGCATCAGGAAATCTGAATCTACGGCAATGGGTTTTACGTCCCCCCCGCTTTCCGGACGCTATGCAGGACGCGTCTGGCGAAGTTGGCGTAGATGCGACGAGGGTCGTCGAGGTACGCCATGAGTGACCGTTCGGCAGAACCGTCCGGATCACCGAGGCGGCAAAGCGCGGCCGCCACGCACAGCTCCCTCAGCACATCCGAGCGCTCCTTGTTCATAGCAATGTCGGAGTAGCCGGGGATCGGCTGCGGCGTGACGGCGCTGATGGCATGGCCGGCCACGTTCGGCAGCTTGAGAAGACCGGCGAGAATCTCAGCCGCAGTCCTTCCGCCTACGGAATCACAGGCGCGGGCGATGGCGCGGAAGTGCGAATACTCGCTCTCGCCGGTGAGCTGGCGCGCCAGGGAATCCAGAACCGGCAGCGCATTTTTGCTGCGCGTAAGGCCAAGCGCGATCACCACGGCGTCCATCTGGCTCACGCTGCGCTCGTACTGGCTCATGCCCTTGAAGTTCCAGCCTTCGTCCCATGTCGCGCCATCGAGGCGCTTGATGAGCGCCGGCGCGGCATCCTGGTCGCCGAGCATCGCCCGCACGTACATCGCCTCGAACGAAGTCTCCCGCTTCAAGATCGGCATTGCGCGCACAGGATCGGAAAGCAACTCGGCAATCCCGTCCCAGCCGTTCGGGAGTCGCTTCGCCGCCGCCGCCAGCGCCTCGTCGGGGAGTGGCATGCTGTCAGCGTCGTGAAGCACCTTCTCAGGCAGGTTGCCCATCTCCACGAGCCTGCGCTGAAGCGCCTTGACGTCGATTTCCCGCAGAGTCCTTCCGCTCTTCGCCGCTGTCGCGGCCGCGATTCCGGCGGCATATCCCATGTTGCGTATATCGGCCTTCATCCGCAGCACCGGCATCGAATCGCGGTGTGCGCTGATGCCGAGCCCGGTCACGACGACACCGTCCACATCGCGCGGCAGAAGCGCACGGAACGGCACGTTGCCGCGTATTCTGCCACTCGTCCGCTTCCCTGTGCCGCGCATGAAGAATACGGGATGCACCGTCTGTCCGTGCGTGTCGAACCTCGACTCCGCGATACACACGGTATCTGGGTAGGTACGCCCGAGCAGCAGGTCGATCGGCGTGATTCGGAAGCAGCCGACGATGCGCCGCCGCTCACGGGAATCGACGAGCGACGACTGGTTCCAGATGCGGTCCGGCAGGGAAAGGCGAGAACGCAGCGCGAACGCGCACAAGTCCTCTGCGTCAGTTTCATCCACAAAGCCGATATCGGAGTTGCAGCAGGCCACTCCAAGCGGCTGGCCGGCCATCCCCGCACCCTGCACCGAAAGCTCCGTCGAGTCGATGTACTCCGTGGCGCAGCCAGCCGCCGCCGCGAGGTCGCAGTTGCCCGTGGCGTCCACCGCCGTCTTGCACGGAACGGAAACGCGCGACCCGTCCGGCATTGTGACCTTCACCGCCATAAGCCTGCCGGACTTCACTTCCGCGCCGGACACCATGGCGCCAAGCCACACCTCGCCGCCCACCGCGACGATTCCCCTTCGCAGAAACTCGCTCTCGGCGAAGAAGTACGCGCATCCGTTTCCGAGCGCCTTCGCACCACGGTCAAGTTCCGTCGTGAAACCGGTCACATTGCCGTCGTAATACCCTCCATAGCCGCCGATGCGCCCTTCCGTGGCCACGCCGCCAAGCACGTGCTGGTACTCGACCACAAGCGTCTTCGCGCCGGCCCTCGCCGCCGCAAGCGCCGCAGGCCCTCCGCCGGTTCCGCCGCCGGCCACCACCACGTCGAAGGGCTCTATTGCATCGGCGGAATCCGCGCCGTCCACAGCGGGAGCCCCCTCGAGCGTCGCCATTTCGGCCACATCCAGCAGGTTCTTCGATATCGGCACAAGCGTGCGGGCGTGGTTCTGCATCGCCATCCAGCCACGCACACCTGAATACGGAACATCGTACTCGAAGTTCACCTTCTCCACGCGCACCTTGCCGCCGGCATCCGTCACATATCGGAGTGAAAACCGGCCGCGTCCCTTGGCGATCGATGTCCGCATCCTGCGATCGACGAACTCCCGCGCCTCAACATCGACGTCCCTTCCACGCATCGACACCGTCACTTTGCACGATCCCCCGTCCCTGCGCTCAACGCCAATCACCTGCGCACCGGTAATGTACCTGACACCGGCTGCGAGCAGCGCCTTGTCGCACGCGCGCTTGACGATGAGCGGCGTCGTAACGCGGGCCAGCTCGCCAGGCGGCAACGGCTCGGTCGCAACCGTCTCATATGGCGCGAACTTGTCCGCCATCCGCCAACCTTTGGGACGAAATGCGTTGTATGCGCCAGCCGCCCTGTAGGACGGATTGAAGACCTCGCGCGTGAGCGGATCCGACACGTCGTCGGCGGGAAGCCGGTCGAGAAGCAGCGTCGCCGCACGGTCCTCGCCGAGATACGGCCTCGGCGCCACAAGATACACGCTCTTGCCGGCACTCGCCTCCTTGACGGCAAACCGTACCGCTTCGAAAGTGCCTCCTGCGACAACGAGGTCGAATGTCCGAGTGGCGGCAATCGTCGTGTCCGCCGACAGCATGGCGGAGATGGCGCTGAGTAGCAGTACATTTTTCATGGCGACCGAAATTATATCAAATTCCATTCCCGCGCAACAATGCAATCGCGCAAATACAATATTCTCGAAACCGGCATGGCCATGTGCGGGTGGCGCTCTTCGATGTCCGCCCACAGCTGGTTTTCGGCCATACTCATCGGCTCCATGGCCGCGCGTACCGGCTACGCCTCCGAAAACTTCCTCCCTGCGCTTTCGCCCTTGCTGTCGGACGAAAGATAGCTACGGGCCTTGCCTGTCGCACCGTCGGCCATTTCCGGCGTCGCCTCGACGCCGGCGAACTTCACGAGGTCGGCGGATTCGAGGAACTCCTTGAGCGCCGCCGAATCACCGATGCGCGGGAGGGTCGCGTCGTTGGCCCGACGCGCCAGCTCGCCCAGAAATTCCTGCGTCGTCATGTTCGGGGCCTTCACGCCGTACTTGCGCTCGACATAACGGCGCACAACCATGGTCAGCTCGACATAGAAGTCCTTGTACAGTCCGCGGCCCGGCAGGCCCTTCTTGAGAAGCCGGTCAAGTTCGTAATAGGCGCGCTCGATGGGGCTCATGCGATGTACGCGCACCATCTCGCGAATCAGCCGTACCGCCCACCATATTCCAAACCCCAGCGCGGCAAGGGCCGCCAACGCGAGGGCGCACCACCCTACAAGTTTCCAGCTGAGCGGCGGCATATCCTTCTTCGGGTCGATCTCCATCTCGCCGGTCACCGGTTCGCGCGCGGCAGGTGGGGTGAAATATACGGGGGACGTGCAGAAGGAGGAAGTCGACGTGGCCGGCGCGGCGTTGGTGGACGACATATAGACCACAAACGGGGCAAGACGGTACTTGGACGCGACAGGCTCAGGCACGAGCCGCCAGCGCGAAACAAGCGTGGTGGCGCCATCGGGGGCGGACACGGGATCTTCCGTGAAATCTTCGGCCACCCGGAAACCCGTGAATCTGTCGCGCAGGTCAGGGATGGAGAGAGTGACGCCGGGTGGCGAAGTGAATGTCAGCGTCACGAAGAAATCGCGCGCGACATCAACCTGGACCGGCTCGGCATCGACCTTGATGTCGATACCGTCGCGGCCAAGATCCGCCACCTGCTCCGCCGCCAGCGGCAGAACCATAAGCCCCACAAAGGCCACAAGACCCTTAAGACCCTTACTGTTCTTCACCTCTTTCACCATTCAACTCTTCAACTCTTTAACCTTTTAACCTTTTAACCCTTTAACCTTTTAACCTTTTAATCTTTTAACCTTTTAACCTTACCTCTTCGCCGCCCTTCTCTTGAAAAGTGCGCGGATACCTTGTATGTAAGGCTGGTCCGTCGCCACAGACACGTGGTCTATGCCCGTCCGGGCGAAATAGCGCAAAAGATGTTCCTTCTCCGCGGCGGCGACGGCGGCGAATTGCGCACGTACATGTCTGTCGGCGGTGTCGACAAGGACCAGTTCGCCCGTCTCCGGATCCTCAAGTTCGGCCAGGCCAGCGATTGGCAGCTCGCACTCTGCGGGGTCGCTCACCGGCACGCATACGACATCGTGCCGTCGCGCCGCAACCCTCAGCAATTTCTCCCAGTCGGACCCCTCGCCGACAGGCTGCCCCATGAAATCGCTGACTAGGAACACAACGGCGCGACGTTTCTGGACGCCGTTCAGAAAACGGAGCGCGCCCGCCAGATCGGTGCCGCCGATCGCCTCGTCCTCGGCGGCCAGCACTTCGCGCACGAGGCGCATCACCGGCTGGCGCCCCTTGCGTGGCGGGATGTACTTGACGATCTTGTCCGAAAACAGGACGAGCCCGATCTTGTCCTGGTTGCGTATGGCGGTAAGCGCAAGGAGCGCCGTGACTTCGGCGGCCAGCTCCATCTTGGAGCGCGCGACGCTGCCATAGCTCTGCGATCCCGAGACATCCACCATGAACAGTACCGTCAACTCGCGCTCTTCGCTGAACCGCTTGATGAACGGCGTGCCGGTGCGGGCCGTGACGTTCCAGTCGATGGAGCGCACGTCGTCGCCGGCGACGTATGGGCGCACCTCGTCGAACTCCACGCCCTGACCCTTGAAGGTCGAGTGGTAGTCGCCGCTCAGCCGGTCGTCGACGAGACGGTTGGTGAGGATACGTATCTTCCCCACCTTCGCCATCAGTTCTTTTACGTCAGTCGCCATACTAGAAGTTCTAGATGTACTAGATATTCCAGGCACAGTCCTCACGGAACGGGAATCACGGAAAGGATCTTGTCTATCACCATGTCGGATGTCACGTTCTCCGCCTCGGCCTCGTATGTGAGCAGGATACGGTGGCGCAGAACGTCGTGGACGATCTCCTTGACATCCTGCGGCGTCGCATATGCGCGGCCATGCACAAGCGCATTCGCGCGCGCGGCCTTGTTCAGGCACAGGGTCGCACGCGGCGAGGCGCCCACCTGTATCTGTTCCTTGAGCGATTCGAGGCCCTTCGTCCTGTCCGGCTCGCGCGTGGCGAACACGATGTCAAGGATATAGTCGCCGACCTTCTCGTCGCAATAGACCTCTTTCAGTGTCTCGCGCAATCCTGCGATGGATTCGGGCGTCGCGACGGTCTGCACCTCCGGCGCCTTCGCCTGCTGGGCGAAACGCTCCATGATCCGGCGCTCGTCGCTGCGGCTTGGCGTTTCCACGAGGCACTTGAACATGAAACGGTCCACCTGCGCCTCGGGGAGCGGATAGGTGCCCTCCTGCTCGATCGGGTTCTGTGTCGCGAGGACGAGGAACGGGTTGGGCAACGGATATGTCGTCTCGCCGATGGTCACCTGGCGTTCCTGCATCGACTCGAGAAGCGCGCTCTGCACCTTCGCCGGCGCGCGGTTTATCTCGTCGGCAAGCAGAAGGTTGGTGAACACCGGTCCTTTCTTCGGCGAGAATTCGCCCGTCTTCGGGGAGTATATGAGCGTGCCCACCACGTCGGCCGGCAACAGGTCCGGAGTGAACGAGATGCGCTTGAAGTCCATGCCCAGCGCATTGGCGAGCGTGTTGACGCTGAGCGTCTTCGCGAGTCCCGGCACGCCCTCCAGGAGAATATGTCCATCCGTCACAAGGGCCAGCACCAGACGGTCTATCAGCTTCTCCTGTCCGACTATGACCTTGGCGACCTCGTCCTTTATCTTCTTGACCAGTTCGCCCTGTTCGGCGATTCGATTAGTTGCATTTGTGAGATCCATATCCTGATTTCTCCTTTTCTGAAAACATCTAGATTCTACACCGCGATTGTTAAAAGCATGTTAGGATTTGGCGGTTTCCTCCTTGCTTCCAACGGCAAGAAAGACCGTCTCCACCTTCAAGGCGCGCTTCATGGCCTTGGCGAGCGCCTTGACGCCGAATGTCTCCGTCTGGTAGTGGCCGGCGCAGATCATCTTCATCCCGCAGTTCTGGGCGGCGATCGTCTCGCCCCAATTGGCTTCGCCGGTGATATAGAGGTCGCACCCCAGCTGCTTCGCCTCCTCCGCATAGGCCCCCGCACCACCCGAACAGACGCCCACCTTGCGGCCATTGGGCAGCACGCCGATGACGCCAACCGTCTCGCCATGATAGACGAATGCCCGCTTCAGCTTCTTCAGGCCCAGAAAGCGCGCCAGTTCGAAATTGTTGCCGTACTTCTCGTTCGCGTCAAGAGGCAGGTGTACCGCATACAGGGCCAGGTTCGCCTTCATTGCGGCACGCACCACGCGTCCCACGCCGCCTGCAATGCGCTGAATGCCGCCGCCCCACGATATTCCGTGATGGACGACCAGCAGCTGGGCCCCTGCGGCGGCGGCCGACTCCACCGAAGCGACCGACGCATCCACCGCAAAGGCGACCTTCGCGACCTTGTCGCCGATCCTGTCTATCTGCACGCCGTTGTTGGACACATCCGAGAACGCCGCGACGTCCAGCACCTTGTCGAGCCAACCGGTCACCTTTGAAAGTTCAGTCATTTCTTGCCTCCCGCCAATGTCTCGGCGATGTTGAGATAGTACGCGCGCACACGCTCGTAGGCGTTTATGATATCCAATTCGACCAGCACGCGCATGGGCGAATTGGGATCGTCCGGTCCGACGCGTCCAAGCTGGACGCGACGGCATTCACGCACGAAATCATGTATCTCCCTGGATTCGGATTGCGTCTGCTCTATATCTATGGGCGGGCGCGGCGACTTCACCCACGGCGAGACCTTGGACGCAAACGCCATGACCCTGTCGTGCACCTGCAGCAGGACCGAACGCGACACATCGGAGAATTCCTGGCCATTCTTGCGCAAACGGTGCGTCACCTTGAGTATCGTCGCCGTTTCGTCCGAAACCGACTCCAGCTCGTCCGTGAGACGCAACAGCCTCCGTGCGCGTTCGGCCGTGTCGGCCGGCAGACGCTTGACCATCACCTGCCCGAGAAATTCCGTGACCTCGCGCTGGACGTTGTCCAGGATCGACTCGCGATGGATGATATGCTGTTCGTCGGCCTCGTCGGCGGTACCGGTGAGCACGCGACGCACGCAACCGAGAAGATCTATGTTGCTGTCACGCATGAACTGGACCTCCACAAGCGCCTGGTCGCATGCTATGACGGGCGAAAGGCGTACCCCCATCTTGAGCGCGCTCAAGTGGGGCTTCTCCCCTTTTGAAGGCAACATCCACTCGATGAGCCGCGCAAACGGCTTTACGAACGGAAACGTCAACACGCCGCGCAACACCGAAAACACTGTATCCGTGACGGCTATCGGCGCCATCACACCCATGAGCATCGGACCCTTGGCTGTTTCCGTGACGGCGTTCCAGTTCGGGAACAGGGCCTTGCCCATGGGCACCAGCACCGGCAACACGAAAGGAAGGAAGACGAGCGAACCGATGACGTTGGAAAGAGTATGCGCAAGGGCGGTGCGCTTGGCCTCCGCGGAATTGCCGATCGCCGCCAGCCAGGCCGTCATGGTCGTGCCGATGTTCGCGCCAAGAAGAACCGATATCGCCATCTCATACGTGATAAGCTGCTGCGAAGCGAGCGTCATGGCAATGGCTATCGATGCCGCGGAACTTTGCACAACGGCCGTGAACAACGCCGCGACAAGGGCCACAAGCGCAACTTCACCCAGACTCGTCGCCCCCATCTTCATGAAGGCCGACTGTATATCGGGATTCTGGCGGATCGGCTGCACGCCCTTGGCCATGAAATACAGACCCAGAAAAACCAGCCCAAGCCCCAGGATCGCCAAGCCAAGGTTGTGCGGCCGCTCGCCTCGCATGAAAAAGTAGAGCAGCCCGCCCAATGACAGGCCTATCAGACCCAAGATCTCCGGCGATGGAGCAAAAGCCACGATCCAGACGGTCCCGGTCGTGCCGATATTCGCGCCTATGATGACATTTATCGCCTGCTGCAGCGTCATCATGCCGGACGACACGAACCCGACAAGCATTACCGTTATTATGGATGAAGACTGGACGATCAGCGTAGACACTATGCCAGTTCCTACGCCGGCCATTCGATGGGTGGTGGCCAAACCCATGAATCTGCGCAACCCTCTTCCACTGACAGCCTGCAGACCCTCCGAAAGGTGCTTCATGCCCAGAAGGAAGACTCCAAGGCCGCCGGCCACGGTAACAAAAACAGTAAGCATGTCTTTCATGGGTGCGAGATATTATATCAAAACCGCGTTCGGACTGCATCAACGAAAACCATCACACGCAAATTTTACGATGAAAGTACAATTAATAACAATCCATTACATCGAATGAAATATGACCTAAAATCGATTTACACATATTGTAACCCATCGACATGAAAGGTACCAAACATATGACACCTAATCATTTGGTATCCAGACAGCCAATTTCCTTTCACATGCCGCCTTTCTATTTCCGTCCGTCTGGCACGATTTCTGCTTGCCACCGATTACCGTTTCTTAAAACAGAAGGTGATAAAAAATGAGCAAATACGTTGAACAAGTACTGAAAGACGTCCGTGCAAAAAATGCGGACCAGACCGAGTTTCTCCAGGCTGTCGATGAAGTCCTCACGACATTGGATCCAGTCCTGAAGGTCAATCCACAATATGAGGAGGCGGCGATCCTCGAGCGGATCGTGGTGCCTGAGCGTATAATCATCTTCCGCGTGCCGTGGATCGACGACAAGGGCAAGATTCGCGTGAACAAGGGCTATCGCGTACAGTTCAACTCGGCAATCGGCCCATACAAGGGCGGGCTTCGCTTCGACCCCACGGTAAACCTTTCCATCCTCAAGTTCCTCGGTTTCGAGCAGGTGTTCAAGAACTCGCTCACCACCCTGCCGATGGGCGGCGCGAAGGGCGGCGCGAACTTCGATCCGAAGCAGTCGCCCCATACCCCCGGCAAGCGCTGCAGCGACAGCGAAGTTATGCGCTTCTGCCAGAGTTTCATGACGGAACTTTTCCACCACATCGGCCCGAATACCGACGTTCCTGCCGGCGACATGAACGTCGGCGGGCGCGAGATCGGCTACCTTTTCGGCCAATATAAGCGTATCGCGAACGAATGGACGGGCGTATTGACCGGCAAAGGGCTCGCGTTCGGTGGTTCGCTCATCCGTCCCGAGGCCACCGGGTATGGCGACGTGTACTTCGCCGAGAACATGCTAGCGACGCGCAAGGACACGCTTGAAGGCAAGGTCTGCGCGGTTTCCGGCTCCGGCAACGTCGCATCGTTCGCGGCGCAGAAGCTCATCCGGCTCGGCGCGAAGGTGGTGACGCTTTCCGACAGGTCCGGTACGCTGTATGTCAAGGACGGCTACACCGAAAAGCTCATCGACGCCGTGATGCACCTCAAGACCGTCAAGCGCGGCGAACTTTCCGAGCTGGCCAAGGCCGGCAAGTTCTTCAAGGGCGCAAATCCGTGGCAGATAGCGGACAAGCTGGACTGCGTGTTCCCCTGCTCGCGGCAGAACGAGCTGAACGGCAAGGACGCCGCCTATCTCGTCAAGCATGGCGTGCAGCTTGTCGGCGAGGGCGCCAACATGCCGTCCACCCCCGACGCCATCGAGACCTTCCTCAAGGCCAAGGTGTTGTTCTCGCCGGGCAAGGCGTCGAACGCGGGCGGCGTGGCGACGTCGGGCCTGGAAATGAGCCAGAACTCCGAACGCATGACCTGGACGAGCGAGCAGGTGGACGCCAAGCTCAAGGGCATCATGAAGTCCATCCACGACAACGCCTACGAAGCTGCGGCCAAGTACGGCAAGAAAGGCAACTACGTCGTCGGCGCGAACATCGCGGGCTTCGTGAAAGTCGCCGATGCCATGGTCGCCCAGGGCGTCGTCTGACATTCTCCCAAAATCGATGGCATAGGCGCACGATGGCCGTTTCGCGGCCTCTGCGCCGCGTAATCACGCCGAGTTAGTTATCACCCCCGATACCGAACATAAGGGAATCGGGGGCGATTTTGGTTTTTGACAAGGCGTTGAAGGGCAGCGTTTCGTCGACGGAGGGGGCGATCCGCCATACCCTCAGCCTAAGCGCCTTGTACCCTCAGGGTAAGGGCTTCTTAGGCTGAGGGTAAGAGCCTCTTAGGCTGAGGGTAAGGGCTCCTTAGGCTGAGGGTAAGAGCCTCTTAGGCTGAGGGTAAGGAACGTGGTACCCTAAGGGTATCACACGGACGCCCCGCAGCCGTCAAAAAACGCCCGTGTGCTTCTCTCAAAGTTGTTTTACAAGTTGTTTCAGTTGCTTCCAAAAGGACTTATAGGCAAGAGTTACTTTGCGAACTTAGCATACTTTGCGTGAGATCAACAAGTAGGTTTTGCAACTGACTCTCACCGATACGCCAGCACGAATATTTCGCCGATTTTCATGGGGACGGAAAACACGCCATCCTCTTTGCACGTGAAATTCGTACCTGCGAGCACCTTGACGGGTTTGCGCCCCTTCGGCAGCCGGAAGCACTTTTCGCCCGACGACTGCGCCACCATGTAGAAAATCCCCGATCCGCAACCGCTCAGCTCATCGCTCTCGACAAGCGGCTCGAAGCCAGCCTCCCGCGCAAGATTGCGGCAAAACTGCGCAGATAGGGCTGCTGGATGAGCAAGGTACACCTCTGTACAACATGGTGTCCGACGTACAAACATGCCCCCGATGCCAACATTTTCCCACTGGGCAATCTCCTTCCAGCCTGAATCTGGAAGGGGGACAAGTCCTGATGCCGGTGGTACTCCCCAAGGAGGACAACTCGCCTGCACCGTCATCCATCTCGAATACGAGCGTACCGCCCTTGACAATGTCCGCATGACGCAGGCGGAAGGACGGAAGTTCGCGTCCGTTCAACAGGACACGGTGTACACGCCAGCGGTCCGGCGCGTAGTTGGCAACCTTTATCTCAAATGAGGCCGGGGCGTACGGAGCGCCGAACTTCAGCTTCGCGCCGCGTACGACCGGCGAGCCGAGCTCGTACTCGCCGCTCACGGGATCGAGCGGGTACAGGCCGAGGGCAGAGAAGATGTACCAGGCGCTCATCTGGCCGCAGTCCTCGTTGCCGTCGAAACCCTTGCGATCGGTAGAATAGGCACGCGACATTATCTCGCGCACGCGCCGCTGCGTCTTCTCCGGCGCGCCAAAGCGGTTGTAGAGATAGGCGGTGTGGTGCGAGGGTTCGTTGCCGTGGATAGAGCGGTTACCGCGTTCCGGCACCCAGAAGAGCGTATCGAAGTATTCGTCCAGGCGCCTGACGGCGGCGGCGCGTCCACCCATCAGGCGCGCAAGGCCATCCGTATCGAACGGTACCGCCCAAACGCCAGTCTCCGGTGACTGCTCGCAGTAGTCGCAGTAGGGCTTGACCAGGGCGGAGCGCGGCACAAAGGAGCCGTCAGCACGGCGCGGCAGGAACATCCCGGCCACTGCGCTCCACAGGTTACGGTAGTTGAGGGAGCGCGCACGGAACGCCGCCGCATCGGCAGGACACCCCACGGCATCAGCGAGGATGGCCGCCGCGCGGTCGGCAAGGCCGAAGTCCTGCGTGCGCGAGACCGATTCGCGGGTGATGTCGCAGGCAACGTAGCCGCGCGCCATGTAGGAACCAAGCCCCCCTCGCGTTTCGGGCGTTCGCCCGAACATTCCCCTGTCGTGCCAGTCGCAAACATCGTCCCCGGCCTGCGGAACGGTGGCGTTCTTTTTCACCGCCTCGTATGCGAGATTCAGGTCGAATCCGCGAAACCCCTTCACATACGCCTCGGCCAGCACCACCTCCGCCGGGGCGCCGATCATTATGCCCGTGTACGACGGATTTGGCCACTTCGGCAGCCAGCCCCCTTCCCTGAACATGCACAGAAGCGATTGCATCATGCCGTCCACACGCTCAGGCGCAACAAGCGTAAGGAGCGGATGTTCGGCACGATACGTGTCCCACAGCGAGTAACAGGTGTACATCACGCCGTCATGCACCTTGTCGTCGAAGGCCGAATAGTAACGACCGTCTTCATCTATCTTGCGCGGATACAGCAACGCATGATACAGCCCTGTGTAGAATATCGTCTTCACGTCATCCGGCGCATCTATCGCAATGCGCGAAAACATTTCCTCCCATTCGCGTTTCACCGCCGAGACAATCTCACCGAAAGACATCTTCCCAACCTCGTTCTCCAGGTTTGCCCTGGCCTGTTCGCGCGAAATGAGCGAGAGTCCTATCTTGAGCTCTCCCTTCGCCGACTTATCCGCAAACCACCATCCGCCGAAGTTGGAGAGCGGATAGCCATACTTCGCGTCCATGCGGTTGGTGCTGACGCCGCTTTCAGGGAACGCGGCGCATGTGCTTTCGTCGAGGCCGCGAAGCCATGCAGCATGGGCCGTGGCGGCAAGCGAATATACATGCCCGTCTGATGTGAAAACCTGTGTCAGGTACGGAGTCGCCTTCAGTTTCGTCATCCGCGATGGTTCCACCGGCACGCGGACCTCGCCCCAGTCGCCCATCCATATCGCGGGCTGGCGCGTCAGTATGAAGCCGAGCAGCATTCCGTCGGAGGAGTTGAAGCTGAGGCGGCCGATGGCGTTGGTGCGCGTCATGGGCACTAGGTGGAACGAGCCGAACGGGACGCAAGTGTAAGGCTGCATCCCGCCGTACTCCGATCCATGGCCTTCCGTGCCAATGAGCGGATCGACAAAATCCAAGTATTCATCCGCCTGGACACCGCCTACGGCACCTGTGATGACGGCCACCGTTATGAAAAGCGCCGCGACCCGCGAATAGTCGTAGCCGTGGCAGCGGCGGCAATATCTGATCTTCTCCCCCATGCCGTGAAGTATACCATATTCTGGTTTGCGGAGTCTCCGGACTCCTCACCGGCGTATTGCAGACTCATAAGCAGAGCGGCATTTTGAAAATCTGTCAGTAAATATGAAATCCTCGCCCTCTTCGACGAGACCTTTCATCTTGGCAGGGTCATTGCACTCAAAGTATGTCGTCTTGATTCCTGCAGAATGTAATCGCTCCGTCTGCCTCTTCGTCAGCCGGCAATCAAAAAGAATCTGCAAGTACTGAACTTTGAGCGCGATAGCCACGCCGATTATCTTGTCAGCCTGTGCCTCGTTCCATGGATGCCACCACCCCTCGCCAAATTCAGTGTTTACGCCTCTCCATTTAGCGGGAGCGACCCATCCGATCTGCGCCCAAGGACATTTCTCCTGCATCAACAGGACATCCTCGAACGAATCCATCATGAACACGACCTGACGAGTCCGGCCTTGAATCTTAACGATTTCCGCCGCCTCCGGCCCTGCGGATCCAGTCTTGCAATGCAGATTTATCAGCACTCCTTTCTTCGGGAACACCGCAAGCGCTTCCTCCAGCGTCGGGATTCGCGTCCCCCTGAATTGCTCTCCTCTGCGAATCCCGACATCAAGCGATTTCAACTCCGCCAACGTCAATTCAGAGACCTTCCCCTTGACATTTTTCGCGACACGGTCAACAACATAATCGTGTATGACAACAAGTTCCCCTGACTTGCACCTCCATTCATCCAACTCAACCATTTCCGCACCTTTTTCGATTGCGGAAAGAAATGCAGGGATAGTGTTTTCAGGGAAATCCGCACCATCGCCACGATGCGCAATCATTCCCCGCTCCGGGAAATCAGAACACACTTCCGACGCGAACATCAAGGTTGTCGGGAATGTAACGACCAGAACACATGCAACAAACTTTCCATAATTCCTACATGTTTCGGACATGGTTAACCTCTCGTTTCGTCATGACATTGACCTATTGCTTATTTGTCGTTTTCCACAATCATCCATTTCACAGCTATTGGTGAAAGGTTGACATTGTAGAGATTGCCCCCGACGCAAACAGAACCCTTGACGGCGGTACGTGTGGTGTTGCAAGACAGGAGATGCACCTTGTCGTCAACCGTTCTCCACGTGCGGCACACAACGCCCTTTGGCACATTCTCCACTGCCGGCCCCGGCTCCGAGAGCAGCATCGCCTCCTTCTCCTTCACCTCTCGCACCACCGCGCATAAATCAGCCCAACGCCGCTCGTTTTCCTCCTTTGTGCCGCCGCGCCTGTACACGTCTTCAAAATAGTAGTAGATAAGTCCATTCGCGCCACCAGCAATCGCCTGCCATGACATTGAACGCATTTCATCCTGAGTGGGCATGCGCATATCCGACGGCTTCTTCCAGCCCTTACGCTGTCCGGCATACGTCCCTTTCGCGTAGTGCGACCAGTCAAACGCCTGAGGCACGTGCCACATGGAGCGGGATCGGTACATCTCGCCCAACGCCCGCCGTGCCCAGTCAGAGGCCTGGCCTATGTCACATTTAATATTGGGATTCCCAATTGGATATGTATCCATGCCCATTGCATCATATCCATTGACAAACGGCCTGACGTTCGCCAGTCTGTTGAGACATACCCACGTCGGATGGTCAGGATCCTTTTCATGGCACATCCTGTTGCGTTCCTCCAACAATCCTGCGTACTCTGGCGTGAGTTCATCGGCAAGATACCAGGCCAACACTGCGGGGTGCGAGCGAAACTGCTCGACCTGTCCGTCAATGTACTTTGCCCTGCACTCTGCCGCCTTCTGCATGTTCGTGCCGGCAAGCAGCGAGTAGTAGCCGCAAATCTGGAATATCACCTTCATCCCCCCCGCGGCGCACATGTCCATTTTCGGCGCGTCGGGAAGCCTATACGGCATGATGCAGTTGAAAGACGCCTTTGCGCAGACCGCAACATCTTCGGCGTTGATATCGCGGAAGAACAAGCCGAGCGGGAAAAACGGTTTGCCGTCAACAATGGTACGATTGAGCGAGTCGAAATAGACCTTGCGCGGCGGCAGCCGCGCAAGCCGGGCAAACGTACATGACGATTCGCCAAGGGGCCGGCCGCCCTCCTTCAACACCATGCAAACCTTGTTTGTGCCAAACGCAAACGCCGTCACCGGCAACGAAACCGATGCGACACCATCGGCAAGCGTCGCAACGACAGACTTTTCGCCCTTCGGCGAAACGTACCGAAGTTCGGCGCAGATTCGCTTCATGTCGTGCTTCAGCTCATTTACGGCATATCCCGCCGAGAATCTCACTTTCCCGTATGCCGCCTCGTTGCGGTAGGCCGAGCAGCACAAATCTACCAACGGATTCACTGCCACCGGGTACACTCGAAACCCATCAAACAGTATTCGCCCATAAGACCCTTCTTTCGCCCAGATGTAGAACCGCGCTTTGTACGCATTGGCCGGAAGCGGACGCGAAGTCCCCTCCACGCGATAGAATCCATCCTTGCGGATGATGTTGTCGATTACGCGCTTCGACCCCGTATCTGCTCCTTCTTTTATGTGACGGTTCTTTTCGTCATAGACCGCAAAGCTTATCGAGACGGGGCGGTCCTTCGCCTGGAAAGCAGAATCGTTCACCCACGCCTCGATGCGGTAAGCTTCGCCGGGCTCCACGCGAACCATCTCGTTGTGCTCGATCCAAGCGGGCATTTCATCCTTCGCATATTCAAGCTGAAGCGCCCGAGAGCCGTCAAGCCCAACGCCGTCAACAACGCTCCACTGTTTCGATGGAATGTGCCACCGCCCCGCACCGCGCTCGAAGTCATCGAGGAAAATGTCGGTGGCGAGAGCGGACGGTGCCACTGCAAGAAGTGCCACACCGACCAGCAAGGATGTTTTCATCGCTATTCCTCGATTGTCAGGCAGAGGCGGAAACCTCTGTATGCAGCCGTCTGATTACCCCCTTCAGGTTTCCTGTACGCAGCCCTCACGTCGGCAGCACGCGAACCATAGCCACCTCCGCGGGCGACACGGTTGTTATAGGCGCTGTTGCCGCCACTGGAGACGAATGAAGCCTCGCTCTGTAACGCTCCATTCGGATTGGCAACTGCATCTCCAGCAAATGGAGCGTACCAGTCAAGACTCCATTCCTGAACATTACCGAGCATGTCGTAAAGACCCCATGCGTTTGGCAGATAAGAACCAACCTTGGCGGTTCCCTTTGTCGTATCATCTGTTGCTGTCGCACCTTCCCCGCCATTTTTCCTGAAGCGCCCAATGGCTCTCAGTTTCGAGGGATTATCCTCCCAGCTCACACTGGGTGGATTGTAGCCACTGTACCAAGCCGTCGTGCTTTTTGCACGGCAAGCGTATTCCCATTGCGCCTCGGTCGGCAGATCCAGTTTGGGTGAACCCGAAAGCACCACGCGCAGTGTGCCGAGGAAACTTGTCGAGAGAACCTCGTGTGTCGCCACATCTGGCCAAGTGGTACCCGCACCATTTCCACCACGTATGTTATCATAGGAAACTTTTTCGACCGGGCGCGTGTCCTTGTAGTCCCCATTTGAGAAATTGCTTGGCCATACGCCCATGATCTTCCAGTACTGGTACTGCGTGACTTCGAATACCCCCATATAATAGTCCTGCGTGAACGATACACTATGCTGCGTCTCAAAACCCGATGCCGTTACAGTCTCTCCTCCTGTCATCGTACCGCCGGAGACCGTCCCCCCAACCCTCACCGAGGCTGTATCACCACGCTCAATCTCACCAGACGGCGATCCCATCGTAAACGTCTGACCGGCGGCGGGTATCTTGCGCAGGACAAGGTGTGTTGTCGCATACTTGGCGTCGTTGGTGACGCCCGTCCAGATGAGAACATCGGAAACCGGCGTATCGAAGGTTGTGAACGCCGTATAGTTCGTCTCGATCGTGCCGTACTTGCCGTTCATCAGGTCGGCGCGGGTGACATCGGTACACGCTCCACTTGCAAGGTCGTAGATTTTGTACAGTACCTCGTTGACATTCGCCGCAGAATCGGAAAGCTCAAGTTCGACACGGAAGTCGGCGATGGCGACCTTGGTGCCGCCGAAAGCCTTAACGGGATCGAGGATGATCGTACCTACGGAATCCGTGACGCCGAAGCGGCTGCCGGAAAGCGCAGCATTGATGTTGGAGTTGTCAAGTGGGGTCGTACCGTTGTAGGCCGTCACCGATATGTCCACAGGCGACGTGACGCCAGAAAGCCTGTATTCAATCTTCACGTCCGTTGACCACGGCCACTGCTGGCGCACGATCACCTGATCGATCGACGCACCGTAAGAATGGAGAATGGAGAATGAAAAATGGAGAATTGCGATTGTCTTGAAGAGTTTCATTGTTGTTTTCCTTTCGTTTTGGTCACGCGGGACGCGTGA